>QWCR01000053.1_pt1 | contig 72255 bp, 83 predicted proteins | sample 1972581 | NCBI WGS metagenome assembly QWCR01 (sample SAMN09866703, study PRJNA288562) | Human oral metagenome isolate pre4_saliva, whole genome shotgun sequencing... | isolation source: mouth | host: Homo sapiens | place: USA: California
CCCCAGCCAGCAAAATAAACTATTAAATGCTCACCTTGATGATCATAAAATTTCGTTTTCACATTATTTCCTTATAAGCATGACACAAACTGTTTTACTTCATCCATTGTCATATCTGCCGTCAAAGACAATCGTATTCTGGATGTACCTTTTGGTACTGTCGGTGGCCTAATCGGCAAGCAATAATAACCTTGCTCTTGCAGATCTTTCGCCTTGGTAAGGGTTGTTTCGTTCTCACCTAAAATATAGGGAACGATGCAAGTTTGGCTTGGCATTATTTGGGTTCTATGCTCCACTTCTTGACGTAAAAATACACTTAACTGCTCAAGATGCGTTCTTTCTTTTGAAAGTTGTGGTAATCGTTCAAAAATAAAATGAGTCCAGGTCACATTAAATGGCGGAAGTGCGGTTGAAAAAATCAATGGACGCATTTGATTAATTAAACACTCTTTTAATATTTGATCACAGACGACATAAGCCCCCATTGAAGCTAAGGCTTTGCCAAAAGTGCCAACCAATAAATCTATATCAGCTATCACATTAGCTCGTTCGGCAATACCTAATCCATTTTTACCGTAAACGCCTATTGCATGGGCTTCATCCACATAAAGATAAGTATTGGGAAACTGTTTTTTTAATTGAACAAGATACTTCAAATCAGCTATATCGCCATCCATACTAAAAACGGACTCTGTCACAATAAAAGTGCGGTCAAATTTTCCAGCATTTTTTTCGAGCAGATTTTTTAGATGTTCATAATCATTATGACGATAACGAAAGAACTCACATTGGCTTAAACGAATGCCATCAATCATGCTCGCATGCACTAATTTATCTGCCAAAATTAAACTTTTTGTTGTCGTCAACGCTGGTAAAATACCAAGATTGGCGTGATAACCACTGTTAAATAATAAAGCACTTTCTCGTTGGAAATGTTGAGCAATAAGCAGCTCAAGATCGGTATAAACAGGAAAACTTCCCGTTAATAAACGAGACGAAGAACTGGTAAAAGAAGGGAAATTATCGCCATATTGCTGTAAAAAAGACTGGCGCAAATTTTCATTTGATGCCAAACCTAAATAATCATTAGATGACATATTCAACATTTTGCGATTTTCTCGCGTAATATATCGTCCTTGATGAACTAAGTCTGGAATTGAACGATATTGATTTTTTGCGCTAAGCTGTTCCAGTTGCTGTTTAAAAGCATCCATTTTTTATCCTAATGTTCATATTCCTGAATTAAAGCCAGAATCATGCCTTCCGTTAATTTCTGAAGTTCATCATCTTTAATCACAAAGGGTGGCATAACATAAACCAATTTTCCGAAAGGTCGAATCCAAACACCTTGTTCCACAAAACGTGGGACCAAAGTTTTCATATTTACCGCACTTTTCATTTCAACCACCCCAATCGCCCCTAATACGCGAACGTCTTTTACATAATCTTTTTCAGCTAAAGGTGAAAGCTGTTGTTTTAAGGAAGATTCAATTCGCTGAATATTTTGCTGCCAAGGGCTTTCCAACAATAAACGGATAGATTCTGCAGCAATCGCACAAGCCAACGGATTTGCCATAAAAGTGGGTCCATGCATAAAACATTTAGCCTCACCGCGACAAATAGTGTGCGCAATTTCAGTAGTCGTAATGGTTGCCGATAAAGTTAAATAACCACCGGTTAAGGCTTTACCGATACACATAATATCTGGCGAAATCCCAGCATGCTCGGCAGCAAATAATTTCCCGGTGCGGCCAAAACCTGTAGCAATTTCATCAAAAATTAGCAATACACCATATTGTTTACAAAGCGCTTGCGCTTTCACTAAATAAATTGGCGAATAAAAATACATGCCGCCCGCACCTTGCACGACAGGCTCTAAAATAAGTGCGGCGATTTCGCTCCCTTTTTTCTTAAGTAAATCAGCTAAAGGTTCCATCACACAATCATTCCAAGATTCATTAAATGGAATATTGGGTTGAGGGAGGAAATATTGTACGGGCAGGCTATGATGAAATAAATGATGCATCCCTGTGGTTGGATCACACACCGACATCGCATTCCAAGTATCGCCATGATAGCCCGAACGGATGGTGGCGAATTTTTGTCGTTGTACTTCCCCTTTAGCGTGCTGATATTGAATAGCCATTTTCATCGCCACTTCAACTGCAACTGAACCACTATCAGCAAAGAAAATTTTATCTAGCCCTTCCGGCAAGATCTCTACCAATAATTTCGCTAATTCCACCGCCGGCTCATGTGTAAATCCGCCAAACATAATATGGCTCATTTTTGCCAACTGATTCTGTGCCGCTGCATTTAAACGAGGGTGATTATAACCATGCAGTGCCGCCCACCAAGAAGACATGCCATCAATCAAACGACGACCATCTTTTAAGGTTATTATCACGCCATCTGCACGTTCTACCGCATAAAGCGGCATATCAGAAGAAACTGAAGAATAAGGATGCCAAATATGTTGTGTATCAAAAGCTAAAATTGATTGTTCATCCATCATTCATTTACCATTAAAAACTTATTCGTATCGCAAGGCAGCTGCTGGTTCGACTTTCGCTGCACGATAAGCGGGATAAAGGGTAGAAAGTAAAGAAAGCAACAAGGAAAATCCAATGACAAAAATCATTTGAATAAAAGACAATTCTGTCGGTAAAAAAACACCTTGTGGATTTACCTCACTTACAATCTCCGTTAAGTTCAAGGTGACTAAAACACCTAAAATAGCACCGAGCAATGTGCCAACAAATCCCACCAGTAATCCTTGATAAATAAACACTGAACGCACTTGGGATTTTGTTAAGCCCTGAGTTTGCAAGATCGCAATTTCCCCTTGTTTATCCACCACCATTAAACTTAAAGAGGTGACAATATTAGAAATCGCCACGACAATGATCAAACTAATCAGCAATCCCATCATATTTTTTTCCATTCTCACTGCTTGGAAAAATTCACCTTTTTGTACGCGCCAATCCGTGATTTTTTGTGTTGGGAAATGTTGTGGGAGTTCTGTAATTTGGAACGGATCATTCAAAAATAAACGATACCCTTGCGCTTGCTGAGGTTGAATACGCATTAAGCGACCAATATCTGTAATATTAGCAAAGGCTTCATAACCCGATGCTTCGCCATAATCATAATAAATATCGCTAACCGTAAATAAACGCTGCATTGGCACGCGACCGAATGGTGTATATTGGCTATTTTCCGTAATCATCAAACGGATTTTATCCCCAATATTCACGCCCAATTTTTGTGCCAGTTTATCACCAATGACCAATTTAAATTCACCAGTCGGTAAAATTTCATTAAATTTAGTCTGATCAAAAGATTCAACCAAAGGATCATCAGAAAATGATTGAATACCAATGATTTGTCCTGCACTCACGCCTTTTGTCGTTTGGTAAATCACATTTGTTGTATTGATCGGCACCGCTTTTTGGATAAAGTGCGGTAAATTTTCTAATGTTTTTTCTGTAGAAATGGGCTGTTCTTCACTCACAATCGCGTGAGGAATGGAAGATAGCACCTGTTGTTTTTGGTAACCTTCTAATCCATTCATCACAGAAAGCACGATAATCAATGCCATCACACCTAGCACAATCCCTAGGCTTGCTAGATTAGTCACTAATCGGCCAAAACGATCCGCACTTTTAGCACGCCAATAACGTAGTGCAATATAAAGAGAAATAGGAAAATTCATTATTTTTGATTTAATTGTTGTACAAATTCTTCGATGTTTTGCATTACTTTGCCAACTAATGTTGTCACTGCACTATCACTCGCCCAAGCAATATGCGGAGTGATAATTAAATTAGGCATAGTTTTTGCAGCTAAAATTAATGGGTTATCTTTTTCTGGTGGCTCTTTTACCATTACATCCAAAGCCGCTCCGCCTAAATGCCCCGTTTTTAACGCATCAACTAATGCAAGTTCATCAATCAAAGGCCCACGCCCTGTATTAATCAAAAATGCACCTTTTTTCATTTTAGATAAAGTTTCTGCATTAATTAAATTCTTGGTTGTTTCGGTTAATGGGCAATGCAACGTCACAATATCCGCTTGTTTTAAGACTTCCTCAAAGGGCATATAACCTTCACGGCAAAAAGTGGCATCTTTATGTTCTGCATAAAGCACTTTCATTCCCACGGCATTAGCCAAACGCCCCACTTCTGTCCCTAAGCAACCTTTACCAAATACGCCTAATATCGAACTTCGCACATCTGTAATTGGGTAATCAAAATAACAAAATTGTTTACTTTCCGCCCATTTTGCTTCCGTTTGATCGCGTAACCAAGCTGCCAAACTGTGTTTTAAAGCGAAAATTAATCCCATGACATGTTCTGGTACTGTTGTGCTGGAATAACCTGTCACATTGCGCACGGCGATGCCCATTTCTTCTGCAGCCACAAGATCAACATTATTTGTACCAGTTGCAGTAATCGCAATTAACTTTAACTTAGGTAATTGTTTTAACATTTCTCGATCAAAAATGACTTTGCTCGTAATAACAATATCAGCATCTTTCGCTCGTTCAATCGTTTCAGCATAAGAAGTATACTCATATTCAGTCCAAGTATGCGCAAAACTTGGACGAGGAATAGGGATATGTTTAGGGATAGCCGTACTATCTAAAAAGACGATATTCATCATTTCTACTTTTATATACAAAGTGATCTGCCCCCCAAAAGTTGGACAGGTTAGTTAACTTAAATATTGAGCTCGGTATTACACTGGACTCAATCCTTTGAAAGCAAGTTTAATTCGTTTTTGGTTGTAATACACTAAATATTCTTCAATTTTAGCCTGTAATTTAGCGATTGAGTGATAAGTCCGAGAGTGGGGTACAGATCACTTAAGCCGATTATTTATCTAATTGAATAGGAAGAAATAAGCTTAATGGACGTTTTTTTACAATTTGACAAACTTCATACCAAATTGGCCACCAGCTATCAATTTCCGCATTCAAAGAACGCAGTGCAACCCAAAGCGTTAATGAAAAACTGACAATTAAATTAACTAAACCAATCAACAATACAAAACCAATGCATTGTAAAAGCAATGAATAGGTGAATTGTCCGCTCACAGCAATATAGCCTACATTCGCAGATGAAAATGCCACATGACGAATATCTAACGGAAGGTGCATTAAGTAACCTACCACACCCGTAATACCAAGCAGCATACCAAAGCAAAGGTTACCGATAAGCGAGCCATAATTCTCATGCATATAATTAGCAAATTTAACGCGAAATTTCTCAGACATTAATTTTTTCAATAACGGATGTTGGGTTAAACGAATACGCATATTCAAATAATTGCTGCGGTTATCAAAATAGCCTGAAATAATCCCTGAGCAGAATAACCACACCCCCGCAATGGCTGCAAACCATAAGGTTCCCGCAAAAGGATCAATGCTATGCAACTGATAAGCAATTTGATCAGCATTCATCAATGGCTCACCTGTTTTATATTGGTAACCAAACGCAATCAATGCGGCTAAGCCCATCGCAATGAGGACATTACCTAGCACCGCAATACTTTGAGAGCGAAATACATCCACTAATAATTGAGCTAATTTCATATTGACGCTTTTACCTTGAGGCGTTTTCTCAACAGCCTCAGCAAAACGGGCTGCAGTCATGGCAGGCTGTTTCGTCGCTACCGTAAAATGCAACATAAAGATCACCATAAAACCTAAGCCGTAATTTAAGCCTTCGGCAAGCCCTTTCCAGACTTTGTCATCAATAATGCTGCCTAGATAGATTTTAAATAGCGCCATCAGTGCAATTAATACACCACCACCTGCCGCAGAATAAAACATTGCCCAATACTCTTTTTTATCTCGAGTAATGTAATGCTCGCCGTGATCGCCCGCATTTTGGGTAATGCTACGTGAAATTAATCTAGAGCTTTGTTTCCATAATCGGGTAATGCTATGTTTTTCTGCTGCTGTGCGGGCAAAACAGCCAGTTAATAACAATATTCGGCGTGGTAAATAGCGATTTGAAACAAAAATCGCCATCAAGATTTCTAATCGTTCTAAGGTCTGAGAAAGACGCTCCAATAAATAAGCCGTATTTAAAGAAGAGCCCACCACTGCTCCACGTTTTTGCAAACGCTCAACCAATTTTTTACATTGGTTAAACATTACCTGTAAATGGCTATCATCAAAAACGGTTGATTGGCGGTGCGCCTGTAACCAATTCACCACTTCATGGTGCAATGCCACAAAAGGGGAATCTGCATTCAACAGAGAAGGCTCCATTCGCATCAGCTCAGGATCCATATCTTCAGCAGCAATCCAAATTGAAAGCATCTCAATGGCAAATAACCCTTCACTTTCAATATGATTTTTTAAACGCTCACTATCTTTTTGTTCTGTACAACGGGTTAAGACGCCAAATACACCTCGCCACGTTTTTAAAGGAACAGCATCAATCCAGCGTGCATCATTTTTATCTCTAAATAATAAATAAAAAATATCACGTAAATCATTAATATCTTTAAAAGAGGGGTTAAAACGCTCATAAATACGTGTTTTCATCTCCTGTCCAAAACCGCCACGTGTAAGGATACCGCTACTAATAAACAAGGGGTAAAGGCGTAAACCACATAACCAACCACATAATAATTTCGAAACAGAACAGCCTAATTCTTTATCGTTCTTTAAGATAAACTTAAACAAATGCAAAGTCGGAGCAATTTTTTCTGTGGGGCTGCTACGTAATAATTGGCACAAGCCTTCCACGAGACCAAAGGCATCGTTTTCCGCCACTTTGTTACGTAAAAATTGCGGTAAGGTATCGATTTTAATCATGAGCTTCCCCCTCATATCGTTTATATTCAAAAGCGTGACATTATACAGCGCTGTTGGATAAAGTAAAAATTAGCGGAAAAAGCGATCTGCCCCCCCAAAAAAGTTGGACAGGTTAGTTAACTTAAATATTCTTCAATTTCAGCCTGTAATTCAGCAATTGAATGATAAGTCTGTGAGTAAAAACAATCTGATTTTAATATCGCAAAAAAACTTTCAATCACCGCATTATCGTAGCAATTTCCTCGGCGGCTCATACTTTGCACCGCTTTACCCTCCAACATTTTCATCCATTCCGCCGTGCCATACAATACGCCTTGGTCGCTATGAATAATCGGGCATTCTGTCGGTTTAAGCCGACTAAGTCCTTGTGCTAACATCTTTTTCACCAATGAAAATTTGGGGCGTATTGAAAAGTTATAGGCAATCACTTCTCGGTTAGCCAAGTCCATCAACGCTGAAAAATAAAGCTTTTCTTGCCCAACCTGAAATTCCGTTACATCCATTACCCATTTTTGATTGAGTGCCGTTGCTGTAAAATCACAATCCAGCAAATTCGGGGCAATATGCGATGTTTTTCCTCGTTTTCAATGTCTTTTCTTGCGTAAAATGGAATGAATACCTAACTCGTTCATTAGCTTTAACACCGTTTTATGATTCAAATTAAAACCCATTTGGCATAATTTAAACGTCATTGGGTGATAACCATCTCGTTTTCTGTTCTTTTTATACAGCGATAAAATAGCTTCTTTAGCTTCGTAATAGTTTCGCTTAATCTCTTTATAGTAAAAGCTTGAGCGAGGCATTTTAGCCACTCGAAATAAATCATTTAACGCGTGGTTTGGCTTCAAGCTTTCAATGATTTTTCTTTTTTCTGTCGTTGTTTTTGACGGTCGAGCGCCTCCAACTCCTTTAGATAAGCAATCTCCGCACGAGCCAAGGCGAGCTCTCGTTGCAGCTTTTTAAACGCTTAGGTGAAAAGTCTGTGGTTTCTGGAATTTCAATGCCTTTCTTTTTCATTTTTTGGCTTTACTATTTTCGGTGTTTGAAGGCCTGTATAAGTCGATTTTACGCCATCAAGCCCTCTTTCCCGAAATGCTTTTAGCCAATAAATAACGAGAGAGTGGGAAATTTTATGAAGTTTAGCCACCTCACGGATACCATAATCCTGTTCGGTGACCAGTTTGATAATTTTCAAACGAAATTGATAAGAGTAGGACATAATCTGCACCTCAAATTAGGTGTCCAGGTTTTGGGGTGCAGATCAAAGTGCGGTCAAACAATTCTGGGAAAGATTTTACTAAATCATCAATCGCTTTCATTTGAGAGACAAAGCCTTCAAGTGCAGAAAGAGGCAATGCAGATGGGCCATCACACTTCGCTTGATTTGGATTTGGATGCGCCTCTAAGAATAAACCAGCAATTCCTACCGCTAAACCAGAACGCGCTAATTCGGTTACTTGCGCGCGACGGCCACCTGATGCGGCCCCAAATGGATCACGGCATTGAAGTGAATGGGTTACATCAAAAATAACCGGGCTGCCCTTAGATGCCTTTTTCATCACGCTGAAGCCAAGCATATCCACAATTAAATTATCGTATCCAAAGTTTGTACCGCGATCACAAAGAATGATTTTATCATTACCGCATTCTTCGATTTTTTCCACGATATTACCCATTTGACCCGGGCTTAAGAATTGTGGTTTTTTCACATTAATCACTGCACCTGTTTTTGCCATGGCTTCAACGAGATCTGTTTGACGCGCCAAAAAGGCGGGAAGTTGAATAATATCGACAACATTAGCAACAGGCTGACATTGGTAGATTTCGTGTACATCAGTAATAATTTTTACCCCAAAGGTATCTTTTAATTCTTGAAAAATTTTTAAGCCTTCTTCCATACCTGGGCCACGGTAAGAATGAATAGACGAACGATTCGCTTTGTCAAAAGAAGCCTTAAACACATAAGGCACTCCAAGTTTCTCTGTCACTTTCACATAAGCTTCACAGACTTGCATTGCCATATCTCGGCTTTCAAGTACGTTCATTCCACCAAAAAGCACGAAAGGTTTGTCATTTGCAACATCAATATTGCCAATTTTTACAATTTTATTTTGCATAAATTTTCCTTAAATCAATGGAGGGCAAAAGGATCTTTATCAATCTCGCCCTTTAGTTCTAAAAGTTGAGTTCGGATTAAGGCCGCAGTCGGGTCTTCCGGACAACGTTCTACAAAAAATTCTAAATCTTTTAATGCCGAAGGGTAAGCACCCATCTGAGCTAAAACTAAACCGCGATCACGGATGTGATAAGGATCTTTATCATTACCAATCAATAAATTTTCAATATAACGGTATGCCATGTCGTTATGTTCTTCGCGGATAAGCGCATTCTTCGCCAGTTGCTCAAAACGAGAATAAAGCAAGGAAAGATCGGCTCTATCAAGTTCTTCAGGTTGAATTTGCACACCAAAGCCAAATGCCCCTTCATAAAGTTGCTGCAATTTTTCTTGCGATATATAAGTGCCATCCCAAGGATCAATAAAAGCTACTTCATCTCTTACTTCGGCACGTAAAATGAGTTGTGTTGGGAAATTTACGGGGTAAATAGGCAAATCCAATACCTCGGCTAAATAAAGCACAATTGCCCCAAGCGTCACTGGCATTCCTTGACGATGCTCCAACACATAAGGCAAATATAAATTGCGTGTATAGAAATACTCTTCTGGATCGCAATGAAAGCCCCAATCACCATAAAATAGCTGTAGTAACTGATGAATCTGCTCTTCTTTCGGCCAATCTGGCGAAATTTCTTTACGCGCTCGACGTACAAACCCGCCAATTTTTCCCCGAATTTGTGCTTCTGATGATCCATCATCTGAGATGGTATTATAAAAATGCACAAATTGATCGTATAACGCACGTCGATAATATTTCATTACTTCTTCCAAAAACCTAAAGTGACGCGCTCATTGTCGCCATAATCACGCACGGTTTCAACCATTTCCCAATGATTTTCTTGGAAAATTGACCGCACTTTTTCGCCTTGTTGCCATCCGTGTTCAAGTAGTAATGCGCCATTAGAGTTCAAATAACTCGACGCTAATTCAATAATATGACGTAAATCAGCATAACCGGCATCATTGGCAACTAATGCAGAAAGTGGTTCAAAACGCACATCGCCTTGACCTAAATGTTCATCTTGCGCATCAATATAAGGCGGGTTGCTGACGATAAGATCAAACTGCCCTGTTATATTTTCAAACCAACTACTCTGTAAAAATTGTACATTTAAGTTATTTCTTTCCGCATTAGATTGAGCTAACGCCACAACATCGGGCATAAGATCAACTCCAATGATTTCTAATGAAATCTGTTGTTTTTGACAAATAGAGGAAAGCTCCGATGCTAATGCTAACGCGATAGCGCCTGTGCCTGTGCCAAGATCAAGAATACGAAAGTGCGGTGGATTTTTTTCCAGTTTTTCCAAAGCAATTTGTAATGCCTTTTCCACTAAAATTTCGGTATCTGGTCTTGGAATCAAGGTGCCTTTTGAGACATTTAATGGCAACGACCAAAATTCTTTTTCGCCAAGAATATAAGCGATAGGTTCACCTTTTAGACGACGATCTAAAAGTGCGATCAAATTTAACCGCACTTTCTCATCAATTTCGCTATCATCAAAAGCAAGGATTTGGGTACGCGATTTGCCAGTAGCATGTTGAAGAAGCACAAGCGCATCAATTTTACTATTTTCAGTGGGATTTTTTTGTGCCAAATCCGCAATTGCTTGTGCCAGCCATTCTTTATAATTCATTATTTTTCGTCTTTTAACACAATCGTGCCAGCCACTAAATCAGTTAAAGAACGACGATCATCGCGCACAAGTGCAACAATACCGCTAATAATCAATAAGAAACTTGTCCACGCTAATAAAATATCAATAATTTCGCGACCGATGTATTTACCAAATTCAACGGGTTGATGGGTATGATAATTAAATACACGTAAGCCTAACCAGCGTTTTGCCATTGTTTGACCATAAGTTTTCATGAAATATAACTGAAAACCAGCATATACAATCGTCCCCACTACACCGGCAAAATCCCCCAATGCAAAACCGAGACCAACCATCACCCAAAGCACAAGCCCATTAATCATACTTGCAAGCCAACGTTTAAAACGGCTTGCTTGAGCAGGTTGAGAAGGTTTGAAAACAGAAGAAAATTTCGCATCTTTTTGATTTTCAATGATCATTTTATTTCCCTGTAAAGTTAAAAAGGACATCTGAAATCAGATGCCCCTATCATTAATTCTGTTCAGACAATGCCGCCAACTGATCCGCTTGATATTCGGTAATAATCGGCTGAATCAGTTCATCAATTTTACCATTCATCACTTCATCCAAACGGTAAATAGTGAGATTGATACGATGATCAGTCACTCGACCTTGCGGATAATTATATGTACGAATTTTATCAGAACGATCGCCCGAACCTAATAAGTTACGGCGCATATCTGTTTGTTCTGCAGCTTGGCGTTCTTGCTCTGCTTGAACAATACGTGATGCTAATACCGACATTGCTTTCGCTTTATTTTTGTGCTGTGAACGCTCATCCTGACATTCCACCACAATACCTGTTGGAATATGTGTAATACGCACCGCAGAATCCGTCGTATTTACGTGCTGACCACCTGCACCTGATGAGCGATAAGTATCAATACGTAAATCTGCAGGATTAATTTCTGGCATTTCAGATTCTGGCAATTCTGGCATTACCGCGACAGTACAAGCAGAAGTGTGGATACGCCCTTGCGATTCAGTTTTTGGTACGCGTTGCACACGATGACCGCCAGATTCAAACTTCAACTGACCATACACACCTTCTCCAGTGACTTTAACAATCACCTCTTTATAACCGCCTTGCTCACTTTCATTAGCACTTAGCATTTCTACACGCCAACGTTTACTTTCAGCATAACGGCTATACATGCGGAATAAATCACCGGCAAAAATACCCGCTTCATCACCGCCAGTTCCCGCACGGATTTCTAAATAGCAGTTATATTCATCATTAGGATCTTTCGGTAGTAAAAGAATTTGAAGTTGTTGTTCCACTTCTTCAATTTCCGCTTTGGATTCTTCGATTTCCATTTGCGCCATTTCTTTCATTTCAGGATCATCCAGCAATATTTCAGCTTCTTCAATATTTTGATTTAATTGCATCCAACGATTAAAACATTTCACCACTTCTTCAAGTTGCGAATATTCTTTAGAATACGCACGGAATTTATCCTGATCACTAATTACAGAAACATCGCCCAATAAGACTTCTAGCTCTTCATAACGTTCTTTTAAACTTTCTAATTTTGCAATAATGGAATCTTTCATCATTTGTAAGTCACCGAAAATAAAATCGGCGTATTCTAGCCGATTTTAGGGAAAATTGACAGTGTCAAAAGTGCGGTTAAAAATCACCGCTCTTTAAATACGTGTCACATCAAATTTACTTAAATCAATACGATCTTCTGTGCCATAAAACATAGCAAGAGCATGGCGTAACGTTTCAGCTCGTTTTGGTAAACCTTTTTCCGCATAGATTTTCACTTGTTCATACACGGCTTGTTTAAAAGGCTGTGTATCGCCCGGATTGCCATTCAAATTATCCGCACTGGCAAAATAACGAAAACCTGCCGCCGTCGCCAAAATCCACTCTAATGCTTGCGGTTTAACTTCAACTTTTTCAAAGTCACGCTGGCGTTCTTCTGAACGTCCATCTGGCTCATACCAATAACCAAAATCTTCTAGTTTACGGCGTTCTTTGCCTGCCACTAACCAATGGGCAATTTCGTGCAATGCACTGCTGTAAAATCCTCGCGCAAAATAAATCGCGTTATAAGGCACGTCATCATTTGCGGGTAAATAAATGGGTTCTTCACCGCCTTTGACTAAGCGAGTGTTGTATTCCTCTTCAAAACATTGATTAAAAATCGCGATAATATCTTCTAATTTATGTTCCATGGTATCGACTCCTAAAAAACCGTGAGATTATATCACCAGAGGCTCATTTGTTCTTGTTTATTTTCTTCGGGTAAATTGACATGTAGCCCGATCAAACGAATCGATCGCCCTTTTGCTCGCATAAAAATTTGAGGAAGTAATTGCTGAAAACTCTCCAAAGAAAGGGGTAAACCTGTTTTCTCTAAAGTAGTTACTTGAAAATCTTCAAATTTAAGCTTTATGCCAATTTTACGTAATGAAGATAACGGTATATTACGGCTAACACGTTCAAGGCGACGAATTAACTCGCCATAAAGATTATTCAATAAGGCTGAAGCTTGCTCAATTGTGTGAATATTTTCAAGCAAAGTTTGTTCTACGCCAACTGATTTACGTTCACGATGGGCTTGTACTTCACGATCATCAATGCCGTGGCTAAAATCCCAAATACGTTTACCCGCCTTACCAAATTGATTTAATAAGACGATTTGATCAAAGTTTTGAATGTCAGCACAAGTTTCTAATCCCATATCGAGTAATCGTTGTGATGTCACTTTACCAACGCCAGGGATTTTATTTAAAGATAAGATTTTAATGAATTCCTCGACTTCATTAGGCTTAATCACAAATTGCCCATTAGGTTTATTCATATCCGAAGCGATTTTGGCAAGGAATTTTAAAGGCGCCACACCTGCCGAGGCAGTTAAATTCAACTCATCAAAAATTGCTTGACGGATTTCTTGCGCAATCCAAGTCGCTGAGCCAGAACATTTTTGGCAGTGCGTAACATCTAAATAAGCTTCATCTAAAGAAAGTGGTTCAATAATATCGGTGTAACGCTGGAAGATTTGATGAATTTGTGCCGAAACTTGTTTATACAACGTCATATTCACGGGCACGAGAATGAGATTAGGACACTTTTTTATGGCTTGAGCCGTTGGCATTGCACTATGCAAACCAAATTTTCTCGCCTCATAATTACAAGTTGTTAATACACCACGTTGACGAGAAGAACCGCCTACAGCAACAGGTTTTCCCTGCAAATTAGGATTTTCACGAATCTCAATCGATGCGTAAAAACAATCCATATCAATGTGAATAATTTTTTTATCTTGTAGCATAAAAAAAGTGTGGTTAAATTTTATTTAGTATAACCGCACTTTAATTACTGTTCAAGCATACATATTCAATTATCAGAAACCACTTTCTTATCTTTAAACATGACTGAACGTTCAATTTTATAAACATGAATAGGTTCTTGTGTATTCATAAAAATTGAACGGTATTTTTCATCAATTTGAGTAAATGGAATTTGTAAATTGATTGTCAGAGACTTGCCTGGCAATAAGGTATTTTCTAATTCTATTTGCATATCTTGGCTATGCACAACTTGACGATTATGCACATACACACTCATCCATTGAATATTTTGAATCGGGAATTCACTTTTATTCGTAATGGTATATTTAAAGCGAGAAAGCGCTTGACCATCCTCACCTACCACAATATCTCTATCGCCAACATCAATAGAAATAGCATAGTTAACATACTTAGGGTAGCTTTTTTCTGCAGTTGCAGTTTTTTCTACACTTTTCGGTTTTTCCTTTGAAACATTTTCTTTTGCAATTGCAGAAGAAATTGAACAACTAGCTGCAAACAAAGCGAGTACTAAATATTTAAAAAATGACATTATTTTCTCCTATAAAAAACGCCGAAATTTTACCCTAACTCACGCATTTAATAAATACCGCTCTTTTTCTTCTGCTTGTTTTTTGTTAGACTAGTGCACAATTTTGGGGCTGATTCTGGATTCGACGGGATTAGCGAAGCCCAAGGTGCACGTCGAGGTGCGGTAGGCCTCGTAAATAAACCGCAAAAAAATAGTCGCATAGACTAAACGTGTAGTGCTGAAGGTAGAGTAATTTCGGACGGGGGTTCAACTCCCCCCAGCTCCACCAAATAACAATCCAAAGCAAACTTATCAAATCCTAAAAGCCCTTGAAAATACTGAACTCAAGGGCTTATTTATATCCTAAGCGTTCCTATCCAATCCTATAAAATCCTTGAATTTTAGTTATACGTTTAGTTATACTGATAACCGTATAACAAAGTCGGTATAACTAAAACCATACAAAACCTGTTAGCAAAAGGTTTTACTCATGTTTTAGCTATATCTAAATTTTTAAAAGTCTGAATCGCCGTCTGAGTTATTTAGAACAGTTTTCAACTCTCAGAAAGAAACAATATGGCACGCACAATCACACCGCTAAACAGCACGAAAATAGACAAAGCCAAGCCACAGAAAAAGGAATTTACCCTATCTGATGGCAAAGGGCTTTATCTGTTGGTTAAGCCCAATGGGGCTAAGTTATGGCGGTTTAACTATTACAAGCCTTTCACGCAGCCAAAGAAAAGGGCGTTAATTGGCGTTGGCAAATACCCTGATATTTCTTTACAGCAAGCAAGAGCAATTAGAGATGAGTATTTATCCTTACTTGCGCAGAATATCGATCCAGCAATCTATCGCCAACAGCAAGAACAAGCGAAACAAAATGAGCTGAATAATACCTATGAAGCGTTGGCGTGGGCGTGGCTTGAGTATCGTAAAACCAAAAAGAACTTTTCAGATAATTATCAAAAAGACGTTATCAGTCTGATTAATCGTTGCTTATTACCGCATTTTGGGCATTTGCCTATTTCCCAAATTACCGCGCCAATGGCATTAAAGGCATTTAAACAGTATCAAGACGAAGGGCATTTAGAAAAGCTTAAACGGACGATTCAGAAGCATAACGAGATAATGACTTATGCTCTACACCGAGACTTAATCTCTTTTAATCCAACGGCGAATATCGCAAAGGAATTTGACAGCCCAACGGTTGAACATTTTAAAACCCTTAAGCCTGAGGATTTAAGCGAATTTATGTTCACGCTACAAAACGCTCAGATTCACTTACAGACGCGTTATTTGATTTTATGGCAACTGCTCACCATGACAAGACCGAACGAAGCAGCTACAGCGAAATGGGCGGATATTGACGAGAAAAACAGGATATGGACGATTCCTGCGGAGCAAATGAAACGTGGCATTGAACATAGAATCACGTTATCACGGCAAGCCTTAGCCCTATTAGGGCAAATTAAAAAATTAAGTGGCGGAAAAACTTACCTATTCCCCAGTGTAAAGAACCCTCAATCCCACGTTAATACGCAAACGGCAAATTCTGCAATAAAGCGCATGGGTTATCACGGTAAATTAGTTGCACATGGATTGAGAGCTATCGCCAGCACCTATTTAAACGATCAGGGCTTTAATAGTGATTTGATTGAGGTCGCACTATCGCACCTCAATTCAGACCGGGTAAAAACCGCCTATGACAGAGGGGAAAAATTAGAACAGCGATTCAAGCTATTGCAAGCATGGGCGGATTTTGTAGAACAATCCTCACAAGGCACTTTGCCGCAATTTCACTTGAAGATTATGGCTTAGAACCTGATAAAACCTGAGGTAAAGTGCGGTCGAATTTTGACGGCGTTTTACTGTTTGAGAATTTAAAGAATTGGTGCGACTAGGTGCGGCGTAATTAACCGAACCGAAAGATGGTAACCCTTATTGCTATTTGTCGCACTTCCACTAATAAGGGCAACGTTAAGGGGCGTTTTATGTCTGTCAATTTATTTATGACCGCCAAAAGTTCAGCTGATTATATAAATACTGGATTAAAAACAGATTCTTATACCGATCTTGATGTAATTTTTCTATCAACAAAGGGATATTTTCCTGCCTTCAATCACCTTAGATACATAGGTAGTGCAAATGATAAGTATGGTAGAAATTTATATAAAATTAATGGGATAAAAGGATTGTATGAAGATTTAATACCATTAGATATAGGCGATTTAGCAGATGGTTTTGTAAACGATCGAGCAATAATTACTGAAGAAGACTGTGCTAAAAGTAAATTTTCATTAGTGAAACATTTTACAACGGAAGATTATGATGATCCTCGTTATGAGTTACTCTTTGATACTACACTGGTTTTAAGAGATGTACAAAAAGACGGAGGAGAACATTCTGAGTATGATTATTATCATGCTAATTTATATTCAATATCAACCCCTTTTTCCAAGTTAGATGAATATGGAATTTTCAACGGAATAATTAGAAGTCCATTTATAAAGTTAATCTCAGATTTACATTTACCTATAACAAGTTTACTAAAAAATGAACTAGAAAAGCTATTCCTTTTCAGGGATGATATTGCACCTTTATGTTTACACCAAATCGACTCTTATTTGTTTGATAGTGTGCCTGTCTATGTGAATATGCCATTACAGATTTCTTATGAGATTTACGATGAATATATGGATATTTTTGATGAAGAAAATATTGATGATATTTTTCTTTTTTATAGACCACATTTAAATGAATTTATTAAAAATACTCAAGATAAATCTAAGAATATCTCAGAACCAAAATCAGCAAAGATTGATTCCATAGAAAAAGAAATTGGTGGTAAATCTGAAACTTCATATCTAAATATTATTCAGGTATTGAAAGATGAATTACTCAATAGAGGGTTATTTGAAAATCAAAGCGATCTTATCAGTTATTTATCTAACTCATACACAGGTTATGCAGGATTAAGTGAAACCAATCTAAGAGAAAAATTCAGCAAAGCCAATAAAATAAAATTAAGCTAAAACACTTCCCCAAAAATCCGGATAGATCCAAATGGACTTATCCGGATTTTTTCTTTTCTGTGCTTTTCCATAATCCACTCCGACACAACAAAGCCCGAAACGGCTTTAACCATCCCAACCAGTACGGAGTAAACACAATGAATCAATCAGATCGTATTATCCGCCGCCTTGACACAATGAAAATGCTAGGCGTAAGCAAATCCACCTTTGCCGATTGGCAAAACCCTAAATCAAAGCGTTATCGTCCTGACTTTCCAAAGAAAATTCAATTAGGGGTTAATTCAGTCGGTTACCTGGAAAGTGAAATCAACTCTTACATTACCAAACTGGCAGAAGCAAGAGCGTAGGAGGTCGTTATGGCAATCAATACGACTAGCACCTATGAACAACAGAAATACATTTTACAGTGTTTATATGCTCGCCCGCATAGTACCAACGAATTGCGAGAGCTAGGAATTTACTTTCCACCCGCACGCATTAAGGAGCTAAGAGATAAAGGTTTCGATATCAAAACATTTTACCGCAAAGAAACCGATTCAAGCGGATTAGCGCACCGTGTGGGCGTGTATGTACTGCACCAAAATGAAGTAAGTCAAAATTATCGATATAACGACTAAGGAGCGACTGAAAAAATGACTAATACAAATCAACAGACCCACACCGAAAAACACAAGCATGCAACGCTATGGACGATTTCGGGCACGTTAGACCGCTTGCGATACCTAGCTGACACTGCAATCAACGGCACTATTCTTGATTATCCCGATAAAGATGGGAATGAGCCACCAGCAACCCCTAAGCAAATCTATGAATTAATCCTTGAAGAAGTAGATTGTGCCATTGAGCAAGTAAACGACTTAAAACGGCAAATCGAAGTACTGGCTATTCATCAAGAACATAGAGCTGATACGAATTATTTACCGCTGGTGGATTAACAATAGTTTTCGGAGCAGTACGCGCGCGCGAGGGTGCGCCCAAATTTAGGCATACCCAAAGATAAGAGGTTTAAAAAATGAGTTACGGAAAAGAGATAGAAAGCCAATTTGCCAAAGCCTATGCCCGAATGGGTAACGCTACGCATGCTTTATTGGCGGTTCTAGGTGATGAGCGAGCTAATCGAATGAAACCGCACACACTACGAGCAAGAGCCAGTGACCTACTGAATCATTACCGAGTATGGGAACAAATCGAGCAGGAAAAAGCAGAGATGCAACAACGTGGGGAGCCCTTACCGCATTACAGGGGGAGAACATGGCGGGCGGATTTAATTACTGATGAAGTCTATGAGCCGATAAAGATACCGCCCCGCCCTTTTGTTATTCCTCGTGGAATGAAAGGGTTGTTTAAAGGGATGGGGCGGTCAAGAAGATCCACCATGAAAACCCCATGATTTTTTAATTAGGAACAAAAAGATCCGCTAATAAAAGGGTAAGTATTTAATGAAATGCGCCATAGCAAAAAACAATGAATTACTGCTTAAACAAGCCATTCAACACTATAGAAAATCGCATCAAATCTTCACGTTTATGAGCCTATACAGCGATAACGAGCCATACCCGATAGATGAGGTCATTCAAGTGTTAGAACAGCGTCTTAATGCGATTCAGTGCGAAATAGACAACGTCACGAAGATGACAGCAGGGCTACGGAAGAATGAGCAATTAGAAACGAGTTTTTACACCACGAAAAAACACTTAGAGACGATGAGAAAAAGAAAACAGGAGATAGACAATGAAATGTAATGCAACCGCAGAGCCATTAATGCAAGAAATCTCAATAGAGCAAATTTTTAACTTAGATTTACCCCTTACGAATGAAAAAGACGGTGCAGTGTTTGCGCATAAGTTTAAAAGGGATTTAGTGGCAATGACAACCTCTCTTATTGTGGCGAAGTATTTTGATAAAGAGCATAAAAACGTTATCAGAGCGATTAAAGATTTAGATTATTCAGACGATTTTAGACGGCTCAATTTCCAGCCGTCCTATTATCAAAATGAACAAAACAAACGCCAGCCAATGTACCGAATGACCCGAGACGGCTTTATGTTTTTGGTGATGGGATTTACTGGCAAAAAGGCGGCTAAGTTTAAGGAGCGGTTTATCTCGTTATTTAACAAGATGCACAGTTGGATTAATCAACGCGTGAAATTATCCAGTAACCAGCATTTGCTCAATGATGCGATTCAATTTGTAGAACTGCAACGTGGCGAAAAGGATGAGCATAGCCACGCCCGAGAAAACACGCTGATTTATATGATTGCTTTAGGGTCAAGTAAGAAGAAATGGCTAAGGGTGAATGGTTATGCGCCTGATGATGATATTCGCGCCCACCTCTCAGAATCACAGCTTGAACTATTGGATTTATTGACGAGTGAAAACGCCGTGATGTTCAAGTTAGGCTTGAGTTATCGAGAGCGTGAAAGCCGATTAAAAGATACCGCACTTTTCTTTTGGGCCAAGCAACAGCGCAAAGCAGCGTAAGGAAAAACACAATGAATGACTATACCGAGATAATTCAAATTCTAGTCATTATGTTGTTATTGCGCCTTATATCAACCCTATAAAACAAAACGCCATAGGGAAATAATCAACCCTAAGGCGTAACTAAGGAAATATCTTATGCAACCAATTAAACTAGGAATTAATATGAAGTTAATTCACAAGCATTATAGCAATGATGAAAACTTTTACAATTTAAACCCTTTACAAAGTGCGGTGAAATTTGGCATTATTTTATCGCAATCAGAAAAAGTGATTGCCAGCCGTGGAAAGCTGAATTTAATAAAGGCGAACGATAGCACGCCACAAAACCGTGCTTTTTTTGTTCGTAACATTCGCACACCTCAAGAATATGCGGATTTTGTTTTCAATCTAAATCCGATCATTCTCTCAATGGTAGAGCGTAATGAGCAGTCTTTGACTGGCTGTCTTCCTTTATTGGCAGTTTTCCACCTTGTTACGCTCTACCGCCCGACCGTGGAAAGTCTAGCGGTAGTTCCTAAAAATCAAATAAAGGACACCGCAGAAATGATCTACAAATTTCTTTGCGTCAATCGCACACAATCGCATTTTAACTTATGCGTCATATCCCTTAATTCTACCACCGAAGAACAGGCACGTTTGAGCCTATCTGCTGATTATCGTTTTATTGCGGTGGTGGCGAGAATCAATCCTCAAAATAACCGCACTTTAGCGGCACTTCCTACCCTTTCTGTATCTGCAACACAAGGGGGCGCATTATGATGACCCAATGCTATGCGATTTATGCGCAAATTCCTGTATCAGAACACTTTGCCTTTGAGAGCATTTACCGCTTTACGACCGACAAAAAGACGGCAAAACGCGGCGTGAAACACTTGAAAAAATCAGATGTGAAGAAAGCCAACTACACGGAATTAAATCCGACAGACTGGGCTATTGTGCTTTATCTCAATGACGATACAAGCAAGCCATTTATTTTAAATGGGGGCTATCGTTTTTATGATTCCGCTTACCAACGCGCGGAAATTGTAGAGCAGCTTTTTCCGCAGTATCTCGTATCAATTCAGAAATTCAATGAAACAAATGTATTTGCGATAAGCGAAAAAGAAGGCTTATTTGGCGGTGAATCTAAGGGGGTATTTTATGCTTAATCAATCAATTTTATCTGCACTACAAGAGATAACAAGCTTTAATCAATTTGCCGAACGCAATCAAGTAGAGCGAATGAAAGTAAGTGATTTAAAAGCCTTGCGTAATGAAACTGAAAATCTTTGTGAGTATATCGAATATGGATTGATGCACTTAGGCGACTTAATGCAAATCTTAGGCAATCTTGCCGACACAGAGCAGGATTTTACACGCGAGGCAATGAGTAACGATAACGTGAAACATATCGGGGGATTAATCAAGGCAAATGCCTATCTACTCAATGCGTTAAGAGAAACCGCTAGCTTAAGCGAATATTATCTTGCTGGTGGCTTAGATGGGGAGATTGAAAGAAATGATGATTAAACCGAACCTACCCTATCAATTAATCTTTGTTTATGACAATGGCGACCAATTCATAGCGGGTAAATATGGCACGCTTAGAGAGGCGTTACAGGCAAAAATCAGATGCAAGCACGAAATAGAACAAGCCGATATTTGCGGTCGAGTGTTAGAAGTGATTACAGTTTTGAAAGGGGAAGAAAATGAAACCAACTAATGCAATGGCACAGCTTGAGAAATGGAAAGCTAACCATAAAGCCACCAGCAATAACGAAATCAAAAATGAATCAGTTAAAAATACGCAAGGAAACGCACGTAGCGAGGCTAAAAGCAAATATCAAGGGAAACTATGGGCTAATCCCTTAGCCTTTCAATTTGCCCAGCTGACGCGCCAATTTAAGCTGATTCATGATAGCAACCGTAAATGTTTAGAGGTTTACCCCGATGATTTTCATCATAAGCTAAAAATGCGTGATGAGATGGTGGACTTAATCGACCGACTAAAAGCGGGTGGCAAGCTCTTTAATGCGCTGGCTAAATCTCAAGGGATAACATTTTGCCGAAACAATCAATCCACCTTAAAAGACTTTAATCAAGCTAACGGCTATTTGATTCATAAGTTCGAAGAAGTGATCACACAAATAAACCGCCTCAACATTGAACGAGTTAAGAGTGAGAAATTACAGGGGGTGGGCAATGAGTAAAACCGCCTTTATTTTGACTGCTGGCTATCACGTTGTTGATGATTTATTTATGCTGACTGTTGTCGCAATGCGAGAAAGCAAAGGGGATATTTTAATTCTTCATCGCGCTTATGCTAAACAAGGTAAACTCACAAATATCAGAGCCATTAATTTAAACCATTACACGCTAGAAATTAGTTTAGGCAATGCACGCGCGCCCATTATTCACGCAGAAGGGAGAAGAGAACGTGCAGAGGCTGAGGAGGCGATAGCACCTTTCAAAACACTCTACCCTACTGCACAAATTAGAGTGATTCAGTTCAAGGACGCATTTTTATTTAAGCAATGTGCAGAAATTGGATTAGGGATTAATGCAGAGCAAGGGGGCAAGAAATGGCTAAATTAATCAATGCCCCTTACGCTAAACAACAAGACCCCACAGGTCAAAGCCTTGTTACTATCTGTATAGGCACGCAAGCACAAGCCATAGCAAAGCATTTTAATGAAATGGGCAAAAGTGCGGTAGAAATTGAGCTAGAAAACACACTAGGCGAGCAAGGGAAATCATTCCCTTGTGTGGTGGTGGATAGTGAGATTCTAGACAATATAGAACTCTATCGCATTGCGCCTAAAAATACCCAGTCTATTCGCTTAATACAGGCGAATAATGGCGTAGCGCTCTCAAATGAAACGCTTGAGCGCATTTATTTAAATATCGTGCAGACCACCAGCGCAGAGAGTGTTATTTATTGCAATGAGGCTGGCGAAATACTAGATGATGTAAGCCGATATATTCAACGGTTACGCAATGGAGACACCTATCACGGGGAAATTAAGCCAATTTGTGAACCTGTCCGAGATAACCACCAGCCCTACACCGAAAAACGCAAGGAGAACGGCATAGAGGGGCTTTTTAGGGTTGTGCCGAAGTTAGACAAGGACACGGGCGAAATGATGGATAAATGCGAGTGGTTGGCTGATTGTGTTGATGTCGTGGGAATTGGGCTTTCCGAGAGCGATTATTTCTCAATTCTTTCATTCCAAGCACAAGGCAAGCCCGAGCCGATTTTAATTGCTTTACCATGGGCGGATATTGGTGAGCGTGCAGGCTGGCAATTACTCAAACAAAACGGGTTAAGAATTACCAATAGCCAACGCTTGAAACCGCATTTAGCGGATTTTCTTCAAGATACCCAGAATAAGCCGATTTATCAAATCGTGAATGAAACAGGCTGGCAATCAGACTTTAACGCCTATGTGCTGCCGAGTGGCGAGGTATTGGGGAAACCTGAACGACCGATTTATTTCAACAGCAAATCAACCACCAGCACAGGCTATCAAGCTAAAGGCACGCTAAGCGACTGGCAGAGGGAAATAGGGCAATATCTCCGAGGCAATCATTCAATGATGCTGGGCGTGGCTTGTTCTTTATCTGCCCCGTTGATTGGCTTAATTGGGGCGGAAAGTTTTGGTGTACATTTGTTCGGTAAATCGAGTGCAGGAAAGACCACTATAGCCAATATTGCGAGTTCAATTTATGGCGAGTCTGATTTAATCCGTTTATCGTGGAACGGCACAAGCTTAGGATTGATTAACGAGGCTTCTGCGCGTAATGATGGCTTTATTCCTCTTGATGAAATCGGACAAGGGGCAAGCAAAAAGCACGTAGAGCAAACCGCCTATGCGTTATTTAATGGTGTGGGAAAAATACAAGGTGCAAAAGACGGCGGAAACAGAGAACTAAACCGCTGGCGGATTTTGGCATTTTCTACGGGTGAGCAAGATTTAGAGCTTTATTTAAAACAAGACAATATCAAAACTAACGCAGGGCAATTAGTCCGCTTGTTAAATATCCCCATCACGCCTACTAGCACGTTTTATCATTTTGGCAATGGTAAAGCCCATGCCGACCATTTGAACGCAATGACAAGGCGTTACTACGGCACAATGGGCAGAGCGTGGATAGAATGGTTACTTGAAAATAAAAGTGCGGTAGCGGCTGAATATGAGCGTTTAAGCGAGCAATGGCAAGCTATGCTACCAAATGACGCAAGCTCACAAGTAAAACGAGTGGCAGGGCGATTTGCCATTTTAGAAACCGCTTTACAGTTGGCAGCGCATTTAACAGGCTGGGAAACGAGCGAAAACAAAACCGCACTTCTGCACGAATTTAACGAATGGATAAATGAATATGGGCTACATTCCCGAGAAGAAAAGCAAATCATTGAGCAGGTGAATGGCTGGCTTTTACGCAATGGGGCAAGATTTCTAGATTTTCCTTTCAATCCAAATCAGAAAGAACCGAACGACACGGCAGGTTATCGCCAGTTAGCCGACAGCAAAGAACAGCAAGATAGCGATAAATATTGGGTATTTCCGCAAGTGTATATTCAAGATGTTATCAAAGGCTTTAATGAAAAACAGGCAAATGAAATCTTATTGGGTGCAGGAATGTTAATACAGGGAAAAGAGAGAGGTCGTAAATACCTCAACCGTTTACCCAAAACAATAAGCGGAGGGAAAACTATCCGATGTTATGTGCTGGAAATCTTAAACGAGGACGAGGAAAGCGAAGAAATAGAATAAAAAGCCCATTTTGAAATGGTGTAGGCTATCAATAATAAAGAGCAGATCATAATTGATTTGCTCTTTTTTTTATTCCACCAACGAAAAAAAACAAAAAAATTTTTTCCGTGTGTAGATGAGTTAAAAAATATTGGGCATTTTGGGCACGAAAACAACAAAATATAAATATATCAATAACTTATAAAAAATAGCGTGCCCAAATTACCCCTTTCCGTGCCCAAAAATAGGCTTTCCGTGCCCAATTTTAGGGCTTCCGTGCCCAGTCAAAAAATAATCAATCTTTCACCGTGCCCAATTTGTACCCAGCCGTGCCCAGTGCATTGGGCACGAAAATCGCATTTAAGTTATTGATTTTAAAGGTGCGTGCCCAAATGCCCAGCGTGCCCAGTGTTTTTTAGTTATCTATACACTTTTTTTATTTTTTAGGTGGTGGATAGCTCTGGTTGATTCATAGGTAAAACTTTACTAAACGTAGTAGAGATAAGAACAAGGCTTAGTGCAGTGCATTGAGCCTTTTTTATTGAATTTCGGGATCAGTACGCGCACGCGCGCGAGGAAATGAGCAATAAAATATTTACTTCATACCCTTAAAGCGTATAATGAGCAGCAAATAATATTTAGCCTATTTATCGTGAAACTATCGTTTATTGAATTACCGCCCTTTGAGCGTTATAGAAAAGCACATTTATCTGATGATGAATATCGGACTTTTCAGAATGAGCTATTAGAAAACCCCGAAAAAGGCGATGTGATACAAAATACAGGCGGATTGAGAAAGATTAGAATTGCCGATAGTGAGAGAAATAAAGGCAAACGTGGTGGCGCAAGGGTGATTTATTACTACTTTTTAGACGGTGCGCAAATATGGCTTTTTAGTGCTTACGGAAAAGGTGAAAAAGCAGACTTAAACGAAAGCGAGAAACGCGCATTTAAAGTTGTATTAGAGAATTTGAAAGCAATGGCAAGGGGGAAAGAATGAGCCGTTTATTTGATGATTTAATGGAAGGCGCGCAAGCTCTTGAGCAACATTTACAAGGTAAAATCACACTCCGCACAGAAACGCGCGAACGAATCGAACCCGCAAGCATTACGGCAGAGGAAGTGAAAGCAATTAGAGAGAAATTAAACCTTTCTCAAGCTGTCTTTGCGCAGAAGTTACGAACCAGTGTAAGAACCTATCAAGGCTGGGAGCAAGGTAAAACCAAACCTAGCGCACACGCCTCTTTATTGTTGCGTATGGTGGATAAAGCACCGCAAACCTTTGAGCTTATCGCTGGGATATAATAATCAATCATCAACGCTATTAATGATAGAACGCCTACTTTTAGGCGTTTTTTTATTGAGTTTTGCGACCAGTACGCGCGCGCGAGGGGTAAAATCGCTATGGGCTTACCTGTCAAAACCGTACATTCAACTCAATTTTTACAACCGCGAAATTAATATTTTATGACGATGACAGATGACGGAGACTAAAAACAGACTTATTCCCTCTTGAATAAAAGGTACTCCTAAACGGGTTAGAGCTTCCACGGGTTTTCGGGCTCGCGGTTTTCGACAGTTTTTTGACATCTTAGGCATCATCATCTTCCCGTTAAATCACTTTTTATAGTTCCCAAAAACCTCTTTTTTTTATAGGCACTTTTGATTTTAGTTATACGTTTAGTTATACTGAGTAAAAGACAAATCACACAGATCTAGCAATAACAAGGCTTACAAGCAATAATTCAGATGACCCCAGCCCACCACCCCTTTATTTTTCCTCTTCTAAGTTTTCAATAAAAGCAATAATTTAGTTTTTCTACTCACCTTAGTTTTAGTAACTGCTACCTTGTTATTACCTAGCACATTATTAGCGGAATCACTCATATTCGTTACTCGATGGGATATGGATATGAAATAATAAAGAGAGATTTTATGACCAGAATTAACCTTGTTCCTCCTGCTGAACTTTGCGATCAGCATCTATTAGCGGAACATAGAGAGCTAACACGGATTCCAAATGCTGTTGCGAAAGGAAAATTTAGCTTAAAAGGGCAGCCTGAAGATTATAAATTAGGCGAAGGACATGTACGATTTTTCTTTAATAAACTTGCGTTTTTAAAGCAACGTTACAACCTATTGCATGAAGAGTGTCTTGCTCGTGGTTTCAATGTACAATATTTTTGGGCAGAGGAGCTACCAGATGATCCTAATCTTTGGCAAAATTATTTGCCCACAGAAAATGCTTTAGCATTAAACCGTGAGCGAATTGCATTGCGTATGCCTGTAAAGGCACGATTTACCGCAAGAAAATAAAGCCCAGAAAGGGCTTTAGCTCTCATTGTTTAGGATGAAATATAATCAGCACCCAAACCGATCATTGTAGTTTCTATAGTGCGGTAGCCTTCTGCACCATTTGGGAGAAATTGCCAGTGATGGATAAACTAACTCTAGCTGTTCTAGGGTATGTTTGCTAAGTTGAGAAATCACTTCACCTATTTAATTTTTCTAACGTATTGATTTTATCTAATCATTAACAAATTCTTGGCAATGGTTCATTTGTTGGTAAATCTAACAATCGACTTTGTCCAAAAATGCCCACTAAACGCACTTTTTTGTCGGTTGTTACTTCACCAATCACAGCCGCATTTTCACCTAATGGATGACGATGAAGTGCGGTCAAAATTTCTGGTGTTTTTTCAGCGGAGGCAACAATAACTAATTTCCCTTCATTAGCGAAATTTAATGCTTCAAGACCCAGTAATTCACAAATCCCCCGCACTTCTTGACGAATTGGCAAGGCTTGTTCATCAATATTCATGCCTAGCTGTTGCGCCTGTGCAAATTCATGCAAAACCGCATTAACTCCCCCACGGGTCGCATCTCGAACGGCTTTTACGCCATCTACTTCACGTAAATTTTCAATCAATGGATACAGCACGGCGCAATCACTATGAAGATCCGTTTGGATACCCAGTTTTTCACGTAAATTTAAGATTGTTGCGCCATGATCCCCAATGGTGCCGCTAACAATGATTTTATCGCCAGCTTGAATTCGATGAACACCCCAATCCAAATTTTGAGGAACAACACCAATTCCACTTGTATTGATAAAAATCTTATCCACTGCGCCTTTTTGTACCACTTTTGTATCGCCAGTAACAACCTGAATGCCTGCCGCTTTTGCCGTTTCCGCCATTGATAGAATAATTGCCTTAAGATCCGCAAGTGGCAATCCTTCTTCCAAAATAAAGCCACAGGATAAATATTTTGGTATCGCCCCGCACACAGCTACATCATTTGCCGTGCCACACACCGCTAATTTTCCTATATTACCACCAGGAAAAAAAATGGGATCAATGACAAAACTATCCGTACTAAATGACAGTGTTTCGCCTTGTTTTGCTAATTCTGTTAATGGAATTCTAGCCTGATCTTCCCCTTGCGCCAAAATAGGATTAGCAAAGGCTTCAACAAAATAATCTTGGATCAATTTTTGCATGGCTGCACCGCCATTGCCGTGCGCCATAGTGATAAATTCGCTCATTTTATTCTCTCCGATATTGATAATAGGCTGCACATGCGCCTTCGGAAGAAACCATTAATGCGCCATAAGCGTTATCAGGATTACAACCTGTGCCAAATAATGGGCAATCAGATGGTTTACAACGCCCAGTCAAGACATCACCACAACGAGAATTAGGATCATCCGCCACCTTTTGCGCTTGGCTTTGGAAATAAATTTCGGCATCAAATTCACGATAAGCCTCCGTCAATTCCACACCTGATTGTTCAATTTCCCCTAAGCCACGCCATTCACTGCTTGCTTTAAGCTGGAATACTTCTTGCATTGAACGTTGGGCTAAAGCATTTCCGTGATCATCAACAATTCGTTTATATTGATTTTCGATTTCACAACGGCCATCAACAAATTGCTGCACTAACATCACAATCGCCTGCAAAATATCCAAAGGTTCAAAACCGGTAATCACAAAAGGTTTGTGATATTTATCGACAATCCCTTGATAAGGCGATGAACCAATCACCATACTCACATGCCCTGGCGCAAGAAAACCATCAATTTTGACTTGATCTTGAGCCAGCAAGCTATGTAACGTTGGAATAATTGTGATGTTTTGGCAAACAATCCAGAAATTTTTTGTTCCCAGTTTTTTGGCTTGCTGAAGCGTCACTGCTGTGCTCGGCATCGTTGTTTCAAATCCTAAGGAAAAAAAGACGACTTTTTTATTCGGATTATTTTGTGCAATATTCAATGCATCCAAAGGTGAATACACAATGCGAACATCTGCGCCTTTCGCTTTTGCTTCTAAAAGCGAACCTTTGCGACCTTTCACTCGCATTGCATCACCAAAGGTACAGAAAATAACATCAGGTTTTAGCGCAATTTCAATACAGACATCAATACGCCCCATCGGAAGCACACAGACAGGGCAACCTGGGCCATGAATAAATTCGATACTTTTTGGCAATAGCCGATCCAATCCAAATTTAAAAATCGTATGGGTATGTCCGCCACACACTTCCATTAAATACAATGGATTCTGCGCCGTAAAGTGCGGCATTTTTTCCATCAATTTTTCAAGTTGCGCCACTAAACTACGGGCAAGTTCAGGATCGCGAAATTCATCAACAAATTTCATCGATTATCCTTGTTTACGTTGTTGTTCTAGCCAATTTAACCACTCACTGAGACCTTGTTCAGTTGTCGCGGAAAGTTGAATCACTTCAATATTCGGATTCACACGTTTTGCATTGGCAATGCATTGTTCTACATCAAATTTCAAATAAGGTAATAAATCCACTTTATTTAAAATCATCAAATTTGATGCGGCAAACATATGTGGGTATTTAAGCGGTTTATCTTCGCCTTCTGTCACAGATAAAATCACCACTTTCGCTTTTTCACCAAGATCAAATTCAGATGGACAAACCAAATTTCCCACATTTTCGATAAACATAATACTGTCAGCTTGTGGTCTTAATTTCACCATTGCTTCGCTAATCATTTGTGCATCTAAATGACAACCTTTGCCTGTATTCACTTGAATAGCCGGCACGCCAGTCGCACGAATACGATCTGCATCATTTTCAGTTTGTTGATCGCCTTCGATGACATAACAAGTGCGGTCATTTTTGAGGGCATTTAGCGTCGTCGTTAAAAGGGTGGTTTTGCCTGAACCCGGACTCGATACAAGATTTAAAGCTAAAATATGTTGTTTCGCAAAGAATGCACGGTTTTGATCCGCGAGTTGATTATTTTTTCCGAGAACATCTTGTTCTATTTTTAACAAACGTTTTTGAGTATCGTCTGCATCGACTGGTTTATTGAAATGAAATGTTGAATGTGAAAAGTTTGGTGTACCTGATTGATGACTTCCTTGATCATCATGAGTATGAGGCAATTCACCAATACGGACTTGCTCTGGATGTCCGCAGCCACAGGTTGTACACATAAATCCTCCGTTTTAATGTGCTTATTTGGGCTGAGGTTTCAAACTGACTTTCAACAGAAATAATGTTTAAAACACTCGAAGCCCTTAGCTTTGTCAACAAATTTGCAACAAGCATAGCACAATCAAAATTCGGCTTTTTGATGAAGATCATAAACTGATAATTTCTGTGGCTAATTCATTAATAAATCCATGATGATGGGATGAAATCAAAATGGGTAAGGAAAGTTCACGCAAAAGTGCGGTCAATTTTTCAGTATTTTTTCGATCTAATCCATTGGTGGGTTCATCTAATAATAAGATTTTTGGCTGCATCGCTAAGACACCCGCAAGTGCGGTAAAATTTTTCTCACCACCAGATAAGGTATGTACCATACGATCTTTTAAACGTGTGATACCAAGACGTTCTAATTGCTGCTCTGCGATATGATACGCCTGCTCTCTGGGCACATTTTGGTTTAATGGTCCAAAGGCAATATCATCCAACACTGTTGGGCCAAAAAGTTGATCATCGGCATTTTGAAAACAAATACCAATCGTGCCACGAAAGGGCGCAAAATCTTTTTCTTCACGACAAACATGGCCAAATAGTTTAATTTCACCTTTGCGTACAGGAACAAATCCCAACAAAGCAAGAAGTAACGTCGTTTTTCCTGATCCAATTTCCCCTTGTACGAAAAGACGTTTTTGACCTTCCAAGGTAAAACTCAAATCTTGAATAATCGCTCTACCATTACGTTCTACATAAAGATTATTTACAGCTAACATATTATTTTTCTCTCTTTTTACCGAACTGAAAACCACGACATTTTAACGCCATTTGTGCCGTTTCGGCTTTCAGCAGGGCATGAATCAATAATAAAGCGACACGTTGAGCCGTCACATAAAGGGTTCGGCGATTAAGCCCAGGACGAAATCCTCGAGCTCGCATAGCAATATCCATTTTTTGACGCAATTCGCCAAGCAGTGCAATGTAACGTACGGTCAGCACAAAAAGTTGAATTAATTTTTCTGGCAAAGGCAATTTACCAATGGCTTGTACAAGTACCGCATCATTAATATTCCACAAAAAAAGCCAAAGAGAAATCAACAATAAATGAGTCCGCAAACTCAATTTTTCTGCTAATTCTATCCCTTGGAAATTGAGTTCAATGCCATTTTCTCCAATTTTCCAACTTAATGTCGCCCACATTAAAACAATAAAAATGATTAAAGCAAACCAACGTTTAAGATAGGGCAAAAAAGATTTTTGACTGAACAGCAGTGAAATAAAAAAGAGAGAAACTGCAAGCAAATTAAGGGGGATAAGCCAAGTGAGATCACTTAATCCACTAATGATTAGCCCCCAGATAAACAGATAAATCAACCTAAAGTGCGGTTGAAATAAACGGTGAATTTTCATTAAGAGAAATTCTCGGTACGATTCATGACTTCAGGATACATTTTACCAAGTAAGGTAATCACCCCTACGCTGATAATACTATCCAAAATAAATACTGGAATATGAGAGACCAGCAAGAGCCAAACAAGATTCAGATAACTTTTACCACCATCTAACATCAGCACAAAAGAAGCAAGCGCGCCTGCCCCGCCAACGCCAATTACGCCAGCTCCAATACCGACTAATAAGCGATCTTTTAAAGCCATGTGTGGTTGTAAACGAGAACGGAAAAGATAATGAGCAATCACCGCTGGCGTTGCCATCACGCAAAGATTGACGCCTAACACTGCAAATCCGCCAAAAGAAAAGAAGATGACTTGCAATAAAAGTGCAATAAGGAATGCAGGAAATACAGCCCACCCTAGGAATAAACCAGCCATGCCATTTAAAATTAAATGCACACTACCAATTCCTACGGGCACATGGATGGTTCCAGCCACAAAAAATGCCGCAGCAAAAAGTGCGGTGAGCGGTAAACGTTCTGATTCTAAACGACGTAACCCCACAGCAATGCCCGCAACAGCAAGCACTGCGCCAGCTAATAGAATAGGCGTATGTAACACGCCTTCAGATAAATGCATTAAATACGTCCTTGTTTAATTTTACGCGCATTACGTAAAGCAATAAGTCCAGCAATACCAACGATATAACCGATTCCACCTAAAATATCATGCAAATAAATTTTATCTTTTAAATGCGCAATATCTTCACGAAGAAGCATTAAATCTGCACCGCTTTGATTTTCGGCAGAGGTATGAGCAGCAACAACTGACGCACGGTGTCCTTCATCTCCTTCCACCACAACTTTTAAGGTGGTATGTGGCACATCAGCAATCGAAAGCTTAAATGCGCCTTGGCGGTCTGTTTTTCCAGTTAAAACGGGATCAGCAACACCAGAGCGAAAAACTTCTAAATAAGTTTCAGCCGCTGGGGTCATATCAGAATAATAGGATTTGCCAGAGAGTGTTTGCCCATCATATTGGGCAAACACATAAAGCGCGTGGGCATAAGCATTCGGGAGATAGCAAGCCGCAAAAAGTGCGGTTAAAAAAACAATTTTCTTCATCCCAAATCCATATTATTGCGCATCAAAAGTTAACATATATTCTACAGAGCGACGATCGTAATCCGCATTATTAGTTACTTTTTCCTCAAACTCTGCCCATACTTTGTTAAAGCCTTTAGTTGGCGTAAATTGAGCGATACCTTTTTCATTAGTTAAATTGAATGGTGCATCTTCACTCACTCCCACTTTAATGCCTTGAACGGGTTTACCGTTATGTAAAACAAGGATAGAAAGTGGTTTGTTCGCTTGTGCTTTTTCTTGAGGAATCAATTCATAAGCTTGTTGGTGAGATTTGAAAGATTCAGCATCCCATTTCAAAATCGCTTTACCAAATTTAACAGGATTGGTACTAAATTCTGCCGTTGGCTCTTCACGTTTTGTTTTTTCAACGTATTTACCGCTTGGTAATTTTGACCATACACCATTATCGAAATGAACGAATACTAAATCTGATTTAGGCATAAGATAGGCTTCACCATTTCTGAATTGGTAATCAACTGCGGTTAATTTTCCTTGCGCATTTAAGGCTTGAATAGATTTAAGTTTAGATTCTGGATAGGTTTCAGTTTGTTCATGTCCAAATTTCACCACGTATTCACCCTGGGCTGAAGCAGGTTCAAGCCAAACATTGTGTGCGTTAGCAACAGACATACCTAAAAGTGCGGTTAATCCCACTGCGATTTTTTTTAATTCCATTTTGGATGCTCCTTGTTTGTTTAAGAAAATCTGAACGCATGATAAAATATGAAGTAACTTTAGAGTCAAGTTATTTTTTAAGGTGATTAATGAAAATTGGAGCACTTGCTAAAGCCCTAGGCTGTACCGTAGAAACCATTCGTTATTATGAACAACAAGGTTTAATCCCCACCCCAAAACGCACTTCAGGCAATTTTCGACAATATAATGAAGAACACTTGCAACGTTTATCATTTATTTGTAACTGCCGAAATTTAGATATTTCATTAAGTGAAATAAAAAGCCTACTGAATTTAGAAAATGCTTCAAAACAACAAGCAGAAGAAATAAATCGCGTATTAGATAAACACATTAAAGAGGTAGCCACAAGAATTCACGAACTCGCCCATTTGCGGATGAAATTAATTGAATTACGTGAGAAAACGGTGTCGAACGATGAAGATCCAATGAAATTGCTATTGCAACATAGTGGCGTGAAATTTGTGCGGTTAAAATAACCGCACTTTTAGATTATGGCTGACTAGATAAACGCTGTTTTGCTTCCTTATTGCCTAATTCAGCGGCTTTCTTCAGCCATTCCAATGATTTTTCAGGTTGGTTTTGTGAGCGATAAATATTACTTAACATCATCATCGCATCCGTATCTTTAGCTCGAGCTGTACGCTCAAAAAGCTTAATAGCTTGCTCTGTATTTTGTTTGACGTAATCGCCACGCAGATACATAACGCCAAGGTTATTTAACCCTTTCACACTTCCCTTCTCTGCTGCTTCGCTAAACCACCAATAAGCCTTTTCGTAGTCTCTCACCGTGCCACGCCCAAGGTTATATAACATACCTAGATTGCTTTGAGCGGTGATATTTCCTTCTAACGCCATCGGATACATAATATCGAAAACAGATATCCATTGCTGTTTATTAGCAAACTCTTGTGCCAAATTCATTCTTGCTTGATCATCCATTTTCGAACTTGCTGTAACATCAACGGTTTTCATTGCCCAAATAGGCAAACTACAAGAAAGTAATACTATATGAAAAAATAACTTCAGTTTCATTTATAGGGTTGCTATTAAAAGTAAAACAAAAAACACAGCAGTAATCGCAAATTCTGTTAATCCAACTTGCATAACAGAAAGCTTTTTAGTGGGCAGATAAACCGCTCGCATTAATCCAGGAACAAAAGCTAAGGCTAAAATAAATTGTTGCGAAACCACAAAAATCAGGACACATAATAAGTGAAAAATCACTGATGCCCAAAAATAATGTGGATTTTTTCGCTCACGCATCATGGATTTCACATAAAGCGTTGTTCCAATAAAAAATAATGTTGGATAAATCGCTACCCAAAGTATTTTTTCATCAAAAGTGCGGTCAGAAAAATAATAAGATCCCATTCCTGCTAGGGCAAAAATTAAGATCCCCGCCAAGTCATTCCATAAATTTCGCTCATCTTTTTTCTTGGTGAAATAAATGTTTACCGCGACAAACGGCAGCATGGCAAACATAAAATACAGTACTTGCCAATTATAAATTAACGCCGGAATCGCAAAAATCACAGCAGCAGCAAAATAAATCACAGACCATTTTTTGTATAACTCAAGATTTTTACCTTTAAACAAATTCAAAAAAGGATAAGTCATCAAATAAAGCGAAAACCATCCTAATAATAAAAATACGTGCGCCCATACAGGATTAGCGAGTAACATGCCGTAAATAAAAGGCACCAATGCCATAACAATAGCGCCATGCTGATTAGAGATAAGCAGTTTCATAATGATTAAATAATTGAGAATAATTATCGGGTATTCTAGCCTAGTAAAGAGGATTTTACAAAGTAGTAAACGCTATTTAGAATAGAAGAAAGCACCCCAAAGGAGAATCCTATGACAATTCAACGCATTTTACCCAGCGCACGTTTAAGTGAAGTTTCAATTCATAACAACCTCGCCTATTTTGCAGGGCAAGTTCCAGAGCTAACCATCGAGCAAAATGCCTACGAACAGACCAAAGAAGTATTAGGTTTAATTGATAAATTGTTAGCTGAAATTGGCTCCAATAAAAGCAACATTTTAACCGCGCAAATTTTCTTGGCAGACATGCAAGATTATGCTCAATTAAATCAAGCTTGGGATGAATGGGTCGATCATGTTAGCCCACCAAGTCGAGCGACAGTCGAAGCTAAATTAGCGAATCCTCATTGGAAAGTTGAAATTGTTATTATTGCAACTTGTTAGTTTTTTAAGCCGAATAAACAGGAGAATATTATGGAAAATTGGACAAATGAAATTTGGGTAGCGATTGGTATCGCTTTTATTGTTGGATTATTTATTGGTTACATTATTGTGCGTTTAACCAAAGGCTCCGTAAAGCATCAAGCTAAAACAGAAGCGGAATTAAAAACCGTCAAAACCCAACTTGATACACAAAAGGCGCAAATCGAAAAACATTTTGCAGAAAGTGCTGAATTATTCAAAACCTTAATTAACGATTATCAAAAACTTTATCGCCACTACGCAACCTCCTCCAATAATTTACTGGGCGAAAAAGAGCACAAAGGTTTATTCACCCAACAGTTAATTACTGCAACAGATAAATCTCAAAATGAACAGCCAAGAGACTATTCCGAGGGCGCATCAGGCTTATTTAAAGAAAAGAAAGAAGAAAATTAAAAAGTGCGGCTAAAAATAGAAATGTTTTTAGCCGTTTTGATATAGGAACAATTTATTGTTCTCTTATACCACTCATAAAACCTACATAAAACAAAACCCCGCGATTAGTTTCGCGGGGTTATGAAAGGGTTAGATGGTGCAACTAGCTCGCACTAATATTTTCTTATAAATCATTTTGGTAATGTGATTTTGGCGTAATTTTGGCGTAGTGTGAAATTTGTTTTTTACAGTTTTTCGTATTTATAGTTAATATCTAATTATTAGTTTAAGTAACATTATATAGTTATATCTCTCAAGTTTAGTCGCTGAAAGACATTAAAAGTTGTTTGATTGTTTAAAACTTTAATTTTAGAATCTGTAAGGTCTTCAACAACTTATGGAGTTGGAATGAAAACACTAGGCTAGTGCGTAAAAGCGAGACGAGTTGAGCTTGATTTTACCTAAAAGGAACTAGAAAACCTGATTAGAGTTAGTCAAAACTCGATCGCGAAGATTGAGAGTGTCGGTAATACAATCCATATAGCAAAACTTGCTACCTCTCTTGGCATTAGTGCGCTTGGTTAAGTTCAGGTATTGGCGACCGTGATGATCTTTTCGAAGTCAGCACTAAAGAAAAGAGTTTTATAAGTAATGAGCCTGATTTATTGCATAAGCACAGAATAGATTATTACGATGTGAGAGCAGCAGGATTAACAGGCTTTGAGAATTCAGATTATCCTGAAATCATTTCAAGCCTATATTTAACAGACGAGGGAATGGCACAACTAGTCGGTAAAAAGTCATCAGGCGGAATTTGTCTTGTGAATGTACCAACTGACAGTATGGAGCCTACCATAAGAAAAGGCGATATTGTGTTTTTAGACACAAAGGTTAATGCTTATAGTGGTGATGGTATCTATGCCTTTGCTATTGATGGTGCGTTGTTTATCAAACGTATTCAAAAGTTAGTTGGTGGAGGGTATAGACTACACTCTGACAACAAAGAGTGTTACGATCCGCAAGATATATCAGAAGATATTTGCCAAAGCGCGAAGTTTATCGGTCGTTTTATCCGTACTATACATATTGAGCTAGTAAATCTATAACTAATTAACTCAACTATACTCAACACTTTCCATTTATGGAGGTTTTCTTTAAAGCTAAGAGCTGAATTTTTCGGTCAGATTAAAGTATGAGAAATGAGTTATTGTAGTAAAATTATTTTTGTACTTTGTAAAATAATTTATTTTTTTGAAAAAAGATGATAACCTAATGGGTAAACTATTTATGAATGTAATATTTGGTTCTAGGAAGTTAGAAAAAAAACTAAACTCAGAGACTGAGATTCTAAAAGAATATGGAAAAATATGCGAAAAGAAATTAAAAATGTTACTCTACTCATTAAGAGCAGCTCCCACATTACAGACTTTCCACCCACCATATAGTAAGCCATATCGTTGCCATGAGTTAAAAGGAAATCGTAGTGGTGAGTTGAGTATGGATGTTGAACAACCCTATAGATTATTATTTGAAGTAAATCATAATCCATTACCAACTCTTGGTGCTGGAGGGTTAGATTGGTCAAAAGTAACATCGATTCGGATATTATCTATTACTGATACACATTAGAGAACAATGAAGATGAGCGAAAATCAATTCTATCCTGACTATGCAATTTTGCCTGGAGAAATACTTGAATTTGAATTAGACAGCTTAGAAATGAGTCAAAAAGATTTGAGCGATAAAACAGGTATATCAAAAAAACATATTAATCATATTATTGCCGGTAAAGCTCCTATAACTCCAGAAACTGCAATTTTGCTTGAACGAGTTTTAGGCAAACCTGCTCGTTATTGGTTAAATCTTGAGGCACTATATCAAGAGGCTGTAGCGCGCATCGCAGATAAAGAAAAACTAGAGCGGTATGCAGAATGGGCGAAGCAATTCCCTAATTCAATGTTGCAAAAATTAGGTTTTATTGAAAAACATAATGAGATTACTAAGAAAGTTGATAGTTTACTTCGCTTTTTTGCTATCGGCTCACCTGATGATTACCAAACTGTGTGGGGAAATCTACAAGTCCAATATCGTCAAGATAACAGAACAAAAAACTGCCCTTATAGCAGTGCTGCGTGGTTAAGAGCTGGAGAAATTGAAGCTAATAAAATTCACTGTCAACCCTATTCAGAAAAAGAATTTAAACAAGCTCTCAGTGAAATCAGAACGTTAACAAGAACAACTGATCCGAAGATATTTATTCCAAAACTCAAAGAAATTTGTTCATCTGTTGGTGTTGCTATTGTTTTCGTTCCATGTTTTCCTAACACTGGAATTAGTGGTGCAACACGTTGGTTATCCTCCGATAAGGCAGTAATACAACTTAGCTTACGGTATAAAACGAATGATCACCTTTGGTTTACCTTTTTCCATGAGGCTGCTCACATTTTATTACATGGAAAAAAAAGGATTTACCTAGAATTTGATGGTCCAAATAATAATGTTGAAGAAGAAAATGAAGCTAACGAGTTTGCCCAAAAGCAATTAATTCCAAGATCCGTCTGGGGAAGACTAATAACGCAAGATCAATTTACAGAGAATATTATTAAATCTATTGCTGAAGAAATAGGAATTGCAGAAGGAATTATTGTTGGGCAATTACAACATCATAAGCATTTAGCCTTTAGTACTCTCAATCATTTAAAAGTCAGGTACACCTGGCAATAAGCACAACTACCGCCCCTTGGGGCGGTTTTTTTTAAACTATAAAATACAAACTGCCGAAATCACACAATTTACCTTGCTATATCCATTAATTTTAAGTTTTTCTTATGAAGAACTATCTTGCATTTTATTGGCAGAATTAGACATAAATTTGGCGTAATTTTGACGTAATTAACTGCGAGAAATATACAAAAATAGCCAAAAGTTGGCAATATTCGAGGCTTGAAATTTTGATGGTGGATTGAGTTAATTGCGTGTAAGTGTTTGTTTTTTGAAGTAAATTTTAGAAAAGGAAAAAGCCAGTAAATTTCTACTGGCTTTGATAGATGGTGCACTAGCTGGACTCCAACTCAACTATAACACATTGATTTATAATGATTATTTAAAACAATAAAAAATCTTGTTACTAACCTTGTTACTAAAACACTTTACCATTGCAAATTTTCTATTCATTTTACAATACAATAACATTGCTTAACTTAAAATAATATTTTTTTTATAAAATAGTCTTCACCTCTTCACCTTTGTTAAAAAAATAAGAAAAAAATCTTATTTATTAAATAGTTATATGGGTGAAGACTATCTATTTAAGTCTTCACCAAGTCTTCACCAGTCTTCACCTATAAAAAATAGATAAATTCCTATCTTAAATTATCTTTTCAAACCCAAAATCACCTAAAAAAATCACTAAATAAAATATTTTACTCAACGTATCTAATCGCATCTAAACTATTGAATTTTAAGGTGTTTACTTTATATTTTTTGTATATATATATTGTTCTATGGGCTTTTTATAAGCCGTCTTAATTAAGGCTAAATAAAGGACAAGTTATGCTTAAAAAATTAATTGAGTTACGCCAACAAAAGGCAGAAAAAGTCGCAGAAATGCGAGCAATGCTTGATAAAGCAGAAAAAGAAAATCGTTCATTGGATGAAACTGAATCAGTAGATTTTGATAAATTGAAAGATTTAGTGAAACAATTGAGTGAAGAAATCAATAAATACGAGACCGTAGCAGATGAAGAACGTAATCTTGGTGCGCAATCTAACCCATTAGAAACTCGCAGCACGAAACAATTTTCAAATGATGAATTGCGCCATTACATTAAAACCGGTGAACTTCGCAATTTAACTACGGCTAACGGTGAAGATGGCGGCTATTCAGTCATTCCTCAATTAGACAAAGAGGTCATGAAACGCTTAACAGACGATAGCGTCATGCGCCAGCTTTGTAATGTCGTTCGCTTACCTATCGGTGCGAAAGAATACAAAAAATTAGTATCTGCTGGCGGTGCAACCGTTGAACATGGCACAGAAGGCACAGCGCGCAACGGCACTGCAAGCCCGAAACTGCATGAAGTAACCATTGCATTAAATTCAATCTATGCTTATCCGAAAACCACTCAAGAGATTTTGGACTTCTCAAGCATTGATGTTTTAGGTTGGCTTACTGATGAAATCACAGAGACCTTCACTGAAACAGAAGAAGTAGATTTAACCTCTGGTGATGGTAACAAAAAATCAAAAGGTTTATTGACCTACGAACGCACAACTGAAAACGATAAAGTGCGCCCATTCGGCAAACTTCAAAAAATTGAAGTAGCGGGTGCGGCAAAAATTGAGGCAGACACTTTAATCGATGCGTTCTATACCCTTCACAGTAAATACCGCAAAAATGCCGTATGGGTGATGTCATCAACCATTGCAGCAGCATTACAAAAACTCAAAAACAAAAATGGCGATTACATTTGGCGCGATGGTTTAACAACCGATGCGCCCGCTACATTATTAGGCCGTCCAGTTTACTTCTTAGAGACAATGCCGACAGGTGGTGCAAATCAAGTAGTTATTGCCTTTGGTGATTTCAAACGAGGTTACTTCATTGTCGATCATGAAACAGGCGTACGAACTCGACCAGACAACTTAACCGAGCCAGGATTCTATAAAGTCCACACCGATAAATATTTGGGTGGTGGCGTGGTAGATTCCAACGCAATTAAAGTGATTGAGACAACGGCATAAATCATAGAGGGGCGAAAGCCCCTTTTTTGCTTAATAGGTGAAAAATGAAGAAAGAATTTGAAATCCGCTCTGTAACAATTTCAACGGATGAAGAGAATCAAAAGCTCGTTGGTTATGCGGTCAAATGGAACAGCCCTTCACAAGTGCTTTACTGTGATTTTGTAGAATCCTTTGCGCCTAAAGCATTCAGTGAAAGTTTAGCCAGTGGCGAAGATGTTCGCGCACTCTTTGAACACGACTACACCAAGTTACTCGGTCGCACTAGTGCGGGAACATTAAAACTAGAAGAAGATTCAATCGGCTTGCGTTTTGAATTAACACCACCTGATACCACCTTAGGGCGTGATTTGTTGGTAAGTGTTGAACGCGGCGATATTAGCGGAATGTCTTTCGGCTTTTGGGCTAAAGAAGAAACATGGAATTTTGATGTAGAGCCTTGCCAACGAACCGTACAAAAAGCCGAACTCTTTGAAGTTACCGTAACAAGCATTCCCGCCTATCCTGAAAGTAGCGTAGAAATTGCTAAGCGTTCGATGGTCGCTGCCAAAGAAAAAACACAGAAACACTCTACCGCACTTTTGAAACAGTGGCTTGATGTGATGGAGGCTTAATATGTGGAATCCTTTTAGACGAAAAGAGCAACGTAGCGAGCTAACCACAATCGAAGAGCTTTTATCTTACATGGGTGTAAACAATACAGGCGCAGGCGAATTTGTTAGTCCACAAACTGCAGAATCGTTACCTGCCGTGATGAATGCCGTTACCGTCATTTCGGAGGCGGTCGCATCAATGCCTTGTTATCTATACGCACTAAAAGAAGATGGCCGAGAAAGAATCTATCGTCATCCTGTTGAATATCTTCTCAATGAAATGCCAAACCGCAGCCAAACACCGTATCAATTCAAAAATACGATGATGCGCCATTGTTTGCTAAATGGTAATGCTTATGCCGTGATTGAGTGGAATAACAAAGGCGAACCAATAAGCCTCACTCCTTACCAACCTAGTGCGGTAAATATCTTCCGTAAAGTAACGGGTGAATATATTTATCAAATCACAGACTTAAACGGGGTAACAAAAAACTATCTTCAAGATGAGATTTTACATTTACGCCATAGTTCTGTTGATGGATTTATGGGGCGTTCTCCGATAACAGTTTGTCGTGAAACGGTGGGATTAGGTTTAGCTCAGCAACGCCATGGTGCAGCCATTATGAAAAACGGATTGATGGCAAGCGGGCTTATTTCAACAGCAGAATGGTTAGATGATGCAAAAGCACAAAAAGCCGTAAAAGCCCTTGAACGTTACAAGGGCGCAAAGAACGCAGGGAAAACCCCAATCCTTGAAGGCTCAATGGAATATAAGCAGTTAGGCATGACAAACCAAGATGCGGAATGGTTAGCAAGCCGTACGTTTACAATTTCCGATATTGCCAGAATCTACAACATTAGCCCGATTTTCCTTCAAGACTATTCCAATAGCAGTTATTCAAACTTTAGTGAAGCCAGTCGAGCCTTTTTATCGCAGACCTTGCGCCCATGGCTAACCAATTTTGAACAGCAGCTAAAAGATGCCTTGATGATTGATTTAGGTAGCAACAGCAAGAAACGTTACTTAATCGAATTTGATACAAGCGACTTATTGCGCACAAGTCAAAGCGAGCGTTTCAAGAGTTACGATGTGGCGATTAAAGCCGGTGTAATGTGTCCGAATGAAGTGCGCCGACGTGAAGGCTTACCGCCTTATGCTGGTGGAGAAGAATTTAGCCAAGCATGGAAACAAACCGTAGAAGTAAAACGCGGTGATGAACAAGAACCGGGGGCAAGCGATGGCAATCATGATTAAGGCCGGAAAGTATAACAAGGTGATTAGCCTACAAAAGCAAGTGAACGAACAGAACGACTACGGCGGTATTGTGAGTAAATGGAAAACCGTTGCCAATATCCGGGCGGCGGTTGAACCATTACAAGGTAGAGAGTTCTTCTCCGGTGCGGTGCCATTAAATGAAAATACGGTGCGCATTCGCATACGTTACGGAACTAATGTTGATAACACTATGCGCGTGAAATATGGGAACCGTTCGCTAGAGATAATGAACATTATTGATAGTAAAGAAGCGCACAAAGAACTGCAGCTTATCTGTAAGGAGTTGACCGGCAATGGCGGAAATTAATTTAACGATTGATGAAATCAAAGCGCACTTAAATCTTGATCATGATTTAGATGATGAGTTACTGGAAGCCTATAAGGTGGCTGCATTGGAAGTATGCCAAAAACATATTGGCAAAACCTTTGGGGAAGAAGAAACGGAAAAGACCATACCTTTTACCCCGGCGATTAAGATTGGTTGCTTAATGTATATCGCCTATCTCTACACGAACCGAGAAGCCGTCACAGACTTAGCCAACCTTAAACCGGCACCTATGACGATTTCCGCATTGTGGGAAGTGTATAGAGAACCATGCGCTTACTAAGGATTTAGTAACCGATGCCATACCAACCATTAAGACGTTGTAGCTATCCCGGATGTAGAAACAAAGTAAAGTCCGGTAGATGCGAGGAGCACAAACCCAAGGACACCCGCCCAAGCAGTAGCGCACGCGGTTACGACCACAAGTGGAGCAAATACCGCGAGCAATACTTAAAGCATCATCCCCTTTGTGTAATGTGCTTAGAGCAAGGCAAATATACTCCGGCAACAGTGATAGACCATATTAAGCCGGTAGAGAACAGACAATCCGACCCGTTGTTTTGGGTAGCAAGCAATCATCAGCCTTTATGTCGTGATTGTCACAGCTATAAAACACGAGTGATAGACCAACGCGGATTTGGTGCGAAAAAGTGAACAGTGGTGATATGACCATAACTGAACAATGATTGACCGGGTGGGGGCAATTTCAAAAAGAAAGTGGCAACCCTTCGGAACCGCCCCCCTATACAAATTTTTACGCAAGGTAATTTTTTTGAAAATAAGGAAATACAATGACAACAAAAAACAAGAAAAAAACGCATAATCCACCTAGTTTTTTAGATCCAATCGCTAAAGCAATATGGAAAGAACGAATTCCACAACTTCTTGAACGTGGTGATATTCAAGATGCGGACTTAATTCACCTTGAATTATATTGTGTTAATTACTCTCTTTTCCGTGCTGCAGTTGAGGATATTCATAAAAACGGCTTTTCAATAGTAAATAGCCAAGGCACGCAATCAAGAAACCCCGCACTGTCAGCTAAAGCTGATGCAGAAAAAGTGATGGTGAAAATGTCCTCATTGTTAGGCTTTGATCCAGTTAGCCGTAGAAAAAATCCTGTTGAAGTTGATTCAACCGATATGATTGATGAAATCCTCACAATGTAGGCTAAATATGGCAATCTGGCACGCATACGCAGAGAGAATTCAATCAGGTGAAATAGTGGCTTGTAAGAAGATAAAACAAGCCGTAGCGCGTTATTTTAACGATTTAAACAACCCCGATTATTTCTTTGATCAAAGTGCGGTAGAAAAATTTATCGCTTTCTCGAAACTATGCCCACACGTTAAAGGACACTTACGCGGTGAGCCAATTATTCTTTCAGATTGGCAAGTTTTCCTCTTTGCCAACATTCTGGGCTTTAAACGAAAAGATACAGGATTAAGAAAATATCGCTCTGCTTACGTTCAAGTGGCAAGAAAAAACGCTAAATCAACGGTAGCAGCCGTTTTAGCCAATTGGTTTTTGGTGATGGAAGGCGGCCAACAAGATATATACACGGCAGCCGTGAGCCGAGACCAAGCCCGAATCGTTTTTGATGATGCGCGTCAAATGTGCTTACTTTCGCCTTTACTGAAAAAACGGCTCAATATTCAACAGCACAAACTCATCAACCCTAAGAACAACAGTATCATGCGACCGCTTGCCGCCAAATCTTCAACCATTGAAGGCACAAACCCTAGTTTAGCGATTGTTGATGAATATCACCTACACACAGATAACAGCGTATATAGCGCGTTAGAGCTAGGACAAGGCGCACGCCCAGAAGGTTTGCTCTTTGCCATTACAACGGCTGGCAGTAACGTGATTTCGGCCTGTAAACAGCATTATGATTATTGCGCTCAAATCCTTGAAGGTAACGAACAAAACGACAGCTTGTTCGTATTGATTTTTGAACTAGACGAAGAAAACGAAATCGACAAACAAGAGAACTGGATAAAAGCCAATCCCAATATTGGTAAATCCATTCCTTACCTTGATTTTGAGAACACGATTAAAAAAGCGAGAGGAATTCCTTCCGAATGGGTGGAAATGCTTACCAAGCGATTTAATGTATGGTGCCAAGGCACAACCCCGTGGCTAGGCGAAGGAAACTGGACGCAATGCGAACGGCAGTACACCGAAAGCGATTTACTTCACCAAGATTGCTATTTAGGGCTGGATTTATCTAGCACCAATGACTTAACCAGCCTTTGCTATACCTTTCCACAAGGGAAGAAAGTGCGGTTAGTTACTCGGCATTATATCCCCGAATTTCAACTTAATAACGTAGCAAATAAAAACCGCGCAATGTATCGAAACTGGGTGCGCAGTGGGTGGCTAATAGCAACGGAAGGGGATTGTATCGACTACGACAAAATCAGAGATGATATTCTGAAAGATGCTGAACGTTTCAATATCAAAATGACAGGCTTTGATGTATGGAACGCCACTCACCTACGCACACAATTACAAGCGGCTGGGCTTGAAGTAGAGCCATTCCCGCAAACATACCAACGATTTAGCCCGGTGGCGAAAAGTGCGGAAGTTTTAATAAACAGACTGATGATAGAACACAACGGCGATCCAGTGCTTGCGTGGGCTTTATCAAATGTAGTTATGGAAACAGATGCGAACGCCAATATTAAACCGAACAAGAAGAAAGCCGCAAACAAAATAGACCCAGCAATAGCGTTTCTTATGTCTTTCGGCACTTATCAACTTGAATATGGCGATTTAATTTTTGAGCTTTCAGATGAACACAAACAGGCACTAGAGCAATTTAATGGATTAGATATATGAGATGTAAAGAAGCAAAACAGAACTTACTATTAACCGCGGTAAAACACTATAAAAATCAACCGAACTTTTCACATTTGTTAGTCTATATGATGACGATGAACCTTATCCAATAGAAGAAGTTATTTATGCTTTAAGGTGTAAATGTGATGAAGCAAAACGAGAAATAGACAGCCGACCAAACAGCCCTAATATGGAAGTATTAGAAATAATTTACCATATCGCACACAAAAATCTTGAAGATATGAAGAAGGCCAAAAGTCGAATAGAGCAAAAAGCATAAAAATGAACCCCCGCATCTCACAACGTGGGGGTTTTTATATCAATATATCCATCACTACCATTTTACTAAATTGGCTCACGCCAATATAGCCATTTAATTATACTGCAAAGCAATTAGTGCCGAAATATCCGTAGCTTAACGCATCTAAACTTTGATAAAATAGAGCAAGAAACAAACAGAACGACAAGGGGGAAAGAATGATTAAATCCGTTTTATCCGCATTTGGTTCATTTGTATTTTCTGCTTTAGATTTTTTGTTATTTTTAGCCATATTGCTTTTTGTTGGCTTGTTAGTTTTCATCTTTTGGCCAATATTAAAATGGCCTTTACTGGCTTTTCTAATAGGTGCTATCGCCTTCTTTTGTTATCTAATATACAAGATAAAAGAGAAACCCAAACCGCTAGAACAAGACGAAATATTATCCAGCTGGGCAGAACAGGAATTACAACGCCCTATCATTCAACGGATTTTACAAAAACAAGAGGAAAATAAACCGTTCATTAGCGGAACAATAACGCATATTGGAAATGACGGAAAAGAAACTCGATTAGGCAATATCACTATAAATATAAAAAACAGGGAATAATATGGAAAATAAGGAATATCTACTAAGTTTTTTTGTAATAGACAATAATGGGAATGAAATTGATAGCAACATTATATCCATAGAAGCATTAGATGAAAGAGACGCTAGAACTAAATCTATGATATTTCTACAAAAAAGATATAAAGGAAATCGATGGGAAATAGAATCTATTACATTAGCTGAATAACCAAATAAAGCGCATCTAGGCTGATCCCCGAAAGCAAGAAACCTTATCTTGTTGATGCGCTCCTACCAATAAGGACGAATGCGAAAGGGGCGTTTATGGGATTGTTACCACTAGATTTTTACTCTTTAACTCAAGCTGTTGATTTTATTAATCAAAAAACAAATTCAACAATAAAAGAAAATCTATTGTATTCCTATGCTATGGAAGGAAAGATTAGATTTTTATTGAATATTGAAATAAAAGATAATCAGTTGATTAAGATAGGGCGGAATGATACTGAAGGATTTTTTATTTCTGATGATTCTGAAATTTATTTTAAAGAACGATCCATAGAGTGCGAAGATAAAATCGGTTTACATTTAAAAGATTGCTCATCCTCTCTTAGTATTGTTCATAATAATGAAATAACTCTTGATGGAGATGATTTATACTTATCTTTCAATAAAGCAACAATAACAGAATATAAAGGATATATTATTTTACATCCTGAGTTATTAGATCTATTTTGTAATAAGTCTTTACCACAGGACGGAGTGAAAAATACAAATTATTTATTATTAGATGAATTTAATGTCCAAACACCTTTTGAAGCTGATATTTTCACTTCTTTTAATTTTAGAATGGAATATCCAAAATATAATGAAGATGAAAGGTTATATATAAAACATACTTTCAGAGTTAATTTTAGTGATATAAAAATCAGTTATGATGATTTAATAAAACTATTTCCTTCTGAAAATGCGTGGAGAGAACAAGCGAATTTAAAACAAGAAATAGCCAAATTAAAAACAGAGATACTAGATAAAGAAGCAGAAAATAAGCAGTTAAAGCAGCAGATAAGCGAGCAAAACAGCCCTATTCTATTAGGCGTACACCGCAATGATGATTTATTAAAGATTGCCATTGAAGTTCGCAATAAATACTGGGCGGATTATCCCGAAAATGTAAAATCTAACTTACAAATAAGAGATTACATTATACGAGATTATTGCGTGGCAAAAACCACCGCAGAAGAAATAGAAAAAATCGCTTGCCCTATCAACAGAAAGAAAAATTAGATTTTCCATAACCCATTGATTTTATTATATCCTCCCTATATAGGGGGGATATTTTTTTATAACCCTTCTATATCTCCCCTATATCCTGCTAGTGCTTTAATGCCTCTCGTTCGAACAACTCAACGGAATAAAACATTATTCTGCATATTAACAAATTTAAGAGGCTAATCATTATGAGTACAGCACAAGCTAAACCAAAAAAACTCATTTCTGGCAAAGAAGTTACCGATATTGTTGGCTTTGGTCGCACTAAATTAAATCTGCTAGTCAATGCGAAACAATTCCCACAGCCGATCCGCTTTTCACAAAACTTTGTCCGTTGGGATTTAGAAGAAGTGAATACATGGATTGAAGAACAAAAAGCCTCACGCGCTTAAGGTGGTGGAAAATGAACGAAGCAAGAAAACCAACACAATTCTTAAAAGTGTTACACCGCTTAATTCTCTCCAGTATTAGCGGAATTGATGGTTACGCAATGGGGATGACTTCAGCACGTAATTATATAAGTGAGCTAGAGCGAGAATATTTAAGCGAAAAATTAAAGCGTACACCAGAAAAGACCTCGGATGGAGCTGGTCAATATTACCGTTATGAAGTTGCAAATGCTAAACAATTAAAAGAGGTGATTGCAATTTACAAAGTTAAAGGGGGCGTGCTTTTGTCGGTTGAAGAAAAACGAGCCTATTCACGTTTTGAATAGGAAAGAAAAACGCCGCAAGGTCATCCAATGCGGCGTTTAAACCTTCCAAAGGTAATTTTTATCAATACGTTAAGGTCATTTAAAAATATGGAAATAATCACCATGAATCTAAATCATAAATATTTTAATCAATATGAAATATTTTTCAAGTTGTTTTTGATTGAAGTCGCTTTACAAACCACAGTTAATTTTGGCATCATGAACACGCAATCAGAAAAAGTGATTGCCAGCCGTGGAAAGCTGAACTATTTACATATGGCGAACAATAGCACGCCTTTTAACCGTGCTTTTTTTGTTCGTGACATTCGCACACCTAAAGAATATGCGGATTTTGTTTTCAATCTAAATCCGAGCATTCTCTCAATGGTAGAGCGTAATGAGCAGTCTTTGACTGGCTGTCTTCCATATGTGGCAGTTTTCCACCTTGTTACGTTCTACCGCCCGACCGTGGAAAGTCTAGCGGTAGTTCCTGAAAACAAACATATGGAACTTACGCAAATGCATCAATTCATTTTCGCGCTTATTCGCGCACCTCAAATCAAAATCAGACTTCTTGCCGATAATGAACAACAAGCACGCTCACGTTTTACCGATGGCGACACCTTGTTATTCGTTGGCAAAATTAACCAAAACCCACTCAAAAACAACCGCGCTTTAGCGGTACTTCCTACCCTTTCTGTATCTGCTGAAATGGAGGTGGCACATGGCTAATCAAATTCCTACACATTGCGCTATTCCAATGCCCCAGGTTGGCAAACTTCATAGTTCTATCAGTAAAGCGAAAGCAATTTTGGCATTAATTCGGAACGATGGCGGGGACATGGATTTAGACGGCTTTTTTACAAGCGAAGAAATTATCCAAACCGCCTTGTCTGCGATTAATGATTATTTAGAGCAAGCGGAGCAATCCTCAACAGTAGATTTTTATTTCACGAAAGGGGAAGAAAATGAGAACTAAAAAAATCAAATCATTCAAAGAGCCATACGTACCGACACCAGACCAGTTAGAGAAAGCCTGTAAACGTATTAAACAATTCTTAGCCTTCGCTGAAGATTATTTACATACAGGACACTATAAAGGACTAGCAGCATCAATCGAGCAAATTAAGAAAGCAGCAACAATTAGAAAGGCGGCAAGAAATGAAACCAAATAACCCTATGGAACAGCTAAAACAATGGAAAGCGGCGAGTGATAAAAATTTAGTAAGCAGTGGCGAAAAACGCCACCAGTTACAAAAAGCGCCACCTGTGGCGAAAGGTGCCACTGGTAATGAAGAGCAGAAAACTGAAAAAAGAAAAGGTAAGCTGTTTTTTAATCCATTGGCTTTGAAGTATTCCCAAATTTCACGTCAATTCCAACTAATACAGGATAGCAACAAACGATGTCTTGAAGTTTATCCAGGTGATTTTCATCACAAGATCAAGTTTCGTGATGAAATAGTGGATTTAATGAATAAATTGGCTGGTGGTGGAAATTTGCTTAACGCATTGGCCAAAGACGGCAATCTATCCCGAGAAGATACGGCCAAATTGAAATATTTCAATCAAGCTAATAAATATCTGCTCTATAAGTTTAGCGAGGTGGTGGAACAAATAGGCGCTTTAAACTCTGAACGAGCTGAACAACAAAGGGGGAGTAAGTAAGATGAATATGAATGAAAAATTAGACTACTCAAATTTAAATGCAGTCGAATTGAAAGCGATCGCAATGAGTTATCGAAATATGCTTGAAAATAAAGGTGAAACCTTTCATTCGTCTTTACCTTATTTAAGTGGAGCAATAGAAGTATTAGCTGAGGAATTAGCTGATTGCCCAGCAATGAATATTGATGAATTAAAGATTCTTCATGATGAACTCTTAATGGTCAATAAGCATTTATTACAAATGGCACCGAAACCACCTTCATCTAATCCAGAAGAAATAGTAGCAACTTTAACTAATGATGAGATTATTGATGGATTGCTGAAAAATAGCATAGCGCTCTCTTTAGTTAAAACCTTTAAATACTTTCAAGAGGTGATTGCTGACCGTATCAATGTTATTGAAAACGGAGTGATTAAAGGGGTGAATAATGGCACGATTAATTAATGCACCGCACCTTGCGGATCAAATTCATGAACCTTACTCTGATATTTTTATTCTTGCTGGGCGTAAAGCCTGGCAAGCATGGGATAATGGAAAGGGTGAAGAATGGCTCTTGTTATGTTCTTTAATTCACGGATTAGACAGCACTATAAAACCAGTTATTCTTGCTGAAAAACAATTAGAGAATATCTCTTCTATCCGCATAGTAAAAGAAGATCAACGATCAGTAAAACTTGTTCAATATGGTGAACTAGCACAAGCTGAAATAACGGCTATTTGTCAAAACTTAGCTAAAACCTCTGATGCAATAGATGTCAAACTTCTTGATGCTGCAGCGCAGACTAAAGAAGATTTAAGTGCTTATATTCAACTCTTACGCAATGATAAAGATACTGCAGACTTCGCAGAGAAAATAGTACCGCCAGAGAAATTAAAAGAAAAAGACGGAACGAACAAAAAATCACGAGCCTTTCAAAAGTGGTTAAATTTAGATATGGCACTACAGCGTGGCTGCAGAGAAATCTATGCTTATGATGGTAAAACGTGGAATAAACAAGAAAATGATGATTTGGAAGAGAAAGCAGTTAAATTTCTTGATGAAAATGAATTTAACTACAGCGATTCTACAATTGATCGGTTAATCAAGACATTAAAAGCACAACTACCAAGAATGGGAGAAATGTCTAACGATTTGATAGCTTTTGAGAATGGTGTGTTAAATCGCAATACAATGGAATTTGAATCGCATAATCGGCAAAACTGGCTAACCTCTTGTATTCCTCATAAGTATGATAAACAGGCCACAGATACACCGCACTTTGATAAATGGTTGAGCTTTGTATCTGATGGAAACAAAGAGAAAGCAAGAAATATTCTAGCCGTTTTATATGCGATCTTAACCAATCGTTACAACTGGCAAATGTTCTTTGAAATTACAGGAAAAGGGGGAAGTGGGAAATCTGTGTTTGCCAGTATCGCCACTTTATTGGCTGGTGTAAAAAACACTGCATCAAGTAACTTAGAAAAGTTTGATGATGAACGCGGACTATCTGGACTTGAAAATAAAACGCTGATTTTATGCCCTGAACAATCAAAATATGCTGGAGACGGCAGCGGTTTAAAATCTATCACTGGCGGGGATACTGTAAGGGTGAGATATAATTATCAAGATCCATTTGATGTAAAAATCACGGCCCTAGTTATGCTGATAAATAATAGGCCTTGTTCATTTACAGAGCGTTCTGGTGGAGTTGATCGAAGACGCGTTATTTTTGACTTCAAAAAGATAGTGCCAGAAGATGAACGCGATCCGCATTTTATGGATAAAATCACTCTAGAAGTAGGCGGAATTATTCGCAAGGTGTTTGATTCATTCCCTGATCCAAATGATGCAAAAAAGGCTTTAAAAGCACAAATGGAAAGCCAGGAGGCGTTAGAAGTAAAAAAACTATCTGATCCACTTACAGACTTCTTTGGTTATTTCTACACGACAGAACAAACAGATGGGCTTTTTATTGGTGTTACAAACATGGGATTAGACAAAATAAGAACGCACCTTTACCCAGCATATTTAGCCTATACAAAGGCGATGAATATCGCTGAATTAGGGCTGAACAATTTTGTAATTGGGGTTGAGCAAGCCTTAAAACAGAATGGTAATAAACATGATTTCATGAAGAGACATACCAAAACTGGACGCAGGACAAATATCCATTTTAAGGATTTTGATAGTTTTCGAAATGAAATGCTTAGTTAAAAATAGCGGGTTAAATCCCGCTTTTTTATTGAGTGTTCACCTTTTGGTGAAGACTTGGTGAAGAGTTAAATGGGCAGCCTTCACCACTTAACGCATTGATTTATAAATAAAAAACACTAAAGGTGAAGAGGTGAAGACTAAAACCTATAAAAAACTTTTTTAATATACTAATTATAAATTTAAGTTCATTCCGCAAGATTCACAATAATCACTCCATAACTGCATCACTGGTCGGCGAAGTTCCACATAATCATAACGGTTATATGCTTGGCTTGTTTTATCTCCGACACGATGAGCGAGACAACTTTCGGCAAGACGAAAATCAACAGCCTGATTCTCCAAAAATGTTCTAGCTATCGATCTCAATCCGTGTGAATCTTGAATCCCTTTATAACCTATCTTTCTCAATGCATTAGCTATTAGTTCTTTACTAGCGGAATGATTGGGCTTGCTATAATGAGAAAAAACAAATTTATTATCTCCAGTAAGAGGCTTTAACTCTTCCAAAATTTTTAACATTAAAGAAGAAAGCGGAACAGTATGAGGAAATTGCCCCTGTCTTGTTTTTTTCATTTTGATTGCAGGAATAGTCCATAACTTCTTATCAAAATCAATTTCAGACCATTCAACAGAAACAGCCTCGGCTGGACGAACCATTGAAAGCAATTGCCAAAGGAACAGCATCTTAGTTAAATAATCCCTATTTGAGTTTCTAAAATCGTGTAATAGTTTCGGCAATGCCTCTGGCTTAATTGCGGGATGATTCTTTTGTGGCTCTTTGTGATAAGCATCTGCAGCTTTTATACAAGAATTAAAAGGCATTAATCCTAGCGTTACTGCATAATTCAAAATTTGATTAGATAAATTCAACAGTCGATGCAACGTATCATTAAACCCTTTTTCATATAGAGGTTTAACCGTTTTAATCAGTAAAGGAGAGGTGATATCATCAATAGAATAGTTACCAATCTGATTAAAGATATATTTTTCTAGCCTGGCCCAATTCTTTTCCATAGTTAAAGGCTCAACTTCCCTACTTCTCTTTTCCTTCCAAAGCAACGCGACTTTAAAGAAGGTATTTTCATTCTCTCCTCTAGCGATTCTCTCTTGTTCTTTTTCATGTTCTTGAGGATCGATTTTTTGAGCTATCAGAGAAAGCCATTCTTCACGCTTTTGGCGAGCCAATGAAAGAGTTATAGAGGGATAAGTACCAATAGTAAAAGATGTTCTCTTATTTGTGATTGGGTGGTAATAGTTAAAAATCCACGCCTTAGCTCCTGTTGGTTTTATGCGTAAAAAAAGACCTTTACCATCAGTTAAATTGTATTCCTTAGCCTTTGGTTTAGCCTTATCAACTTCAGTATTTGTGAGAGGTTTAGTAACACGAGGCATCACTTTTCCTTAGTTTTAGTAACAAGCTTTTTAAAGTTTAGCATCTTGTTACTAAACTTGTTACTAAAAACAGCGATTAAAGACAATTAGAGACGATTAGATATGAGGGGTTAAAGTGCTACAAACCCTTGTAAAACCTAGATAAAACAAAACCCCGCGATTAGTTTCGCGGGGTTATGAAAGGGTTAGATGGTGCGACTAGCTGGACTCGAACCAGTGACCCCCACCATGTCAAGGTGGTGCTCTAACCAACTGAGCTATAGTCGCACTGCATAAAGTGCTAAGAATTATAAATATTTTTAATCTGAAAACAAGTATTTTTCTTAAAACCCGAGATAACTGGCAAAAAAGTAAACAGTATTGCCTTAAATAACTGGGCCGTTTTTGATTTCCCCAATTTTTAAGCGTATAATGCGCACCGATTTTTCATCTGGCTAATATATAGCCAAGTAAAAATAGTATCTTTAAAATTTTGTAATTATTGACGGAGTAAATAATGTCTAGAAGACTAAGAAGAACGAAGATTGTATGTACTATGGGCCCATCAACTGACCGTGATAACAATCTTGAAAAAATTATCGCAGCGGGCGCAAACGTAGTTCGTATGAACTTCTCTCACGGTACACCTGATGACCACATTGAACGTGCTGAACGTGTACGTTCTATTGCGAAAAAATTAGGTAAAACTGTGGCAATCTTAGGTGATTTACAAGGTCCTAAAATTCGTGTTTCTACCTTTAAAGATGGTAAGATTTTCTTAAACATTGGTGACAAATTCATTCTTGATGCAGAGTTACCAAAAGGTGAAGGCACACAAGAATCTGTTGGTCTAGACTATAAAACCCTTCCACAAGATGTTGTTCCTGGCGACATTCTTTTATTAGATGATGGCCGTGTTCAATTAAAAGTATTATCAACTGATGGGGCGAAAGTTTTCACTGAAGTCACTGTTGGTGGTCCATTATCAAATAATAAAGGTATCAACAAATTAGGCGGTGGCTTATCTGCTGATGCATTAACAGAAAAAGATAAAGCAGACATTATTACCGCTGCACGCATTGGCGTTGATTTCTTAGCTGTTTCTTTCCCTCGTTCAAGTGCTGACCTAAATTATGCGCGTGAACTTGCACAACAAGCTGGTTTAAATGCAAAAATCGTTGCTAAAGTTGAACGTGCAGAGACAGTATCTACTGATGAAGCGATGGACGATATCATTTTAGCATCTGATGTAATCATGGTTGCTCGTGGTGACTTAGGTGTAGAAATCGGCGATCCTGAATTAGTCGGCGTACAGAAAAAATTAATCCGTCGTTCACGTCAATTAAACCGTGCGGTAATTACAGCGACTCAAATGATGGAGTCAATGATTAGCAACCCAATGCCAACTCGTGCTGAAGTAATGGACGTTGCAAACGCAGTATTAGATGGTACTGATGCTGTTATGCTTTCTGCAGAAACAGCAGCTGGTCAATATCCTTCTGAAACAGTAACCGCAATGGCTGGCGTATGTTTAGGGGCGGAAAAAATGCCAAGCATTAACGTTTCTCGTCACCGTATGGACAAACAATTCGAAAATATTGAAGAATCTGTTGCCATGTCTGCAATGTATGCTGCTAATCACATGAAAGGTGTTGCTGCTATCGTTACATTAACAAGCTCAGGCCGTACACCTTTATTAATGTCTCGTATTAGTTCTGGTTTACCAATCTTTGCATTATCTCGTCATCAAGAAACCTTAAATCTTTGTGCGTTATACCGCGGTGTAACTCCTGTTTCCTATGGTGAAGATAGCCGTACTGAAGCTGGTGCAAAAGCTGCACTACAATCATTAAAAGAAAAAGGTTATTTATCTGCAGGCGATTTAGTGCTTTTAACTCAAGGTGGACAAGGTGCGACAGAAACCAACGTATGTCGTACATTAATTGTTGAATAATCAACAATCTAGATACATTAAAATAAAAGAGCGGTGGATTTTCCCACCGTTTTTTATTTCCTTTTTCTACCGCACTTTTCACTTAAACCAAGTAGATATTTGCGGTATCATAGGCGACATTCTAGTATCGAAATAAGTCCTATGGCATCACAACCTCAAATCAAATCTTCTGACAAAAAAACGGCACAAATAAGCATTCCACCGCACTCACTTGAGGCTGAACAAGCCGTATTGGGTGGCATTATGCTGAGCAATCAACATTGGGATGGCATTGCTGAACGTGTGATTGCTGACGATTTTTATACTTTTCAGCATCGCCTAATTTTTACAGAAATGGAACATCTCATGCGTAATCAATCGCCTATTGATTTAATTACGCTAGATCAAGCCTTAAGAAGCCGTGGTGTAAGCGATGAAGTGGGGGGATTTGCCTATCTAGCAGAGCTTTCCAATAATACGCCGAATGCCATTAATATTTTGGCTTATGCGGATATTGTGAGAGAAAAAGCCATATTACGAGAACTTATTTCGGTAGGAAATCGCATTGCTGAAAATAGCTATTCTCCCAAAGGGCAAGACATCAAGTTAATTCTTGATGAGGCTGAGCGTGAAGTCTTTGCGATTGCAGAAAAACGGACAACTTCTAGCGAGGGCCCACAAAATGTGATCAATGTGCTGGAAAGTACTATTGAAAAAATCGATATTTTGAGCAAACTTGAAAATCATTCAGGCGTAACAGGCATTACGACTGGTTTCACTGATCTTGATAAAAAAACGGCAGGTTTACAGCCTTCTGACTTAATTATCGTTGCGGCACGTCCGTCAATGGGTAAAACTACTTTCGCTATGAACCTTTGCGAAAATGCCGCAATGGCAAGTGAAAAACCTGTTTTAGTATTTAGTTTGGAAATGCCAGCAGAACAAATTATGATGCGTATGATCGCATCGCTTGCTCGCGTTGATCAAACTAAAATTCGAACAGGTCAAAATTTAGATGAAATCGAGTGGAATAAAATTGCCAGCGTAGTTGGGATGTTCAAGCAAAAAAATAATCTTTATATTGATGACTCTTCAGGCCTAACGCCTACTGATGTTCGTTCCCGCGCACGCCGAGTTTATCGTGAAAATGGTGGATTAAGTATGATTATGGTGGATTATTTGCAATTAATGCGAGCACCAGCATTTTCAGATAACCGAACACTAGAAATCGCAGAAATTTCTCGCTCCCTCAAGTCGCTAGCCAAAGAATTACAAGTGCCAGTCATCGCCCTTTCTCAGTTAAATCGTACTTTAGAACAACGTGCAGACAAACGCCCTGTAAACTCGGATTTACGTGAATCAGGCTCCATTGAACAAGATGCAGACTTGATTATGTTTATTTATCGTGATGAAGTGTATAACGATAACTCGGAAGATAAAGGTGTTGCAGAAATTATTATTGGTAAGCAGCGTAACGGCCCAATTGGTCGAGTGCGGTTAAAATTTAATGGACAATTCTCACGCTTCGACAATCTCGCCGAACAACGTGAATATCATGATGATTATTAAGGAATAACAATGAATGTAAAACCGGCGACAGCGAAAATTAGTTCGCACGCCTTAAAACAAAATTTAGAAATAATTAAACAAAAAGCCCCAAATAGTAAAATCATCGCTGTGGTTAAAGCAAACGCCTATGGTCACGGCGTTGTATTCGTTGCTTCAACTTTAGAACAAAATGTTGATTGCTTTGGCGTGGCTCGTTTAGAAGAGGCTTTGGCATTACGTTCCAACGGAATTACTAAACCGATTTTATTGCTTGAAGGCTTTTTCAATGAACAGGATTTGCCCGTCTTAGCGGTCAATAATATCGAAACTACCGTACATAATCGTGAACAATTGGAAGCACTAAAACGTGCAAATTTACCAAGCCCAATTAAAGTTTGGTTAAAAATAGACACAGGCATGCATCGTTTAGGTGTGGCATTAGATGAAGTGGATTTTTTCTATAATGAACTTAAAAAACTTCCATATATTCAACCGCACTTAGGCTTTGTCAGCCATTTTAGCCGCGCTGATGAATTAGAATCCAATTATACCCAACTTCAAATCAACCGTTTTTTATCCGCCACAAAAGATAAACAAGGTGAACGTACTATTGCAGCGTCAGGCGGCATTCTTTTCTGGCCTGAATCTCATCTGGAATGTATCCGCCCAGGTATTATTATGTATGGTATTTCACCAACTGATACCGTCGGTGCTGAATTTGGTTTAACGCCAGTGATGAATTTAACTTCATCATTGATTGCTGTTCGCAACCATAAACAAGGTGAACCAGTTGGATACGGTGGCATTTGGACTAGTTCACATGATACAAAAATCGGCGTTGTGGCTATTGGCTATGGCGATGGATATCCTCGCGATGTTCCTGAAGGCACGCCTGTTTATTTGAATGGTCGTATTGTGCCAATCGTTGGAAGGGTTTCAATGGATATGTTAACCGTTGATTTAGGACCTGATAGCCAAGATCAAGTAGGTGATGAAGTCATTCTATGGGGTAAGGAATTGCCTATTGAAACCGTAGCTAAATTCACAGGAATTTTAAGCTATGAGCTAATTACAAAATTAACGCCGCGTGTTATAACTGAATATGTTGATTAATCTGTTAATCACTGCATTTTCTGAAAAGAGGGATTCACTCCCTCTCTAATAAAAATCCTAGAAAGTGCGGTTAAAATTTTGATTATTTTTAATGAAAGGAAATACCATGAAAAACATTAACCCGATTAACACCCATGCGTGGAAATCTCTCGAAGCACATAAAGCTGAATTGTCAAACACCACAATCCAAGATTTATTTAAACAAGAAAAAAATCGTTTTGATGATTATTCTTTAACATTCAATAACCAAATTCTTGTAGATTTTTCCAAAAATAACATCAACCAAATAACCCTTTCACTTCTTCGCCAACTTGCTCAAGAATGCGCTCTTGATAGCGCAAAAGAAGCCATGTTTACTGGTGAAAAAATCAATCGTACTGAAAATCGGGCTGTACTACATACCGCACTTCGAAATCGCGCTAATACTCCAGTGCTTGTTGATGGTAAAGATGTCATGCCTGAAGTCAATGCTGTGCTAGCTAAAATGAAAGATTTCTGTCAGCGTATTATTTCTGGCGAATGGAAAGGCTATACAGGCAAAGCGATTACTGATGTAGTGAATATTGGTATTGGTGGCTCTGATTTAGGTCCTTATATGGTAACCGAAGCGCTTCGCCCATATAAAAATCACCTAAATATGCACTTTGTTTCAAATGTCGATGGTACACATATTGCGGAAACCTTAAAAAAAGTCAATCCAGAAACGACTCTTTTCTTAGTGGCATCTAAAACGTTTACCACTCAAGAAACCATGACAAATGCACAAAGTGCACGTGATTGGTTACTGAAAGCAGCAAAAGATGAAACTGCGGTTGCAAAACATTTTGCAGCATTATCAACCAATGCTAAAGATGTAGAAAAATTTGGTATTGATACCAATAACATGTTTGAATTTTGGGATTGGGTTGGCGGTCGTTACTCTTTATGGTCAGCCATTGGTCTTTCAATTGCACTGTCAATTGGCTTTGAAAACTTTGAAGAGTTATTGAATGGCGCGCATGAAATGGATAAACATTTCCGCTCTACTCCAATTGAAAAAAATATTCCAACCACTTTAGCATTAGTTGGTTTATGGAATACCAATTTCCTTGGTGCACAAACAGAAGCGATCTTACCTTATGATCAATATTTACATCGCTTTGCGGCTTATTTCCAACAAGGTAATATGGAATCAAATGGTAAATATGTGGATCGTGATGGAAATGTCATTAACAATTACCAAACTGGCCCTATCATTTGGGGAGAACCAGGTACAAACGGACAACATGCGTTCTATCAATTAATTCACCAAGGCACTACTTTAATTCCTTGTGATTTTATCGCACCGGCTCAAAGCCATAACCCATTGGCAGATCATCACAATAAATTGCTTTCTAACTTCTTCGCACAAACAGAAGCATTAGCATTCGGAAAAACAAAAGAGGAAGTCGAGACTGAATTTGTAAAAGCAGGTAAATCTTTAGATAATGTAAAAAATATTGTTCCATTTAAAGTGTTCACTGGTAATAAACCGACTAATTCGATTCTCGTTCAAAAAATCACGCCATTTACTTTAGGGGCATTAATTGCTATGTATGAACATAAAATCTTCGTACAAGGTGTGATTTTCAATATCTTTAGCTTCGATCAATGGGGTGTAGAACTAGGCAAACAACTTGCAAACAGAATTCTTCCTGAATTAACAGATTCTGAAAAAGTAGCAAGTCATGACAGTTCAACCAATGGGTTAATTAATCAATTTAAATCATGGCGTTAGTTTTTTAATATATAAATAATCTGCACTCTAATTACTGATAGATAATCAGATTTTTAAAGTGCAGATTAATAATTATAATTTTAATTCATTTACTCTCTCTAATAGTACTCTCCCCAGAGGACTTGGATCGCCTATAAAAAGTGTATTCAATCTATTATTTTCGATAATGTGTTGACGTAATTTAAGTCGTTCTCTATGATTTTCTGCAAGACTAACAGCACAATCAATGTATTCATCTATAGTTTTAGCTATAAGCCATTCAGGTAAACCTAAACGTTTAAATAAACCTTCATCAATATGCTCATGTACTTCTATACCAGTTTTACAAACGCCTACTAAGCCCAAAGTAACCATATCAATGATGCCATTGGTATTGCCAAATGGAAATGGATTTAACATCATATCGCATTGACCTAAAATATTGAGATATTGATGATAAGGCGCATGAGCATAAGCTGTTGCACTATCCCCTAAATAGCTCTCAATAAACCACTTAACATAGGGATGGGTGATACCTAAAGATTGACCTAAAGCAAAGTGAAAATGTATTTTTACTTTAGCTCTATCCCGAATCTCTCGTAGAGTCTCAAGAAATTTAGGGTTCATTTTCATTGTCGTTGCAGCAATACCAATATTGACAATCTCTGGATCTTCTCTAAGTAAATAGTCTACTTTTTCTGGCGCTAATGCTGATGGTACATAAGGTAATGAATCTTTTGGTAAACGTATTAAGGTTTCACTAAAACAATTTTCCGATCCCACATAATCATCCTCTACAATTACATATTCAATAAAATCAGAATATGTAGTTGCAGGGTGCCCTAGCGCAATCGCTTGAATTGGAGCAAGACGTGTATTACTTGCAAAAATGGTGATTAAATCCATCCCAATACTTGGCATATAAAACACTGCCGCACCATATTCTTCACATGTCCGACGAATAAACTCAAGATTCTTTAGAATACTATTCCCTTCAAGTTGAAAAAACTCATCAAATACATCACGCCCAGCTTTATCAACCTCTTTTCTCCCGATGCCAATTAAATAAAATCGTTCACGAGCGGCAATCATGGAAGTTGAATGAGTACGGTAAATTGAATGAGCTGAATTAAAATGCTCTAGTAATACAATCATTACTGGCTTATCATTATAACGCCCCAAAGAAATTATCTTACGATCTTCCCACCCCTGAGCTAATAAATGCCCCCGAATTACTTTATTTAAAGCTCGCTTTACATAGTGTTTATTACTTGCAAAATCATAACTACAATGCATATAAACATCATGAGAAATACCTGAAGGTAATTCATCTAAATTCTCAAACTCTGCTAATTTTTCAGGAAACCACTGTAAAATAGCAGCTCTCTTATTAAATGCCGTACTTGTTCCAATAAAACGAGGTGATTGCAATGCAAAACAAAGTGAAGCACAAAGAGCTTTGTTAATTCCCCAGAGTGCATTTAAATCTACATTAATATTTGATTCTGGCAAATATAAAATACAGAATTTTGCGAATGACGAAAAATCAGTCTTTAAACACATATCACCTTTAGGATCAGGATTAATATTATAAGTTCTTAAAATATGATCTGCATTAACATAAGGGGAGGTTGAAAAAATCATTGTCAACCAACGTTGTAAAGTAATAAAACGCAGTGCTCCACTTTCTGAAATATGTAAATCAGGATCTATAAATAAATTAGTTACTGCATTTGCAACGCGTGTACAAAAATACGTCAAATGTTTTTCCGATAAATCAGAAAGCTGTTTTGGATAATCGAATTGTATTCCTTCAATTCCACCAAAATTACAATCAAGTTTAGTTAAAATTTTTATAAGTTCTAAACAAGCTAGTTCATAATTTTTAGCTGAGATTTCTTGTTCTAAACGATTAACACTAGGTAGAATTTCTTCTGACATATATATCCTTCTTACATTAATCAATATTATGTTCTCGTTATATTTTTACCATTCTATTGAAATCTTAAGATGAAATAAATAAAAATTCATAGACTATAAAAATACAGTACCCATTATAGTAATAAATTTTATTATTGAAAAATTGACTAATTGTAGATTAAATATATCTATAATGATTGATTGACCATTATAGCCTGTTTGATTAAATGTTACTAATATGTGATCTTGATCACATTTTTACACTCTTTCATTAGCATTATTTTCACTAGTTTTCTATAATTAAGTCATAATTAAAGACTAAAGGAAAATTATGAAAACATTAAGTGAATTTATTGTAGAACGGCAAGCTGAATACCCTAATGCAAAAGGGGAGTTAAGTGGAATTTTATCGTCAATACGATTACTTGCTAAAATTATCCATCGTGATATCAATAAAGCGGGCCTAACTAATATCCTTGGACAATCAGGTATAGAAAATGTGCAAGGTGAAAGCCAAATGAAGCTAGATTTATTTGCACACAATACAATGAGAGCAGCCTTAATGGCACGAGAAGAAGTCGCGGGATTTGCATCAGAGGAAGAAGAAAGCTTTATCGCTTTCGATACAGAACGTGGTCGCAATGCAAAATATATTATATTAACAGATCCTCTTGATGGTTCATCTAATATTGATGTAAATGTATCTGTCGGAACAATTTTCTCTATTTATCGTAGAGTTTCACCAATTGGTACACCAGTAACATTAGAAGATTTCTTGCAACCTGGAAATAAACAAGTTGCTGCTGGTTATATTGTTTATGGTTCATCAACAATGTTAGTATATACCACTGGTAACGGAGTTAACGGCTTTACCTATGATCCATCAATCGGCACATTTTGTCTTTCTCACGAAAATATGCAAATGCCAAAAGATGGACGTATTTATTCTATTAATGAGGGACAATATTTAAAATTTCCTCAAGGTGTAAAAAAATATATCAAATATTGTCAAGAAGAAGACAGAACCACTAACCGTCCTTATGCATCTCGCTACATTGGATCGCTTGTTGCTGATTTCCATCGCAACTTACTTAAAGGTGGAATTTATATTTACCCAAGTGCAACTAATTACCCGAATGGTAAGTTACGCCTACTTTATGAAGGTAATCCTATAGCCTTCTTAGCCGAACAAGCAGGAGGAATTGCGAGTGATGGTTATCGTAGAATTTTAGATATAAAACCAACTGCACTTCATGAACGAATCCCATTATTTGTCGGTTCAGAGAAAATGGTGAAAAAAGCGCAAGAAATGATGGAAGAATTTAAAGAAAATTAAGAGATCTTTCGTCAAATCCTTTTTATTTCTTAATCTTAATATAAATGGGGGGAGGACATCCTCCCATATTATTTTCAACATCAGATGAGCTTGAATACAACTGATCTAGATAACAATATAATCTATTTTATAACTATCTTACTTACTAAATTTCTAAAAATAAATTATTTGTTTAGCTTAGTAAACAATATCAAATAGTAATAATACAGGAAATATGGCTGGGGTACTAGGATTCGAACCTAGGGATGCCGAGATCAAAACCCGGTGCCTTACCGCTTGGCGATACCCCAACAGAGAAATCGTTGATTAGATATAAAGAAGATTTATTTGATAGCATGGCTGGGGTACTAGGATTCGAACCTAGGGATGCCGAGATCAAAACCCGGTGCCTTACCGCTTGGCGATACCCCAACTACTATTTGACTTACAAAGCGATAAATGGTGCGGGACGAGGGACTTGAACCCACACACCTCTCGGCGCCAGAACCTAAATCTGGTGCGTCTACCAATTTCGCCAGTCCCGCAAATCTGGTGGCTACAGCGAGATTCGAACTTGCGACCCCAACATTATGAGTGTTGTGCTCTAACCAACTGAGCTATGTAGCCATTACCTTAATTTGCCTAACCATATCGGCTTTGCGGGGCGTATTATGCTGATTTTAAGAGACCTCGTCAAATACTTTTTTGAAAAAATTTGTGTTTATATGTTTATTTGATTATTAAAAAAACACTTTACTTGTTTTTTACACGTTTGCAGTTTGCATTGTAAGCATTCCTATTCTGTGTCTCCAATTTTTTATTTTTCACATTCATATATAAATTTTATTTATATTATGATTAAAAAAATGGCATTTTTTCATTTGTCAATAAAATCTATTTGACAAAAAATGCCTAAATCGTTATTTCTATACCAACTATTCTAAAAAATCACAACATCTCAGGAGCATCTTATGTCCCATCTCTCAGTCGCCAAATTTGGCGGAACATCTGTAGCCAACCACGCCGCAATGACAGCTTGCGCCAAAATTGTCATCACTGATCCAAATACACGCGTAGTCGTGCTTTCTGCATCAGCTGGCGTGACGAATTTATTAGTCGCTTTAGCAAATGGTGTAGAAGCGACAGAACGTGAAAAATTAATTGGTGAAATCCGTCAAATTCAAGAGAATATTTTGAATGAATTAAAAGACGACAGCCGAGTTCGTCCGATTATTGAAAAATATCTTGAAAATATTACCGCACTTTCGGAAGCAGCTAGCCTTGCAACCTCTCCCGCATTAACTGATGAACTCATCAGTCACGGAGAAATGATGTCAACTCAAATCTTTATTGAGATTTTACGTGAACAAAACGCATCGGGCACTTGGGTTGATGTCCGTACGATTGTTGCAACCAATAACCATTTTGGTAAAGCTGCACCAAATGATGAACAAACTCAATCAAACAGTGATAGCATTTTAAAACCATTAATAGACCGCGGCGAATTAGTCATCACCCAAGGTTTTATCGGACGTGAACCAAGCGGTAAAACAACCACATTAGGCCGTGGCGGTAGCGACTACTCTGCTGCCTTGTTAGCCGAAGTATTAAATGCAAAAGACGTTTTAATTTGGACTGATGTTGCTGGTATTTACACAACCGATCCACGCATTGTTCCAGCTGCACAACGTATCGACACAATGAGCTTTGCTGAAGCAGCTGAAATGGCAACCTTTGGCGCAAAAGTGCTACATCCAGCCACATTACTCCCTGCAGTACGCAGCAATATCCCCGTTTATGTAGGTTCAAGCAAAGCCCCTGAAGCGGGCGGAACTTGGGTCACTCGCGATCCTCAACCACGTCCAACTTTCCGTGCAATTGCGCTACGCCGAGATCAAACCTTACTTACGCTTTCCAGCTTAAGTATGCTGCATGCACAAGGTTTCTTAGCGAATGTATTTAACATTTTGGCTAAACACAAAATTTCTGTGGATACTATCACCACATCAGAAGTGAGCGTTGCATTGACATTGGATAAAACAGGCTCCGCATCTTCAGGGGCAGAATTACTTTCAACCGAATTGTTAGATGAACTTCGTCAATATTGTTCAGTGAAAGTCGATACTGGATTATCATTAGTTGCATTAATCGGCAATAATTTACATACTACAACAGGTGTAGCAAAAGGAATTTTTGATACTCTTGAGCCTTATAATGTAAGAATGATTAGCTATGGTGCAAGCACCAACAATATTTGTATGCTCGTGCAAAGTGAACATGCTGACGAAGTCGTTCGTTCATTACACAAATCCTTATTTGAATAAAGTCTAACCCCAAAGTGCGGTGAAAAATCACCGCACTTTTTCTTTTATATCATTGAGATTAAAGCCGAAAAAGAGTAAAGTAAACGGCTGTTCATTTGACTAATTTAACCGAATAAAAGGCGGAAATTATGGGAAAAAGTGTTGTTATCTTAGGCGCTCAATGGGGCGATGAAGGTAAAGGAAAAATCGTCGATCTTCTAACGGATCGCGTAAAATACGTAGTTCGTTACCAAGGCGGTCACAACGCAGGCCACACACTTATCATCAATGGAGAGAAAACCGTATTACGTTTAATTCCATCTGGTATGTTACATCCAAACGTAATTTGCTTAATTGGTAATGGCGTTGTGGTTTCACCTGAAGCATTAATGAAAGAAATGGGCGAACTTGAAAGCCGTGGTATTAAAGTTCGTGAACGTTTATTAATTTCTGAAGCTTGTCCTTTAATCTTGCCTTATCATGTGGCTATGGATCACGCCCGTGAAGCAGCACTCGGCAAAAAAGCTATCGGTACAACTGGTCGTGGTATTGGCCCAGCTTATGAGGATAAAGTGGCTCGTCGTGGTTTACGCGTAGGCGATTTATTTGATAAAGAAGCCTTTGCCGAAAAACTCAAAAATATCCTTGAATACTATAATTTCCAATTGGTGAACTACTACAAAGTTGAAGCTGTCGATTATCAAAAAACCTTAGATGATGTAATGGCAATTGCCGATGTAATCACAGGTATGGTGGCAGATATCACTACAATTCTTGATACTGCACGCAAAAATGGTGAGCACATTTTATTTGAAGGTGCACAAGGCACCATGTTAGATATCGACCACGGTACTTATCCGTATGTAACCAGCTCAAACACAACGGCTGGTGGTGTTGCAACTGGCTCTGGTTTTGCCCCGCGTAACTTAGACTATGTACTTGGTATCATCAAGGCTTACTGTACTCGTGTAGGTGGAGGCCCATTCACAACGGAATTATTTGATGATGTGGGTGCTGAAATTGCGCGTAAAGGTAACGAATTTGGTGCAGTAACAGGCCGTCCACGTCGTTGTGGTTGGTTCGATGCCGTCGCCATTCGCCGTGCAATCCAACTTAACTCTATTTCTGGCTTCTGCATGACCAAACTGGACGTATTAGATGGTTTTGATGAAGTAAAAATCTGTGTTGCATACAAAATGCCAAATGGTGAAATCGTTGAATATGCACCATTAGCAGCAAAAGATTGGGAAGGTGTAGAACCAATTTATGAAACATTACCGGGTTGGAAAGAAAATACTTTCCGCATCACAGATGTAAATAAATTACCACAAAACTGCATTAACTATATTAAACGTATTGAAGAAGTAACTGGGGTGCCAATTGATATTCTTTCAACAGGTCCTGATCGTGTAGAAACCATGATTTTACGTGATCCATTTGCAGAATAATAAAAATGGCGAATGTAAATACTTTATTTACATTCGCCTTTATTATTTTAAATATAAATACTCTTATGTAAAAAATGAACTAAATATTCATTTCTTTCTATACTACATAATACGACGAGATTGTGTATAAACTCTCGCCCAATAATCTTCATCAAGAGAACTAATAGTCACTCCCTGGCTTGTACTTGCATGCATAAATTGGTTGTTACCAATATAAACACCGACATGGTTATTTTTACGGAAGAAAACTAAATCGCCTTTTTTCAACTCTGATTTACTAATTTGTTTACCCAAATAACGTTGTTCAGCCGTAGAACGAGGCAACTCAATGCCAAATGCTTCAGAAAAAGTCGTTTGCATAAATGCAGAACAATCAATACCACGTTTAGTTGTACCGCCCATACGATAAGCGGTTCCCACCCATTCATTATACACACCAGCTAAAGCCTTATCACCCATCAATGCAGATGAACGGTTTGTTCTCACTTTATGGAAAATCCCTGAACGATTACCTTTTTCTAAATTACTAATCAAACCCGTTAATTGAGCATCATCACTTTCAGAAATAGCCTGATGATTTGCCGTTCGAGGGCCATTAGAACAAGCGGTTGCGAGTGTCGCTAAACCAATAATAACTAAAATTCTTTTTAACATAATTTAAAATAATTAAAAGATATAAAATAAAATTCTGCCCGAGACTATCAAAATTTGAATAAGATTGCCAGTAAAAATCCAATTTTAATGGAATTTTTGTGATCTTTTGCACAATTTTGGTTTAATTTGTACCACCAACGGTAATTTCATCAATTTTTAGTGCGGGCTGTCCAACGCCGACGGGCACACTTTGCCCCTCTTTACCACAAACCCCGATACCTAAATCAAGTTCTGATTTATCTGCAACCATAGAAATTTTTTGCATCACTTCAATGCCACTACCGATTAAAGTTGCGCCCTTAACTGGTTTCGTAATTTTTCCTTTTTCAATTAAATAAGCTTCTGAAGTGGAAAATACAAATTTACCAGACGTAATATCCACTTGCCCACCACCAAAGTGCGGTGCATAAATCCCTCGTTCTACAGAAGCAATCAAATCATCAAACTGACTTTGTCCAGCAAGCATATAGGTGTTAGTCATTCTAGGCATTGGTAAATGGGCATAAGACTCACGTCGTCCATTCCCTGTTGGTGCGACGCCCATCAAACGAGCATTCATTTTATCTTGCATATAACCTTGCAAGATCCCATCTTTGATGAGTACATTGCACTGGCTTGGCACTCCTTCATCATCAATAGTTAATGAACCTCGACGATTTTCAATCATGCCATCATCCACAATCGTACATAACGGTGAAGTCACTTGTTCACCAATCTTGCCTGTGAAAAGTGAACTTTCTTTACGATTAAAATCCCCTTCTAAACCGTGCCCTACCGCCTCGTGTAACAACACGCCTGGCCAACCCGCACCTAATACAACAGGCATTAATCCAGCTGGTGCTGCAACTGCGCTAAGATTTACTAAAGCTTGACGAACCGCTTCTTTAGCAAATCGTACTGCTCTAATATCGCCATCAATCACTTCAAAGAACCAATCTAAACCGAAACGCCCACCAGAACCACAGCTGCCGCGCTCACGTTTGCCATTTTCTTCTACTAACACAGAAATAGATAAACGAACTAAAGGACGAATATCTGCAGCTAGCGTACCATCCGTCGCCATGACTAATACTTCTTCATAAACGGAACTAAGACTTGCTGATACGCGAGTTACGCGATGATCTTCTGCGCGCGCTGTACGATCAACCAAATGTAATAGCTCAATTTTTTTCTCTTTAGTCAAACTTTCCAAAGGATTAATCGCTGCATAACGAGCAATAGGATTTACAACATTAAAAGCGGATGGCAAAATCAAATTTCCCTGTTTTACTTGCGCAATTCCCTTTACCGCCTCTGCACATTGCTGCAAAGAGGCAAGATTAATTTGATCGGCATAAGCAAAGCCTGTTTTCTCACCAGAAACTGCCCGCACGCCAACACCACGATCAATATGAAAACCGCCTTCTTTTATAATGCCATCTTCCAATACCCAACTTTCATCTTGGCTAAGTTGAAAATACAAATCAGCATAGTCAATATTGCGATGCGACATTATGTCGAAAATATTGAGCAATGCTTTAGTTGAAAGATTACTTGGTGTCAGTAATGTATTTGAAACTTGGTTTAACATATTTTTTCCAGTCTAAAAGTAAATATCTTGTAAGAGCTTGTGTCCGTTTGGTGCAACAGCACAGATTAAAATCGGATGAATAAAGTGCAGTTGATTTTGAGGTTATTTTTCCAAATGCGCTAATCCAAATTGATACAAAGCATTCTTCTTATAACCATACAACTCAGAAACAATAGCAGCCGCTTTTTTTAGCGGTAATTCTTCTGCAATTAATTCAAGCGCCTTCACCGCTTGTGGAGAGATTTCATCGTTATTGTCAGACTTTGGTTTGCCTTCCACAATCAAAACCATCTCGCCTTTTGTACGATTGGGATCTTCTAAAAGCCATTCTCGTAAATTTTTAATCGTATTACCCGTAATCGTTTCCCAAGTTTTAGTAATTTCACGGGCTAACACAATATATCGTTCTTCCCCTAACACCGATTGCATATCTTCTAGCGTATCTAAAATACGGTGAGTGGATTCATAAAAAATCAAAGTGCGGTCTTCTTCTGCGATATTTTCTAATTTATCTTTGCGGGCTTTACTTTTCGCAGGTAAAAAACCTTCAAAACAAAATCTATCAGAAGCAATCCCCGATGCGCAAAGTGCGGTAATTGCCGCACAGGCTCCTGGCAAAGGAACAACACGAATTCCAGCTTCACGGCATTGGCGTACTAAATGAAAACCAGGATCACTAATTAATGGCGTTCCTGCATCAGAAATCAAAGCAATATGGCTACCTTGCTTGAGTTTTTCCACCAAAATATGGGCTTTTTCTTGTTCATTATGATCATACAAAGCAAAAAAGGGCTTTTTGATACCGTAATGGCTTAATAAAAGGCCACTATGACGGGTATCTTCTGCGGCAATTAAATCCACTTGCGCAAAAGTATCTAAAGCTCGCTGGGTAATATCCTGTAAATTGCCAATCGGTGTGGCAACAATATATAAAATTCCGGTTAAATCAGTCATTTTTGTTTGCTTTTAAGTTATGAGATAAGTAAGATCTGCCACAACTATTGTCTGTTCATGATGGAGCAAGAATGCCTATTCTATTACAAGGCGGACGTTTTAAAAAACGTTTAATGCCAATTTTATTGTCAATGGCCTTAGCTGGCTGTTCAAACCTACTTGGCAGCAGTTTTACGCAAACTTTACAACAAGATGCGAATGCAAGTTCTGAATTTTATATGAATAAATTAGGACAAGCACAAGAACTTGAAGATCAACAAACCTATAAATTGCTCGCAGCTCGCGTGTTAATTAGTGAAAATAAAGTTGAACAATCAGAAGCTTTATTAAGTGAGTTAGGTGAATTAAATGATGCGCAAAAATTAGATCGTGCATTAATTGAAGCGAGAATTTCTGCTGCAAAAAATGCTAATGAAGTGGCTCAAAATCAATTACGTGCATTGGATTTAAATAAATTAAGCCCGTCACAAAAATCTCGTTATTACGAGACATTAGCGGTTGTTGCTGAAAACCAAAAAGATATCATTGAGGCCGTCAAAGCGCGGATAAAAATTGATGAGAATTTAACGGATGTACAACGTCGTCAAGATAATGTTGATAAAACTTGGGCATTATTACGTTCAGCAAATACTGGCGTAATCAATAATGCTTCAGATGAAGGTAACGCAGCTTTAGGCGGTTGGTTAACGTTAATCAAAACCTACAATGATTATATTCGTCAACCCGTTCAATTAAGCCAAGCATTACAAAGTTGGAAAAATGCTTATCCAAATCATGCAGCCGCAACGTTGTTCCCTAAAGAATTGCTTACATTGCTGAATTTCCAACAAACGAATGTGTCACAAATTGGTTTATTATTACCATTAAGTGGTGACGGACAAATTCTTGGTACCACCATTCAATCGGGTTTCAACGATGCAAAAGGTAACTCAACCATTCCAGTGCAAGTATTTGATACCTCAATGAATTCTGTACAAGATATCATTGCGCAAGCGAAACAAGCGGGAATTAAAACCTTAGTTGGTCCCTTACTAAAACAAAATCTTGATGTAATTTTGGCGGATCCAGCACAAATTCAAGGTATGGATGTGCTTGCATTAAATGCTACACCAAATTCTCGTGCAATTGCTCAACTTTGCTATTATGGACTTTCACCAGAAGATGAAGCAGAGTCAGCAGCCAATAAAATGTGGAATGATGGAATTCGTAGTCCACTCGTCGCCATGCCTCAAAATGATTTAGGGCAACGCGTAGGTAATGCCTTTAACGTACGTTGGCAACAACTTGCTGGCGTCGATGCGAATGTTCGTTATTATAATCTACCTGCTGATGTCACCTACTTTTTACAACAAAATGGTGAAAATACAACCGCACTTTATGTGGTCGCCAATCCAGATGAACTGGTCGAAATGAAAGGCTATTTAACGAATAGTGCACCAAATTTACGCATTTATGCGAGCTCACGCTCAAGCTCCAATGCCACAAGCAGCAATCCAGAGTTTGTCGCTCAAATGAATGGTGTTCAATTTAGTGATATTCCATTTTTTAAAGAAACCAATTCACCACAATATCAAAAACTCGCTAAAACAACTGGCGGTGAATATCAATTAATGCGTTTATATGCAATGGGTGCAGATGCTTGGTTACTCATCAACCAATTTAATGAATTGCGCCAAGTACCAGGATATCGCTTAAGTGGTTTAACCGGCATTTTAAGTGCGGGTACAAATTGTAATGTTGAACGCGATATGACTTGGTATCAATACCAAAATGGTGCAATTGTACCGGTCGCAAACTAATGTTTTCTTTAAAACGTCAACAAGGGGCGAGCTTTGAGCATCAAGCTCGCCTTTTTTTAGAATCAAAAGGCTTAAAATTTATTGCGGCTA
>QWCR01000036.1_pt1 | contig 71415 bp, 67 predicted proteins | sample 1972581 | NCBI WGS metagenome assembly QWCR01 (sample SAMN09866703, study PRJNA288562) | Human oral metagenome isolate pre4_saliva, whole genome shotgun sequencing... | isolation source: mouth | host: Homo sapiens | place: USA: California
AAGCCCTTCCGCTCCCGACCGCCCCGCTCGCTTGCGTCGGCTTCCCTGTCGTTTGCGAGTGCAAAGGTAATACAAACTTTTCTTTCCCTCCAAATATTTCTACAAATTATTTTCCCAAGCCGGCTCTCCTATTTCATTAAGAGCATTAAATACAGCCATTTATATCTCCAAAATTATTTTCAGAAAGTTTCAACAAGGCGGAAGAGTAATACGACGTACTAACCAAAACAAGTACGACGTACTAACTAAAATAAGTACAACGTACTGACTGGAATAAGTACAACGTACTGACTGGAATAAGTACAACGTACTGACTGGAATAAGTACAACGTACTGACTGGAATGAGTACGACGTACTCGTTATCGGGAGTACGACGCACTTACTTGAGACATCTAACTAAATACACAATTCTTCTTATTGCTAAAGCGTGTATAAATAATTATCTTCGCTCAAAGAATATATACAAATACAGTTAATTCAGATGAAACATCAATTTGTTACCCTGATTACGGGTAGTCTACTACTGCTTAGCTGTGGTACCCACCCTAGCACAGAGCCTAAACCCGAAATCAAGCCTCAGAAGCCAACTAAGAAGGAGCAAAAAGAGCCCCAAAAGAAAGAACAAGCCAACATCTCGAAAGAGATGCTCCAATTCTTCCGCAGTCATCTCGCCGGCACAAAGGCTAACGTTCCGCAAGGCGTCCTAACAGCTCAACAGCTAGATCAAGCCGAGCAAGAAGTGTGGAAACTGTGGAAAGAAGCCAATAGCTCCGACATCCGTCAATACCTCCCTAATCAGACAACGCTTCAAATCAGCTCAATGCCACGCAACCAATGGGTATTGCCTGATGAATTTGATGGTGGCAATCGCTATCCAGCCGTACTACCATTCTATTGGGGTTATAAAGGTGCTAAGCCTAGTGAAGGCTTTCCTCTCTTCGTCTATATGCACGGCTCAGGGAGCAAAGACCAAGAATGGGCAACGGGCTTACAGCTAGCAGCGTCATTCCAAGATGGACCTTCGCTCTACTTCATTCCTCAAATTCCTAATGAGGGTGGATTATATCGCTGGTGGCAAAGCTCTAAACAATTTGCGTGGGAACGCTTATTTAGATTATCACTAGCCTCTGGAGAAGTTGACCCACACCGTATTTACATCTTTGGTATTTCGGAAGGTGGTTATGGTACTCAACGCTTAGCCTCTTACTATGCCGACTATCTCGCTGGAGCTGGTCCTATGGCTGGGGGCGAACCTCTACCTAATGCCCCAGTGGAGAACTGCGAACACATTGCTTTCTCGCTACGTACGGGAGCCAATGACACACAATTCTATCGCAATAAATTCACTCAAAAAGCGAAAGAAGCTTTCGACAAACTTGAGCAAATGTACCCCGGCAAGTTCAAACACAGAATAGAGGTTATCCCTGGGCGTGGACACGGTATTGACTATTATCCTACAACCCCTTGGCTCAGACAATATGCACGCACAGCACAACCTAAGACAGTGCATTGGGAAGATTATCCTGTAGATAACCAATATCGTAAGGGCTTCTATAATCTTGAGCCACTCAAACGCCCAACGAACCAAACAGAACGCTGCTACTACGAAGAAGAAATCAAGGGGCAAACGATTGATTTAAGAATACGCATTCCAGAGTATCACACCACAGAAGCAACTGAAATGTGGTCACTTCCTCTTAGCTTTACACGTTCGTACACAGAGGCTACGGGCGGTAAAATTCGTCTTTATCTAAGCCGACAACTTGTAAATCTAGACCAAGAGATTATAGTTCGTCTCAATGGTAAAGAGGTTTATCGAGGAGTATTGCAACCCAACTACTCTGCCCTTGCATCAAGTTGCGCGCTCTTCGGCGATCCACTACGCCTATTCAGTGCGATGCTTGAGCTAAGCTACTAGGCAGCATTTGTACCTGCTGGGAGGAGTGCCGCCCCTAAAGTAGTTTTTGCACCATGCTCGCACGAGCATGGTGCAAAACAAGTTCAACTTTAACAACAATCCTAACAATGCTTCGTAAAATCATATTCTGCTTGATGCCTTGGAGTTTCTCCGTAATGCTCTATGGACAAGTCAAAGATAGTATCTCCTCTACTTTTTTAGTTGCCCATTATGATTATACCTGCCGGACTTCTGACAATAAGGGAGAAAATCATATAGTGAACTATGGGCTTACCCTGCAAGTGGCTCAAGATATGGCCTGCACTATGGGGCAGAAGCGCCACAATGGAGAAAATGACAGGAGTGAGCAACTACTCTATGTGCCCACGACTTGGCAGAACTATCCTGAGGGAAAGATAACTTCAGTCGAGACCATCCCACCTTATCGCTATTTGACCACAGAAAAGATGGGCGAGATAAAATGGACATTACTAGCCGAACGCGATACCATTTGCGGACTACCTTGTCAGAAAGCAAGCGGAACGTATGGCGGAAGAGCGTGGACGGCATGGTTTACCGAAAAACTGCCCACTCGTTTTGGGCCATGGAGATTGGGAGGTCTGCCTGGTCTGATTGTCCGTGCGATGTCAGCCGACAGTATTCATCGTTTTGAATGTAGTAAGGTGGAAACCGTGAAAGAGGCCATTACTTACACTGTGCCAGAAGGCTGTGTAAAGTCTGCTCGTGCCAAGTTTGTAAAGTTACGCAACCGCATCTTTGGGAATCCGAACTACGTTTCTAATCCATCGTATTACATCAAGCCTACAGAAATAGAAAGTATGGCAGTGATAAAGGGAATGGTACTATTAGGAGGGACACCTATTGATATGAAACCTGCAAAATTTCAACCCTTAGATTTCTAATCATCCGGCCATGATATGACTCGTTTGTGGTTCTTTTTACTTCTCTTAGTTGCTCCCCTCCGTGCTGCGGATGCCCAGACACAAACAATAAGTGTGCATGGGCAGGCTTGTTGCGGGACAGAAAAGGTTGTAGGAGCTCTTGTGACTATGCTTCAACCGGCTGACTCCAGTATTGTCGCCTATACGACAACTGACAAACAAGGTTTCTACAACCTAAAGGCTACGACTCAACTCAGCGAAGTACTCCTTAGCATATCAGGCTTTAATATCAAACGGAAAACGACTCGTATCAAAGCGCATTCGCAAACATTTGACTTCCATGTCGAGGAAGAAAACAGAATACTGCGTGAAATCGTGGTTAAGTCGCAAAAACTGTGGGGGAATCGCGATACGCTCAACTATCTCGTTTCGGCCTACACGCGTGGCAAAGACCGTTCCATAGGTGATGTGCTCAAGAAACTGCCTGGTATCACCATCGAGGACAATGGCGTGATTAAGTATCAAGGCAACCCTATCAACCATTTCTACATTGAAAACCTTGACATGTTGCAGGGACGTTACAATCTCGCCACACAGGGTATCAAAGCCGAAGATGTCGCCACAGTACAGGTATTAGAAAATCACGAACACATTCGTTCACGACAGGACCAAACGCCCTCCGAGCGTGCAGCTATCAATCTAAAAATCAAAGATAAAGCCAAGGGAATATGGAGCAAATCAGTAGATTTAGGTGCTGGACACAATCACGATGAAACATTGTGGGAGGCTATGCTCCAGACCATGTACTTCGGTAAGGGCAAGCAGCACATGTTGCGTTATAGTGGTGACAATCTGGGACGTTCCCTAGAAATGGGCACTGACCATTATGGCTTCTCCTCAGAGGGAAACTCTCGTATGGTTTCTCTTGTGGAACACTCCTCACCGCCAATAGGCAATAGTTTATTTGGCTATCGCCATAGCATCAATCTCAACAATTTAGCAAAGCTCTCCGACAGCATTACGATAAACTACAACCTCAATTACAGCCACAACTTCGCCAGTGGGCACTCTTTCTCACAAACCACTTACTTTTTACCGAATGGTGAGAAGCAGTTGCTTATGGAAGATATAGCCGATCGCACGCACACTCACTCGGCGAATATTCAACTCATCTACGAGATGAACCGTCAGCGGCGCTATCTCAAGAATGCGTTCTCGCTCTGGGGACGGTGGAATGAGGGGCGAGGAGAGATTCTTTCGGGTCATCAATTCCAACCCCCAATACCGAACGGAACTAGTGGAGATACCTCCATCTCACAGGCTTTGCACTATCGTTCACTGGGAGTGACCAATCGCACCCATTGGGTGTACCGCACGGCAAAGGGAGGAGGTTTTGAGTGGACCTCTACCAATCGGGTTTCAAAGACACCACAAACCCTTATCATTACGGGCGAGAGGCCTGCTCATCAAGACATAGAAATCACAGCCATTTCCACGAGCAATAGTTTTAGATTGCTACGCGACCTTCGTTCTAGCAAATGGACGCTTTCCTCCTCAGGAAATTTGAATAGCAACTATACCATACTCACTTCGGCACTCACTCATCCCAATATGCCTGTGGCTCCTCATGGAGATATGAATCACTTGCATACCAGTATAGATTTGGGGCCTGTGGCACAATACACGAGTGGGGACTTCCAATCCAAGCTCAGTCTGCCCATAGCTTTGACCTACACCACCCTCCACAACGCTGCTGTTGAGGGCGAGGAAACGGATGCTCACCGCCTGCGTTTATATTTGCAACCTTCGTTTTCTTTACATTGGAAAGCCAGTGATTACTTTACGCTCAACGCCAATACTCACTATTCAGTCAGTGAGACCCCTTGGAGAAAACTTCTCACAGCCAATGTGATGCAAAACTATCGTAGCCTTTCGCGCTATCGTGCTACACTTGACAACAGTTATAATGCAGGTGCTCATTTCAAAGTGACGTTCAAAGACATCTTCTCAAGTGTATTTGCCCATTTAGAGGGCAATTGGCAGCGTTCGTGGAGTGACATCGCCTACGGAACTACCCTCGATGAGCAGGCGCATACGATTCTCGAGGCAGCGTATATGCCCAATCATAGTAATCGTTATATGCTGACGGCTTATGGGCGCAAGGACATTGATTGGCATACACTACAAATAGAGCTCTCGGCTACCCACTCATGGGGGGAGAGTGAAATGTTGCGCCAATCGGTACTCACCACTTATCGCACCACAGGCTATGCCCTACAAGGCACGCTGGCATTCGATATCGCGAGTGGATATCGCTTGGATTATAGAGCTACATGGCAGCGACAACGTTCGACGGCTCCTCAACAGACATTCACCTTTGACGAACTAAGTCAACGTGCAGAATTGAGCCTCCGCTTGCTCCCTTCGCGTCTATTCTTAAATCTACACGCCAACCATACACATAACAGCAGCTTGACCTCAGAACGTAAAGACTATCTTTTCATTGGTAGTAGTCTGCAATTTAAGTTCTCAAAGAAGGTGGAATTCAACCTCAACGGTGATAATCTCACGAATATTCGCAGTTATAGTTCTCGCTCCATAGGAGATATGGAGAACTACTATTCAGAGTATTATCTTCGCCCATTATCCATTACCCTAACTACACATATATATTTATAGAGACCGTTGCATCATGAGACCGCCCGACGGTCTCCCAAAGAACAAGTTTTACTTGTTCTTTTGTGGAGCTTTGCAAAATGCGGTAATCGCAAGGCATTGAGACTGAAGGCGCAGGGAGTTTACTCTTGTAAATGACCTAGCCTGAATGTCGAGAATAACGCAGCGAGTGCCGCACAATGCAATAGTCTCATAATGCATCACACTATATAAAGCAAGTAGGCTGTATCAAGGATTTCTCCTTAATACAGCCTATTTTATTTTTTTAGTTACAGAGTTTTACTGCCTATTCCTCATCGCTCCACGCTAGGGTCGTCCCGTAAATTTGCTCTAGACGCCCAAAGAGCTTAGGCGCTTCATCAGCTCTCAGACTTAAGGACAAGCGACAACTCTCCAGAAACTCCTGCTCCAAAACACGCGCATCCCAATCCTTGACCAAACGCATAACCTCGCCCATCAGCTCATAGCCAAAAGCAACCATAAACGCACGCTCCACGATGCGTTCAACCTTTTTGGCGGTAGAGAGTGCTTCTCGTGTAGCCTCTCTATAAGCCTCTATAAGCCCCGATGTACCGAGCTTAACGCCTCCAAAATAGCGAATAACAACGGCTACAACCTCCGTAACATTAGCACTCAACAGCTGACCAAGGATAGGTTTACCGGCCGTTCCCGAAGGCTCTCCATCGTCATTACTGCGTGTCGTCGCCCCATCTATTCCCAAGCGATAAGCCCAGCAAACATGGCGTGCATCGTAATACTTTTGTCTCAGGCGAGCGACCTCGGCAAGCGCTTCTTCCTCTGTCCTTACAGGGATAACGTAGGCAATGAACTTACTCCTCAGCTCGGAATATAAGCCCTCTGCCGTCTCTTCCAGACTCCAGTATGACGCTATTACCTCTGACATATCCAACTATTGCTCATCTTTGGAGCGCAACTGCATATTATATAGCTGCGTATAATATCCGCCCTTAGCTAATAATTCGTCGTGTTTGCCCTGCTCTACAATCTGCCCTTCATGCAGAACGCATATCATATCAGCATTGATAATAGTCGATAGTCTATGCGCAATAACAATAGTCGTACGGCTATGCATCAAGTCCTCAAGAGCCTCTTGAACAAGTCGCTCACTAGCGGTATCGAGTGCGCTCGTAGCCTCATCAAGTATCATAATCGGCGGGTTCTTATACACCGCACGAGCAATAGAGAGTCGCTGACGCTGTCCGCCAGAGAGTTTACTACCTCTATCTCCGATATTAGACTCATAGCCCTCAGCCATACGCTCTACAAACTCATCAACGTGGGCGATGCGTGCTGCCTGCTCAATATCAGCCTGCCTAGCATTATCTGTACCAAAGGATATATTATTAGCAATCGTATCATTAAAGAGAATTGGGTCTTGATTAACATTCCCAATTAGGCTTCTTAGGTCTGTGAGCTTCAAGGCTCGCACATCTGTACCGTCAACCAAAATCGCCCCCTCTTCCACATCGTAGAAGCGAGGTATTAGGTCCACGAGCGTAGTCTTACCGCTACCACTCTGCCCTACCAAGGCGACTGTATGCCCCTTAGGTATTGTGAGATTGATATCACGCAGAACCCATTTATCTTCATAACGGAATGAGACATGACGCAATTCAATACATTCCTCAAAGCTCAATTTTTGAGGACATTCAGGGTCTTGGATACTATTCTCCGCCTGCATAATCTCATCAATACGCATCACCGAGCCCATACCCTTGCGTATGGCATAAATACCCTTAGACAAGTCTTTCAGCGGATTGATTAGGCTATAGAAGATAACGAGATAGTAAATAAATGTAGAAGCATCGATGCCTCCACTACCGCTGACAATAAGCACTCCGCCATACCAGAGCACTATCGCAATGGTCATTGTTCCAAGAAACTCGCTCATAGGATGCGCTAGTTGCTGACGTCTAAAGAGCGACATTGTACTCTGACGGTGGCGGTCATTAGCCTCTCTATAACGCTTGCTCATCCACACTTCACTCGTGAAAGCCTTGATAATGCGCAAGCCTCCGAGCGTTTCCTCTGTCATACTCAAGACGCTCCCCCATAGCGACTGCACGGTAAGACTATCACGCTTGAGCATACGCCCCACACGCCCCATAATAAAGCCTGCTATCGGCAGGAGAATAAAGACAAAGAGCGTGAGCTTCCAGCTAATGAGAATCATGCTACCTAAGTAGACGATTATCATGATTGGGTTCTTCAGCACAAGGTCAAGGCTACTCATAATAGAATTCTCCACCTCGGCCACGTCGCCCGATATACGTGCTAGCACATCGCCCTTACGCTCACTAGAAAAATAGCCTAGTGGAAGCGCAAGAAGTTTATCGTAAAGCGCAACACGCATATCACGCACAATACCTGTGCGGATAGGTATCATCGCATAGAGAGCCAGATAAGCACTCCCCACCTTAAACCCAGTCATCACGACTAGATAAACACTCAAGAGCATGAGCGTATAGGGGATACCGTGGCTATCTGCTAGCTGACCAACGTAGTAAGAGAAATTATTATTGAGAATATCTGCTGCTCGTGACCAATCTCGGACATTCAGAAAGGAGATATCCGCAAAGTCCATAAGCCCCTTAGCACGCTCATCTATTTGGAAGAGTATGCGCAAGATGGGCATCACAAGGGCAAAAGCAACTAGATTAAGTATCGCACTAATGATATTAGCGACTACACTTAGAAGGAGATACCGCTTATAGGGCGGTACATAACGTCTTATAAACCGATATAAATCTTTCAAAATCTTGTATTCATGAAAGGCGAGAGCCACTAAGCGATGGCTTAGTGGCTACTTGCTGTATCATCTTTGTAACGGAAGATTAGAGTGAAGAGCACGGCGACAAGGGCTGCATAAGCCGCAAAGATATGCCATGAAGTCTGCCACCCATGTATTTTGGCAAGAGCGTCCGTTTGATTATTGACGAAGTGGTCGATGATAGCACCTGCAGCAAACGAACCAATCGTGGCGCCGATACCATTAGTCATAATCATAAACAGTCCTTGCGCACTTGAGCGGATAGAGTTGTCTGTCTCCTTATCCACAAAGAGAGAGCCCGACACATTGAAGAAGTCAAAAGCCACTCCGTAAACAATCATACTCAAGAGGAAGAGCCAAACACCCGAACCCGGATTACCGAAGCCAAGCAGAGCGAAGCGCAGTACCCACGCACACATAGCTATCAGCATCACATTGCGGATACCGAAACGCTTAAGCGCAAAAGGAATAAGCAAGATGCAGAGTGTCTCCGATACCTGAGAGACAGAGATGAGAATATTACTATGCGTTACCCCGAAGGTACCTGCATACTCAGCTACATCATTGAAAGCTCCAAGATAAGGATTTGCAAAACCGTTAGTTATCTGCAAACAAACACCTAGAAGCATTGAGAAGATGAAGAAGAGCGCCATCTTAGGTTGCTTGAAGAGCGCAAAAGCTCTAAGCCCCAAAGCATCTACAAGTCCCTTACCCTCCGACTTGCTCACAGGGCAATGTGGCAAAGTAAAGGTATAGGCAAACATGAGCAAAGCTACTAAAGCCGAAGCTAAGAACTGAAAGCTAGTAGCCTCCAAGCCAAGAACGCTCACCAAAATCATCATACAGATGAAGCCGACAGTCCCGAAAACACGAATTACAGGGAACTCCTTGATTAGGTCTAAGCCATTAGACTCTAGCACAGAGTAAGCCACCGAGTTGGACAAGGCTATCGTAGGCATATAGAAAGCTACGCTTAAACTATATAATATATAGAGCGGTAAGTACTGAACAGACTCAACCTGCTGCGTGTACGCCCAAGCACCACACATGAAGAGGGCGGCTAAGAGGTGACAAATACCGAGCAGTCTCTGCGCTGGTACCCATCTATCCGCTACAATACCCATTAAGGCCGGCATAAACAGAGAGACAATACCCTGCATGCCATAGAAAGAACCTATCTCAACACCACTAAAACCTATTGAGCCCAAATAGCGACCCATAGAAATGAGGTACGCGCCCCAAACGGCAAACTGCAAGAAGTTCAGTATGATTAACCTTAGCTTGATACTCATAACTTCTAGGATTATTTGATGAATATGCTATTACTTAAACTTAGATACTGTGACGCCTATCTTCAGGGCGGCAGCATCCTTCTTGAAGCGCACGAAGCTAGGGAAGAGATATTCATGAATAGCCGCTGTAGTTACAACGTTATTACCTAAGTTAGCCACCTGACGCTCTACGGGAATAACTCTCAACTCCAAATCGGCATCAACCACCCACTTAGAGCCATTATAACTCGCATGGTGCTTGAGGTGCTCAGTAAGCAATCTACTGATATTACTGAAGTTGTAATACTTTGCATTAGCTACATAAGCCGAGCTTAGGTAACTCACTGCCGCTGCCGTACGCTCAGTAAGACCTTTCTTAAAGTAAGTAGCCAATGAATCCTTAGGCATCAGCATCATATAAGGAGGAGGGTCAAGGCTCAGATTAGCTGGATTATCTATTTCCAACTTAAACTGAGTATCTGCTATCGAACGGTCCTTACCTATCTGAATATCCTTAGGCTGATTTTGAAGCAAGCGTTCAAGCTCGGTATGAGCAAGGCGGATAGCTGGCAGAACGCCTGCAGGACCTTTGCTATAGAGGTAATTACTTTGAGGATCAAGGAGCGCATTTAAGTTCTGATGCTCAATACCATCTATACGGCTCGTGAGCTTCGTATTGATGAAAGCCTCATGAGCTTGGCGAATGCTGTCGCCCTCCTTATAGTGGTAGTGTACGACTAAGTCTGTAGTCTTAACCTTGAGCACGGCTCCTCGCCCTGCAGTTGTGGTTATATACAAACCGCCTAAGACTTTCTTAGAGAAGCTCTCTTGAGTATCAAAGTCGCTAGGGCTTGTGCGTGAGCGGTCATACAGACGCTGACCAAGCTCATTAGATAGCTTAAGGCTAATAGCGTAAGCAACTGCTGACTTCTGTACGACACGGCGCACCGTATCACTCGCATAGCGTACAATCTGCTCACCTAGCAAACGTGAAGACTCGGCATAGCTCGATAACTCTTGCTTGCTACGCTCTCCCCCAGTAAATCCGGCAGGAAGCTCATAGACAGATACCTGCATAGGCGCACGAGAAGAACCTAAGAAGCCCTCCTGACGAGGCAATAATAACTCAAGTCTTACGCTGTCTATCTTTCCTCCTTCGGGCGTGTGCGAGAACGAAAAGCCCGGAGCCGTGCGTAGTTGTGTGGCAAAGTCAGCCTTAAAGTCGCCATAGGTAGCATCTGCATAAGCTCCTAAAAGACCATCAGTGCTAAATCCATTATACACATCAGGCTGAACCTCCGTAGACGCTTCAAACTGAAGCTGATACTGCTCACTCTCCACCTTATCTCGTGGTGTCTGCACGCTCTCCCCTAAGTTCGAAAGCGTATCATCGCAGCTTGCTAGTAGAGCTAGTGAAAGCCCTAAGCCAACTACTGCACGTGCCATCATTTTCATGACCTTATTATAACTGTTCGTAAAAGTTGTTGTAAACCTCTGCTGGGTGGTCTGCACCGGGGTAAGCAAGGAAAGGCTTGCCACTCTTAGCGATAAACTCGGCTAGACTAGGGCTAATCACCTCACTACCCTGCACCACTGCATCGGCATGACTAATAGCGAGCTTCATCAGTGCTTCGTAATCCGTCTTACCCTCCATCACTGCATAATCTTCTTCCGCAATGCCATCGCTCTTTAGCTTGGCGAAGAGGTCTGTAGGTATTTCCACTGCTTGCTCTTCATTATAAACGCTCACAACGAGTTTCGCAGTATTGAGCGCTTCATCTTGGTTGTAAACCTTGCGCAGATAAAGCATAGACAGAGCTGTAAATGCCCCATGGCAATGAATAAAGCCCGGCTCCCAACGCAATTTCTTAATTGTCTCAAACACTCCCTGAACAAAGAATAGTGAGCGTTCGTCATTATCATTCGGGCCCTTCGCAGATACTTCCAAGCCAGTCTTACGCTTGAAGAAGTCATCATTATGAAGGAAATAAACCTGCATACGAGCCGATGGAATAGATGCTACCTTAACAATAAGGGGATGGTCTCTGTTGTCGATAGTTAGGTTAATACCTGATAATCTCTGCACTTCATGCAGTTGATTACGACGTTCGTTAATTGTGCCATAACGAGGCATAAACAAGCGCACTTCATTTTTATCATAGTGCTGCATATACTCTGGCAGTTCGCGTGAAACCTTAGCGATTTCCGACTGCTCTACATAAGGATAAATCTCTTGAGAGATGTAAAGTATTCTTTTTAATGCCATTCGAGTTAATAATTCAACATGAGTCATACCCATACCTCAGATATGACTATAACATTCCTAAAATTAAATCTTTGCAAAGATACGAATAATAGCTGAGTCTGTAAGCCCCCGCCTAAGAGCAAGCCAGCGCAAGCCCATGAAAATAATAGATATAACTGATTACGTAATGAAGATAAAAAGCTCCTGCAAAGGGGCGACACTATCCCAACGAATGCAAAACCACGGACCGCAACGACACAAACCAAACACTCGCTCTGTTAGTGCCGCTCCTGCGGAGCTCTTAATTCTTGTGTCCCCTGTTTACCCAGGGTTTCATTTCGGGCTTTGCCCTCATTTCACCCTGGGCTATGAAAAAGTATCGTGCCTAAAGGCACTCACGACTGCATCGCCCAACAAATCCAACAGATAAACGATTAAGTTAGTCCGCAAGAGCCATGCAAGGGCGAAGCACGCTCCGCACCCAAGCCAAACACAATTATATCCATTCCAATTTTAACGCACCCATTAACGAGGCGAAACAATCCCACAAAAAAATCCTACGATAATGCACCGCAAAATCATTGTATTTACATCAATAGATAGAGAAAAGCCCTGCAAGGGCGACACCCTTTCATAGCCCAGGGCGCAAGCCCTGGGTTAATTGTTTCCACCACATTTTGAGCTCCGTAGGAGCGGCACAATCATTTAATCTTGGAGATATGGTTATTGCAACATTCAAGTAACCACTTTATTTCTTCTTCCATAGTTCGGTATCGATGATGTTCGTGCTGATTTCTGATGTATTTGATTGTTCGCTCAATGCCAGAGGGACTGACTGAAAATGCACCATAGCCATTTTGCCAAGAAAAAAGACGATAATGAGGATGTATTGTTTTCAACCATCTAGATGTATTTGCCTTTATGTTTCGAACAAATTCACTTATAGATAAGTCCTTACCTAAATTTAGAAGTATGTGTATATGGTCAGGCATTCCTCCTATAGCAAGGATTGGACACCTCAAAGAATCAGTATAGTTATTAATATAGTGATATAGGCGATTGATGTCTTCACCCTGTATTTTAGGTGAGTTATATGCAATGTGAAATACTAAATGCACATAAAGTTGAGAAATGGATTGTCCCATATTGTATGATGCTTTGTATAATGCAAATATAATCATCTTGACGCGCTTGACAATATTTTTCATCTGTTAGTGCCGCTCCTACGGAGCTCTTAATTCTTGTGTCCCCTGTTTACCCAGGGTTTCATTTCGGGCTTCGCCCTCATTACACCCTGGGCTATGAAAAAGTGTCGTGCCTACGGCACTCACGACTGCATTGCCCAATAAATCCAACAGCTTGCGACAGATAGACGGTTAAGTTCGTCCGCAAAAAGCTCTGCATAGGGCAAATCCTACCAACCTTACGACGTAAAATCATTGGACTTACATCAATAGACAAAGAAAAGCCCTGCAAGGGCGACACTCGCTCCACTCCCAAGCCAAACACAATTATATCCATTCCAAATTTTAACGCAGACACATTTCAATACACCAACATATCCGACCCAACGAACACGCAACGACCGCAACCCAATCCGACAATGAACCTTCCCTCCACAAGCCAGCACAAACGCAAGCCCATTGAGGATTATACATTACATGGGTATGGATGAGCCCTGTAAGGGCGACACTTCTTCAAAGCCCAGGGCGCAAGCCCTGGGTTAATCATTGAAACACATTTATGTGAGCCCCTTTAGGGGCGGCACAATTCTGTCCAAGGCAAATGCTCGCTCTGTTAGTGCCGCTCCTGCGGAGCTCATTCTGCTTTTGTCTGTATGTACCCAGGGTTCCATTTCGGGCTTCGCCCTCATTACACCCTGGGCTATGAAAAAGTATCGTGCCTAAAGGCACTCATGCCTGCATCGCCCAAGAAATCCAACATACAGACGGTTAAGTTAGTCCACAAAAAGCCCTAGGCTATGAAGATGTGTCGCCCTAAAGGGTTCTTTTGCGATAAGGTCAAAATCAATATTAGTACGTCGTACTCATTGTAGTAAGTACGCGTACTTACCGAAGTGAGTACGGTGTACTTATTTAAGTCAGTACGTCGTACTCGTTTCCATCAGTACGTCGTACTTATTTTAGTACTTACGCATACTTAAATCTATACTTGCACTTACCTTTCTGGAGACTTCAGCCGTAGTCTGTACAAACTACACGTGTAGTCTGCACAAACTTCAGCTGAAGTTTGTACAGACTTCGCCGAGGTTTTGAGTTTAGGAAGCGTACGCTTTATTTTAGATGCGTTTAGATAGATATTGCGATGCGCTAAAAGTAATAAGCAAAGTTTATGGACAGTACTATTCCGTGCAATACATCTCAGCAAGGAGCTTACGAAGCCTTTGTGCATCGTTGGCTGTAAGCGTATCTAAGCGACCTTTTAGCCGTTTTTTATCAATAACACGAACTTGGTCAATGGCTATCTGCCCCTCTTTCCCTTTTACACTGACCGTCAGCCGAAAAGGGTAATAGGCTCTTACCTGAGAAGTTAAGGGAGCAATGACAAGCGTACTCAGATGCTCATTTAATTCATCAGGACTAATGATAACGCAAGGTCTCGTCTTATTGATTTCAGAGCCTTGCGTAGGATTAAGGTCAACCCAATAGATATCGTATCGTTTCATGGTCGCCTCTAAATTACCACTCCTCAAGAGTTTCGTCCTCGAATACTTCGGGAATTAACAAATCATCATCATTATTTTCACGCATCATCTGAGCAGCCTCACTCCAACCTGCACGAGCAGACTCTTTCTTAATGAGTATCCCCTCCGAATGCACTTGAAGCGTTATAGGGCTGCTCTCACAGAGACCTAGAGCTTTTAATAAGCCTTGAGGGATAATAACCCCTCGACTATTTCCAATCTTGATTATACTTGCTTTCATCTTGAGCAATCATTAGTTAGTACAAAGGTAATAACATTTATGACAACAATGGCTTTTGCCCTTGTAAGCGGTGGCACTCCTACGAAGCAAGAGCAAAAGGCGGTGCAAGAATAATTCTTGCACCGCCGTTTTATCAATTCTTATTCTCTACTCTAGGTAGAGATACATATTCTTATCGTGACTGCTTGGTGAATGGACGAACAGGGAAGCGAATCTGATCATACCCCTTCGTTCTCATATCCACCGTTGCCCACAGCCCCTTAGGAGCATCAAAAACAGCTAATTGCGAGTCTCCAAGATAATAGACGGTAGGAGATGTGACCAGTGCTTGGAAAGAAGCCCCCCAATGATCTCCGTAATAGTCATAAATCGCCTCCTTGTCAACACGACGTTTCACCTTACTATCAAGATCTGCAGGAACCGTATAGACCTTATATGTCGTATAATTAGCAGGAAGCACACGCTTATCCTTACGCTGATTTGCTGTATTAGTCCAGAAATTCTCATTGGCAATATCATCAACCGTACCGACAAACCCAGCTCCAAGCTGCACAGCCTGTATCTCAAGAACTAAATACGGGAAAACACCCCATGCTCCATTTCCGGAAAAACGACTTTCAGGCCTAATATAAGGAGGCGTTCTTCTCTGTACATTTCCTAAAATAACCTCTGAGCCTATCTCTATATACCTTGATGCTATGGTCGTCTGATTAGGTGCGCCATATTCCATCTTATACCTATACGCTGTACGATATTTCTGAGAGCCGCCTAGGTTTGTTAAGGCTAAAGCATAACGGATATTAGCTTTAGGGTTTTTCCGAGAAGAGAACACTGTCCAGCTCTTAAGCTGTCCAACCTCAGCTTCAACATCGGCATTATCAACATCAGGACCCCCAACCGTATTAATTGCAGCTGCACCTTCATATGGAATAATACTACTCCACTGTGCATGCGTGGGGGAAACATAGGTTCGCCCTCCAGAAGAAAGAGAAACATTTCTAACTTCCTCCCAAGGCAAGAACGTAAATGAATTAACGCCATGCCCCGTATCAAAAACATTCGAAGAGCCTTGAGGCACCAATCCTCTAGGTACAAACTGCCCTGGGTTCTTGCGCGCCACGTTATACTCGGCCATATAGTCAAGGGGCGTGTATGGGTTGTAGTACACAGCATCGAAGTAAACAGCACGACCTTGACTAGCGTCCTTCGTGTGCTTCTTACCATAAATGTAGGTATGCGAAGGCTTGAGAACTTTAGCCGAAGAGCTTGAACCCGTCTCAGCAATCAGTGTTGTATGGCGGGTAGTTGCACCCTTGACAGGCACAGCCCAAAAGAGAATAGACTGCACGCCTTGTGGCAAGGTCGCTTTATCTACTTTTGCAGGGTTATTACTATCTGCAAAAATCGTTGTTGATGAACCACTACCACTTACTTGAAGTACGCCATTAGGCGCATTGAAGACCTTCTGATATTCTGGCGTATTAGCATCTAAAGCACGATACTCACGAGCGGTACTTGCTGTCTGAGTAGGCTCCCATGCAATCGTTGGACGTCCCTCGGTCTGCGTAATGGGAGGAAGAGAATTCTTATCAAACTTGAACTTACCCGAGAAGCTAAGCGCAGTAGACACGACCTTAAGCTGAGTGATTTTAAGGTCTACATTGTCGCTTCCAAGCTTGGTCTTATACGCATCATCAAGACGCAAGGTAGCACGGCAGAGTACACCCTGAGGATAGAGCTTTAGTCTCTTTGCCTTGCGATTAGCATCCCAGTCCTTAGACCACTTAGGCTGTCCGTTAGGGAACATAGGTAATTCAATCCAAGGCGATGCTGAAGGAATATCCATCATACGAGTAGCAGATGGAGATAAGGTCTCGGCGTTTCCATCAGCATGGACAGTCAAGTCCCCATTATCCTTATTAATCTTGACATTTTGGGTTACCACCATCAGATACCATTTCTTACCCGCAGCTAAAGAAGAACCTTTGGCTAGACGGATGCGGTCCTTAGCGAACTTATAAGTACCATTAGTCTGCTTGACAATCTCTACATCATTGACATAAGTAACGGGGTCACCCTGATTACTGCGCACGATGCAGACTACAGGTATTTTGTTCGCATAAGCTACACCATGTCGGTTAGTAGCACCTGTAGTCGCACTAACCGTAGCATCAAGTGCTTTCAGCTGGTTTTCTTCTTCAGAGAAATCAAAACTCAAGGTCTCTGAAATAGGCATTTCCTCTGTGCCTTCCTTGTAAATAATTTTTTCGGCTTGAGTCTTTCCGTCTACGCTTGAAGGCTCAGCTACATCACGATTACACGACTGTGCTCCCATGAGCGCAAATACGGCTAGGCAAGCACCTAATACTCTTCTAAAATTCGTCATCTGGCTCATAACCTTCAGTTTCAATAATATCTTCTGTGGGAACACTAAGCTCTGCCAAAATTGAATTGGCAGGGATACGTATCAGTTCTATAACTGGCGACTGATAGCTCTCATCTAAATAATCCATAAGGGAGGTAAAAAATCTTAACTCAATAAATGATTTTTTTTATTTAATTATATTTTGACTTCTATCTTATAAGCTACACATAGGATTTAACCAATTTGAACTGCTCTCAAATTAGGCATCCTATATGCTCAAAAAACAATAGTTCCTTGATAAATTTTTGCAAAGGTAGCTACTTTACTCTAATTATCAAATACTGCAAAGTATTTAATTCTTATTTACCCCCCCCCCCCAAGAACGACAAATCACTGTATTCCAGCACTATACGTAAAATCAAAAGAAATAAGACTATTCCATAATAGGGCACTCGCTACATAAGAAAATCCCCCAGCCGAGTTTAACACTCAACTGGGGGATTTTACAAGGCTTAGTCTAACGACTATTCAGCAGACGCTTCAGCAGCAGGAGCAGCTTCGCTCTTACCGCTACCACGACGTGAACGACGAGTCTTAGCAGCCTTCTTCTCTTCCTTAGCGTAAGTAGCGTTGAAGTCTACAAGCTCGATGAAGCACATCTGAGCGTTGTCACCAAGACGATTACCAGTCTTGAGGATACGAGTGTATCCACCTGGACGGTCGCCAACCTTAGCAACTACAGTGCTGAAAAGTTCCTTAACAGCATACTTATTTTGTAGCTCAGCGAAGACAACACGACGAGCGTGAGTAGAGTCTTCCTTAGCACGAGTAACCATTGGTTCTACATATACACGGAGAGCCTTAGCCTTAGCAAGCGTAGTAAAGATGCGCTTGTGTAGGATGAGAGACGCAGCCATGTTAGAGAGAAGAGCTTCGCGGTGAGCCTTCTTACGACCAAGGTGATTGAATTTCTTATTATGTCTCATTTTTAGTCTTTAATCTAAATTGTACTTACTAACATCCATACCGAAGTGCAAGTTCAAGCGGTCAAGCAGTTCTTGCAGTTCGTCTTGGCTCTTCTTACCGAAGTTACGGAACTTGAGTAGGTCCTCCTTCTGGATTTGTACCAAATCACCTAGAGTTAGGATTTCAGCTGCTTGTAGGCAGTTGAGTGCACGCACAGAGAGGTCAAGGTCCTTAAGCTCTTGCTTAAGTAAATCACGCACCTGAGCATCTGCAGCATCCTCATCATCAGCATCGGTAACAAGGTCTTCAATAGAGATTTCTCTATCAGTGAAGAGTAAGAAGTGCTCGATAAGAATACGAGCAGACTCCTTAAGCGCATCCTGAGGATGAATACTACCATCAGTAGTAATCTCAAGGATTAGCTTCTCATAGTCAGTCTTCTGACCTACACGATAGTTCTCAGTGAAGTACTTCACATTGCGGATAGGCGTGTAGATAGAGTCAATAGCTAGTACCTGTACATCATCGTACTTGCCGTGCTTCTCATCAGCAGGCACATAACCACGTCCCTTGTCAATAGTCACTGTGATGCTGAAACTCTTTTCTTCATCGATGTGACAAATAACAAGTTCAGGGTTCAATACCTGAAAGAGAGAAAGCTTAGCAGAGAGGTCACCAGCAAGGAACTCAGTCTTGCCACCACCTACTTCAAGGGTAACAGTCTCTTCGTCTGTACCCGAAGCAATTGAAGAGAAACGAACCTGCTTAAGGTTAAGAATAATGTTAGTAACATCCTCCAAGACACCCGGAATAGTAGCAAATTCATGATTTACGCCCTCAATCTTAATAGACGAGATAGCGTACCCTTCGAGTGAGGAAAGGAGAATACGACGGAGTGCATTACCAATAGTAATACCATAGCCCGGCTCGAGTGGGCGAAACTCAAACTTTGCGAATGAGTTCGTCGCCTCCATCATGATAACGTTTTCGGGTCTCTGAAATGCTAGTATTGCCATGTGATCTGTCAGATTATTAGTTCTTAGAATACAGTTCGACGATTAACTGTTCCTTGATTTCTTCAGGGATATCAGCACGCTCTGGGATATGAAGGAATGTACCAGCCATCTTGCTGTTGTCCCATTCAAGCCAAGCGTACTTGCTGTGGTTGAAGCCAGCGAGAGAGTTCTCGATTACTTCGAGGCTCTTGCTACGCTCACGCACACCTACTACCTGACCAGGCTTAACTGTATATGAAGGGATGTTCACAACCTGACCATCAACAACGATGTGGCAGTGAGAAACAAGCTGACGAGCAGCAGCACGGCTACGAGCTAGACCTAGACGGAAAGCAACGTTGTCGAGACGGCACTCGAGAAGCTGAAGAAGTACCTCACCGGTAACACCCTTGCTACGTTGAGCCTTGTCAAAGAGGTTGCGGAACTGCTTTTCGAGCACACCGTAAGTGTACTTAGCCTTCTGCTTCTCCTTGAGCTGAACACCATATTCACTAGTCTTACGACGGCGGTTTTGTCCGTGCTGACCAGGAGGATAGTTCTTCTTAGTTAGAACCTTATCTGCGCCGAAGATAGGAGCACCTAGCTTACGAGCAATCTTAGATTTTGGACCTGTATATCTTGCCATTTTCTTCTTATTATAATGCGCTGTCTTACGTTGAGAGCACTCACCAGCAATAGATGAGCTGGGTGCAGCCGCGACCGGTTATGAGGAGAGGGTAATATGAAAGTATAGCCAATCTAAATCACCCTAGCTCTCTAGCCCCTCAAGAGAGAGGCGGGCATGAGCTCTCGTAATCTCTGCGCTGTAATTATATTTACGTCAGTTAGTCTACTAAGGTTTTCTTCTCTTAGGAGGACGGCAACCGTTATGTGGCAGTGGAGTAACGTCGATGATTTCGAGTACTTCGATACCAGCAGCATGAATCGTACGAACAGCAGATTCACGACCATTACCTGGACCCTTAACGTATACCTTAACCTTGCGCACACCTAGATCGTAAGCGACCTTAGCGCAGTCCTGAGCAGCCATCTGAGCAGCGTAAGGAGTGTTCTTCTTACTACTGCGGAAGCCCATCTTACCAGCACTTGACCAGCTGATTACTTGACCATCAGCGTTAGTTAGTGAGATAATAATGTTATTGAAAGAAGAGTGGATGTGAGCCTGACCCACAGCGTCGATACGAACGACCTTCTTCTTAGTTACTGTTTTCTTTGCCATATTACCTATTACTTAGTAGCCTTCTTCTTATTTGCAACAGTCTTCTTCTTACCCTTACGAGTACGAGCATTATTCTTAGTGCTCTGTCCACGAAGAGGGAGACCGATACGGTGACGAACACCACGATAACAACCGATGTCCATCAGACGCTTGATGTTTAGAGAGATTTCACTACGGAGATCACCCTCTACCTTGTAGTCTGCACCGATAACTTCACGGATAGCAGCAGCCTGATCGTCTGTCCAGTCCTTAACCTTGATGTTACGGTCTACACCAGCTTTATCAAGGATCTTAGCTGAACTGCTACGACCGATACCAAAGATATAGGTCAAGGCAATTTCTCCTCTTTTGTTTTGTGGCAGGTCAACGCCGACAATTCTTATAGCCATACTTATTATTTAGATATTTGATGACAAATTACTAACCCTGACGTTGCTTGAACTTAGGGTTCTTCTTGTTAATAACATACAGGCGACCCTTGCGACGCACAATCTTGCAGTCGTCGGTACGCTTCTTTAGAGATGCTCTTACTTTCATATTTTTATAGAGTTTACTTGTATCTGAATGATATTCTGCCCTTAGTGAGGTCGTAGGGAGACATCTCTACTTTCACTCTGTCCCCAGGGAGGATTTTGATATAATGCATGCGCATCTTACCTGATATGTGGGCGATGATTTGATGCCCACTCTCTAGCTCCACTCTGAACATTGAGTTCGATAGCGATTCTGTTACTACGCCGTCTAGTTCTATTGCAGCTTGTTTCGACATATATAAATAGTTACCTTTTAGAATTCTCTATCACCAAGTACCTCGGCGATAAAATCAAACGAAGAGAGGATGTCAGCCTTTCCGTCACGAATAGCCACACAATGCTCAAAGTGAGCACTTGGCTTGCGTGTCTTAGTGCGGATAGTCCAGCCATCACGCTCTTGTACCACGTTCTTGCTACCAATGTTAATCATTGGCTCGATACAGATGCACATACCATTACGGAGCTCTGTACCCGTACCACGCTTACCGTAGTTAGGTACTTCTGGGCTCTCATGCAGATTAACACCGATACCATGACCCGTTAGCTCACGCACTACGTGATAGCCACGAGCTTCGCAGTAGCGCTGAACAGCATAACCAATATCTCCAGTACGATTACCAGCAACAGCCTGCTCGATACCTACATAAAGAGATTCCTTAGTCGTCTTGAGGAGCTTATGCACCTCTTCACTAATCTCTCCTACTGCAAAGGTATAAGCACTATCACCAGTAAAGCCAGCCAACTTCGTTCCACAGTCCAAGGTCACGATATCCCCCTCTTGGAGAATAGTCTTATGACTAGGAATGCCGTGTACGACTTGGTCGTTTACGGATATACACATGCTACCGGGAAAACCTTGATAACCAAGGAATGCTGGCGTAGCACCATGATCGCGTATGAACTCTTCTGCACGCTTATCAAGCGTCTTCGTAGAGACTCCTGGAGCGATTATCTTAGCAACCTCTGCGAGCGTGCGACCAACAAGTTGGTTCGCAGCGCGCATAAGTTCTATTTCTTCGTCTGTCTTGAGATAAATCATAACACTTAGTATGCCGATACTGATCCTGAACGACCCTTGATGCGACCAGTCTTCAGTAGACCATCATAATGACGGTTCAAGAGGTGACTCTCAATCTGCTGGAGTGTGTCAAGCACAACGCCAACGAGGATTAGAAGAGAAGTACCACCAAAGAACTGAGCGAATGCATGGTTCACTCCTGCCATACGAGCGAATGCTGGCAAGATAGCGACTAAGGCCAAGAAAATAGCACCTGGAAGCGTAATACGTTCCATGATTGTGCTGATAAAGTTAGCCGTAGCCTTACCTGGCTTCACACCGGGGATAAACCCATTATTACGCTTAAGGTCCTCAGCCATCTGCTGTGGGTTAATCGTAATAGCTGTATAGAAGTAAGTAAAGATGAGAATCAGTAATGCCACAACGAAATTATACCAAAAACCATTCACATCGCTCATAGCATGGAAGACAGGGCTTTCCTGTGCTGTGGAAGATAGACCTCCTAGCATAATAGGAAGCATCATAATAGCCTGAGCGAAGATGATAGGCATCACATTGGCAGCATTTACTTTTAGGGGAATATACTGGCGGGCGCCACCATACTGCTTATTACCTACGACACGCTTAGCGTACTGTACTGGCACTCGGCGAGCACCTTGCACGAGGAGGATAGCACCTCCGATAACGACAAGCATAATCAATATCTCTACAAGCATATAAACTAGACCACCTGCAGTCTCGCTAAGACGAGAGCTGAGTTCGCCAAGGAATGCTCCTGGCAAACGAGAGATGATACCAATCATGATGATAATAGAGACCCCATTACCAAGACCCTTATCGGTGATACGCTCACCGAGCCATAGTACGAACATACTACCAGCGGCCATGATGATTGTAGCGAACACCATAAAGCCGATGCCTTCTGGAGCTACGCCCCCAGCACGAGCAATCTGATGCTGCAAGTTCACCAAGAAACCAGGACCTTGAACGAGCAGTAATATGACAGTTAGATAACGTGTCCATTGGTCAATCTTACGACGACCGCTCTCGCCCTCGTGCTGAAGCTTCTGCATAGAAGGCACCACGATAGCAGCGAGTTGCATCACGATAGACGCCGATATATAAGGCATGATACCTAGGGCGAATATCGAAGCATTAGAGAACGCGCCACCAGAGAACATATCCATCAACGCCAACAGACCGCTCTCAGTCTGCTGACTGAGTGCTGTTAGGGTTTTAGGATCGATACCGGGGATTACGATGTAAGTCCCTAGTCGGTATATGATTACAAAGAATAGGGTGACAAGGATACGCTTACGCAGTTCCTCCACAGCCCATATATTCTTGATTGTCTCGATAAAGCGCATAAGATACTCTCTTTATTATAATTTCTCAACAGAACCGCCAGCAGCGATGATAGCTGCTTCTGCACTCTTACTGAAAGCGTGAGCCTTCACTGTAAGCTTAGCTGTTAGGCTACCATTACCTAGTACCTTAACGAGCTTCTTTGAGCTTACTAGACCAGCTTCTGCTAGAGCTACTGGGCAAATAGCTTCAAGGTTCTTAGCTTCTGCTAGTGCCTGAAGCGTTGAGAGGTTGATTGGAGCGTACTCTACACGATTGATGTTCTTGAAGCCGAACTTAGGTAGACGACGCTGAATAGGCATCTGACCACCTTCGAAACCGATCTTCTTTGAATAACCTGAACGGCTCTTAGCCCCCTTGTGACCACGAGTAGAAGTACCACCGAGACCAGAACCAGGACCACGACCAATTCTCTTACGTGTCTTGACAGAGCCTTCTGCAGGCTTAAGACTTGATAGATTCATATCTTAGAGTTGATTCGTTTATTATTATTCTACTACCTTAACGAGGTGCTTAACCGCACTGATCATACCACGGATTTGTGGAGTGTCATTGTGTTCCTTTACACGGTTGAGCTTCTTTAGACCTAAAGCCTTAAGCGTTAGCTTCTGTACCTTAGGAGACTTGATGCTACTACGCACCTGTACAATCTTAATAGTTGCCATTTTTTGTTTCCTATTTACTTAATACTAACCCTTGAATACCTTTTCTACAGAAATACCACGGTGACGAGCCACTGTTAGTGGGTCACGCATTTCGCAAAGAGCTTGGATAGTTGCCTTTACTAGGTTGTGAGCGTTTGATGAACCCTTGCTCTTAGCAAGTACGTCATGTACACCTACGCTTTCTAGTACGGCACGCATAGCACCCCCTGCCTTAACCCCTGTACCATGAGAAGCTGGCTTAAGGAATACACGAGCACCACCAAAAGATGTCTGCTGTTCGTGAGGGATAGTACCCTTATGGATAGGTACACGTACGAGGTTCTTCTTAGCGGCTTCTACACCCTTAGCAATAGCTGCTGATACTTCACCAGCCTTACCAAGACCCCAGCCTACTACACCATCTTCGTTACCTACTACTACGATAGCTGCGAATGTGAACGTACGTCCACCCTTCGTTACCTTCGTTACGCGGTTGATAGCTACAAGTCTATCTTTTAGTTCTAAGTCGTTTGTAGACTTAACACGATTTTCAATTCTTGCCATTTGCGATTAGAATTTGAGTCCTGCTTCGCGAGCACTGTCGGCGAGCTGCTTTACACGACCGTGGTAGAGATACCCATTACGGTCAAACACTACTGTTTCTACTCCGGCAGCGATAGCAGCCTTAGCTACTTCTGCGCCTACGAGGGCTGCAATTTCCTGCTTTGTGCCCTTTGCTTCTAGCTTCAGTGATGATGCGCTAGCAAGTGTTACACCTGCTTCATCATCGATAACCTGAGCATAGATTTGCTTATTACTACGGAAAACCGTGAGGCGTGGGCATGAAGCCGTTCCGCTTACCTTGCCGCGGATACGCGCCTTAATCTTTAGTCTTCTTAATTCCTTCTTTACCATGATTACTTTAAGTTTATGGTTTCTGTTAAGCTCGCTGATTACTTACCTGCGCTCTTACCAGACTTACGACGGAGCACTTCGCCCTCGAACTTGATACCCTTACCCTTATAAGGCTCTGGCTTACGGAATGAACGAATCTTCGTGCAAACCTGACCAAGAAGCTGCTTATCTGCAGACTCAAGGATAATAAGAGGGTTCTTGTTACGCTCAGCCTTTGTTTCTACCTTGATTTCCTTAGGAAGCTGTAGGTAGATGTTGTGAGTATATCCAAGGACAAGCTCTAGAACCTGACCGTTGTTTGAGGCACGATAACCTACACCAACGAGCTCAAGAGTCTTTGTGAAGCCCTGAGACACCCCAGTAACCATATTATTAATAAGTGCACGATAGAGACCATGTAGGCTGCGGTCCTGACGCTCATCGCTCTGACGCTCTACTACTACATGTCCATCTTCTACCTTTACAATTATACGAGCATCTACAGCCTGCTGTAGTTCGCCCTTTGGCCCCTTTACTGTTACTACGCCTTCGTTCAGAGACACAGTTACCCCAGCAGGGATAGCGATTGGAAGCTTACCAATTCTTGACATCTTTGTTTCTCCTTAGATTTAGTATACGTAACACAATACTTCACCACCAACCTTCAGCTCGCGAGCTTCCTTGTCGGTCATTACACCACGGCTTGTAGAGAGGATAGCAATACCTAGACCGTTAAGTACACGTGGCATTTCGCGGTAGCCTACATACTTACGTAGACCTGGACGAGATACACGCTTAAGAGCCTTAAGTGCGTTCACACGACCAGTACGGTCATACTTAAGCGCAACCTTAATGCTTCCCTGAGGACCTTCCTCAACAAACTTAAAGTTTAGGATGTAACCCTTGTCGAAGAGAATCTTAGTGATTTCCTTCTTGAGATTCGATGCTGGAATCTCTACCACTCTGTGGCCTGCCTTGACTGCGTTACGCAGACGAGTCAAATAATCCGCTATTGGATCTGTCATAAAATAATGAATAATTAAATTGATACGGAACACCCGTACAATGTTTAACTAAAATAACTTACGCTCAACTACACACTACTTGGCGACAGTGAAACGCACAACTAGGAGCATAGAAAGCAGCACAAAGTTACATATAATTATTGAATCTGCAAGACTAGCACGCAAAAAACATACTCTCAAACACTTACAAGCATTCTTTTCCAGTCTAAAATGAGGCAAAACGCAAAGAGCTTTGGACGCATCCAACAACAACAAAAATGAGTGCGTGCACTCATCATCGTAAGTACGTGTACTCGTTATCGTGAGTGCGCGTACTCACTGATATGAGTACGCGTAAGTATTTTAATAAGTACGCACACTTAAATCAGCAAGTACACACTCAACTCCAGAACTCAGCAACTTGAAACTTTAAAACCTACAAATGCCGTATTATGCAATACGGCTCAATACAATCAACGATTGATGACATCAGCAAAAGATTTTTAATAAAAAAAGAAAAAGAGATGCTAGAATCGTCTAACATCTCTTTTATTGTCGGGATACCAGGATTCGAACCTGGGACCCCCTGCTCCCAAAGCAGGTGCGCTAACCGGACTGCGCTACATCCCGCAATTATTTTCAAGTGCAAAGGTACTACTTATTTTGAAATATGCAATACTTTCCGAAAAAAATATTTTTGCTTCTGCTGAAATCATTCTAAAAAGACCGCCCGACAGTCTCCAAAAGAACAAGCTTTAGTTGTTCTTTTGTGGGGCTTTGCAGAATGCGGCTTTCACAAGGCATTGAGACTGAAGGCGCAGGGAGTTTACTATTGTAAATGACGGGGTCTGAATATCGATAATAACGCAGCGAGTGCCGCACAATGCAATAGCCACAAAAGAGAGGGCAGAGGCGAACGTATGTTCAGTCCTCTACCCTCCTTCAATTTATGAAAACACTCAAGTTACCTTCTAGTCGTTGTCCTTAACGTCCCACCAAACACGAGTCGTCACTAGGTCAGGTTGGTTCTTCACCGCAATATCATACTGAGAACGAGATGCGCCATAGTCATCGGGGTCATATAGCCTGCGCTGAGGCATCTTATTTAACTGAGCACCGGGTCCCGGCCTAACATCAGCAGGCACTTGTAGGCGTCTCCAATCTGACCAGCCCTCGATACCATCACGATTAAAGTTATTTATCCAGCGTTGGAGAGCGATTTTATTAAGGTCACTCGTCTTATCACCCGTCAAGGCTACTTCAGCCTGAGCAAGGTAACTATCCACCTTAATCATGGGCTTAAGCTTATCTGCCTGAGTGGCGACAAGACCCGCAGGAAGCGTGTAAGCCTCCGTGATGCCATTATTAAGCCAAGCAAGTTTAATAGCCTCATTATACAAAGCCTTATAATCAGCCGTTATCCATCCCCTAAGAGCGGCTTCAGCCTCAATAAGTTTAATATGCGTAGCCGTCACGAGCTCTGCTGGTGCATCTTGAGCGTAGAGGCGAGGATGCATCAAGCTCATCTTACCCGATTCTGCATTAGCCCCTGCCCTGCTAATCCCGAAAGTAAAACCGCGGTAATCGTTTGATTTAGACAGAGCCGCAATCGTGCTAACACGAGGGTCATTAAGTTCGAGCAGATGATTGATGATAATCTGAGAGGGCGCAAAGTTTTTACGGTTATCAATGACGTAGTTTTTATACAACAGATTGGCCGATGCGTCTTCCGTCAGATAAGGGCGATTCATATTATCTGCGTTTGTCTGCAGACCGCCATCAGCATAGGCCTGCGCAAAGCGCGCTTTACCCTTGTCGGGCGCAACGTCGCTCAGCTTAATCGCCATCATCATACGAATAGAGGCATTGAGCTTCTTCCACTTAGCGATATTACCACGATAGATAATATCGTAAGTCGCAGACACACTACCATCAGTAGCGAACAGCTTGTACGCCTCTGTAAGCCGTTTCTCTAAATCATCATAGATAAGCTCCTGCTCATCATACTTAGGCTCGAAGTTACCCTGCGCCCCCTGCAAAGCCTCTGTATAAGGCACCTTACCGAAGACATCTGTAAGATGCATATAATAGAATGCTCTTAGCGTCTCGGCAATAGCAATCTGATTATTCAGATTACCAAGGCGATGTGCGCTAGGGTCTTTAGCCTTAGCCAAGCGCAGAATATGTTCAAGGTTCGCAATATACAAACGATAGTAATCCTTGGCACTAGAGTAATTCTGCTGAAGAAGCGTTGCTTGCGCATTGGAATTCTCTGAGAAATAGGCAGGCATAATCTGCTCCCACGGATTATACAATCCATTGTACATCACAGTACTCGCCCCCATCTCGGCACGAAGCAATAAGAAGCGTGCATCTAACTTTGTACTTGTATTAGGGTCTATGTTGATATTATCAAAATCCCCACATGAGCCAAGAGCCAAACCTAATACTAGGCCAAGGCTTATTTGTTTTAACGTTAACATAGTTGAGCTACTTTTAAAGGGTGAGATTTACTGTAAAACCCAAGGTGCCAGAGCTAACGGTCTGACCCGTTTCCATAAAACCGCTAAAAGCATTAGCAGCTTCACTCACATCTATATTAGGTACTGCTGAGTAGATGAGCCATGGATTAGTGGCGACAAGGGCAACACTAGCAGCTTTGACGAAGCCGACCTTCTTGAGCAAGCTCTTAGGCAATTCGTATGTAAGAGATATTTCCCTCATCTTGAGATAAGAGGCATCATACACATAATTACCCAAGCGAGCACCAAGGTCTTCGTAGTACTGACGACCACCAATATAGGTATCTACTGGGGTATAGACAGGCTTGCCGTCAGCGCCATTACTCTTCACGACGCCATGCACATGCACACCACCATTGCTCTTGCTGACAGACTCACGGACATTACCGCCACGGTCATTAAGTCCTGCTGTAGAGGCTAGCAATCCGCTCCGCTCACCGAACATATTCGTTACCGACACGATGCGTCCACCTAACTGCCAGTCAAAGGAAGCGCGAAGCGATAAACCCTTATAGCGAATGCTCGTAGAGAAACCACCGGTAGCATCGGGCTGTACAGTACCATAATCACGCTCTTCGTCGTTGCTAAGCGTAAGCCTATAATCGCCACTCTCAGCACGGTCTTCAACCTGAGCTTGGTAGCGAGCCATCTGCTTGCGGTACGCATCAGGATTGGTTTTCTCTAGTTCGGCTTTAGGCTTGTACCGCTCCACATCAGCCTTCTTAGACAATAGCAACTGCCCATCGGGAGCATACTCTAGACCACTCGTGCGGATTGTCCCGAGAGGGCGACCAACCTCAGCCCATAGATAAGCCTTACTGCCGAAGCCTTGCCAAGCTACACGATAGCGGTCCGTCTCGTTACCATAGAGCTCAAGCAACTTATTACTGTTCTTGGAGACATTCGCATTGAGCTCCCATTCAAAATCTTTTGTTTTGATAAGCGTACCACCCAAACTTAGTTCAACACCCTTATTCTCAACCTTACCGACATTGACATAATGAGAACTATAACCACTGAATGGCACTACTGAAGCTGCTATAATCTGGTCCTTAGCTATTCGTTGGTAGAAGTTCAAATCCCCAAAGAGACGACCGCCAAAGAGCCTAAACTCAGTACCTACTTCATACGAGCTTGAGATAGTAGGACGAATAGCTTGATTAAAGAGGGATAGACGCTCTTCTTGGAATGTCGTATTGCCAAATTTACCGAGGAGATAAGTTTGCTCAATGCGATAAGGGTCAAGCGTAGAACCTACCTGGGCTACAGAAGCACGGAGCTTCCAGTAGTTCAAGATGCTATTCTTAGGAAGGAAGTTAGAGAGCATAATTGAACCAGACACACCTCCATAGAAGAAACTATTCGCATTCTTTGGTAGAGATGAATGCCAGTCATTGCGCCCTGAGAAGTCGAGATAATAGGTATTATCCCAACCTAATACTAGGTTTCCATAGAGTGATTGCTGACGGATACTATTGAGCAGATTACTTCCTTTAATCTTACCATTGGAGGCAGAGAGATTAAAGAGGTTATTCGCTGATAAGCCATCAGTAGTGCTAGCATCTAGATTGTCGTAACGCTCTCTGCGCTCCTCGGCATAGCCCGTAGCATCAAGGGTAAGCTTATTGTCAAAGAATTTATCCGAATAGCTCACGCGACCAATCGTACGCATATCTATCGTACGAGTCTGAATCTGACTATACCTACTCTTCAAGGCATCGGTAATAAAGCCATCAGAGACTTGCGTTTCATGCAGAGATGTACGCAGATTGCCATTAACCTTAACCCCGACCTTGAGTTTAGGCGTAATCTCGTAATCTGCATCAGCACTAAAGACATGCCACTGATAGGTATCGTAACGATTGATTTCATGGAACATCGCAAAGGGACTATTGTGGAACTTCGGAGTGAAGTCATTATAATCCGAGATATTCCACGTGCGGTATGAACCATCGGGACGCTTATAATCCTTGAGCTTAGCGAGGTCTACATCCGTATGGAACCACTGAGTATAACTATAAATCGTACCGAACTTAGCATACTCCTCACTCATAGGGTTATGGTTCTGAAGGTAGGTGTACTTATAGTCAAGACCTACATTTAGGTGCTTCAGTGGACTAAATTTAGTTTTGAAAGTCAGGTAGCGACGAGTAGCATCACTATTAGGTGTAATACCCGTGCGGTCAATGTTTGTAAACGAAATACGAGAAGTATGGTCCTTACCTGCACGAAGGAGCGAAACATTCGTCGTATTGCTTACGCCTGTACGGAAGAGCTCAAGCAGATTATTATCCTTTGCGGCAGTCCACAAGGCAGTCTTACCATAATCGGGATGAGTCTTATCCCACGCATACCAAGGGATATAAGGCTTACCATCGAACTTAGCACCCCAACTGACATCATTATCATAGTCGGGATAGCGCATGCCATCAAAAGACTTCAAGCCAGGGTCATCGCCTTCTTTCCACTTGTACGTATTCATGCTACTACCGCCACCATACTGATTTTGATACTTGTAGCTAGTCCTAGCATATTCAGCTGTTAGGGTATGGCTAAGCTGCACCTCTGTGCGTGCTTGCCCTTGACTTACACCCTTAGAGGTAATGATAATCGCACCATTACCGCCTTCCGAGCCATACAGAGCAGTAGCAGCAGGTTTAAGCACGTTCACGCTCTCTACATCGTCCATGTTAATCATCAACTTATTCGTGATGACTCCATCAACGACATAGATAGGTTCGCTACCGCCTGGGGTCAGATTATTTGTTCCACGTAGAACAATCTTACCAGGGTTAAAGGTCGCGCCCGAACCTCCGATGAAACGCACGCCCGAAACCTTACCAACCAAGGCATTATTAACATCGGCAATACGTGTGCTAGAGAGGTCCTTAGCGCTAACTTTCTGTGTAGAGTAACCGAGTGATTTCTGCGTACGCGTAATGCCGACAGCAGTTACTACGACGTCATCCAAGAGCGAATTGTCTGGCTCTAACTTAATGACTAGATTGGATTTGATGGGCATCGTTAGGCTCTTATATCCAATGTAGGATACAAGCAATTCTTTTGCCCCTTTGGGTGCATTCAGCACGAACTTACCATCAAGGTTCGTGACTGCACCTACACCCGAGTGCCCCTTAACTACGACATTGGCACCTATAACAGGCTCGCCCGTCGTGGCATCGCTAACAGTACCACGGACAGTGGTGACTTGCGCTAATGCGAATGTTTGAACTAGACAAACACCCGCTGCAACGAGTACTTGTTTTTTCATAATGCTGAGTGTATTTAGACTGTTACATACCAAAGGTATAGATATTTATTTAATATATGCAAGCGCACACATAATAAAATTTTAAGATATATCCAATCCAAACGCCATATACATAAAATTTAAAAGAAACAAACACGAATAAATCTACTATATAAGCCAATAAAAATAGATAATACAGAAACAACCAATTGATACTTGCCCTAATAAATTATTTTCACGGGAGTGAAAATAATTTCATGTTTTAGTTAAGTCGCAGAAGTACGTCATACTTATTACAGCAAGTACGTCGTACTAATTACAGTCAGTACGTCGTACTAATTCCAATCAATACGTCGTACTGATTTCAGTCAGTACGTCGTACTTAAATCACAGGGTAAGCGCATCAAACTAGTAAAGCATATTGATTGGAAAGACGTAGATGAGCCCTGTAAGGGCGATACTCTTCATAGCCCAGGGCGCAAGCCCTGGGTTAATCATTCCCATCACACTTATTGAGCCCCAACGGGGCGGCACTCACTACAACAAATACGCGCGCCGAAAGTGCCGCTCCTACGGAGCTCAATCCGCGTTTGTCTGCGTATACCCAGGGTTTCATTTCGGGCTTTGCCCTCATTACACCCTGGGCTATGAAGAGGTGTCGTGCCTATGGCACTCGTAAGGTGCCTGAGTTTTGATGCGGTGGTTCTGAAAACTTATCCTTGGGGAGAGACCGACCAGCGGTCTCCAATAAATAATTTTCTTACTTTTGTAGAGAAGCTATATAGACGACATTAGCCTTAAGAGGTTTAGTCTCGTAGTTTACACCTGCGGTAGTAGCTCAGTTGGTAGAGCATCGGCTTCCCAAGCCGAGGGTCACGAGTTCGAGTCTCGCCTACCGCTCACACAGAATAAAAAAAGGCTGAGTCAAAGTTTATTTTGGTCAGCCTTTTGCCGTTTAATTATAGACTATAACAATAGAAGTATGACATTTTTTACCGACTTCACTAACGGACTTACACATCTTAGCTTGGAGCAGATTATCAAATCATTCTCTCCACTCTTCGTTACCATCGATATACTTGGGGCTATCCCCATTATCCTACAGCTAAGAGGTCGCGGACAAGAATATAGCACCCCAAAGGTCGCCCTCTACTCCGGACTAGTACTTCTACTCTTCCTCTTCGCGGGTGAAGCCGTTCTATCTAAATTAGGCGTTGATATATCCTCTTTTGGTGTCGCTGGGGGCTTAATCCTTATGGCTATGGCGTGGGAAATGACTTTCGGCATCGAGATATTCAAGGAAGAAGGAGCTTCTTCTAATGCAACGATTATTCCCCTTGTTTTCCCCCTCTTTGCTGGACCTGCAGCTTTCACTACTCTACTCAACCTGCAGAACCAAGGGATTGCCAATATCAATTTGCTTATTAGCGTCGCTCTAAATATGGGTCTTATTTACATCACCCTGCGCTATGTGGATAAAATTGAGCGACTCCTCGGTAAACAAGGCTCCTACATCTTGCGCAAGTTCTTTGGGGTCATCTTGATTGCCATTGCTGCCAAATATCTAGTAACAGGTATTATGGGCATTATTCACACAATTCAGGCTATGGCCTAGAGCAGCATTCTTAACTAAACTGACAATACTTATACTAAACAAATAAGGCTAATCGTTGGGATAATAAAGACTTAATAAAATCAATGCCTATGACAGATTATTACCCCAATTATTACGCTCAGTTCGGTCAAAATAATTCTTCATTTTTAGACGTACAGTCTGCACGCCATCAACAAACGCTCACGAACCTACGCAATCTGGCTCGTAGCATATAAGACAAATACAATGAGTACAATAGTATCTCCGTCGCTTCTCTCTGCAAACTTTCTCAACCTTGAGAGCGACATACACATGATAAATGAGAGTGCAGCCGAGTGGCTACATATAGACGTTATGGACGGTGTATTCGTCCCTAATATTTCCTTTGGCTTCCCCATACTAGAAGCCATTGCCCCCATACTCAAGAAGAAACTCGATGTTCATCTGATGATTGAGAACCCTATGAAGTTCGTGAACGAACTTGCGAAGCTCGGGGTAGACACGATGAACGTTCACCAAGAAGCCGTAACACATCTGCACAGAGCTATCTATGCTATCAAAGACGCTGGTATGAAAGCGGCTGTTACGCTGAACCCAAGTACGCCTATCGAAGTGCTGACCGACATCATCGAAGACTTAGATATGGTACTTCTTATGAGCGTTAATCCCGGTTATGGCGGACAGAAATTCATTCCTCGCACTCTAGATAAAGTTAGTCGCCTGCGTAGGCTTATAGACGAACGCGGAGCTAAGTGCCTCATCGAAATAGATGGAGGCGTAAACGCTAGCACAGCCCCTGCCCTCGTCGAAGTAGGTGCAGATGTACTCGTAGCCGGTAGTTATGTCTTCGGTCACTCCGACCCTAAGCAGGCTATTGCTGACTTATGCGCCCTCTCTCGCTAAGTGAAACACCTGCATTAAAAGGATTATTACCCTTTATTCTTGGCATTTGTGCATACAGATACACCACGCTCCACAGCATTGCCCTCATCGGGCTTAGCTGTGGAGCGTTTCTTTTTATCTTATCCTTCATCAATCTTCGTAAGCAAAATCTATGGTGGGCAATCATTAGAAAATATATCTTTTATCTTGCCCTAAGCAGCACGCTCGTAAGCATAGGCTATACCTATGCCGGCATAAGAGGGGTACAACACAAACAAGAGACCGAACATATCGGGCTACGAGAGCAATGTATCACACAGATGCGGAAGAGCCAGCTATCGCCCGAAGTACAGCATCTTATGGCAGGCATGAGTCTAGGCTACCTCCCCCACAACGAAGCAAACGACTCACTCAGACAAGATTTTGCCCTTAGTGGAGCCGCCCATCTTCTTGCCGTTAGTGGTTTTCATCTTGGCGTTATCATCTTGGCGATGCAGTGGCTACTTAAGCCCTTTAAGCTTCATCGTAAACTTTACTTTGCCCTTCTAATCTTATCGGCATGGCTATTCACAGCCTTTGTCGGCATGAATGTAGCCACGCAGAGGGCAGCCATCATGCTTAGCCTTTTTCTCTTGAGTAAAATACTTGACAGAGAGCGCAACAGCATCAATATACTTGCAAGTAGCCTATTCTTACAGCTTATCTTTAGTCCTAGCGACCTTTTCCGCTGGGGACTATGGCTCAGTTATGGCGCTGTCGTGGGCATCCTTCTTTTCTACAAACCTTTCTTTTTGAGCGTCGGTACGCTAAGACAAAGAATACTTCGAGCATTATGGAGCAGTCTGACAATTTGCCTCGCAGCCGAAGTCATTGTCCTGCCCTTGAGCTGGCATCTATTTGGCTACATCAGTCTCGGCTTTATTTTCACCTCCGTACCGCTAACGCTCCTATCTGTACCTTTTATTTGGCTCAGTCTAATAGCCTACCTCTGTGCTATCCTTGGGGGCGTTCCTCATTTCATTGAACTTGCTCTTGAGGCTATTGGGCAGTACATGCTCTATATTACAGAGGCAACAAGTCACATAGAGCCATTAGTTCTAGAATATCCCTTCCCCGCTTGGGCGCTTCTTCTTTGCTGGGGTGTGAGCATCGCCCTATACTTACACTTCTATCCCAAACACAAAACTTTCGCATAAAGAGACCGCCGAGCGGTCTCCAAAAGGACATGTATTACTCCTGAGATAGCAAAGCCTCCAATGCTCTAAGTTCTGATACAGTGTCTATCTCATATATTTGTACTGGTTGACAATGGATATCCAATTCCTCTTGAATCTGCAACACCGCATCATCCCAAAAGAGGGAACTGAAGTCACCACTTGCCATGAGTTCTTCTATTCGCATGCGAATCTTCGCAGCATCTGCTTGATTCCAATAGGATATACCCGATAGTATATAGCCTGTGCCATTTTGAGGACAGATTTTCCTAACTCTAAGATTATCATCTACGACAAGCCCCCATTCCCTTTCATAGTTTTCTCGATAAGCAGCGAAATAGGTTGAATCTGATATATTTGTTAGGAGACAGTTAGAAGGCATATAGACATCCCCCTCAAGAATATAGGTATCTCCAAAATGCTCTCGAACGAGATAAAGTGAGTATATATTGTTGTACTCATTATAATACTCATTATGAACGATTTTTACACCATAGAGGGCTTTTAGATAATCAAGACGACCTGCACAATACCCTGAAACCACTATAATATCAGAGATTCCCGACTCTTGAAGGAAGCGAATCTGTTGCTCTATCATTGGCACTCCTAAAACAGGGACAAGACACTTTGGACGGTCATCAGTAAGTGGACGAAGACGAGTCCCTAAACCTGCTGCTAGAATAATCGCATTCATTATTTTATAATTTTAAACGCTGGTAACATTGCATAACACACTCCAAGGAGGACTAAGAGACTACCAAGAAAAACCGGAAGATGAAACTCTTGATTTAGGAATAGAAGAGATAAGATAACACCCCAAGCAGCATACGTGATATTTAAACCGAGAGCTCGGGCTGGACCAATAATCTCAATGGATGAATACCATGCCAAGAAAGAGCTCATCCCCACACCAGCAGTAAGAACCAGGAGATATAATAAAGAAAGTGACTTAGAGAAAATAGAAATAATTCCCTGTAACCCCATAAAACCACTCCCAAACAGCATGATAATTAGAAGATAAGCTATAGCTGATGTCAATTCGCGTAAGAAAAGAGCCGAAGATGGTGTGATTTTATCACTACGCATACCATAAGCACACACGACACTTTCAGATGCCCATCCTAAAGCAGCTATTATTGCATACTTTATAGATGCAAAGGTAAGTTCTCCACCACCCTCCCCTGGAGTATATGCTGTTAAGACTACCCCAATAAGACAGAGTGAGAGTCCGAGCCATGTACGTCGGGTTATCTGTTCCTTAAGAAAAAGCATTGACAAGAAAGCTCCTATAAGAGGATAAGATGCCGTCACTGTCGTCGTCACAGCAACCCCAATTTGATGGATTGACAGGAGATAACAAGTCATTGCAAGAGGTCCACCTAATAAAGCCCCCAACATACAGAAAAGAGCATCACGGCTTTTAGTTAAAGATGAAAGTTCAATAGACCGTCTCCTGAGTATCAGCAAAGCGAGCAACCATAATGCAGCAAAGCCATCATGTAGCATACTTACCCCAAGGACGCTTATTATTGAGTCTTTTACAATTGCCGCCAAAACAAAGGATATCAACAGAGCATCAACAGCCCACGAGAATCCAGAATAAGCACCAAAAAGAATTCCACGCCCCCCATAGAATAACGACTAACACTAAAATTCTTCATTACTCCATCTCTTAATATTTAGCAGAGCTCTAGCATATCTATCTGCTCCATAAGAGGCAAAATCTTCCCCTCCTGCTTCTTTAATATCTGTCCACAGAGACCAAAGCAAATCCATAAGAATCTGATATATCTGAATTTTCTCTAGTGTATCCTTAGGTACATCATTAGAGTAATAGCGAGCTAGGAAATAGGCTTGGGACTCCTGAGTAAACGAGCTTTCTAAAAAGAGTGCAGCAATATCCCAATGAGGGTCATTCATCCCCGAATACTCCCAGTCAATAAGATACAACTGACCAGAAGAAGACTTAATAAAATTCTCTGCAACAAGGTCATTATGACAAGGAGCCAGTGAAACACCAAGTTCATTTAACCTTGCCTGTAATTTAGGAACAATCAGTAAAGCCTTCTTGTCTTCAACCGAAATTCCTATTTTTTTCAAAGTCTGCTCATACTTACGCAGCTCAGTAAATCCATTAAAATCGTTACTGAGCCTCATTGATGAGGTATGCAACTTTTTCAGAATTATTGCTATCTGATCAAGAACATTAGCCCTCTGGACCGTCGCCTGCCGTAAGGGCTTTGCACCCTCAATAAAGTCAGCCAACTTAACACCTGTCTCCACATCAAAATATCGAATTGGAGGTGTCACTCCGAGCTCACAAGCAATTTGTGAGTTTGTATATTCATTTAGTCGGTCTACCATTGTTTCCGAGGCTACTCCTGGAAGTCTTAGAACATAGCTTGCACCAAGATAATCTACTCGGAAATTTTTGTTTGACATTCCCCCGATTGGAGCAATTGCAACCTGAGATGGACTGATTAAGACTGAAAATATTTGACTGAGATGCGCTACAAGATTATCCGTATTGAGTGGATTCTCCTTACGAAGTAACCGCGGATAAATATAATTGACCATACGATGATGGTCTTCATCCGTATCAATATCTCCCCAAATTAAATCTTCAAAGAATATGGCAGGTCTTTCTAATGGATTTGTAACATCGAATAAGGCATATTCATAATTTAGCAAAGGATTATTTGAGTTCTTCCACAAATCCAACATACGCCTAAAAGTTGAATAAGAAAGTTTCATAACCCCCATCAACTCCCCATTAATCGATGCAAGCTGATGCCTATCCTTGCTGACCTTAGTAACAAAATTATGAGTCAGTTCAACAAAAGCCTCGTCCCCACTACCGGACTCTTCCGTTATAGAAAGACAGTCCTTGTTAGTGGTCCTTGTTAAAGACTCTAGAACGCGCCCTTCATAAAACGTATCTCCTTCAATAAGCAAAAAATCTTCTACGACAATACCATCAATTTTAGCCAATGAACCCATAGAACTCGTAAAAGTATAGTCTGGGTTATATACAATAGAAACCCGAGAATTACTCAAAGCATACGATTCAAAAAGTTCAGATTTATATCCCGTAACAATATAGATACGCTCATAAGCAAGGTCCATTAATAAGGATAAGGTTCTATCTAAAAGGCTAGTTCCATCGGCTATAGATACCAATGGGTATGGTAACCTTCCATCGTTTTCCCTACGTGCAGCTAAAATAACTGCGGTAGATATCTGTTCTCTCATTTCCTAAAATGGTACATATTATCCCTTTTTGAGATGCTTGCGCAAATCATCTAGTTCCCAGCGTTTGTCAAGGTCTACAAAGTAGCGTCCATGGATAGAGTAGCGCTGAGACTCAGGGGGAAACTGCATATAATCTCCATACTGCCTAGATAAATATGCATCATATTCCTGTGGCATACTAATAGAGAAGTCTTCAAATGGAAGTTCTACAGGATTACCAAACCATTCTTTGGGAAAGATTTCGTGCTCTCGAGTATATTCGATTCCGTAGCAAATACCTTGATCGCCCTCATATTTAAGTAGGTTCTTAAGTTGCTTCACAGCTCGTTTCCAAATAATATTTCTAAAAGGACGACAGTAAGCTATGTGGTATAACACGACTAGCATACCTTTTAATAGACCATGCTGCTTCAAACGTGCCTTAAAAAGAGACCAATTATAGTGCTCTTGTCCTAGTATATATAACTGAATCGTTCTCCGATAAATATCCGCCCTTTGAGCTATTTCTTCAAAAGAACCTGAGGTAAAATCTAACGGGAAAATATCAATATAAACTCCTACAATAAACGGAAATTCAGGGGTTTCCCAAACAGTTGTATTCTTATCAGCAAACTTAGTCAGAGGAAGATAGTAGCCATCATCTCCAAGATTAATAACTTCATAGTTTGAATATTTTTCCTGTGGTGATTTCCATAAATTTACAAACCGATTATAGTTTTCCCGATCCATATAAACATCTATATCATCATCCCAAGGAATCATCCCTCCATGCCTCACTGCTCCAATGGCAGTACCTCCACACGCATAATAGGTAATTTTATGCTCCTTACAGAAAGCAATGAAGGCCTTCATTGTCTGTAACAAGACTTCTTTATAACGATTATTTTGCTCTTCTGTCATATTATAACGTAATTTAGAATATACAAATTTACTTAAAATGAGAGTATTGCACAATTCCCATCATCATCTCACCCTCAAGCATAACCTTCAGACTGAGCAATAGAACTTACTCTCATAATCCCAGATAATAAAAATGCGCACCACCCACGATTTGGGTAGTGCGCATATATGATTTAGATTTTCTCTAATGCTTACTTAAGGCCGAGCTTCTTAGCGATATCCTTAGGAATAGCATTCTTATTAATCAGGATATTCATTGTACGACCCTTAACATAGTTCTCAGACACATACCAAATACCCTTATACTCACCTGTTTCACCCCAGCTATTCTTAACCATGTAGAACTTGCGTCCATTCTGATTAACAGCCTTACCGAAAATCGTCATACCGTGGTCATCAGTTAGAGTCTTATTGTCGTAACCTTCCTGACGGTACTCTTGAGTAGGATTGATTTCAGGCACATCAGCACGGTGTACAGCCTTCTGTAGGTTGAAGCGATTAACAGTACCACCAAACCAACGAGCGAAGTCGCTACCAGCATGGTTCATTTCTTCAAGGTCTACAAGCACGCCAAGACCATCACGAGTAAAGCCTTGCTCCGTTACGTCAGCACCCCAAGCGAAGCTATAGCCGTTATCAATAGCCTTGCTCATCACTTCCATAAGTTCATCAATAGGGAGGTTGTAGCTCTCTGACCAACGCCAGTTATCAGGCACCTCAATAGCGAACTTTTCATAGAATGGGTGGTGTGTGTACGAAGTCAATGACACATAATCATCAGGATTTAAGCCCAATTCCTTAGCATAAGTCTTTGGTGTGTATTCCTTACCGTTGTAACGGAAAGTCTCAGGGAGCTTGCCTAAGTAAGCATCTAGAATAGCATCAAAGCCAGCCTGCCAAGCAGTAGAAAGTTTCTTGTTTGGGTTCTTAACGACTGCAGCAAGATAAGCCTTAAGTACTTCTGCTAGCTCGTTGTGTTGGTTCTTAGTAGTACCATAATTAAGCCCCATCATAGCTGAGCGAGGTACAGCACCATAATGCTTAAGCACATAAAGCACATCATAGAATGAACCACCCTGCTCGAAGTTAAGATGACCATCAAGACGCACATACTTACGTGCCTTATCTCTGTACGAATGATCCACAACGAACATTTCGCTGAGGTCGTAACCCTTCTTACCTATGCGAAGGAGCTCTTCTTCAAAGAAGCCCTGACCTGAGTAACTCCAGCAAGTACCGCTATTAGCTTGGTCCTTAATAGAAGTACGTCCTACTTCCTTTACGACAGTAAACACATTCTTTTCATTCGCATCTTTCTTAGCTGCGTTCTCCTGCGCCATCATAGGCAGAGCAGACAGCATAAGACCTAGCACAAGTCCTTTCTTCATAATTTGGTTGTTTAACTATTTATCAAATTAATTATTCTTACCAGTGAGTAGCCATAAAGAGACCATTGCATAATACAGCACTCGCTGCGTTATTATCGACATTCAGGCTTGGTCATTTACATGAGTAAACTCCCTGCACCTTCAGTCTCAATGCCTTGCGATTACCGAATTCTGCAAAGCCCCACCAAAGAACAAGTAAAACTTGTCCTTTGGGAGACCGTCGGGCGGTCTCATAAAAGACGGCATTCTGTACAAAGATAAAACTTTTCTTTTCGCAGACACTGATAAAACTAAGGGAAACACAACAAAAATAAAGGAGATAGACTATTAAAATCTATCTCCTTGAGTGACCCCGGTGGGGCTCGAACCCACGACCCAGTGATTAAGAGTCACTTGCTCTACCAACTGAGCTACAGAGTCATCATCATTATAAAAAGGTTGGTTGGTTTCAACCTTTCGAGTGCAAAGGTACAACTATTTTTGAAATGTGCAAGTTTTTTCTTGAAAAATATTTTCTACCTTGTCCAAAGCATATAGTCTTGAAAGTCCGTTATCATGTGGAATACTAGAGCAATAGCTAGTGCGCGCACCCACCACGGAAAGACAAAATATTTTTTCGGAATGAGGCAAAAAAGAACATAAACAGCTATTGCAGGATAGCTATGGAGCGGATGAAAACCTATACTCATCCGATGAGGGTCAAATATAGGGGTCGCAAGCAGATGGTCCAAATCGACGGCCATACTTAGGAGCATCACCCCATAAGCGGACCAAAATCGCTCCCGCCCGAAAAAGACATAAGCTAGAAGGGCAGGAGCGATGAAGTGTAAACTATAGTGGACTATTGCCTGCAACATATTCGTCTATGGGCATGTACTTAGGGCTTGGACCATACTTATTCTCCGTCTTATCTCCATCCAAAAGAAGCAAAATAAAAATAAAGATAGCTAACACGATAAAAAGCAAGCCTATAAGACCAAAGAGTACTAACATGCCGTTCGATTGCCTTCCATTCATCAATAACGAGAAACCTACGACGAAAGACAGAGTCACAAAAACAACACTTAGGAAGAATACTCCGAGATACCATTTACCGCTATAACCCTTATCATGTAGGCGACGAACTGTCGCACTTGCTTGAGGGAAAAAGCCGACTATCGACCAAAGTACGGAGATAACAGTCCATGTTAGATTCATGCTAGATAGCATGCTAAATACTCCAGCATCAGTATCGGAGAGTAGACGCCCGATAACACTTATTGCCAGTGCTATCAAATTATTAAAAAGCCATATCCCCCAGTATTCACGACGACGAGCGCGTCCTTTAAAATTGAAGTAGTTCTGCGTATAAGCCTCAACGAAATACTGCCATAGACTTTTAGCAGGAGCGGCCACAATGGGCTGATTGTTCAGATGTTCCATAAGAAATAATGATTTATATTAAACTATCCACAAATATAATCATTCTTAAATAACAAAGAATATGTACAAACGGCTACATGACTAATCCACCCCCTTGGAATAGTCTCTCGTTAAGAGTTCATAGCTTAATTTCAGCCATATCAAGGTAGGGAATAAAGCCTTGAGCGCATAAGGCTGTACCCATTCGGTACGCAAACTCTTGGGGAATAAGTCCGAAGGCGATAGGCTACTCAAAATAAATGCACCCACCAAGAGAAGCAAATCTAAACGCTCCGTCTTGCGCTCCCTCAGCACATACCACAGAGCAATCCCAACAAAAGGAATAATATATGTGCTTGATTCGCTGCCCGTACTGAAGAGTACGACAAAGAGCAAAACTGATGACAAGATAGCATAGCGGAAGCCTTGGTGCCGATACTGCTTAAAGCGCAAATAAGGCAAGCCAAAGAGAGCCAAGCCCGGCAAAATAAGCCATAAGTCCGAATAAGATGCAACTCCACTAATCTTGCGCACCATACCCAGCAAAGAAATATTCTGCATAAGCGAGAACATATTATCACCATTCTTTACAGCAAGCCTTTGGAACCATTCCACATACTGAGCGCAGACATATTCGGGACTACTTAGTAGCATTGGCAAGGTGAAGCAAACCAAAGACCAGACAATCAGCCACAGGATAAAGAGCCATTTGCGCCTAACGAAAAAGAAAAAGGCTAAGCCAACGACACCATAGAGCTTGACAAAAGTCCCGACTACAATCAGTAAGGCTGCTAAATACTCTTGCTTGCGCTCAATAGCCGCAAATGCTCCTACAATAATCATGGCAATAGCGACATTAAACTGCTGCATCTGTAGGGCGGTCAAGAGTTCATGCGCACAGAACCACACGATGAAGACCTCTCCCCTACGCTCCAAGGGTAGACTACGCACCGCCCAGTACAAGGTTAGACTCAAGGCTAGTACCCACAGCACCAAACCCACAGCATCAGGCACAAGAGCAAAAGGAGCTATGACGACAGAGAAGAATGGGCCGTAATAATTGTGGTCAAAGTATTCGGCAGGATACTCGGCATAGAGCGAGAGCTGCTGTATTAGGTGATGATAAACACCTCTAAATATCTCAAAGTTATTATGCCGATGAATGGATAACTTTGTAAGACCTGCAATGAGTCCGATAAGCGTCCACAGCCCCAAGAGCGTTCGCCTATCCGAGAAAAAAGGCTTAGCAAAAAAGGTCTGCACCTTGCTTAACCACGATGCGCGAGTATTAGTTGTCATGATGTTTTAGATATTGGTCTATATGATAGCGTGGACGCGCCTTAACTTCAATGTATATTTTACCTATGTATTGACCCACAACTCCTATTGAGAGGAGAAGCATCGAGCCGATGAACCAAAGAGAGAGCATCAGAGAAGCCCAACCGGGGACAGAGAGATGTTCCACATAAGACACCAGCACATAAATAGCCATAACAATGCTGGTTAAGAGCGAAAATAAGCCCATACCCACGATAAAACTAATAGGCTTCGTTGAGAATGAGGTAATCCCATCGACAGCAAGCAGGAGCAGTTTCGTGTAATTATATTTGGACTCTCCAGCCGTACGCTCGCGGATAACATCCTCTACCTCTGCCGAGCGAAAGCCCAACTGCGGAATAATACCTCTAAGGTAAAGGTTACGCTCCGAGTATTCGGAGAGCGCCTCAAGGGCTCGTTTGGACATCAAGCGAAAGTTCGTATGATTAAATATAACATTGATGCCCATATTCTGCTGTAAGCGATAAAAGCCCTCTGCGGTTATGCGCTTCAGCCATGGATCGGCTTCTCTAGAAGTCTTTACCCCATAGACAATATCACAACCCTCCAAATAGTGGTTTATCATCTCCTCAATGGCCTCCACATCATCTTGCAGGTCGGCATCTATCGTTACGACGACATCTGCACGCTCTCTGGCGGCCATCATACCAGCCATAACGGCCAGTTCGCTCCCTACATTCTTCGCGAGCGACAAGCCCTCAACAAAAGAATTATCCTTATGTAGTTCCTCTATGAGCGACCATGTTCTGTCCCGACTACCATCATTAACATACAGAATTCGGCTAGAGGGCGCAATCTTCCCTAATGCAATCACACGTTTAAGAAAGCTTGTCAGCGTATCGGCAGAATAGCGAAGTATCGCCTCCTCATTATAGCAGGGAGAGACGATGATTAGTTTGGGTATCTCTTGATTAGCCATGATTGGGCAGTGTTTGGATAAAGTCCGAAAAAGTTACAAACTCGGCTCCTTCTCGCAGAAATGCTGAGATCCATTTATCTAGTCGCTCTATCATGCCCTTTCCGGCATTATTGCGCACAACAAAAGGCAGGCGAAACTCAGGGTGCTCACCTAATGGATAAAACTCCCACGGATGAAAGTACACAACCAAATAACCATCATGCCTTAATGTACGCTTGCAGAGCCAGCGATATAATCCAAAGGGAAGATTATGACAAGAGAGCCAAAAGAGCGGGAAACGCACAAGAGGAGTTACTGAAGCAGGTATTTGCAAAACGCCTTCTTTCATAAAGTGCGTTCTCGGTGCTGAGAGATGCATATAACGCCCAGGAATAAATGTCGGGTGTAGGGAGGTATTGTAAGTGTAGCCTGCCTTGGCAATTTCTTGCTCATCAACAGGCATCATACGAGCCTGACGATAACCCTTGACCTTAATGTCTAATTGTGTCTCAAGCGCATCCTTAGATGCTTTCAAGTCTACCACCTCAAAAGATGAGTGGTAGTAGCCATGTGAAGCAATCTCATGCCCCGAACGCTTAATGCGCTGCATCAATTCGGGCGTATGCTGAGCGAAATTGGCTGTTGAGAAGAATGTCGCCTTGACACCATGACGGTCTAATACATCTAATATCGCTTGAGTACCCTCCTCCGATACGCGTATTTGTTCATCTAATGCAATATCGACACCGTGTTCACGAGGAACATCAAACTCCTCAATATCAAAACTCAATAATATCTTATTTCTCTCACTCATTTCTTGTTCAGCATCAACTTATATTAAGCAAAGATAAGACATTATCACTAGACCTCTGTTTCAGGCAAGCATTTCAATAGGACACCCGCATCAAAATTCAGACGCATTATGAGTGCCGTAGGCACGATACCCCTGCAAAGCCCAGGGTGCAATGAGGGCAAAGCCCGAAATGAAACCCTGGGTACACACGGGCAAAAGTAGAATGAGCTCCGCAGGAGCGGCACTACAACGCGAGCATTTGTCTTACGTCTCGGAAGTGCCGCCCCTAAAGGGGCTCAATGAATGTGTTCCAATAATTAACCCAGGGCTTGCGCCCTGGGCTATGAAGAAGTATCGCCCTTACAGGGCTCTTTTGCGACAAGGTAAAAATCTATATTAGTACATCGTACTCGTTTCAGTAAATACGTGTACTCACATCAGTGAGTACGCGCAAACACTTTTGTAAGTACGTGTACTCATTTCAGTGAGTGTGCGTACTTAAATTTGTAAGTACGTAGTACTTTCTGGAGACTTCAGCTGAAGTCTGTGCAGACCACACGTGTAGTCTGTACAAACTACGGCTGAAGTTTGTACAGACTTCGCCGAGGTTTTGAGTTTAGGAAGCTTGCGCACTACTTTTCCTACTCGTAACAATGGGTTTTCGATTGAGCTATAACAAAAAAGGATTAAATACTTCCCTTTTGTAAGTATTTAATCCTTTTTATCTTATTAGACCTTAAACAGGTCTTATAAAAGGTCTATTAGCCGACCAAGAGCTTAACTAAGAAGCCTCCACCAAAGACTAACCAAACATACAAGCCGAGCGCAAGCAAGAAGGGTTTAATACCCGACTGCTTAAACTTAGCAAACGTTGCCTCCAAGCCTATTGCCGTCATCGCCATGGTCAAGACAAATGTATCTAGCGTTTCAATGCCCTTAACGAATCTATGATAAACATCAGACAATCCATAAGAAGAGGCAAGGCTCGTTAAAAGCGTATTGAGGAAGATAACGCCAATGAAGTAAAAAGCAAACCAAGGCACTTGTATGCGAGTAGCCGTAGTGTCCGATTGCCCCTTGCCTGGTCTACCTATCCACATACTTAAGCCGAAGAGCACGGGTGCAAGCATGATGACTCTTATCATCTTTGTGATTGTGGCGACCTCTGCAATAGGTGCAGTCATACCAGCACCTGCACCAACCACATGTGCGACTTCATGGACAGTAGAACCCGTATAAACACCCACAGCCTTATCACTCAAAAAAGATAATAACCCACTACGATAAAGTACAGGATAAAGAAGCATCGAAAGCGTTCCGAAGAGGACAACTGTTGCCACTGCCACCACAGTATTATGCGCCTTTGCTTTCAGTACGGGCTCAGTAGCCAAGACAGCCGCAGCCCCACAAATAGCACTACCCGAAGCAATAAGCATACGCTCCTCTCGCTCTAAACCGAGAGCACGACCAAGTATATTGCCTAAAATCAGAGTTCCTACAACAATGATAATATCTACCAAAACAGCCTCTAGACCTACACCCAATAGACTTGTAAGCGTTAGCCTAAAACCATAGAAGACAATTCCAGTACGGAGAAATTGCTTAGCCGCAATAGCAAAGCCTCCACCCCAGCCTTCAGGGAAATAAGGTCTAGCCGTATTAGCCAATACCATTCCGAGCAGAACGCCCAATACCATTGAACTTAATTTAAGCCCTTGACAGAAGTCCGTCCCTGCAAGCGCAGTTGCAATTAAAGCGAATACCGCTACGACGAGAAGCCCGACAAGCGGTTTGTTCATAGCCTTTTCTTGTGCCATAACTCTTATATCATTTTATTTAGCAATCATGATGTCCAAGGGGCAAAGGTAAATTAAATTAGTCTGAATTCTCCACCCTTGCAGGCAAAAAGGCAAAGGCAGAATACATATATCATAAAAAAGTTGTTGAGGACCTACACTCCCGTGCGGGTCCTCAACGATGGTAAAATGATTTATGAAAGTCTAGTGTAATTTTGCCAATACTCGTATTAAGGACTTGCGCTCATCAGAGACTAAATGCTCCGAACATTGTCAGACGAATAACCGATATACACTTTGAAACAAATTAGAGCTCTTAAGACTGCTCACTTCTGCCCATATCATGCATTAAGTTAGAATTCGCTGCTTGCTTATCCTTTTCTAGAGCAAAGATAACATTTTTTACTTTTCCACCAAAGGACTAAATACACGCACAAATACACACTACACGTATTTATCCATAAACATTACACAACGCAACATACTAGAAAAGTGATATTTAAATACTACTCTACACATCGATATAGCTACTAATAGACTATGCCTATCTATTGATTTAATTATACCACTTCAGCAATTTATACATTCATTTACCACGCTAATTTTTACATGGTATCATGCGTTAAAACAAATACTTACATATTTCTCTATTCTGTGTATAGATGGCTAAAATAAAACATTTCCTATTTTTTTAATGGTAAGTATTTATTTTTTCAACAACAAGGATATTCTTTTGCACATTAAGTCTATTCCGTGCATAAAGAGACCATTAAATAAACGCAGAAAAAAAACAACTGCATCAAAATTCAGGCACATTATGAGTGCCGTAGGCACGACACTCCTGCAAAGCCCAGGGTGGAATGAGGGCAAAGCCCGATATGTAACCCTGGGTATACACCGAGAAAAAAAGATGAGCTCCGTAGGAGCGGCACTAACAGAGCAAGTGTTAGCCTTGCATTGCGGTTGTGCCGCCCCTTTGGGGCTCAATAAATGTATTCCAATGATTAACCCAGGACTTGCGCCCTGGGCTATGCAGGAGTATCGCCCTTACAGGGCTCCTCTACGTCTTCCCAATCAATATACTTGATTATTTCGATGCGGTTGTTCAGAGGATACAAAAAGGGACTGTGCCAAAGATTTATTTTGACACAGTCCCTTATAACTGAATTCGTCCCCTATAGGGCGAACGATTAGTTTTCCTTTACGCGACCAAGGTATGAACCATCACGAGTATCAATTTCTACAAGCTCGCCTTCAGTGATGAAGAGAGGCACACGCACCTCAGCACCTGTTTCAAGTGTTGCAGGCTTAAGCGTATTTGTTGCAGTATCACCCTTAAGACCTGGTTCAGTATAAGTCACACGAAGGATAACGTGTGCAGGCAGTTCGCAAGTAAGTACAGTTTCACTTTCAGCATGTACCATAGCTTCTACCATATCGCCTTCCTTAAGGAACTGAACACCATCAATAAGGTTCTTATTGATACTTACCTGTTCGAATGTTTCAGGGTGCATGAAGTTAAGACCCATTTCATCTTCGTAGAGATACTGATAAGGGCGACGTTCGATGCGCACTTCATCAACCTTAACACCTGAATTCCAAGTCTTATCAATTACACGTCCAGTAGCGACATTTTTGAGTTTTGAACGAACGAATGCTGGACCCTTCCCAGGCTTAACGTGGAGGAATTCCACGATTACATAGTACTGACCATCAATATCGAGGCACATACCATTACGGAAGTCTGCTGTACTTGCCATAAAATCTATTTAATTATACTTATTCTTGATTAACAGGCACAAAGATAAGCATTTTCCCCGCATCACGCCTAGCTAGTAGCGGACACTCGCACGGCTCAAGAGGAAAAGCAAAGGTACAGAGAGACGTAACGCAAATTCATCGGAGCCCCTCAAGTCCGTTCCGTAGAATGTGCCTAAGCGAAACATCTGCCCTAAACCAATAGAATAACCTAACTCAAACCAGCGCATATCTCGGTTAGACAGCATACCGCGCCAATGCAAGGACTCATCGACACCCAAAGCTCTCAGCATGGGGATATGAGCAAGGGCTAAGCGTCCTCCACCATAATTCACACGTCCCCACAGCCACGAACCTTCCGAAAGCCCAATATGCCGACCCGTAGACCAAGTATTAGAAATAGGGCGACGGTCTACCGAGCCTAAGGGCAAGTTCAAAAAATCGCTTGACTCTAGCGATGCGCCCCCTCGCAATATAGTCTCGCCAACGACTGCCCAGTCAATGCGCCTATAGGGAGCAAAGGCATAAGACATACGAGCTGAAAGCTCTAGGCTCTGTGCAGTATTACGCTGTATAGGCTCTACCCTATCGAGATAATGATGCCAGCGGTACGTTAGCCCTAGTTCGGGGGCGAAAAATCCTCTCGGCAACTTATCTGCACTAGGATAAGTAGTCAAATTGCTAATGCCGTATGAAGAGAAATCATAAGAAAGTCTAAGTTCACCATGTAGACTATTCGTGCGTGGCATCAAGAGGTCGTTTAGGTCTTGTCGCCTTTCGTAACGCAATTCAAGGCTAGAGCGCAAGGCTGAAGTGAGATATAAGGCATTGCGCAGGGTAAGATAATCACGCTCTACATGATTTAGATTATTTGTTCCGCCCAAAGGGGTAATATAAGCCTCACTAAACTCCTCTTCATTGCTTGCATGGCTCGTTGCGTAAGTCGTACGACCAGCACTTAGGACAGTAAGCCCTGAACGCATAGGCGCATAAAAAAACAAGAGGTGATTATCTAGTTGATAGCGTTTGCGCTTGAGTGCATAGCGGTGAGCACTGCGCCCAACAAGGCGTACACCCGGACTTGGCTTATATGCCCCGACAAGTTCATAAGCAAGGATAAGACCATCATAGGCATTAGCACCACCATACAAGTTCGCAACCCCATCAATACCAAGTTCCCAACGAGGAGATAGTTGGTAAATTTTACCGAAGAGGACTTCAGCCAACTTAGAGGCTCTCTCTGCACTATCTCCACGGCTCAAAGACTCCCAAGCCGACAAAAGGCGATAGCCCCCATCAAGGTCAAAAGGTGAAGCTGGCTGCATGCGTTGCATGCGCCCTAAGTCTTCTTTTGAGAAAGGGCTAGTTATCGTCTGCCCCCCGACACTAGTCGGACAAAAGGCAAAGACTATCAGCATATAGAATAATATACGCTTAATAGGCATTAACACGAAGTTATGGTTTGCGAATACGGTCAGGGTTCTGACGAACGAAGTCAGCCCAATTCTTAGTCGCTCCTGCGCTGAGCGAGCGACCCGGCGAAGAAGTCATAAAGTGATGACAAAGAGCCACAGCAAGCCCATCGGTAGCGTCTAAATCTTGTGGCATCTGCTCATTGGCAATCTTGAAATAGCGTTGTAACATACCTGCGACCTGCTCTTTGCTGGCTGTACCTGTGCCGGTAATGGCCTGCTTAATGCGCTGAGGCACATACTCGGTGATAGGTACTTGATACTGCAGAGCTGCGACCATTGCGACCCCTTGCGCACGACCTAGCTTGAGCATCGACTGCACATTCTTACCGTAGAAAGGCGCTTCAATAGCCAGTTCATCGGGCTTAAACTCCTCGATGATACCAGACACACGGTCATATATACGTTTTAGGCGGAGATAATGGTCTTCTAGCTTATTCAGATGAATAGCCCCAAAAGCCAATAACTCTGCCTTCTGCCCGACAGCACGCACGAGGCCATACCCCATAATAATCGTACCGGGGTCAATACCAAGAATAATACGTTCGGGCGTCATAGTAGGTCAGTTTTATAGGGGTAAATGGTGCATCAATGTTGAGAAGCCAACGACAGACTCGCCAAAGCGTTCAGTCAGATGCGTAGCCGCTTTAGAGCCATTAGAGAGCAATATCTGCATCAAGCACTCCTCATCTACAGCATCGAAAGAGAGTGCCAAGCTAATACTATCGGCATCTGCTTCGTGAGGCTGAATGCGCCTGAGAGAGAGATTGAGTAAGTCTTGCCCCTCACTCAGCATAGGGATATACTCCGTACGCAAGTAAGTCAAGAATGTGTCCTCATCGGAGGGACGCATGATGAACGTAGTATTATAAGCTATCATCTATCGGATTGATTGTTTTATGAATTCTTTTGAATGCCTTAAAAACGGCATGCTCAATATCAGTATATTCGGGTAGCTCCTTCCCCACAAACATAAAAGCCAAGCGCAAGCGACAACCTGCCTCTTCGGCACTATGCCAAAGGCTATGTTTGTTTAGACGATAAGCCTCTCGCACTAGGCGTTTAATCCTATTACGCTTGTTAGCTCGCTTGAAATAGCGTTTACTTACACTCACAAGCATCTCAGCAGGAACGCTCGCCTCGCCCTCCTCTAGGGGAAGTGACGTGTAAACAACCCTCAATGGATAAGCAACGAACCCCTTGCCAGTGGCAAAGAGTTCGTCAATATCTTTCTTATAATGTAGACGCTCTATGCGTGGGAGCGTATATATAGCCATTTCTATTTGCCTGCTTGCTGCTCTAGATAGTGGTCAAGAGCAAGTACCATAGAGGTAAACTCGGGTGATGGCGCAGCCAAATCCAAGCGATAGCCAGCAGCCTCTACGGCTCGGGCTGTATTAGCCCCAAACGCAGCTATGCGCTTATCCCCTTGCTCGAAGTTAGGATAATTAAGCCCTAGCGCACTTACTCCTATTGGTGTAAAGAAGATGTACATATCGTGCTCCTCGGCCTTCTCCTCATCACTCAAGATAGTAGGCACTGTGCGGAACATAATCCCCGTAGTATGCTGGATTTTCTTAGCCTCTAGCATATCCTGAAGGTCACGCTTATGCTCTTCGGGAGCTGGGATAAAATACTTTTCCTTATTGTGCTTGTAAATAAGAGCAATAAGAGCTTCTTGATTATTACCCACAGCAGGGAAGAAGACCTTACGCTTGCGGTAAACTGTAAACTTCTGTAGATAGTTAGCTATTTGCTCACTGATACAGAAGTACTTCATATCCTCAGGCACTGTGATGCGTAGCTCTGCGCAAAGACCAAAGAAATGCTCCATAGCCTTACGCGTCGTAAAGATAACAGCACTATGGTCTAGGATATTGATGCGCTGGTCACGAAACTCGCGTTGAGAAACCTGCTCAACATTGATAAACGAACGGAAAGTTATCTCGGCATCATACTTAGCCGCAATATCATAATAAGGAGATTTGCCCGACTCAGGCTTGGGTTGAGAGATAAGAATCTTCTTTATGCTCATTTACTTATTTGACGCACCTAATATGCGTACTATTTCTTTACAATTAGCTCTAAAATAATGCCCCTCTTCGGAGGAATACCACTAGTGCGAGATACGCCCAAGGGAGCAATTCGTGGGTGCAAAGGTACAAAAAAATATAGACATAGTCCCCAAAAGAGCGTCCTAAACGACTAAACGTCTGCCATATTCGTAGCACAATAGTGAGGAGCATCAGCACAACTAAGCCATATAGGGCAAAGACTGCCGTAACACTTGAGAGTGCAAGAAAAGTGAGCGGAATGAATAACAGAGCCTTGAGCGCAGCGAGCGTCCTATAATCCTCATATAAGAGCTTGCTTGCTCGCTTATCCATAAAGAGATAGCTCCACAAAGCAAAGCTTAGGCGACGAAGTAAACTAAGCACCAAAAGTCCACCCACAAGACCGCCCACAGTAATAGCCAAGGGTTTATCCGCTAGCGTTGCCGGCACTAAACCATAGCTTACCCCTCCCCCTATTAGGATTACCGCTAGGAGTAGATAGCGGCTCAAGTCAATGAGCAAGTTGAAGAGTGCCGGCGGAATAAAGCGAGCCAAGTATAAGTTGATACTCTCACTGCGGTGATAGCGATAGGCAGTGAGTGCAAAGCCCACTAAACCCGGAGCCATAACGAGGAGGGTAATGAGCAAACCCCAACCAATCACAGCTACAATAAATAAGGTATCACGCAAGGCTTGTTCTTGCCAAAACATATCGTTGTTCTACTATAATAAATTAAGAGGCTGCGTTACTGAGACACAGCCTCTTGCTTTATATTATTCACGAGAGGGGAATATATCCGCTCCTCTCATGACCAAAGCTTCATCTAGCTAAAGAGACGAGCCCAAAAACCTTTTTTCTTTGGACGATAATCGTCATCGAGGCTCAAGCGGTTCCATTCGCCATCTAAGGCCTTACCAGCCTTGATGCGGTGATAAATCACCCCCCACTCAGGCAAGCCCCCAAAACCGCGGTCATCAATGAAGAGGTCTGCCTTAAGCTTACGCGAAAAGCCTTTGCCTCCTGCCTTCTCTTCGGGGAAGTCGCTATTCACGGCATAGAACTCAAGGCCACGCTTACGGCACCACTCCACGGCCTCCGCAAGCTCTTCACGCTCACGCACAGTCCATAGGATTAGACGATGACCATCACCTTGAAGCATTTTGAGCGTTGCCACAGCAAAGGGTATCTCATCACCTATTGCAGGGTAACGATGCTTGACAATCGTCCCATCAAAATCTACTGCAATAATCATTTTCTAATGAATTATCTTTTATCTTAGGCTTCCTTGCCCTTACCACGGAGATAAACCTCGATAGCTTCCTGTCCCATACCCATAGAGCTAAAGCCACCATCATTGAAGAGGTTCTGCATCGTAATCTTACGAGTTAGGTCGCTGAAGAGCGTAATGCAGTAGTCAGCACAATCATCAGCCGTAGCATTACCTAGTGGAGAGAGGTCTTCAGCGAAGTCAAGAAGGTCAGTCATACCCTTCACACCGCTACCAGCAGTTGTCATCGTTGGCGACTGAGATACCGTATTGATACGAACGCCCTTTTCTCTTCCATAGTAATAACCAAAGCTACGAGCGATAGACTCAAGTAGGCTCTTAGCATCAGCCATATCGCCATAACCAAGGAATGTGCGTTGAGCAGCAATATAAGTAAGTGCCACTACGCTACCACCCTCAGCAATAGCATCTAACTTTTTAGCTGTTTGAAGCATCTTGTGGAAGCTAATTGCCGAGATATCTAGAGTTGTTTGTAGATACTTATAGTCTAGGTTGTCATAAGTGCGACCCTTACGCACATTAGGGCTCATACCGATTGAGTGTAGGACGAAGTCCACAGGACGACCGAAAGTCTCCATAGCTACACGGAATACTTGCTCTAAATCCTCTTCGCTAGTAGCATCGGCAGGAACAACTGTAGCGCCAATCTTTGCTGCAAGTTCGTTTAGGTTACCCATACGGATAGCCATAGCAGTGTTTGTCAGTACAATTTTAGCGCCCTCTTCGATAGCACGCTCAGCCACGCGCCATGCAATAGACTGTTCATTGAGCGCACCAAAGATTACGCCCACCTTTCCGGCTAATAGGTTATAACTCATAATTTTGTTCTTTTCTTAATTTAATATTACTCTACACAAAGGTAGTTATTTTGTGCATAAGGGCAATAAATCCTGCCAAGCGAAGCATGGCAAGCGTATCAAAATTCAGGCTAATTACGAGTGCCTTCAGGCACGGCACTCCTCCAAAGCCCAGGGTGGAATGAGGGTAAAGCCCGAAATGAAACCCTGGGTAAACAGGGGACACAAAAATTATGAGCTCCGTAGGAGCGGGACTAACAACGCGAGTATTGAAGTACTTGTTTTGTGTTTGCTCTACTGCTCTATCATCTTATCTTCAGGATACCCGGCTTTTATATATCGGTTTTTTGCTCCCTTAGGGATTATAAGTTTAAGATTGCTTGGAGTCTCATTAAACACATAGGAATCAAAACTAGGGATTTTCGGCGGATTATTTCCCTTAAATACTACACTACCTAAGTTGATACAGCGGGCAAAAGCAAACTTGTCAATACTCGTTACAGAAATGGGTATAGTAACGTTCGTCAAGCTACCGCAGTCATAAAAAGCTGCCCTGCCAATGCTCCTTACGGAGTTGGGTATGTTGATACTCGTCAAACTGCTACAGAAAGCAAAAACCTCTTTTCCAATACTCGTTACTGAACTGGGTATATTGATACTCTTCAATCTGAGACACTGCATAAAAGCTTGACTTTCAATACTTGTTACAGAACTGGGTATATTGATATCCGTTAAGTGACTACAGCTAGCAAAAGCCTCTTTTCCAATGCTCGTTACCGAACTAGGTATATAGGTATTCGTCAAGCTGTTACAATCACTAAAAGTCCCTTGTTCAATGCTCGTTACAGAGTTGGGTATATCGATGCTCGTCAAACTACTACAATTTGAAAAAGCATAGTGTTTAATGCTCGTTACGGAGTTGGGTATATTGATGCTCGTCAAACTGCTACACTGCATAAAAGCCCACTCTCCAATGCTCGTTACAGAGTTAGGTATATTGATGCTCGTCAAACCGTTACAGTCCCCAAATGCCCAGTCTCCAATAAATCTGATTTTGCTAAGGTGAGTGTCACGATTCATGTCTAGGACCTTTGTGTTGGGGTTCTTCCATTTGATAAGGGTAAGACAGTCTGTGCTCAGCTCGTAGTCATCGGGAGATATTTTATCCTCCACCTGGTTAGAAGAAGTGGTCTGTTCTACATGGGAAGATTGGGATTCGTTGTAAGAACACCCCTTGCTACAGCTGATAAATAGTAAAGCAAGCACTGTCGTAAACAAGTAGCGTATCAGCCTCATATGAGTAATTTTTTGCTTCATGTTATAACTCTCTAGAATGTCCTTTTTTGCTTGTCGTCAATGAATATGCCCACCTATAGCTATGGTGCATACCAAGACCTCACAAAGTTAATTATTTGAGACCATTGCATTGTGCGGCACTCGCTGCTTTATTATCGACAAAGAGTATTTCCCTAAAAGCAGGGCAAGCGCATCAAAAATATCTGAATTACACGAAGAGAAAACAAAGCGTGCGTTTCCTAAACTCAAAACCTCGGCGAAGTCTGTACAGACTACGGCTGAAGTTTGAAGAGACTACACGTGTAGTTTGTACAGACTACAGCTGAAGTCTCCAGAAAGTACTATGTACTTACAAATTTAAGTACGTGTACTCACGAAAGTAAGTGCGTGTACTCACTGAAATAAGTACGCGTACTTACATCAGTGAGTACGTCGTACTTATTTTTGGGGAGTTTTACCCAGAGCAAACCACATCAAAATAATAAAGTATATTGATTGAGAAGACGTAGATGAGCCCTTTAGGGCTATGAAGAGTATCGTGCCTACGGCACTCGTAATTAGACTGAGTTTTAATGCACTTGTCCTACAAGTTCAAAAGCGCAAATATTTAAGATAATTATACTGATTTACTTACACTTTACATTTTATTCTATAGTTTTTTTTACCTTTGCACGAACATATAATAACACTCCTCATTTTTACAGCCTATTAGATAGAGCAAACTAAGGTTGCAATCTGAGATGAAGCTAGGTGAAATATTGCAAAAATTAATATAAGTACACATATATCTTCCAAACAATTGGAGGTAAAGAACAGTAATTTTTACACTATGAAACAGAAAGAATCGTGTGGAGACAAAGAGAAGTATGAAGCTCCACAAGTAGATTTATTCCAACTCCCAGGGCAGAGTATCCTTGTATACCTGAGTGCAAGTCTGCCAGATGAGATTGAAGAAGGAGATGAAGACACCTTCCTACCAGTCCAATAACCATTTAATTTAGCAAGCAAAAAAGAAATGAATCTATTACGCACCTACGGAACAGCCCTACTCGTCGCCCTAACTTTCGGGGTGAGTGCTTGTAAGCATGATGAGGCTCCCGTAGCAACTACACTTGATGGCAAGGAAGCCGTTCGTGAGCAAAAGATTTCTCTTGATGTAGAAATCGAAGATGTGGATTCCGACGAATTTCGCATGATTCTCCAAGAGAAGATGGAGGGCAACAAGCACGCCGGATTAAAATTCGCTTGGAAGATTGGAGAAACCACAAAGGCCTACCTAGCCTTCAAGCAGGGAGGAAATATTACTGTTCAAAAAGGAACACTAAAGGTAATTAAGCAAGTCGGCAATCGCCATCAAGCTCATATCGAGTTTACCATGCCTAGCGGCATCAATCCCGATGCGGGCAATGTCCTCGTCGCTGGTGCCATCGGCGTCAGTCGGATAGATGCCCAGGGACGTGCTATAATCCCTGGTCCTCGCAACTTCTATGATGCAGGCGAGTCTTACTACCTCCCTATGTACTTTGCTCCTACACGCCTTCACTCTAAAATGGTCAATGGACAGAAGCACTATTATGGAGAAAACACGACTTTCTACTTCTACGGAGCAATGGTCGGAGCTACTATTGACAATACTCAGGGGAATATGCCTTATTACCCTCATGAAATCACAATGACCACGGGAGCACTCACTACCGAAGGCGCGATGAAGCTCTTCGACACCGAGTCGGATGGTACGAAGTCCGTGCCTAAGTGGGAGACACAGCAGAATGCAACGACTACACAGCGTGTCTACTTCGAGCAGGGTGAGGTTGCTATCGGTAAGAAGCATACCTATTACTTCTGGGCCGTACCCTCGAAGTTTTCGGGACGCCTCCCGATGACTGCTGAGTTCCGCACCGATGCGTATGATACTACCTTGGGGGCTACAGCCTCTGAAATAACAACAAAGTGGTCGGTCAAGCAGCTCGCTAATGAGAAAGTCCACCGTCTCAAAGGAGATATCCCTGCTCCTAAGGGTAACCTCATCATCTCCGAGGTCTTCGTCGGTGGAGGTAACGGCGGAGCTACCGCGTGGGAATTCTATAACCCTACGGAGGTGGATATTGATCTCAGAGACTACTATATCCAGCGCTTTGACTATAGTAAAGACGATGGATATCAGTTCTTCCCTAACTGGGAGTCCCGTCTGCTTCCTCAGAACTCTCAGATTTATAGTCAGTCCAACTCATTAGAAAAGCATACGTGGTCTGGTCTTGAAAGAGGTATCCTCCGTCCTCATAAATCAGCTGTCTTCTACACTGCATCCGTTACCAATAAGGGGGAAATGCAGCAGTTTAGGAATCGTGAGGGACTTGCCTATATCTTCAATATCGCCTCGGATGCTTTTGGAAATACAGAGCAGAAGAAATATGCGCAGGCCTTCTTTGCCCCTCTGACTATTGACCATGGACAGAGGTATCGCTCACGTCATCGCATCATCTACAAGGCCCCCAATGGGAATCAAACGCCAGTAGATGCCTTCTTCTACTACTCGGGAGACCGCAAGGCGCAGTACCCTTCAGCTACCTTCTTCCGTAAGCCCGGGCGTGATCTTCCTCGTAGTGAGATGCACATCCGTGATAATTCCGACTGGGTGATGCGTCAGCGCTACGAAGCTGTGGACTGGGGCTACCGCTTCAGCTACTACTTCGACCGCGAGCGCCTGTCTACCGAAGCCTTGGGTATCCACTGGATGGAAGACCATAGTACGGGAAGCACCATTCCTTCATCTTCTGTTGATAATGGTTATATCCTTGAGCGTCCAATCTTTGCTCCTAATTATGAGCGCGACGATATGAACTTTGCTGAGCTCACAAAGCAAGCTCAACTATATAGATATGTGCCTCCTATTTGGTGGACGAGAGTGCGTGCACAGCAAGCTGACCGCCAACCTTAGTACTATCTTAAACGGATTTATCCCCTGTATAGCTTGGAGGCTATGCAGGGGATAATTATTTATTCACTAAGCCTAGAGATACATATAAGAGCTCCGACGAGGTGCGTCACACCTGCAGACGCATCAAAACTTGTCCACTCTGTAGTGCCGCCCCTACGGGGCTCAATAAATGTATTGATAACAAATAACCCAGGGCTTGCGCCCTGGGCTATGAAGAAGTATCGCCCCTATGGGGCTCTTAGACTACAATACCCAAATCAATGTTAGTAGGCATACTTGTTTATACGAGTGCATCGTACTTACATCAATTAGTACGTCGTTCTTACATCAATTAGTACGTCGTTCTTACATCAATCAGTACGTCGTACTCACATCAATTAGTACGTCGCACTTGCATCAATTAGTACGTCGCACTCACATCAGTCAGTGCGTCGTACTTTTTGGGGAACTTTGCCCAAGGCAAACCGCTTCAAAATTTAGACTAACTAAACCTCTGCATTATGAGTGCCGTAGGCACGACACTCCTTCAAAGCCCAGGGTGGAATGAGGGCAAAGCCCGATATGAAACCCTGGGTAAACATAGACAAAAAAATTAAGAGCTCCGTAGGAGCGGCACTACAGCGCAAGCATTTGTCTTGAACAGAGCTGTGCCGCCCCTAAAGGGGCTCAAGATATGTTGATTGACTATAAACCCAGGGCTTGCGCCCTGGGCTATGAAGAAGTATCGCCCCTATGGGGCTCTTAGACGTCTTCCCCCAAGCAATATACTTACGCTTGCTCTGGCTTTGTCCCCCCATTACAGAACACTATCAAAATCATTATCTTTGCTATACAGTAATTTGACTTCCACATAAAACGCTACCTATCATTTATGCCACAACACTGGAAAGACATTTATCGTACACGAGTATGCTCTGCACACGATGCCGTACGCCAAGGGATTAAGAGTGGAGATTATTTGGTTTTTGGTCATTGTGCCGCCACGCCCGATAGCCTTGTAGAGGCTCTATACGAGGAGCGTGCGCAGTACACAGACCTCAAGAGCTTTCATATGCTCTACTTCGGAGAGCCTTATCATCTGCGTCCAGAGATGAGAGCCCATCTAAAGCCTTACAGCAATTTCTTAGATAAAAATAGTCGAGAAGCTCACAACGCTGGTAGACTAGAATTCATACCCTGCCACTTCCATGAAGTGCCTCTACTCTTTAGGGACAGATTATACCCCGTAGATGTGGCTTTGGTTCAATTATCCCGACCCAATGACGAGGGCTATTGCTCTTTTGGGGTCAGCAATGACTACACCAAGGCAGCGACACAATATGCCCACACGACCATAGCGGAAGTGAATAATCAGATGCCTTTCATCGGAGGAGATAATCTCATTCATGTATCCGAACTTGATTATATCGTAGAGGTTGACCGCCCTATCCTCGCTGTACCACCAGCACCCGTAGGCGAGGTGGAACTTGAAATAGGTCGTCTGTGTGCAGAACTTATCCATGACGGCTCTACCCTACAACTCGGTATTGGCGCTATCCCCGATGCCGTCCTACGCTTCGTCACTGATAGGCAAGACCTAGGTATTCATACCGAGATGTTCACAGATGGGGTGATGCACCTTATCCGTAGTGGTCAGATTACAGGAAAACGCAAGACATTAAACCCTCAAAAGGTTGTCAGCACGCTCGTTATGGGTAGTCAAGAGCTTTATCGCTTCCTTGATAATAACCCCGACATCGAGATGTACCCCGTAAACTATACGAATGACCCTTATATCATCGGGCTTAATGACAATATGGTATCTATTAACTCCTGCCTATCCATAGACCTACGTGGGCAAGTGGCGAGCGAGTCCATTGGCTTACAGCAATTCAGTGGGACAGGCGGCCAAGTAGACTTCCTAAGAGGAGCCAAGCGTAGCCATGGCGGTGTATCGATATTGGCCTTCCGTGCGACAGCTCAGAATGATAGCATTAGTCGCATTGTGACGGAACTTGAGCGAGGCGCCAACATCACGGCAGGGCGCAATGAGATTGATTATATTGTTACCGAGTTTGGGCGTGTCCGTCTAAGGGGCTTAAGTCTCAAAGAGAGGGCTTTAGCTTTGGTCAGCATCGCACACCCTAAGTTCCGTCCAGAGCTAGAAGAGTATATCCGCACCAAGATGTAGCTTCTTGTCCATTTGGACACAGGGCAAGCGCATCAAAATTTAGGTGCATTATGAGTGCCGTAGGCACGATACTTCTTCAAAGCCCAGGGTGGAATGAGGGCAAAGCCCGATATGAAACCCTGGGTAAACAAGAACAAAAATTAAGAGCTCCGTAGGAGCGGCACTACAGCGTGAGCATTTGCTTTACGTCTCGGAAGTACCGCCCCTTCGGGGCTCAATAAATGTATTGACTTTTATTACCCAGGGCTTGCGCCCTGGGCTATGAAGAGTGTCGCCCTTGCAGGGCTCATCTACGTTATCACCATCAATCAATTACTTGGGTGTTTTGATGCGCTTGCCCTGCTCTAAGACAACGAAGAGAGGGGCTGTACCAATTATTTTTGGTACAGCCCCTCTCTATTATAATGATGTAAAGGTTCTATTTCAAAGGTTTAAGCCCCATTTTCTTAAACATCTCTAAGTCCTCTGTGCGTGTAATCATTTCACTCAGTGGAACGCATTCATATCTATCATTAAGGTAAGAGCGTTGCCCCTCACGATAGAGCGGACTGAGTAGCGATAAACTGTCTTGGCGTTCGGGCGTATTGATGCCTCCAAGACTAAGCAGAGTATGCAGATTACTACGGCTCGTAGCAGCCTTACGCTCATTAGCTCGTGCAGTACGCGCAATAGCCTGATAACGCTCCCTATATGCTGGACTCAGCCACAAAATGGCAGGTACATGCAGTTGGTAATAGGATAGCGTAGGCGAAGAGTGCAGAATGCGCTCACGTGCATCATCATAAATATCCTCTCCGTGATCCGAAGTGTAATACATCGCAGTAGAAGCCTCTGTGTAGGACTCCAAACGCTTAATCACCGCATCTAAGAAGTAATCATTATAACGAATAGCATTGTCATAAGCATTCACAAGCTTTTCCTTTTCCTTGGGTCTAGCCCCTCTGGGGGTATCATCTTTGAAGAAACTAAACTCACTCGGGTATCTATCGGGATAACTCCAATGCTCGCCATAGCCGTGCATAATCACAAATAGTTTGCGGTGTCCCTTCTTCAAGACTTCGTCCAAGAATGGGAGCATATCGCCATCATAAATAGGGCGTGTATCCATCAGACTACGCTTACTGCGTATAATATCCCTTATGCGATAATGCTCGTCAGCTTCGTAAGCGAAGTGGTCCAAGAAACTTCTGTTCTCAGGCTGGTTGCTGATAAAAGCTGTATGGAAGCCAGCTTCTTTGAAAGCAGTAAGGATACCTCGTACATGTGGAAGGCGGTCGGTATGCTCGGCATCGGCAGGAGATAGGATAATCGGAACGCTCTTGCTCGTGGTATTGCTCTCAGTCAGTACATCACGGAAAAGATAAATCGACGAACTATCACGAGCCGACAGCAAAGGATTAGTTGGACGAGGATAGCCATAAAGCTGATAGCTATACGCACGGCTCGTCTCCCCTAGTACAAAGACATAAATCTCTCGCTCATCTGCGCTATGCGCACTACTAGCGTGATAGCTATGCTCTGCACTCGTTTCGTCTAGATGGGCAAGCTGACTGAGCTTACTCCCTGTGATGTAGATATTATAGAATACATTTAGGGGATAAACATCTCCTCTCAGAGTATGCTGGGCTTGTATCCTATTAGCCCATGCCGCCAAAGGAAGCGAAAGAAGAATTATCCCTAAGCCCGCTCCACCAGCATAACGGCGAAAGCTAGAAGACAAAAGCAAACGACTGCGCCACGAACAAATAGCCGAATAAACAGCCATAATGAGCATAACAAGGACGAGCGCAATAGGCAAAATTAGTCCGCCTAGGAGTTCGCCCGCCTCATCACCGCTAGCACTGAAAAGGCTCAGGAGCAAGTCCACTGAAATGACTGCCCCCTCAAAAATGGTTAAAAGAACTAGTTGTACAGCTCCTATTAAGAGCATAATCCCGAAGGGGAATAGTAAAGTCTTACCCGGTTTTCGTCCCAATGCCAAGATAAGCATCCACACGCCGAGGGGTAAGGATATATTCAAGATGCGCCCCACAAGGCTCACATCCATTGAATAGCTAAGGAATAAATTGGGAAGAATAAGCGTGAGTATGCCTATCCAATAGTATGTTATTTGAGAACGTGAGCTAGCCCAGTGGGCTAGCTCCTTAATTTTATTCATCTAATCTATTTTATTTGGCCATCACTATACGCAAGACGCCCCCAGCTCGGAGTTCCTTGTGGCGTATTTGGAAGTTATTAACCTTACGTCCATTGATATGCACACTCGCTACACGCTTATGCTCTGGACTATTGTTAAGCACTTCAACCTTGAAGACTCCACCTCGTACAGCCACCTCGGCATGGTCAATCATAGGGCGACCGATATGATACACATCACTACCCGGACAAACAGGATAGAAGCCTAGCGCACTCATAATATACCAAGCAGACATCTGCCCACAGTCCTCATTGCCGATAATACCCTCTGGTGTAGGGAGGTAAAACTCTCGCATAACTTTATCGAGGATAGCCTGCCCCTTCTCAGGGTGTGCCGTGTAGTTGTAGAGGTAAGCGATGTGGTGGCTAGGTTCATTGCCATGAGCATACTGCCCAATAAGCCCTGTAATATCGCCACTCTGCTCGGCGCCATCAATGCGTGAAGAGGTCGTAAAGAGCGTGTCAAGGTTGCGCTCAAGCACCTTTGCTCCACCCATAACTTTTAGGAAGTTAGCCATATCATGGGGAGCATAGAAACTCCATTGATAAGCATTACCCTCCGTGTAATCACTCTTCTCGTGAGCCGAGAAACGAGGGTTAAATGGGTTACGGAACTTGCCATTCGCCATAATAGGGCGCATGAGGTTAGTTTCCTTGTCCCAATACTTCTGATAGTATTTGCTCTTAAGGTCGTAAGCCGAACGCAGGCTATCAAGCCCTGCAGCCTCAGCGATACGAGCGATACACCAGTCATCATAAGCCATCTCCACAGCCCAAGAGACACTTTCAGGAACACTATCAGCAGGGATAAAACCTAAAGTTTCCTTATAGTATGGATGCCTTGTGATGAGGTCAAGTTCCCTTGTGCCAGCAAATTTTTTCGCCATATCATCTCTGTACACGCTCGAACGCTCACCAGCCTTAGCCCATAGTTTCAGATTATCGCCCTTAACTAAGCCTTTAGCAATCAAGTCAGCCAAAATGCTAACAGAGTGATAAGCTGGCATACAACCAGTATAACTCTCGGCAAGTGGCCAACGAGGCAATATACCGCCCTCCTCATAACCCTTAACAAGGCTACGACCATAGTTCAAAGCCTTATCGGGGTCTATAATCGTGAGTAATGGGTGTAGGGTGCGATAGGTGTCCCAAATAGAGAATACTGTATAATGCCCATCTTTGGGATTAGTATTTTTATGCACCTGCTTATCTAAACCTCGATAAGCGCCATCGACATCTTGATAATTATAAGGTGCTATATTAGCGTGATAAAGGGCTGTATAGAAATTAGTCAAGACTTCTGGCTCACGGCTCGATATGCGAATACGACCAAGAAGATTAGCCCACTCTTGGCGACTCTCTTGATGCAAGCGGTCAAAATCCCAATGAGGCACTTCAGCCACAAGATTGCGCTCAGCACCCTCAGGGCTTACATGCGAAAGACCGATTTTAACATAAACCTCATCACTACCCTCAGGTAAATACAGATGCAATTTCTCATCATACTTACCGCTCGTATCCTTATAGCTAATCTTGTACTTATTGCTCGCCTTGAACCCACTTACTACATCTGTCTTTTTCCCATTCTCATAAATAGCAATGCTATCCAAAGGATGCGATAGATGAATGGTGTAGCTCATCTGATGATGCTCTGCCCAGCCCTTAGTGTAGTAAGTACCTCTGATTGTCTGCATATCCACAAGCTGTACATCATTACCCACAACCTTATGCCCCCAGTTAGGTTGAAGCACATGCGCTAGGTCTAGGAGTAGACGACGGCTCTTAGCTTGCTTATACTTGAGGCGCATAAGTCCTACACGAGGAGAAGATGTAAGCTCTACATCTACACCGAAGTTTTTGAGCTTCACAGCATAATAACCGGGTGAGGCCGTCTCACTCTTTTTGTCAAAACGAGCTATCGGCTTAAGGCTATCTTGCCCTGAATAAGGGAGTAAAGCCACATCGCCAAGGTCGCCAATACCGGTACCACTAAGGTGCGTCAAGCTAAACGCATAGATAAGGCTATCGCTTGCATGATAACCGCTACTTGCTTCCCAGCCCAAGAGGTGTGTATCGGGCGAGAACTGCACCATCGCATTCGGGCGAGTAGCACCAGGGAAGGTATGACCATGCACAGCCGTACCTATAAATGGATTGACATACTTGAGTAAGTCTGTACCATCAGCCTTTTTCTGTGCTGATAGATTTAGTCCAAGCGCAAGGATAAAACCGAATATATATGGAAATTTCATTCTTTATTTGTTTGCCTTATTATGCACAAAGATAGCAAATTGGAGTAAATAGAGCTGCCCAACAATCTCCCGATTGCACGGCGGAAGAGCTATATCCCAATCTTAATCGAAGAGCTCTGCGATAATCCCATCGCTAGTAAAAACGCCTTGAGGGCTTAATTTCAGCGTATGAGCGTCTAAGCACAGCTGTCCACGGCGAATAAAAGGCTCAGACAAAGCGACAAGACGCTCCCGAGCAGAAGTACCAAACAGCTCGGCATAGTCATCTAAGTTGAAGCCCCACTGAGTTCTCAAACGCGTCATAATATACTCATGCCGCTTCTCTACTTCCGTCAGACATTCACGCTCATAAATACGCTTGCCTTGCTCCCAACCCTCAATGTATTGGCGGATAGAAGCAACATTATAACTTCGGCTTACACCATCGTAGCTGTGCGCTGCTGGTCCAGCACCGATATAATGAACGCCTTGCCAATAACCCGTATTGAGGCGAGCATATTTATTGGGTTTAGCGAAGTTGGATATCTCGTAGTGCTCATAGCCTGCACTCTTGAGGTTGTCGATGAGCATCTCAAAAAACTGCAAGCTAAGCTCCTCACTAAGTTCCTCCACACGACCAAGGTCTCTAAGCCTCGTGAGTGGTGTCCCCTCCTCATAAATCAGATGATAAGCCGAAATATGTGGGACGTTAAGTGCAATAATACGCTCAAGATTATCCTGCCAAGTCGCCACGGTCTGCCTTGGCAAGCCATAAATCAGGTCTAAGCTGATGTTATCAATCCCGACAGCTCTCAAACGCTCGACAGCTTGATATACCTGCTCTCTATTATGACGTCTATTCAGGAATATCAAATCATCTTCTTGAAAGCTCTGAACGCCCATGCTTACACGATTGATAGGTAGTGCTCTCAGTCCTTCGGCATAATCCGCTGTAATGTCATCGGGATTAGCCTCTAAAGTTATCTCTGCCACCGCATCAATTGCGTAATACTGCTCAATAACAGAGCATATACCACCAAGCTCTTCTATGCTCAGTAGCGAAGGTGTTCCCCCTCCGAAATAGATATTCGTGAGGGAGCTTCCTTGTGGCAATTCGCTTGCACGCTCACGCAATTCATTATGCAACGCCTCTAGATAACGAACACGCAGACCGAGATTGGTCTGCGTGTAGAAGTCGCAATATGCACATCGCTGTGCGCAGAACGGCACATGTATATACAAATTCATGTACCGTCTTAATTAGTTTTAGACGGTAGTACAGAGCCTAATGTCTGCGTAAAACGGAACTCAGCACTCACTTCTGAAGGCGTAGAGACACCGAAACTATTAACGGCCTCTACTCCGAAAATCAGCTTATCCCCAGGATTAAAGTTGGCGAGTAGCATCGAGCAAACAGTTTGTTCAAGACCTTCTTTAACGATGTAGCTCTCCTCAGTGCCATTGGCATGTACAGCAGTACACCACACACGATAAGTTATCCCTGTAACCTTCTGCTCTGGCATCATCCAGCTAAGGGTAATATGCTTACCTGTAAGCTTAAGGGACAAACCACGAGGCACAGCGGGCTTAGTCGCCTTACCTCTCGCAAGCTCTGGATAAAGAGCCTTATACTTAAATTGCTCTTGTATGAGGGTACGCAGATAAGGACGACGAGGACCAATATTACCCTCACGGAACATACTAACGCCCCCAGCCTTATACTTACGAGCTAGCTCTATCTGCTCCTTAATAACAGTAACTGGCCAAGCTCCTTTCTCTGTAGGCTCTGTACGGTAAGGAGCAAGACCCGCAACAACAGGTACATAACGCCCAACACGCTCCTGCCAGTCAATGAGGAAAGGTTCGTACAGATAATCTTTGTAATACATCATAGGAGCAAGGAAATCAACAAGCCCATGCTTAGCCCATTCCTCTGCATCCTGATAAACATCATCATAAGCTGTCCAGCCATGAGCCTTACCTAGCGTAGGAAGCTTGCGCAGCTTACCTAGAGGAGCTACACTAACTTGCACATCAGGACGCACCTTCATCAGACTATCTTGTACCTCTTGTAGCTGTAGGGTTAAGTTCTCTCTACGCCAAGCAGCTTTATCCTCTCCTTCACCATAGAGCTTATAGCTACGAGAGTCATTATAACGTCCAGCCTCTTCGGGATAACGGAAATAATCAAAGTGAATACCATCAACTTGATACCTGCGAGCGATATCACTCACAAGCTTAGCGATGTGTGTACGCACCTCTGGAAGACCTGGGTCTAGATGGTAAGCACCCATGTGCGGAATAGCCCACTCAGGGTGCTTCTCTATGATAGGGTGTTTAGGAGTTCCTTTTGATACCAAGGGATAAGTTACTACCCAAGCATGTATCTTAAGGCCACGCTTATGGCACGCTTCGACAGCGAAAGCTAGCGGGTCATAGGCAGGGCGAGAAGCATCGCTTGTAAATACCTTATTGAATGGTTCATTACTATAATAGTTCACTGAGCCCGATTGGCGTGCTTGGAAGAACACCGTATTGTAGCCATCTTCGACCAATCTATCTAGGATACGCTCAAGGCTTTCCTTTTGCTTACGTACGCCGTCAGGAGTATCAGCCTTAACCTGAGGCCAGTCCAAGCCAGCGACAAGCGTTAGCCATACGGCACGCATCTCATGCTTGATACTATCACCCAATGGAGGCGTCCACTGAGGCTTTGTCGGTTTAACGACTAGTTGTGTACTATCCACGACCTTCGGCATAATAGGCAAGTGCTGAGGCTTTTTCGGTCCACAGGCCGTAAGAAGAAGCCCCGCGCCTATTGCGGAAGCAATTTTAATTATTGATTTCTGCATAACTTATATTATCGATTAAACGAACCTCCCCACAATAAACAGTAATACAACCTTGAGGAGTAGTGCTATCGCTCCAGCTCTGAATTTCTTCAAGTGTCAATGAGTCTACAATCTCATAGTATTCAACACGGAGTGTAGGGATTGCATTGATTTGCTCTACAACCCATTGAGCCGTTTCCTTAGGTCCATGCTCACGAGCATAGGCAAGGCTTTCTTTCAAGATACGATAGATATTAGGAGCCATCGAACGCTCTTCTCTGCTCAAACGAATATTACGGCTGCTCAAGGCCAAGCCATCATTTTCGCGTACAATAGGGCAAGCGACAATCTTAACGGGCGAATTGACGAGCTTACACATCGCCTTGATAACTGCAATCTGCTGAAAATCCTTCTCTCCAAAGAAAGCTAAATCAGGGCGAACAATCTCAAACAAACGCTGTACAACCTGCATAACACCTGCGAAATGCCCTGGACGATAACGCCCTTCCATCACTTCGGCTACACGCCCAACAGCATAATCACAGCGCACTTCTTCATCTTGAGGATAAACAACCTCTACTGCAGGGTGAAAGACTGCCGTCGCTCCAGCAGAATCAAGAAGAGCGGCATCTGCCTCAAATGTACGTGGATAAGTTTCAAGGTCTTTCTTGTCATTGAACTGTGTAGGATTGACAAACACGCTCACTACACACACATCGCACTCCGTGAGGGCACGTTTAACCAAGCTCAAGTGTCCTTGGTGCAATGCGCCCATCGTTGGTACAAAACCTACAGTCTTACCAGCACGCTTTTGCTGCTCTACAAAAAGCTGTAGACTTTGTACGTCATTAAATACTTCCATGAGTCATACAATGAGGGAGAAAGTTATTCCCCCTCATGATTTTAGTTAATGATGAATTTATATTCTTATTTCTTAATATCACCTTGGGCAACGAGCCATTCGGCTATTTGCACAGCATTCAGTGCAGCTCCCTTCTTAATCTGGTCTGCAACACACCAGAATGTAAGCCCCTTAGGGTTAGCAAGGTCTTTACGCAAACGACCGACATAAACAGGGTCTTTCTCTGCGACAAAGAGCGGCATAGGGTAAGTCTGTTCACTTGGCTCGTCCATAAGCACTACGCCAGTAGCTTCTTTGTAGGCTTGGCGCACACGCTCCAAGCTCAATGCCTCCTCTGTCTCTACCCAAATAGCTTCGCTGTGCGCTCTCGTAACAGGCACACGAACGCAAGTAGCACTCACCTGAATATCGCTGTGCATAATCTTGCGTGTCTCATTGTACATCTTCAGCTCCTCCTTAGTGTAATCATCTGCACCAAATACATCAATCTGAGGAATTAGATTGTAAGCAAGCTGATAGGCAAACTTCTGTACGCTTGGCTCTTCGCCAGCAGCGATTTCTTTGGTCTGACGGTCTAGCTCGTCCATACCACGCTGTCCGGCACCGCTCGCAGCTTGGTAAGTAGCCACATGAACACGTTTAATATGTGATAGCTTCTCAATGACGTTTAAAGCAACTACCATCTGTATCGTTGTGCAATTAGGGTTCGCAATGATACCACGTGGACGAACAAGCGCATCCTTAGCATTGACCTCAGGCACAACTAGGGGAACATCCTGCTCACCACGGAAGGCACTTGAGTTGTCAATCATCACAGCCCCATGCTTGGTAATCGTCTCAGCGTACTCAAGCGAAATAGAGCCTCCTGCGGAAACAAAAGCTACATCTATATCCTTAAAGTCGTCGCCATGCTTCAGCTCACGAATAGTGTACTCCTTTCCTCGGAAGTTAATCACCTTACCTGCAGAGCGAGCAGAAGCAAAGACTTCTAATCTGTCAATTTTGAATGATGGACGCTCAGCCAATACACGAAGGAACTCTTGTCCCACAGCACCACTAACGCCTACTATTGCTACATTCATATTCTATTTTATATTCTAATTTTATCTACACGTAAGTACAAAGGTACTGATAATCGCATAAATAAGCTTAGCTAAGCATATCAAAAATTACAACTTTTGTACTTCTCTCTATCAAAGGAAAGGGGCTACCGCCTCACTTACGGTAGCCCCTCTCACTATTCTTTTATCTGTTAAACGTTGCTATGCTCACCTCCCTCCGTTGCCTTGGGGTTAGGAGCGGCAGGCTCATGATGCGTTTCAGCCGTAGAGGGCGCAACGTCTGACTTATCCCCTAAATGAGTACCCTTAGCCTTGGGATTCACAACTGATACTGAAACTCGCTTAGCTAATAGACGCATAGCCTTCTTTGGAGTATAGCGCACATAAGGAGTACGCAGAGCAGAGGCGTTCACATCCTCTTCCTTATCCATCTGCTTGACACTGACTGCTACATGCAGGGCCCCCAACTCTCCCAAATCGATGCTATCACCTCGTAAAATAGCTTCCTTGACGACATCTGTCAGGCTGAAGATAGCTGCTCGCACATCGCCACGCGTAAGCGTTGTACTACGCGTGATAGATTCCTCAACCTGCTCAAGCGTCATACGCCCAGAAGCTTGCTTATGAGCAAAGAATAATACTTGACCTTTCTTCTTACCGATAGAAGCCTTACGGCTCTTTACTTGAAAACGTAACATAATAATACTGTTTATATATAATGAATAAATATGTGTCCTAAAGGTCGTGCAGGTTCGCGGCTCTAGTCGTGGCCACTCAAACTAGGATAGCGTGTTACTTGCTCTTCCCTTATCACACTACAAAGGTAAGGCAGCGCTCATCCCTGCTGGTACACTTTGAGTACACAATACAATTATACGCATACTTCAAGCTAGGCAACAGCTTACTTGCATATAGATAAACATCACAAATAAAGCATATTAAGACGTATTCCAATTAAATCTAATCAGAAAAGAAAAATATTGAGCATACTGTTTAACCAGGGCTTCCGCATCAAAATTCAGGCTAATTACGAGTGCCGTAGGCACGATACTTCTTCAAAGCCCAGGGTGGAATGAGGGCAAAGCCCGATATGAAACCCTGGGTATCTACAGATAAAAGTAAAATGAGCTCCGTAGGAGCGGCACTAACAGCGTGAGTGTTGAGGCTCTTGCTTTGGGCTTGTGTCGCCCCTTTGGGGCTCAATAAATGTGTTACAATAATTAACCCAGGGCTTGCGCCCTGGGCTATGAAGGAGTATCGCCCTTGCAGGGCTCCTCTACGTCTTCCCTATCGCTTTATTATTTTGATGCGATTGCCCTGCTCCATATATGAGTACCTAGGGAAAGGCTTCTCTTAAAAGACTATATATAGCCATAAAAAGAGAGAAGACCCTCAGTCATACGACTAAGAGCCTTCTCCAAAACTGGCAGCTACCTACTCTCCCACTATACGCAGTACCATCGGCACGATTGGGCTTAAC
>QWCR01000148.1_pt1 | contig 62317 bp, 52 predicted proteins | sample 1972581 | NCBI WGS metagenome assembly QWCR01 (sample SAMN09866703, study PRJNA288562) | Human oral metagenome isolate pre4_saliva, whole genome shotgun sequencing... | isolation source: mouth | host: Homo sapiens | place: USA: California
TTCGTTCAATCTGAAAAAGTTAAAAGGTTCTGCTCAAAAGTTATCAGATGATTTAAAGAACCGCATAGAAGACCTCGAAAAAGAAGTGAAAGAAGCTACAAAATAACAGCAAATTAGCAAAATACCACTGGCACAAGTCTATAGTTATACCTATGATTACAGAGCTATAGTGCTTTTTTGCAGAAAATACCTCCAAAGAATTAAATACTCTTTGGAGGTATATTATGATTTTATAATTGACGCGCCTACGTTCAATATCCAGCACTCTTTTTAAGAGTTATCTTTATCTTATCTTTTATAGCAAAAATACAAGGATAATGAATAATTCATATTTCAAAGATACCCCCATAAGTCCATTGGAGCGTTTCGCTCCATTAGTAACACGTAATCTGATTTTTATCAACCTCATTGTATGGCTAGCACAGCTCGTACTACCCAAATCCTTAGGTTTTGATATTACAGATTGGGGCGCATTGCATTTCTATTATGGCAGTGCTGCACACTTCTATCAGTACATCACTTATATGTTCCTCCACAGTACAGATAGCTTGATGCATATTCTGAATAATATGTTCATGCTGTGGATGTTCGGCTCTGTCATTGAACGTTACTGGGGACCTAAACGCTTTCTAATCTATTATCTAATAACAGGGATTACGGCTGCCCTCACACAGCAAATAGTGTGGGCAATAGATTTAAGTAGCGTTACAAGTGGAGCCTATCAGTTTGTAAACCTTGGGAATAATCAGATTATCCCCGCTGCAGAATTCCTCAATATGCCAACGACTGTTGGAGCTTCCGGTGCCGTTTTCGGGCTATTGCTTGCTTATGGCATGCTCTTCCCTAATAGCGAAATGTATTATCTGTTTCTTCCTATACCCATCAAGGCTAAATACATCGTATTGCTCTTTGGTGCTTATGAGTTATTCTCAGGGGTACATGCCACAGGTAGCAATGTCGCACATTTCGCCCACCTAGGAGGCATGATTGGCGGGATTATACTTATTCTCCTTTGGCGCAGAAAGAAAATTATATCCGGACCATATAACTAGACTTGTGCCAATGTCTATGCTTACAAGATGGTCTAGACAGCCTATGCACGTTAAACTCATAACGATTGCATCTGTCTACGCTATAATATTCCCCTTACTACTGATACTCTCTAATCTCTTAAATTGGGAGGGCTGGAGTTTCAAGATACTTGCCTTATCCAATGCTCTTGAGTACGACCCTATTATTAAGAGTCGCATTACCGAACCTTGGGGTATCATTACCTATCCTTTTGTTCATAACGGAATACAGCATTGGGCTTTTAATATGCTCGTACTATGGAGCGTAGGCGAACTATTTATACGTTACTACGGAGATAGACCCATACTCTCTATATTCTTTGGTGGTAGCATCGTGGGCGCACTGAGTTATACACTGGCACTCACGACGCTAGATTATTTCAGCGTTTGGCCTACGGCATTAAGACTTGTAGGCTCGTCCGCAGGTATTTATGCCCTATGCTTCGCTCTTGGGCTCTCACAACCCAAGTTGCGTATTAGGCTACCTCTCCTTGGTCAAGTAAATTTTCTCGTTATTATCCTCATCACTTATGCCTTATCTGTCTTACTCGGAGAGCATAATTGGGGCGGGATAGTTGCTCATCTAGGAGGTGCGCTCTATGGTGTAGTATGGGGACTTGTCAGAGCGCAGGGAGGTCGAGATTATCCTACACAATGGCTTGCCAAACTCAAGATTCCCAAGAAAAGAAAAGAGCAAGCACTCTCAATCAGTTCTTCCGACAAAGAACTTGAACGCATTATAACCAAACTAAGGCATAGCGGTTATACTAGCCTTAGCGAAGACGAAAAGATATATCTACAGAAATACAAACATTAAGTAATGGCAAAGAAGAGTCTATGGTATAGTTTGGAGGTAGGAGTACGCTTTATCCTAAGATGGCTAAGCTATATCCTTACGGCTGCCACGACATTGCTCTATATTGGCTCTGCCTTCAGCCCTTATATTCCTCCGAGATTATCAGCCCCCGTAGCTTTGCTTGGATTATTCTTTCCCCTTGTCTTCATGGGGCAGTTACTCGTGTGGTCTTATTGGCTGGTACGTAGACGTTGGCGCATCTTTATCGGATTAAGTCTCATCTTTGCCTTTTCTTGGGAATCTATCTACTCATACATGCCTCTACATAGAGGTCTTTCACGACAACTAGAAGAATACCAAGGTCCTCGTCTGAAAGTGCTTTCGTATAATGTGTGTGGCTTTGGCTTCGAGCATCATGGTTCTCAGCGACCTAATAAAGTTCTTTTATACCTCAAGAGCAGTGAGGCGGATTTAATCTGTTTACCATGCTCCTTTCTCGCTATCCTATAAAAGAGGCAGAGCGCATACCTATGCCATCATACACCAATGGAGCAGCACACTTCAAAGTCAATATAGGTGGACAAGAGACGCATGTTATCAATGTTCATCTAGAGAGCTTCCGCCTAAGCAAGTCCTTAGGACAAGAATACATGAGCTTAGTTGCTAAGGGAAAAGCCTTTGAGTTTCAAGATGCCTTGCGCAGTAAGTTCACTCCTATATTTCGCCATCACGAGCAACAAGCCAATATTGTCAAACACTACGCTGACTCTCTACAGACAGAGAGGTTAATCATTTGTGGCGACTTCAACGATACTCCCGTGTCTTATGCTCATGAAAAACTTGAGCGTGGCATGACAGACGCATTTACAAAGGCTGGTAATGGGCTTGGCTATAGCTTTGTTTCTCGTACCTTCCTTGTGCGTATAGACCACATTCTTTTAGGAAAAGCTTTTACGCCCTATTATACAAAAGTAGATGCAGGAGTTAAAGGCAGTGACCATTATCCTGTCTTTACCTACATCAAACCAACAGAATAACATTATGCCTGCTTTACAAACAAGAATACGCCTACCTGAACCACTAGAAACACGACTAAGCTATGGCGATAACATGATTAGCCTTGGGTCATGCTTTAGTGAGCATATAGGCGAATATCTAGCTAATCTAGGTCATCATATCTCAGTTAATCCTTTTGGTGCTCTATATAATCCTCTGTCTATCTCAGAAGCTATATCTAGACTCATAAGCGGTGAGCCTTACGAAGCGCATGAGCTATATGAGTATGATGGCTTATGGCACAGCAGTCAGCACCATGGAAGTTATTCCGCAGCGACTAGTGAAGAGTGTCTTAGACGCATCAATGAAGACCTTAAAGAGGCGAGTCTAATGCTTCCAGAGACTAAGTTCTTACTCATTACTTGGGGGACAGCATGGATTTATACCGATAAAGAGCGAGAAGGAACTGTGGTATCTAACTGCCATAAGCGACCAGAGCGAGAGTTCGAGCGTCGCCTATATAGCGTAGACGAACTCACAGAAAAGGTATTACCTGTCCTCAAGCAAGTCCTTGAACTTATTCCTGACCTTCGTATCATTACGACGATAAGCCCAATCCGACATCTACGAGATGGCGCACACGGCAATCAAATCAGTAAGGCAACACTACTCCTTATGGACGAAGCCCTACGCTCAGCCTTAGGAGAGAGATACAGCTATTTCCCCTCTTACGAAGTCCTCCTAGACGAATTGAGAGACTACCGCTTCTATGCTGATGATATGGCACACCCTAGCCCATTAGCTCAGAGAATAATCAGAGAATACTTCGCAGAGTGGCTTATGAACCCAGAAGAGATAAGGCTCTCTCAAGAAGTACTCAAACTAAAAAGTCAATACGAACATAGAACTCTGCAAAGCGAACACCCAGAAGCAGAGTTAAGGCATGAACAGCTATTAGTACTCATTCGCAGTATGCAGAACTTACACCCAGAGATTAAGTTCGATAGTTGGTTCAAAGATTAGGACTTACACAGATGATACTATTTAATACAGCCCACACACCCGAAGCATTTGCGGCTAAAATGGTTGTCAATCCATCTAATTACGATGTAGAGCATGTAGTTATTGATAGCCGTTCGGGAAGTCTTGGGGGACATGCGCTCTTTGTTGCGCTCATTAGTCCTTCTGATAATGGACACCATTATATCCCTAGTGCCTACAAACAAGGCGTTAGGGTATTCTTAATATCAGAGGGCTTAGATAAATTGCAGAAAAAGTATACAGATGCTTGCTTTATCTTAGTCGAAGATACACTAGAGAGCTTGCAGAGTTATGCACGTGCGCGTCGTTTAGAGTCGAAGGCACATATTGTGGCGATTACAGGAAGCAATGGTAAAACGATTGTCAAAGAGATGCTATATAGCCTACTCTACAGAGATGTAGAAGGTCTATACCGCTCACCAGGGAGTTACAATAGCCAAATTGGGGTTGCTCTCTCGCTTATCGCTATGCCTACAGACACCCGATTAGCTATTATAGAAGCGGGTATTTCTCGCCCGGGAGAGATGCGCCGACTACAAGAAATGATTCTTCCTGACGAAGTTCTCATCACCAATATCGGTACAGCTCATCTAGAAAATTTCACTAACCAAGAAGACCTAAAAAGAGAAAAACTAATCCTAACAAAAGGAGCTAAGAGCGTTTATTATGCTCCTGAGAGTGAACCCAAGCAATATCTTACATTACTTGCAAAATCACCTTTTGCAGATAGAGCTGGTAGACAGAATTTAAGTCTAGCTCTTAATTACATTGAAGCACGCTTCCCCTCTATCTTTGCTAAGGTAGAGCAATATATTCCTCAACTAGAACCCGTAGAGATGCGCTTAGAGGTCAAGGAGAATGCTCGTGGGAAGGTTCTTATTAACGATAGCTATTCCAATGACCTTGTATCATTGGAGATAGCTCTAGAAGCACAAAACCGCTTAGGAGGTCATGCTATTGTCCTCAGCCCGATAGAGCAGTCGTCCCTCAGCGCAGAGGAACTAGCCCTGCGCGTGAGAACGCTCTTGAGTACCTATCAAACGAAGAAAGTCTATCTACTTGGCTGGTCACTTGGGCAACCTAGTAGCGGTATGGTCTTTATTGAGACCTCTAGCATAGAGGAGTTATTATCGCTCTATCGTGATGATTTACTAGATGAATACGCTCTATTAGTTAAGGGGGCAAGACGCTATAAATTAGAAGAACTCATACATCACCTCTCTAAGCGTGAGCACGCTACACGCTTGGAAGTCAATCTCTCTACCATAGAGAGTAACTTAGCTTTTTACCGCAGCAGATTACCGCACTCAGCTTCTCTTATCTGTATGATTAAGGCTGATGCCTATGGTCTAGGCGCATTAGAAATAGCACGAGCACTAGAGTCTACTCAAGTAGCTTACCTAGCCGTTGCCGTTGCTGATGAAGGGAAAGCGCTCAGACAAGCAGGTATTAAGAAGCCTATTATCGTAATGAATCCCGCCTTAGATAGCTTGGATACGCTTGTTACTTATCATCTAGATGCTGAGATTTATTCGCTAGAGATGCTGCAACGCTTTGCCCCTTATCGCCTCGCGCAGGGTTATCCCGGTTTGCATCTTAAGGTAGACACAGGTATGCACCGTCTAGGTTTCAGACACGAAGATATGGAAGATGTATGCCATGTACTGGAAGAAACTAAAGCACCTCTATCGAGTGTCTTTAGCCATTTTGCAGGAGCTGACGACGCTAAGTTTGATAGCTTTAGTCAGAAGCAGGCCGATTACCTGAAAGCATTCTATGACACACTCATAGAGCACACAAGCACCTTTCAAGAAACTCGTCCTATGCTGCATCTCCTCAATACCGCAGGATTAGAACGCTTTAATGACACCTATTCATTTGATGGTGGACGCCTAGGCATAGGCTTATATGGGTATAGCCCTAGCGGTCGTACAGAGGTGCGCCCCGTGGCAACACTTAAGACGCGCATCTTGCAGGTTAAGCGTATTCCTAAGGGTGAACCAATAGGTTATAGTTGTACCATTTCTTTCCCTGAGGACTGCGACATAGCGATTATCCCTATTGGCTACGCCGACGGGCTCTTACGTCGCTTTGGTAATGGACGCTGGTCTATTAGTATAGGTGGTGTTCTTTGCCCTATTATTGGCAATATCTGCATGGATGCTTGTATGGTCAATGTTAGTGGAGTAAAGGCTAAAGCAGGCGATGAAGTGATTATCTTCGGAGATAATCAAACACCTATTACAGATATGGCTAAAGTCGGAGATACTATTCCGTATGAAATCCTAACCTCCATCTCTCCTCGTGTGGTACGCGTTTATGTGAGAGAGTAAGTTCTAAAGAAGACCTTTTCATTGTGTGGCAATCTCTAAAGAATCCATACACGACGGATAAGAAGGATAAAAGAAACGGGCTACAACCTTAAGGTTGTAGCCCGTTTTGATTGTATTGTGAATGATGAATGCTTATTCAGCGTTCATGATTACGATACGGTTCCATACGTTTTCAGCATAAGGCTGCTGGCGGTCACCCTCCCAGCTAGCCTTGATGCGGTCAGCAGAGATACCATACTTTTCAACAAGAATCTTCTTCACAGCTTCAGCACGACGTTCAGAGAGCTTGTAGTTGTAGTCTGGTGTACCTGTTTGGCGGTCAGCATAACCTACAAGAGTAATAGTCTCGGTGTTGTTCTTAGCATATTCTGCGATATTGCGGATGTTAATCAACTGGTTAGGGTCTACTACTGCGCTGTTTAGGCGGAAGTAAACAACGTTACCAACTGCGATACCTGCAACCTGTGGAGCTGGAGCTTCTGGGCAATCAACTGGACGCTTAGAAAGCTCAGCGTTTTCAGCACGAAGGCTGTTAAGTTGCTTGTTTAGGCTAGCGATAAGCTCATTGTCTTGAGCCTTAAGCTGAGTGAACTCCTTCTTACCAAGGTGGAAAGTAAGGCTAGCACCTGCAGTACCTAGGAAGCTACGTTCGTATACAACAGATTTATCAGCTTCGTCATTCTTGATTGGTGATAACTCACTAGTTGTACGGAAATTATTAGCTAATACTTGTGCTTCAAGATTTAAGTCTACACACTTAGCTAGACGGAACTTAAGTTGAAGTCCCCCACCAGCTAGAGCAGAGTTCTTACCTTCAGCAGGTAGAGGTCCTTGGAAACCTTGTGGGAAATCCGTACCAACTTGCGTTGCAGCACCTACAGAAAGGAATGGGATTAGGTGGAAGAAACGATTTTCCTTGTACTCAGAGAAATAGTTAACTACATCAAACATGAAGTCAACTTGCCCCATAGCATACTTGTGAGTAGCTTTGTAAGCAGTCTGAGTTTTATCAATTGTCACATTGAAACGGTCTGTAAGATTGCCGTAAGTAAGCTTCGCACGAGTAGCAAAGTAAGGATTGTGCCACTTACCAAGTGCAAGAGAAGGATTAACAAGGTTAATACCATCCTTACGACCGAAGTCGTAATAGTTCATTCCTGAGAACTGGAATGAAGCTGCGTCACCGATTTCAAGGAACCAGTGGCTCTTAGCACCATCCTTAGCAAAGTGAGCCTTACGAGCAGGCACTGAAGTATTTTCCTGAGCATTAAGAGCTGTTGCACCCACAAGAGAGGCAAGAGCCATGCACATTAGTTTCTTAGTCATTGTCTTGATCTTTTCTAGTTAGATAATTAGCTGTTAGCACTGACTCTATGATTACTTAGAACGAATGATAACCACACGGTTCCAAGCAGTGCTCTTACCGCTGAATGGAGCTTCGCTGTCAGACTTGTACTCTACAGTGATGCGTTCAGATGGAACACCATACTGCTCTGTAAGAATCTTAGCTACAGCTTGAGCACGCTTTTCAGCAAGACCCTTGAAGCGACTTTCAGCCTTCTGAGTGTAACCTGTTACTACGATTTCACCACCCTTCTTGTTTACGAATTCACTTGCATCAAACACAGTGATAAGCTGGTCCTTAGACACTTCGCTCTTACCATGCTGGAAGAGTACGCTCTTCTCTGCAAGGAAGTGGTTCTTAGTTTCTCCTGCAGGAGCTACTGCCATAACTTCTGGGCAGTTCACTGGACGCTTAGCAAGCTCAGCATTTTCAGCACGAAGACGACTGATTTGACCATTAAGCTCTGCAACTAGAGCATCATCTTGAGCTACGAAAACATCATGACCAGTCTTACCTAGACGGAAATTAAGACCTGCACTAGCTGTATAACGCAACTTGTTTTCGAAAGCACGTGGATGTGAATATGAGCTTAGACGCATGCCATTGTAAGTTGCTTCTCCTTCTGCTACTAGATCTACACGATCTGATAGACGGAAAGCAAGCTGAACGCCAGCATTAGCTGTTCCAGCCTGTACATTGTTGTACATGTTGCTGTCAAACTTTACTTCGTAACCAAGACCTAGGTAAGGGTTAACGTGTACAAAGTAGTTCTTGTTACGCTGACCAAAGAAGTTTACTAGGTCTAGCATAAAGTCTACATGACCATTTACAAACTTGTTGTTTTGTTCGAGAACAGCCTTGTCGAAAGTCTTTACTTCACCACCAGCAACCTTAAGGCGAGTAGCAAAGTAAGGATTGAACCACTTACCTACTGATAGGCTTGGAGTAAATGTTAGGCGATCAGCAAACTTAGCCGAGCTATTATCGCCACTACCCATGATTGACGCCCCACCTTGGAAGGTGATGAACCAGTTAGCAGAAGGGTTCTTTTCGAATACTGTACGAGTATTCTTTGCGCCTTCTGTCTGTGCATTCGCTGTCATGGCGAATGCTCCCGCTAGAGCGAGAACAGTTAACTTTAGCTTCATAATCTATTATATATACTGTATAACTATTTCCTTAATACGGATAAAATACAACGCAAAGATACTAATAATATCTGTACAGCTATATTTACTTAACAATTTGTTAATCCCTAAATAAGCTAATCTATCAGAAAATATATTCATCGGCTAAAAAGCAATCCGACGAATAACTAAAATCATATGAATGCCTACTAAAAACTGAGATTCTGGTCACTGAAAACAATCATTGCACAGAGTAATCTGTAAACTTCAGCTGAAGTCTGTACAAACTACGGCTGAAGTTTGTACAGACTACACGTGAAGTTTGTACAGACTTCGCCGAGGTTTTAACTTTAGGAAAGGCAAGTACAAACTTCCTATAATGGTGCGACCAATTTAGGCTCTCCATAACCAATAAAGGACGGACACTACTATTCCTTGAAATCTAGAGCTTAACTTGCCTTTGGGCTAGGCTCACAACAAAATGACTTAAAAACGACACACAACCCCTTAAACAGGGGTGCGTATCAGTTTACACACGATACTTGCTCAAGATTTTTTCAGTCTATAAATTATTTATTTGTAGATGATTAGCCCTTTTAGGATAACTTGTTAGGCAAAATTATTTTCCGATTATTTGGTAGATATTAGAAAAGTGTATTATCTTTGCATTGCAAACGAGAGGGAAACCGCTTGTAAGCAAGACCAGAAACGGTGTGGTAGTTCAGCTGGTTAGAATACCTGCCTGTCACGCAGGGGGTCGCGGGTTCGAGTCCCGTCCATACCGCAAAGCCTAAGTTCAGAAATGAGCTTAGGCTTTTTTCTTGTCTAATTGAATAGCATCAACAAAGCATACGCTTATTCTGTTTCAGCATAAAAACGACATATATTATATGAGTATCCATTCACTTATGCGCTTAAACGTAGCACATATCCTAGTACCTTTTCTATCACTAGGCCTAGCATCCTGCCTAGTCGATGAACGTCCCTCTATGGAGGCTGACATTGAAACTATATCAATTACGGGAGTAGATGCACAGAAACTTTTAGCCTATCCACGAGAAGCAGAGCGCAATATTCTCTCTCAAGATAATAACATTGTCTATCATCTAGCTACGGGGGCTAACGATTCCCTACTTAAGAAAATTCATCTAGACTTTAAGCTATCACAAGGTGCTAAGATTACTCGCCTAAGTGATGCAAATAAGGATTTTACCAACGGCTCGACTATAGAATACGAAGTTGTCAGCGAAGATAAAGCTTGGAAACGACTCTACCGCATACAGTTTATAGCAGCGCCTTCGCTCAATACTCACTTTAGCTTCGATACACCACGTCCATTTCATGGAGCCAACGAAGAAGAAAAGACTCCGAATAATCAGTATTGGCAGTGGTCTCTAGACGAAAGTATCCCCAACGAAACACGTATATGGGGAACAGGTAATGCCGGGTTCAAACTTAGCCAATGGAATGCAACGCCAGAGGATTTCCCTACAAGTACAACAGATATTGCACGCTCGGGCAAGGCTGTTAAGCTAACGACTCGTTCAACTGGGTTCTTCGGAGCTATGCTCAAAAAGCCTATCGCAGCAGGGAATATATTTATCGGAACATTTAACCTAGGAAAGGCTCTCTTGAATGCTCTAGAAGCTACACAATTCGGAATACCTTTCAATAGAAAACCTCTGCGCATTAAAGGTTTCTACAAATGGCAGGCAGGAGCTAAATACACTGATGCTAGCCAGAGTAGCGTATCAGGTCCTTCAGCTGATGGCAAAGACTTACCTCAGATTTATGCAGTACTCTACCGCAATACAGACCAAGCCGGTCAGCCCATTATCCTTGATGGATCAAATATTCTATCACACCCCAATGTCGTAGGTATTGCTCTTGTCCGTGATTATCAAACTACAGGTATCGAGGCTTCCTCTCCTTGGGCAGAATTCGATGTCCCATTTGAGTACACTGCAGGCGAACCTTCTGAATCACTCCTATTCAAAGGCGCTTATAACCTTACATTCGTATGCTCTTCTAGCCGCAATGGGGCTAAATTTGAAGGTGCAGTTGGCTCAACTTTGATTATTGATGATGTAACGATTGTTATCGACAATAAATAATAAGTTATGATACTAAGCAAAACAAAATATATCCTTGTAGCACTTATGGCAAGCATGAGCGCTACGGCTCAAGTAAACGAAGGGCAGTCATCTAAATGGACGCTCACACCACAAGTAGGCTATACCATGGGAGGAATGACTCCTATTCCAATGGTCCCTGAGATACGCAAAATCAATGAGTTTAAACCTTTGCAAGGTCTTTCCTTAGGATTAGATTTATCATATCAAGTAGATAAAGACTGGCAATTAAAAGGGGGCCTGCAGTATTTCAACCGAGGAATGAAAACGGAAGCACAGGTGAAAGGCTACCACATGACAGTTAAGCAAGGAGACAATTCTCTCCGAGGTTACTTTACGGGTCACAATCATAGTGAAGCCGAACAGAGTGGTTTTGCACTCCCTCTTCAAGCAGAATGGCAAGCTACTAAGCGTTTCAGCATAACGACGGGACCAGTATTCGAGTACTATGTGCAGAGGAAGTTTTCGGGCTCTGTGACTGATGGCTACCTTAGAGTCGATGTTCCTACGGGTAATAAAGTACTGTTTGGAGCGATGGGCGAGAATAGCCCAACTTACGACTTTAGTAACGATATGTCACGCTTTGGCTTAGGTTGGCAGCTAGGTCTAGCCTATCGCTTTGCTACTAAATGGCAGGCTTACGCGCTTGGTCGTTACATCTTTACGAATACATTTGAGCCCAAGTTTGAAACCATCAATATGCGCCTACACCCCGTATATCTTACCCTTGGTCTAGCTTATCAGATTAAGTTGTAATATGTAAATTCTAAGGACACTCTATAAAGTGTACCAAGACTATTCCGATGCTTGTTAGTTTTGTCGTGTTCATCTAAATACTATTGAATTATGACACAACTAACAAAGCATCGGAATTTATTTATTGGACTCCTTAGTCTCAGTCTCATTACGCCCTCTTGTAAGCAAGTTCAGCGAGTAGCCGAACGTCATCAAATAGACAGCCTTGCGTTACTAAGCAGAGACAATATCATTTGGACATACGAACGCTTGGATAGCGTTCATCACCAACCACTAGAACGCATTAGGATAGAACGAGCGAGCACTATTTATTTGAATGAGCTGAAGAAACAAGATAGTCTAAGCCATAAACACTCCATTACGAAGAAATCCAATCTTAGCAAAAGCATCGTATTTTATCTCCTCCCTCTCTGTATTGTCATTGGACTCTCCCTAGGCTTATACCTAAGCAAACGAGGTTAAGCATCTTTCAAGGAGTACAAATCTTCAGGTACATTAAGCAGATACACACGCTCAGTAGCACGTGTAATCGCCGTATAAAGCCAGCGTATCATACTCCTATCGTGAGGCATAAAGCCAAAGAAACTCATATCGACGATAACACACGGCCATTGTCCGCCTTGGGCTTTGTGCGCTGTGACGGCATAACCGTATTTAATCTCTAGCGCACCCCAAAAAGGGTCTTTGCGAATAGCTCGCCTAACATCAATAATCCCATTACCAGCCTCTGCCTGATAATCTGTAGCAAGAGCATTATAAAGCTCTAAACGCTGTTCATAAGTTCGTTGCGCTTGTTCATCGGCAAGCCCAGAGAGCAATAGACGCACATCAAGCTCTTCTTCTCTATCAGGCAGAGCTATACTCGCATCGACAAAGTGTAGCCCATACATATGATAGTGCTTATAAGTATGTAGTAGCTCCACAATCTCACCATTAGCAATAAAATCGCTCCTATCTCTCTTTTGAGCGTAATAGTAGTTGTTCCTAGCTACAATAAGTCGTTCCCGACGCACAATCTCATCTTCATAATCAAAGATATATGAGCGCACGCCTTGATTGTGCATCAAAGCTCGTTTATTACTAGGTGTAATAATCAAGACATGCTCCTTACCGTACTTTCGGTAGGCCGTATCAATAGTATCTGTTAGCTCCTCCCAAGGTAAAATCTTAAGGTCTTCTTGTCCTCCTATATTCAAATGTAGAGGCAAAGGCTCTCCCTCTATAGCTTCGGGATACTCTTCTAGCACCTCCCTTAAATATGTTGCTTGCTCTAAAATACCGCTCTCAGCCTTTTGGCGAACGACATCTCGAAGCTCAGCTTCGTAAACATGCATGCCATAATGAGCTCTAAGACTCTCCGCATCAAGAGCCTCACTAATATCGCTACCTACAGGGGGGAGCTGTGCAGTGTCACCTACAAGTATCAGCTTACAACCTTCGCTCTGCCACACATACTCAAGAAGATCGTGTAGCAGATTACCCGTACCAAAAGGCGTTATTTCAGACGAACTTGTACTAATCATTGAGGCTTCATCGACAATAAATAGGGTAGGGCGCGATGAAGAAGCCAGCTTATAAGCACCGCCTTCCTCGACAGATGCTGCAGTAGCTCGATAGATTTTGCGGTGTATCGTCGTAGCCGTTCGTCCCGTAGCCTGAGCAAGCACCTTGGCGGCACGGCCAGTAGTGGCAAGCAGTTCGCAGTTAAGTCCTATATCTTCCATAGTACGAGTAATCGCATCAAGTAGAGTCGTTTTACCCGTACCCGCATAACCTTTAAGCAGAAATACAGAATATGGATAATCATCACCCATGTATTCAGCAAAAGTTCTTGCTGCCTGCTCTTGGCTCAAGGTGGGATTAAATGCCATATTTTGAAGGACTTCTTCGCCCTGTAGATTGTATTTCATAAGACTTTATACTAACTTTGCTATATGAATATAATGATTTCCCAAGAAATGTAATTATCTTTGGACATGATTATAGCCACATTGGTAATTAAATAACAACTAATATAAGATGAACAAAGTTATTACGGGCCTTGTTGCCTTAGCCGTATTGGCACTAGGCTATGTTACAATCAAGAGTGTACTTAACCCAGTACAGTTTGATGCTAAGCAAGCTGAGAGAGAAGCTATCCTACAGAAGCAGCTTAAGAAGATTGCTTCTTACGAAGAAGCTTATCAGAGCATACACGGTCGCTTCGCAACAGCTGAAGAACTAGCAGATTTCCTTGCTAATGGTCGTCTATTCTACATCCGCGCTGAAGGTGAAGTAACAGAAGCTATGCGTGAGCAAGGTCTTACTGAAGCTGAAGCTGCTCGTCGTGGTATGATTAAGCGTGATACTGTATGGGTATCTGCTAAGGACTCTCTCCTTAAGGACGGTACTGATGCTACTAAGCTCTTCGATGTACTTGCTACTGGTAACAAGATTAAGATTGACACAGCTTATATTCAGCAGGAAATCGGTAAGGATACTGTGAACATCTCTACTGTACAAGCAACTATCCCATTCGAGTTCTACTTGAGCGACCTTGATGCACAACGCCTAGAGCAGAAGAAAGACGCTCTTAAGAAGAAGGCTAACAGCTTCCCAGGTCTTCGCCTCGGTTCACTTACTGAAGTTCGCCTAACAGGTAACTGGGAATAAGCATGATTAATGCCATTCAGGCAGAAGAAATGAGTTTGTCCATCTGGCTTCGGTCAGATGGACTTTCTTTTGCGATATATCCAAAGGGAGCGACACAAGATGATGCTCCTATACTCAAAAGCACACTCCCTTTTGCCGAACACTTCTCTCTGCGAGAGAATGTCGAGCAGTGTCTTTATGAGCAACCCGAACTAAGCTTGCCCTTTGCTCAGGTAAAAATCTATTATACACCTACGAGCGTAGCACTCGTACCTGATGCCCTCTTCGATGAGTCCAATGTAGATGTGTGGGAGACGACACTCTGTACGAAGCAAACAGAGGCATTAAGACCTTACCTTCTTGAGGGTGAAGATAAGCGTCTAGTAGGAGCTATGGATAGAGCCACACTTGAACTCCTTGAGCGTAGTTTTTTGATGCTTTCGCTTTGCCCTAATTATGCAGACAAACTCTCACTTCTACGCACAGAGGCACAGCAATCCCTAACGAGCAAACTACTCGTTTATCTTGCTTATGATGGTATCACGATTGCGCTTATTGAGCCTCATGGGCTTAGTTATATCAATCGCTTTGCATACGTGCGCCCTTCAGATGGGGATAGCAAGCACGGAGAAATCATGTATTATCTTGGGCTTGTTTGGCAATCTCTAGAACTAAGCAATACAATAGACATTGTTTTTGACGGAGAAGCAGAGCCAGAGAGTCCGCTTGCCAAGGAGCAGGAAGAACTCATCAAACAAGTTCAAGCGTCCTTATTCTAAACAGCAGAAGACTAAAAAGAGAAAGAGGCTTTGGCAAAATTACTTTTGCCAAAGCTCCTTTTTTAGATGTCTCATTTTGATGAGATATAGCTCTAGAATGAAATCGCCCGACGGTCCCCCAAATAACAAGATTACTTGCCATTTGGAGAGATTTTGCAGAATGCGGTAATCGCAAGGCATTGAGACTGAAGGCGACGGGAGTTTACTCTTGTAAATGACCAAGCCTGAATGTCGATAATAACGCAGCGAGTGCCGTATTCTGCAAAATCTCTAGAATATGCAGGAAATACCGAAATAGGTTAAGGCTCCTAGGATATAACCAACAAGAGCAATTAAACTAAAACGCTTGAAGTAATAAGCAAAGCTAATGTTCTCAAGTCCCATAATGGTTACACCCGTAGCTGAACCGATAATCAACAGACTACCACCGGTTACCGCACAGTAGGCAAGGAAAATCCAGAACGAACCATTAACCATAAACGGACTCAAACCCGTAAGGTCTGTTGGATACATACCGAGCACGGCAGCCACAAGCGCCACGTTATCAAGTACAGACGAGAGTACACCCGTAATAAAGGCTAGTACGCTGGTATTAGGGATAACTTGAGAAGTATAATGAGCGGCCACAAGAAGTTGTCCACCTTCAATAAGAGCCGCTACAGACATCAAGATACCCAAGAAGTAGAAGATTGTAACGAGGTCACTCTGACTATTAAGTAGGCAGGTCATACGAAGCTCCGTAGCATCTTTTAATAGTTTCTTATGCTTACGGAACATCGTTTCTGTATAAATCCACACGATTACCAAGCCGAATATCACCCCCATGAAAGCAGGCACATCAAAGAATGTCTGCCATATAGGAACGAGCATAAGCGACAAGATACCTAAGAAAAAGACGATAATACGAGCCTGATGGGGGAGCACTGTACTCAAATCATCATCGGGCACATCGGGTGCTGTTCTCAGTTTCGCACCACCTTTGAATAGGAATATATGAGCAAGAAGCGTAGCTGTCACCATATTCACAAATGCAGGGATAACAAGGTGGAAAATCTGATAATATGGAGTTATACGCCCACTATTCCAAAGCAATAGCGTCGTTACATCCCCAATAGGAGACCACGAACCACCAGCATTACAAGCGATTACACTGATACACGCATACTTGACACGGTCGGTTGTATTAGGAACAAGCCTACGCAATACCGCAATCACCACAATAGCCGCAGCCAAGTTGTCGAGGAAGGCAGAGAGTAGGAACGAGGCTATTGCCACACGCCAGAGCAGACGGCGTTTATTATCGGTTTCTACCAAGCGAGCCACACTCTTGAAGCCACCATAGTTATCAATGGTATTCACAAGCACCATCGAACAGAGTACAAAAAAGAGCGTACTTGAAACGTCGCCAAGGTGTTCCGTTAGACGGCTTGATAGATAATCAGATATTCCATGTTGGCTCTCGGGAAGATGACAGGTAGCACTCATGAAGCGCTTAAAGCCCTCGGTCGAAGCTGCTATATTTGTATCAACTAGGAGAATGCACCACAATAGCACGCAAGTAAGTAGCGCTGTGGCTGTCTTGTTAATTTTAATTTGCTCTTCAAAAGCGATACCTAATATCCCCAAGACAAAGATAATAGGCATTAAATAATAGCTAAACATTTTGCTTTTATGTTACTCAGTTTTTGTGTTAAGTAAATTGCAAAGTTACGATAAACCGCTCTCTTCTTCAAACTTATACTTCTTTAACCGCTCTAACAAGCACTACACATTAACCTTGAGACTAGTATCCTAATATCACCCTAAAAGTTCTCACTGAGATAATTCTAATCATGAACTCTTGCGACTCCAAAGCATTGAAATTCATAGATAAACGAAGAGAAAACAAGCCTTGCACTTCCTAAAGTCAAAACCTCGGCGAAGTCTGTACAAACTACACGTGTAGTCTCTTCAAACTTCAGCCGTAGTTTGTGCAGACTACAGCTGAAGTCTCCAGAAAGTACTACGTACTTACAAATTTAAGTGCGCGCACTCACCGAAATAAGTACACGTACTCATTCTAATAAGTGCGTGTACTTACTGAAATGAGTACGCGTACTCACGGCAACGATTTAACTTGAATAAATGAATCTGATACATTGAAGAAGTGTCCAGCCTAAGGCAATTTATATCTACTCAAACTTTTATAAACTAGCTCCACCCTCAAGGGGGCTAAACAATGCTATACGAGAAAAGCTGTATTTTCGCAAGTAGAAAAAAACTATATAAAGATTTACAATAAGAACTAGAAGAGTAATCTGCATAACTTCTCTTCTATATCGTTTAACTATGGACCCAAGACTTTGTCTAATCGTTGATTTAGAGCAGCGAGGAAATAAACAAATGTTTATAACCGAACAAGTTGCATCTATATCCAGAGAAAATAATTATTGGCTTGTACGCTTTATCAATTCCCCTCGTATATTTAAATATAACCTAGCTCGATTGCTTTATTTCACTCAAGCAGAAACGATTGAGTTAGGTGAAAAGGGGGTATATGTCCACAAGAAGCGCACCGATGCGACAGAAATACTTCGCTTTTCAGATAATAGATATACATTTTATCGCATAACTTATCCCAATGGTTATGTCAGATACCTCGAACCTCAAGATATTTATATCACACGCACACCAATCAATAATAATGGAGGGTCGGTATGGGATTATCTAAGAACGCTCGCTGATGAAACAGGACTACTTGTTGGCGAGGACAAAAACATACTCTCAAGACAATATAATCTGGTGGATTTGAAGCGTGATAATGTACCATTAGCTCAGTATATTGGGCACAAAAGAAAATTATCAAGCAATAAACTACCTAGTCAGGTGTACTATCCCTTTGGGTGCAATGCTAGCCAAAAGAAAGCCGTAGAGCGAGCTTTAACTAACCAAGTAAGCATTATACAAGGGCCTCCCGGAACAGGTAAGACACAGACTATCCTCAATATAGTTGCTAATCTGCTGATGCAACAGAAAACAATATTAGTCGTATCAAGCAATAATTCTGCAGTAGAGAATGTTGCCGAGAAATTACATCGTGAAGGCTTGGGTTTCCTTGTAGCCCAATTAGGTAATGCCGAAAATAAACAAGCATTTATCAAGCAACAGAGCGAGAACTATCCCGATATGTCCAGCTGGATTATTCAAGATATATCGACCATTAAGCACTTAGCACAACAATCTCTACAAACTGTATCTCATAGCTTTGACAAGCAAACGAAATTAGCAGAGTTGGACCTAGAGTATGAGGAGTTAAGCACGGAATATATTTATAATGAACAACTGAACAATCCTATTTTACCTGATATAGATTGGCTATATAACAAGCCATCTAAACAGCTTATGCATCTACTCAATATCTGTCAAATGATGATGGAGAAGAGGATAAAACCTAGCTTTTGGTTTCGTATAAAGTGGGCTCTTCATCTTGGACGACGTGCATACTCATTGCTCAGAAATAAGATAGCTTTAGTTGTCTCTAGTCTAGAGCACGCTGTATATAAAACTCGGTTAGATGAAATCAAAAAAGAACAAGAGGAAATAAAAGAACAACTTCAAACTATTGACCTTGAACAAAATATTAAAAATCTAACCTCGTCATCCTTGCAATTACTCAAGAATAAAATTGCCAAGGTTTATACTTCAGACTCAAGACCTAAGTTCACGACTATCGATATAACCCTCCAGTCTGAGAGATTTTTAGAAGAATATCCTGTTGTTCTTAGTACAACTTATTCGGCTAAGAGTTGTATTAGTTCAGATATGATATTTGACTATGTTATCATGGACGAAGCTTCCCAAGTCGATATTAAAACAGGTGCGTTAGCACTTTCATGTGCTCAGAATATTGTCATCGTCGGAGATGATAAACAATTACCCAATGTTATTACGAGAGAAGAAAACATTGCTCTCATGGCACTCTTATCATCTTTCCAAATTGACGAGTGCTATAATGCTGCTACACATAGCTTCCTACTATCGTGTAGTAAGGTATTCGAGGAGGCCCCTACAACGCTCTTACGAGAACACTATCGCTGTCACCCCAAGATTATCAGTTTCTGCAACAAAAGGTTCTACGAAGGAAACCTCCTAGCTATGACCACAGACCACGGAGAGCAAGATGTGCTTTGTGTTATCCGAACGGTTAAAGGCAATCATGCTAGAGGACATCTTAACCAAAGAGAAATAGATGTTATTGTTCAAGAGATTATGCCAGAGCTATCAAGCGAAGAAGCAAGTATCGGTATTATCACACCTTACCGCGAACAAGCTGAAGCTATTAATGCACTATTAAAGAAAGATATAGCTAGCACAGTACACAAGTATCAGGGGAGAGAGTGTGACACCATCATTATGAGTATGGTCGATAATGCTCCAACACAATTCTCGGATAATATAAATCTCCTAAACGTGGCTATCTCAAGGGCAAAAAGAAAGCTCTACATCGTAACATCTGGAAATGATATTCCCGAAAACACAAACCTTGCTCAGCTAATATCCTACATACGCTACAACAACTTTGAGGTAAAAGGGAGCAAATTACGCTCTGTCTTTGACTTCCTCTATAAGCAATACGCAGCAGAGCGTTTGGCTTATCAAGTAGAACATGAGAGTGGTGTATCAGAGCATCTTTCAGAGAACCTTGTTTACGATGCTATTATCGAAGCGATAAACACATTGGAGCAAAGTAATTTATCTGTAGTTTGCCATTATCCTTTAGCTAAATTAATCATGGATTGGACTCTTCTTGATGAACAAGAACAAAGCTTTGCCCAAAGCCCTTTTGCTCATGTAGATTTTCTTATTTACAATACCTTATCCAAGAAACCTTTGCTTCCTATCGAAGTAGATGGCTGGTACTTCCACCAAGATAAGGTTGTGCAGAGAGAAAGAGATGCGCTGAAAGACAACATACTTGCTAAATATGACCTTACTCCACATCGCATTTCGACCGTTGAGATAGTAAACAAGGATACTATGATAAGGCTATTAGAGCAATTCTTAAATGAGGGGCTGTGAGTAATTTTATCCCTTAAGTTTGGGTAAGTAGGGGAGCATGCAGATAGGTTGCTCATATTGAGACCGCTGTGCGGTCTCCAAAAGGACAAGTAAAACTTGTCCTTTTGTGGGGCTTTGCAGAATGCGGTAATCGCAAGGCATTGAGACTGAAGGCGCAGGGAGTTTACTCTTGTAAATGACCAAGCCTGAATGTCAATGGTCTCATATTGTTTTTACCTTTGCATTTGTTAAGTTCAGAGTCCGATATTTAATAACTTCATTCAAGAGCATCAATTATGAAAGTACTCCACACAAGCGACTGGCACCTAGGGCATAAGCTCTACGAACACGACCGCTATGATGAGCATGCCCACATGCTCAAGCAAATTGCTTCTATCGCCCAGCAAGAACAAGCTGACGTCTTAGTTGTAAGCGGTGATATTTACCATACTGCCAACCCAAGCAAACAGACACAAAAGCTCTTCCATGATATGCTCATCGAGATACAGGACGCAGCCCCTCGTATGCAGATTGTCGTCAGTAGTGGTAATCATGATAGCAGTCTAGGTATTGAGATTTCGCGCAGTCTATGGGAACGCTGTGGCATTCGTGTGGTCGGTCTTTTTGAGCGTCATGATGAAGAATTAGTTCTTGAACGACATATTGTAGAGATTTGTCGTGAGGGCAAAAGAGTAGGTTATGTAGTGGCTATCCCTTTTGCTCACCCTGCGAACTTTCCCAAAGTCCAAGATAACGCAAGCGAAGGCAATGAACGACAAACAGCCTTCGTGCAGGCCGTGCTAGACTTAGTTAGGGTACGTAATACGGACAATCTTCCCGTAGTCTTGATGGCACATTTATTCGTACAAGGCTCTGAACCCAACCAACACGACAATATCGGAGGCTTAGAATATGTACAGATAGAGGACTTCGGGACGAACTATGATTACCTCGCCTTAGGACACATTCATAAGCCTCGTAACATAGAGGTCAAGGGTGAGTTGCGTGCGCGCTACTGCGGTTCTCCCTTAGCGGTCAGCTTTGATGAGAGTTTCAAACATTCTGTATCGGTTATTGAGTTTGAAGGTCGTTTGCCTAAGCTCAGAACTATAGAATTAGAACCCTTACGCCCACTCATCACTTATCCAAAAGAAGATTTACCCTTTAATGAGGCTCTACAAGCTCTTGCCGAATACGCTAAGACGCTCACACAAACTAGCTATATCCGCTTAAAGACTAGCGATTACAGCGCACAACTAGCACCCGACTCTGCCGAGCGTGTATCAAGAGTATTAGACCAAACCCTCGGTAAATACTGCCTTATCAAGACTGCTCAGCCTGCTATACATGAGCAGGGAGCACACAAAAGTCTTACTGTACAAGAGCTAAAAACAGCAAATCCTATGGATATCGCGCAAGATTATTATCGTAAACGATACAATCAGGATTTGCCACAAGGACTAGCAGAATGCCTCCAAAAAGCTATACAAGACACCCTTCTAAACAACGACTAAGCCTATGAAACTTAAACAACTAAGCATCAAGAATATCACCAGTATTGAAGACGCCGTCATCAACTTCGACGCTAGTCCTCTAAGTAACGCACCTATCTTTTTGATTACGGGACCTACGGGTGCAGGCAAAACGTCTATACTCGATGCTATTTGCTTAGCTCTCTATGGAACAACGCCACGTTTATTAGGGAAGAATGAGGGTGTTTATAACAGTTCAGAAAGCAATAATAACGCAGGAACCAATAGGGTAGATAATCCTGCTCACATGCTACGTCGTGGAGCTGGTCTAGCGGAAGTTAAACTTGAATTTATAGGAAATGACGATTGCCCTTACCTTGCGACTTGGTCTGTAAACCGAGCACGCAACAAAATCAATGGAAATCTACAAACTCCCAAAAGATTTCTTCAAAATGTAAAACTAGGCATCAGTTATGATAAGGTTAGAGATATTGACTCCAAAATACTAGAGATTACAGGCTTTGAGATAGAGCAGTTCTGCCGTACAACAATGCTTGCTCAGGGGGAATTCAATAAGTTCTTAACCTCTGAAGTAAAAGACCGTTGTAATATCCTTGAGAAGCTCACCGGCACTGAAGTTTATTCTAAGATTGGGATAACCATTCACAATAGTTATATCCAAAGTAAGAGAGCATACGAGGAACTGAGTAACAAAATTCAACTCTTACAAGAGCAACAGCTGAGTGAAGAAGACTATAAAACACTCTCACTTAAAATAGAAAGTCTACAAACAGAAATAACTTCTCTAAATAATCAGCTTACACAAAAGCAAAACATATCTAAATGGCTTGAGCAAGAGCAAAGTCTGAACAAAGCTCTTAAAGAAGCTCGAAGCAATAAAGAGCAATGTATACTCGAGGCTCAAAGCCCCGAGGTACTGGCACGTATCGCCTTGCTTGAGCGTTGGGAGTCTAGCCGTGACATCCGCTTAAGTCTTGATAGAAGCAACACACTACAAGATGAAAAGAGCTCTATTGAGCATCAGCAAGAAGATTGTCGTCTTGATTACTATCATCTCTGCGCCCAAATACAAGCAGTTCAGAAAAATCTTGAAGACACAAAAAGCAAGATAGCAGCCTTAGAAGCTACTCAGGCAACCCATGAGCCTCACCGTGGTATGTATGACAACTTCGCCAACATACAAGGAGCTTTACAAGCCTATGAAGCTGAGGTTAAGCGTATTCAAGAAGCTAAAAAAACACAACAAACGCTACTGCAACAGTTTGAAAACCTCAAGCCCCAGCTAGAGCAAGCCCATGAGCAGGAGAAGCAGAGTAAGCGTGTTTATGAAGAACTCGTACAAGAACAAAATTCTCTACAAACAGCCTATGACCAACAGAAGCATGATGACTTAAGTCAGCTGATTAAATGGAGAAAAGAAGCTGAAGAATCCGAAAAGCAACTCCAAGAGAAAAAGTCTGAGTGTGATGAATTGGCGACTAAGCGCCAAGACAAAGTAAAAGAAGTAGAGGAGATTGAGCAACAACTTCAAACCTGCGCACAAACTCTTAAGCAACAAGAAGAGCTTTACGAAGAAAGAAAGACGAAATTTGATGCTAGTGCTTGGAGTATGGAGGAACTTTGTCAAAGTATCCGTGCTAAGCTACACAAGGGAGATACATGCCCTGTTTGTATGAACGAAATCAATCACATCGTTTCCGAAACGGAAGTACAAGCTGTATTGAAACCCTACGAAGATGAGCTTAAGCAATGCCAGAAGGATATATTTGACACCAAGAGCAAGCATTCTGAGCTAGCAGGAGCCCTCAATAGTGCTAAGAAAGATGTTAAGAACCTAAATACTAAACATCTTGAAGCTCTGAAACAATGCCAAGAGCAACAAAATACTATTGATGCAATCCTTCAAAAGCAAGAAACTATTCAGATAGATGTACGCGAACTGTCCACAGAACTTCTCCAAGAGGAAGAGCTCAAATATGAAGCTCTAAAAAAGCAAATACTTACTAAGACAAAAGAGGTCAATGAGCAACGCAAGTCTTATGACGCGGTTCAATTGGCACAGCAAAGACTACAAAAGCAAGAACAGGAGTTTACGCTACAAATAGGCAACTACGAGCATGAAATCCAAACAGCTGAACAAAACCAAGCACGCCAACTCGATTTAGCCCGTAAGTTTATCACCCTTGACGAAAGTGAATGGTACGACGCTTGGCAGAGCGCACCAACGGTTTGGTTAGAACAGATTAAGTCCGAAAAGCAAGCCTATGACCAGCGTAATCTAAACCTACAAACAGAAAAAACTAAACAGCAAACCTTAGAGCAAGACTTACAATCCCTGCAAAACATCGCAGAGGATATACGGAAGAATGAGCCTACATGGACTAACCTTCAGCCAGCAGACTTTATTCCGAAGCTTCTTAACAAAAGTGTATTAAACCAGCTCTCCGGTAAGGTTATTTCACTCAAGGAAAGCCACGACAAAGTATTAAAAGAACTCACAAACTTAAGCAATCAGATTGCAAACTACTGCACGGAGCAGGGATTGAGTAGGGAAGAGCTACAAGCACTTAACCAAAATAAAGATATAGAGCTACTGCAAGATGAGGAGCGAAAGCGTAAGGATAGGGAGCAGGCGTGTACAACCACACTTAAGACCCATGAAAATCTGTATCAAGAGCATCTAAAAAGTGCTCCTGAAGCTTGGGAACAGATAGAAGGCTCAGAATTAAATGATGCAATCAATACGCTCAACGAACTTATTACGGCAAAGAATCAGGAATTGGGTCAAGACCAGCAAAAGCAAAGAGACCATGAAGAGCAAGCAAACCTCATTAAAGATGAACAAGCTCAATACGAAAAGCTGCATCTAGAATACGAGCAGTGGGCTGCTCTTAATAATCTGTATGGGGCAAGTGACGGGAGCAACTTCCGCCGTATAGCCCAGAGCTTTGTACTAGAGCAGTTGCTCCGAGCGGCTAATGTACACTTGGCTTGCTTTATCCCGCACTACGAATTGCAGTGCAGTGAACCGGGACAGCTCACTATCCTCATTCATAATAAGCTCAATAATAGCCTTATCGGTGTACCGAACCTATCGGGGGGAGAGTCCTTTATCGTCTCTCTTGCTCTCGCACTAGGTCTTTCGCAAGTAGGCAACAAGGGGCTATCCATAGACACACTGTTTATTGATGAAGGATTTGGCACATTAAGTAGTGAAGCCTTGGATTTGGTCATGACAGCCTTAGAGACACTCCGCAAAGAAAGTGGTTGCCGTGTAGGTATTATCAGTCATGTCGATAGTCTCAAAGACCGTATCCCGACGCAGATACAGTTACAACGACAAGACGCCACTAAGAGCTGCATCAAGATTGTCGGAAACTAAGCATTACCCTAACTTTTGTGTCTTAGCTAAAGCAATGTCTTAAGTATGCGTAAACACTTCAGTAAGTACACGTACTTATTAGAATGAGTACACGTACTTATTTCAGTGAGTACGCGCACTTAAATTTGTAAGTACATAGTACTTTCTGGAGACTTCAGCTGTAGTCTGTACAAACTACGGCTGAAGTTTGAAGAGACTACACGTGTAGTTTGTACAGACTTCGACGAGGTTTTGAGTTTAGGAAGCTCAGACACATTTTTGAGTCCTATTAGCTGTGTTTTTATTAAAAGCTAACATGACGAAAGAGCAATAGCTTTAACAAATTTGTTTCCTCTAGCCTTGCATAATCAAGAAAATATAATTACCTTTGCAGTGCAAATACCACAAAAGTGGTTGGTTTGCTATGAGGATTGTCTCATGGTGTAATGGTAGCACAACAGGTTTTGGTTCTGTTTGTTAAGGTTCGAATCCTTATGAGACAACAATAGAAAAGACTGTGTCAAGATGTATCTTTGACACAGTCTTTTTTATTACTTACGCTTATAGAGTATTATTTAGTTTATATATTTGCATATCAATAACAAATACAAAGAATGACAGACAAACTAATATGTCAGGTATTACCTGTAAATGCTAATGAAATCGATCAAGCTCGCAATGTGGTTAGCGATATGACCAAACCTATTGTGACGAACGAGCATAGCCTATGGAATATGCTAGATGGTTGGAAGGAAGCCCTACTAAACTTCGGCATACGTGTGCTTTTGGCTATTATCATATTCTTCATTGGACGCTGGCTCATCGGTAGAATAAGCAAATTCCTCTCTCACGTTATGGAGCGTCGTCATCTAGAGGGAGTCGCTGTTTCTCTTATCAATTCGATTGTCGTCGCTGTCCTTTATATCAGTTTGGGTATAGGTATGGCTAGTGCACTAGGCGTTCAGAGTGTGAGCTTCGCTGCAGTCTTGGCTTCTATGGGTCTAGCGGTAGGTATGGCACTTAGCGGTCAGCTACAAAATCTTGCAGGTGGCGTCATCATCGTTGTAACCAAACCCTTCACCATTGGCAATTATATACAAGCACAAAATGTAGAAGGTATCGTGCAAAGCGTAAGCCTTTTCCATACTGTTATCACGACGCTAGAGAATAAGAAAATCTATATTCCTAATGGGGCTTTAAGTAGTGGCGTTATCGTGAATGTCAATTCCGTAAGCGAACGCCGCCTAGAGTGGACAATAGGTATTGATTATGATAGCGACGTAGATAAGGCTATTGAGCTATTATACGAGTTGCTAAGAAAAGATGAACGCGTACTAAACGACCCTGCTCCTTATGTAGCCGTGTCTGCACTCGCTGATAGTAGTGTAAACTTGATTGCACGCGCATGGGTCAAGACGGAAGACTTCGGTATTACGAACCATGATTTTAATAGGACTGTCTTCTTAGCCTTTAATGAAGCTGGTATTAACTTCCCATTCCCACAAGTAACGGTCAGTCATCGGTAAATTTCTCACCAAACAACAAGAAAAGGTCAGTCCTAAATACTAGGGGACTGACCTTTTTTATGAGCATACATCGTGTATGTACACTTGCATGTTTATTAATTCTGATATATCTGATACTAGTACTATAGACAACTTACTTGATCAATTCAGAGTTTGCATCTGATAGGATTGATATACTCCAATATGCAAACTATAATACTTAACCCTAGAGCTTACTTATTCTAAGCCTTCTTACCAAAACACCACCTTTGTCTACAAAATATCTAGGACAATAATGGTTTGATTCTAATTTTACTCTGGACAAACAACAAAAATGCACTAAAAGCTATACTAGAAAAAAATACAAATACTGATCCCAGCTCTTGATAAAGAGCTATCAGCCCAATTTTATTCATGAGCACAGATACTACAGTAGCAATTGCCATATGGAAGTAATAGACATTCCCTGAATGAATTTCTCCCCAACGAGTAATTATAAGTCCTTTCCCAAAGGTCTTATTCTTCAAAAATGTAATGAAAATAGATACGAGAAGAGGAGTTGAAAAAAAGAATACGCCCTCCTTATTTTCCCCCAAGATACTCGCAAGCCCATAAAACTCAACATAAGAAAGAAGAGTGAAGAGCAATATTAACCAAGTATAGTAAGACTTACTAAGTATTGACCGTTCGTATTTTTTTATTAAGTAACCTATAGACAAATATGGCAACGCATAACAAATTAAATTATAAAGATTTAGATTATCAATAAATTCTCCAGATAAAAATCCATACCTACCTATAAGCAGATTGGTAATAATCAGTGGGGGGAGAAAAAACATAAATCTATCAGTCTTAAAAATATAAAACAGAAAATAAAACATCATTAAAGCCTCTGCAAAGGCTGTTAAATACCATAGATGCCCTGTAAATTGATTCCCCAATAAGATACATTCTACCAATTGAGAGAAACTATGAATAACATTACCATTTTTTGGAAACAACCAGAAATAATAGAAAAGATTGGTTATAAGTACTAATCTAATGATTTTGATAAAAGATTTATAGAGCCTTGATTTTATCTCGTCTAAATCACCCTTATTACTACCTTCTCTATATATCATATATCCAGATATAAGAAAGAAAAGAGGAACAGCTATAATTTTTATAGGCTCTAAATTCCTCCCCAAGCTTCCCATAGGAGTGTGACAAGCTACTACAAGAAAAGCTGCAATCCCTTTCAATAGATATAATGAGCTTATTGGATATAAGCGCTCTTTTGTTTGCTCCATAAGTTTTTTATTATTAATAAGTAATATATTAATGCTCTTTCATCAAATCATCTTTATTGATAAACTATATGAAGATCACATAATAAAAAAATGAATCCGAATAAGAAGAATTAGAATGGACACAAAGATAATATTTTTAAACTTAGCCCTAACTCTAACAAATACTCATAAATCGCTTGCATATTCCACCCTTAAGCTCGTGTAGCCAAATACAAAACAGCGAGTGACATATTATGCAATAATTTTATATGAGCATACATCGTGTATAAGCTGTGTATGATTTGTGCATTTATGATAGAGGCTAAAACTTATGATAAAGCTATCGCCCGTGCATTCTCATATCAACATCATGCGTATAGCGATTTATTAGTTTTCGTTCATAGATTATTCAAGAAACCACTTAATTCTCTAGAAATCAAACTATTTAATCTGTCTACAACTACATTCATAAGTACACTATTCGTGTATACAGTCTTGTTGATGTTTCTAGAGCAATTATTGGTATAGACAGTATCTACGCACATCGTAGTATTAGTTATTTATATAAAGGTCATGATTTTAATTATAGAATAAGAATAATTAAGCTTGTGCATCATCAAGTAATTCTAGATAAAAAACTTAATTTTGTTTTATTAGATAATCAAGTATTTTATACTGTTTGGAGAAACGTAATTTATCATTTGATGCTCTGAAAGGAATCGCAGCTTTTTTAGTTGTTGTTGGGCATATCTGCATGGGACTTATGCAAATGAATAATGAGGTAATACTACATGATATTATCTACAGTTTTCACATGCCTCTATTCATTTTTGTTACAGGATTCTTTTTGCCCAAGGCTTTAAATAGAATAGAAAGGATATCAGAGGCTATAAGTTTTCTTCGAGATAAAGCTGTGAGATTACTTATTCCTTTAATGTTTATCCCTACCTTATATTTTTATGTTACTAATGGAAGCTGGGACAACTATATCAAAATATTGGTTGGACCACATTGGTTTACCTATGTCTTATTCTCTTTGTATGTATGGGTACTTATTTGTTATCTAATTGGAAGAAAGGTTATAGGTTTATATAATAAGGGGATAAAGTATGCAGATATTACTATTCTTGTCCTATCTGTGTTTATCTTGCAAGGGATATCATCTTATGCGTACAGTGTCAATTCCTATTATTCTAATGGTTTGTTACTCTATAAAATAAGGTCTCTATATCCCTTTTTGCTATTAGGTTATGCCATAGGTCGCTATGACTCTTTGGATAGAGTGCTGTTGAATAAATCTCTAAGGTGGATTTATTTAAGTATCTATGTCTTCATGACATTGGTGTATAGATTTTATGGAGGAGGTCCTTGGATTGATTTTATTCGAGGAGCTTCAGCTGTATTGATATTGTACAATATCATTCGTTTGTGGACTCCCTCTAGTGATAGTACTAGAAGGATATACGAAGGCTTATCTTATATAGGAAGAATATCCCTACCGATTTATTTTGTACATTATTTCTTTTTACCTAAGGACATTTGGTTATTACCTGTTTGTAAATACTTATCTGGATGTGGTGGGTATATTCGTTTTATGCTACAGATTATTATTTCAGTAGGATTAGGGGGAATTGTTTTGATACCTACGATTATAACAGTACAGCTAAGCAGGACTAATAGATATTTGCGTATGCTCCTGTATGGTGAGAGGTGCTAATATCAAGGTATAGTATTAAGTAAGCGAAAAAGTTTCTTGCTTGTTCGGAAACAATTCATTAAGTTTGCTTTGTCGAAGTCGTTGCTAATAAAATTAGCAAACAATACGAACGGAATATTATTAATGCGCTCTAAGGGCGGCGATAGTTATTACAGAATATGGAGGGACAGACAACTGTCAAAGACAAAAGAGATGTGGTTATCCGCTTCTCTGGTGACTCGGGCGATGGTATGCAGCTTACTGGTACCATCTTCACCGATTTGAGCGCAATGCTCGGGAATACAATCTCTACATTCCCTGATTTCCCTGCCGAAATACGTGCACCACAGGGGTCTCTTAGTGGAGTATCAGGCTTCCAAGTACATATTGGACCGAATAGTGTTAAGGCTCCTGGTGACCTTGCGGATGTTTTGGTTGCTATGAATCCTGCAGCACTCAAGGTTAATAAGAAGCATCTCAAGCGTGATAGTCTGATTATTATAGACCTTGATTCTTTTGCTGCTAATGATTTGAAAAAGGCGGAGTTCGCTACAGATGACCCTTTTGCCGAATTAGGACTAAACTCTCAGCAGGTCATAGCAGCACCAATAAGCTCTATGGTTAAGGAAGGACTGAGTGAATTTGGACTTGATAATAAGAGTGCTGTACGCTGTAAGAATATGTTTGCACTCGGTCTGATCTGTTGGCTCTTTGAGCGTCCTATGGAGCATGCGGAGGCTTTTCTTGACCGCAAGTTTGGTAAGAAACCTGAGTTGTGTGCAGCTAATAAGAAGGCTTTGCACGATGGCTTCAATTATGGTGCTAATACGCACGCTTCGACCACAACTTACCGAGTAGAAACTTCTGTACAGCAAGCTGGTAAGTACATAGATATCAATGGTAATAAGGCTACTTCTTTCGGTCTTATAGCTGCATCTGAACGCTCTGGAAGACCACTCTTCTTGGGGTCTTATCCGATTACACCTGCGACAGATATTCTACACGAACTAAGTAAACACAAATCTCTAGGCGTGAAGACCGTGCAGGCTGAAGACGAAATCGCAGGTATCTGTACCGCTATCGGAGCTGCATTTGCAGGTCATCTAGCTGTTACATCTACTTCTGGCCCCGGTTTGGCGCTTAAGGGGGAGGCTATGGGCTTGTCTGTGATCGCTGAGATACCTCTAGTGATTGTAGATGTACAGCGTGCAGGCCCATCTACGGGTATGCCGACGAAGAGTGAGCAAACTGACCTTATGCAGGCTCTGTATGGTCGTAATGGTGAGAGTCCAATGCCTGTAATTGCGGGTATTACGCCTGACCATTGCTTCACCGCTGCTTATTGGGCGGCTAAAATAGCTATTGAGCACATGACTCCTGTAATTCTTTTGACGGATTCGTTTATCGCTAATGGTAGCTCAGCCTTCAGAATACCCGATTTAGATGCACTGCCTCCTATTAAGCCTAACTATATTAGTTTGCGTCCTGAGAGTGATAAGCCATGGAAGCCTTATGAGCGTAACGAAGAAACACTCGTACGCTACTGGGCTCTTCCCGGTGAAGAGGGCTATCAGCACCGCTTAGGAGGTCTAGAAAAGGACTCTGTAACAAGTGCGATTAGTACTGATGCTGATAATCATGAACGCATGGTTGCTTTGCGCGCAGAGAAGGTTGCACGTATAGCAGACTCTATTCCTTTGCTTGAAGTAGAGGGTGATGAAGATAGCGACTTACTTATTGTAGGTTGGGGTGGTACTTACGGGCACCTCTACGAGAGCTTACAAGCTATGCGAAGCTCAGGGCATAAGGTCGCTTTAGCACATTTTGCTTTCATCAATCCGCTACCTCGTAATGCAGAGGAAATCCTCAGACGCTATAAGAAGGTTGTTGTCGTTGAGCAGAATACGGGGCAATTCGCTGGCTATCTGAGAGCACAATTCCCAGGCTTCATGCCTCATCAGTATAACCGAGTAACAGGGCAGCCATTCACAGTACATGAGCTAGTGGATTGCTTTACCAAACTAATAGAGAAGTAATTATGGCTATGGAACAAAATACAGTTACAAATGAATGCAGCCTTAAGGCTGGCGACTTCAAAAGTGACCAGCAAGTACGTTGGTGTCCGGGTTGTGGTGACCATGCTGTGCTAGCTACCTTACATAAGGCTATGGCTGAGGTCGGTATTGCACCGTATCAAACAGCTGTAATATCGGGTATCGGTTGTTCTTCTCGTCTGCCTTACTACATGAATACCTATGGTTTTCATACTATACATGGGCGTGCGGCTGCCATAGCTACAGGCGTTAAGAGTGCGCGTCCTGATTTAAGTGTTTGGGTGATTTCGGGTGATGGTGATAGCTTGGCTATCGGTGGTAATCACTTTATTCACGCTGTGCGCCGTAATATAGACGTCAATATAGTTCTCTTTAACAACCGCATCTATGGGCTAACGAAAGGGCAGTATTCGCCAACTTCTGCACGTGGATTTGTGTCTAAGAGTTCTCCCTATGGCACTGTAGAAGACCCATTCATACCTGCTGAATTAGCCTTGGGTGCTCGTGGTAAGTTCTTCGCTCGTGCTATTGATATAGACATGAAGAACCTGCAGTACTGTATGGAAGAGAGTGCCAAGCACAAGGGTACAAGCGTGCTAGAGGTACTTGTAAATTGCGTCATCTTCAACGATGGCGTTCATAAAGGCTATGCAAGTAGGGACGTGCGTGATGATAAGACTATTACACTTCGTCATGGAGAGAAAATGCTCTTTGGTAAGGACAAACAGAAGGGACTTGTCCTTGAAGGACTCAAACTTAAGGCTGTAACCATTGGTGAAGATGGCTATACTCTAGACGATATTTTGACGCATGATGCCCACGAAGAGGATGTTACGCTCCATAATATGTTAGCTATGATGGATGGTGAGCATTTGCCTATTGCTTTGGGTATTATACGTGATGTAGCGGCTATTTCTTATGAGGAAGCACTTGCCCAACAGATTGAAGATGTGCGTGTTAAGAAGCCTCAGCGCTCACTTATGGATGTGATGCTTAGTGAGTCTTATTGGGAAGTAAACTAAGTATAAACGCTTATCTACTACAAAATATTTTGCTGATTAATGCTTAATATTTGGTGTATTAAAATAATTAGTTATAACTTTGCACCGTTTTAGAAAGTTGAATTCACTTATAAACTAACAAAAGAAAATGAAGAAGTTTGTATCTCTTTGCGCATTCGTTGCTGCTTTGTCATTCGTGTCTTGCGGTGGTAACACTGCTAACACAGCTGCTGATTCTGCTCGTATCGCTGACTCTCTTGATTCAGTTCGTATCGCAGATAGCCTAGCTCAGGCTAGCATGGCTATGGACACTGTTGCTGCTACAGATTCAGTTGTTGCTGACTCTGCTGCTAAGACTAAGTAATCCTAGTTAAAGCAAGCGAATGACCTCCTACGGGTAGGAGGCTACGCATACAAGGACAAGCTCTCGCTCCTTCATCGGGGTGGGAGCTTTTTTATTGTCTTAATGTTATGTATAAAAGATATGCTCCTTTAGTTGCTTACAAGCCATTGAGTGCTGTAGTTAAATCAAAATAGTAAGTACACGCAAATACGGAAGTGAGTACGATGTACTCATCGAAATAAGTACGCGTAAACACTAAGATAAGTACGTGTACTTACTAAAACGAGTACGCGTAAATACAAAAGTAAGTACAGCGTACTAACTGAAACGAGGAAATTGATTAAGGCATTAGTATAGATGAGCCCTGCAAGGGCGATACTCCTGCATAGCCCAGGGCGCAAGCCCTGGGTTAATCATTGGAACACATTTATTGAGCCCCAAAGGGGCGGCACTTCCGAGACGTAAGTGCAAATGCTCGCGTTGTAGTGCCGCTCCTTGTTGGAGCTCATCTTCTTTTTCTTCTGTGTGTACCCAGAGTTTCATTTCGGGCTTTGCCCTCATTTCACCCTGGGCTATGCAGGAGTGTCGCCCTAAAGGGCTACTCTACGACAAAATTCTAATAAATCACTTGGTTATTTTGAAGAGGGAGACCTGTTTGGCGAGTGCTGTATGGTGCGATAGTCTTATATTATTCGTATTTTTGTAACTATATAAATTTAATGTACAATGGCAGACGATAAAAAGAAAGTTATACCAGTTAAGCGCGTTGCTGACGAAGAGAAGTTGAAAGCCCTTCAGATGGCAATGGCGAATATTGAGAAGCTACATGGTAAGGGTTCAATCATCAATATGGGTGCTCAGCCTCAAGAAGCTCTTGAGGTTATTCCTACGGGCTCATTAGGGCTTGATATTGCTCTTGGGGTAGGTGGCTATCCTCGTGGGCGTATTGTTGAGATTTATGGACCTGAATCATCAGGTAAAACGACGCTCGCTATTCACGCTATAGCTGAAGTACAGAAGATGGGTGGTGTCGCTGCTATTATCGATGCTGAGCATGCTTTTGACCCTAGCTATGCACGCAATCTTGGTGTTGATGTTAATAGCCTTTGGATTTCTCAACCTGATAATGGTGAACAGGCTCTAGATATTGCAGAGCAACTTATTCGCTCGGGTGCTGTAGACCTTGTGGTAGTAGACTCTGTGGCTGCTCTTACGCCTAAGAAAGAAATTGAGGGCGATATGGGCGATAGTACAGTAGGTCTTCATGCTCGTCTGATGTCTCAAGCTCTCCGTAAGATTACAGGTGCTGTGAGCAAGAGTAGTACGACTTGTATCTTCATCAACCAGCTTCGTGATAAGATTCCGACAGGTTATAGCGCACCGGGAAATAACGAAACGACAACGGGTGGTAATGCCCTCAAGTTCTATGCTTCTATCCGCATAGATGTGCGCCGTAGTAGTCAGCTTAAGGAAAGTGATGATAATGTATATGGTAATCTAACGAAAATCAAGATAACCAAGAATAAGGTTGCTCCTCCTTTCCGCCGTTGTGAGTTTGATATTCTCTACGGAGAAGGTATCTCTCGTACAGGTGAAATTATCGATAAGGGTGTAGACTTTGATATTATCAAGAAGAGTGGTTCATGGTTCAAGTATGGTGATATGAGCTTAGGACAGGGTCGCGATACCGTGCGTGCTTTGCTTAAGGAGAATACTGAGCTCTGTGAAGAGATTGCTGAGAAGGTTGCCGCTGCGATAAAGGCTCAGATGGAAAATAACTAAGGCATGACCAAGGTAATTATCATCTCTGCGCCTAGCGGAACAGGTAAAGGTACAATCATTGCTCGCTTGATGGCTGAGCATCCAGAGCTTCGCCTGCGTTTCTCTATTTCGGCTACTAGTCGTCCTCCTCGTGGGGTAGAGGAGCATGGGCGTGAGTATTATTTCTTCTCGCCAGAGGAGTTTCGTAGCCATATCGAAGCTGGAGATTTCCTTGAGTATGAGGAAGTATATCAAGACCGTTACTACGGGACTCTGCGCAGTGAGGTTGACCGTATCAGCAATGAGCAAGGGCATGTTATCTTTGAGGTCGATTATGTAGGAGGGCTCAATATCAAACGTGTTTATGGCTCTAATGCCTTAGCTTTGTTCATTAAGCCACCTAGTCTAGATGAACTTAGACGTAGATTAGAGCACCGAGCTACGGACACTGCAGAGGTGATTGAAGAGCGTCTAGCTAAGGCAGCCGAGGAAATCAAGCATGCTGAAGAGTTTGATTTAATTGTAGTTAATGATGATTTAGAGCAATGTATTGATGCTGTTTATCAAGCGGTGAGTAGCTTCCTAAAGGATTAAATCAAATATAGTAAATGGTGTGAGGGCTTCAAGTAACTTTGGTTGCTTTGAAGCCCTTGTTGCATTCATGGCTTAGGTCCTAACTATTATTACTATCTTTATTCCAACAAAATAATCAGATTATGATAGAAGTGCAGCATGTAAGCAAGCATTATCGCGCGCATACAGCCCTCGATGATGTTAGCCTAACTATTGAGCGTGGGCGTGTATTTGGGCTGTTAGGTCCTAATGGCGCAGGTAAAACAACGCTTATTCGTATGATTAACAACATTATCAAGCCCGATAGTGGTATGATACTGTTTGACGGTAAACCTCTCTCGGCAAGCGATGTGGCTCGCATAGGTTATCTGCCTGAGGAGCGTGGTTTGTATCGCAAGATGAAAGTAGGGGAGCAGGCTATTTATTTAGCACGTCTGAAAGGTTTATCTTCATCGGAAGCCAAGCGAAGACTTGAGAGGTGGTTTGAGAAATTCGGAATTATGCCATGGTGGGATAAGCGTGTTGAGGAACTGAGTAAAGGTATGCAGCAGAAGGTTCAGTTTGTTTGTACCGTCCTGCATGAACCTGAACTGCTTATTTTTGATGAGCCTTTCAGCGGGTTTGACCCTGTTAATGCCGAACTACTCAAGAGCGAAATCATAGCCCTAAGAGAGCGAGGTAGTACGCTTATTTTCTCTACGCATAATATGCAGAGCGTGGAGGAACTTTGTGATGATATTGCCCTCATCAATCAATCTCACCTTGTACTCTCTGGGAGTGTTACGGAGGTTCGGGCGAGGTATCGCTTACCTTATTATCGCATGACTTTGGCTGGAGAGTGGTTTATTGACGATTTTGGAGCTCTACCTATAGAAGAGCATAGGATAGAGCATAATCAAACCTATTTGCGCCTTAAAATAGATGATGAGCAGGGTTTACGGGACTTATTAGGGCTTATTCCTATGGATTACCCGATTGTGCGCCTTGAGCATGAAGAGCCTACGATGAATGAGATATTTATAAAAACAGTTAGCGGTCATGAATAATAATAATATTTGGATTGTAATTGAGCGCGAATATATGACGCGCGTTAGGCGAAAGAGTTTTATTGTGATGACGCTTATCGGCCCGCTTTTGATGTTACTCTTGATGTTTGGCCCTGCTCTCATTATGACTTATGGTGGAGAGGACGAGCAGGTGATCGCTGTCTTAGACCATACTGGGCTGTATGGCGATGTACTAAAGAATACGGAGGATTATCAATTTGTAAAGGCTGATAAGAGTATATCTGATTATAGAAAGGATGCTAAGGAGGCTACCGTGTCAGGTGTTCTAGAGATTAGACAAGACCTGAGAGAAGACCCTAAGGCGATGACGCTCTTTAGCTTCAAAACGCTTCCTAAGGGCATAGAGAACTATATCAATGGCGCATTCTCTTCTTATGTGACTTCGCAGAAGCTTAGGAGTTATCATGTAGATAGTATTGAGGATATCATTCGTGAGAGCGAAACGAGGCTCTCCGTAAATACTTTCCGAGTAGGTGATAATGGGGAGGAGTCTATTAGTTCGGGTGCGATTTCTATGGGTTTAGGTTTTCTCTTGGCTATACTGATTTATACCTTTATCCAGATCTATGGCTCTAGTGTCTTGCAGAGTGTGATGGAGGAGAAGAAGAGTCGTATTATGGAGATTATGGTTAGCTCTGTACGTCCCTTTGATTTGATGATGGGTAAAATCATTGGTGTTGGTGCTGTAGGACTAACGCAGATTTGTATTTGGGCTATCCTTGTAACGGGCTTTGCTCAGCTTGGGCAGATGTTCTTCTTGCCCGATATATCAAGCCTTGGAGCTTCTTCGGGTGTGGCATCGGTAGGTGTGAACGAACTATCGTCTTCTAGTATATTTGCGCTCTTAGGTTCGCTCAATTATGTAGAAGTATTTATTTGTTTTGTCCTTTATTTTATTGGAGGATTTCTGTTGTACTCATCACTTTTTGCTGCTTTAGGCTCGGCTGTTAGTAGTGATGAAGATGTGCAGAGTCTGATGTGGCCTATTACGGTAGTACTCTTATTGGCGTTCTATGCAGGTATGGCGTGTCTGAATAGTCCCGATAGTACATTTGCCCATGTAGCAAGTTATATTCCTTTCAGCTCGCCCGTAGTGATGATGATACGTATTCCTTATGGTGTGTCTATTTGGGAGGAAATTATAAGCTTAATTGTCTTGTATGGTAGTTTTGTTGCCTTGACTTATTTGTCGGCACGAATCTATCGTATAGGCGTGTTGATGTACGGAAAGAACCCAACGCTTAAGGAGGTTTTGCGTTGGTTGCGTGACTAGCATGAGACCATTGCATAATACGGCACTCGCTGCGTTATTATCGACATTCAGGCTTGGTCATTTACAAGAGTAAACTCCCTGCGCCTTCAGTCTCAATGCCTGGGCATAACTGTTCCTCGTGGAACATAGTTGCAAAGAATGAAAGAGGGCTTGCTTCTATACAGAAGCAAGCCCTCTTTTTAATACCCTAGAAGGGCGAATACTAAAAACTTACTTGTGTAAGAGTTCGTAAGTATCGTGAGCAATCATGTACTCTTCATCAGTAGGTACGACAACGACCTTTACACGGCTAGAGTCTGTGCTGATGATACCTGCCTTACCACGGAACTCTTGGTTGCGTTCTTCGTCAATTTCGATGCCGAGGAACTCAAGTCCTGCACAGGCATTAGTGCGTGTAGCTGCACGGTTCTCACCAACGCCAGCAGTGAATACCAATATATCAAGACCTCCAAGGGCTGCGGCATAAGCACCGATGTACTTCTTAAGACGATACTCAAGCATGTCGGTAGCGAGCTTAGTGCGGTGATTACCTTCGCGAGTACCCTTATCCATGTCTCTCATATCGCTGCTGCCAATACCGCTGATACCATAGATACCGCTCTTCTTATTCAGTAGAGTAGAGATTTCAGAGATAGTGAGCTGACCTCTCTTGCCCTTATCTTCGCCATTGATATAATCTGCTACTTCTTCAGGAGAGAAATTCTGCTTAAGAAGATACTCAATAACGCCTGAGTCAATATCACCTGCACGAGTACCCATAACCAAGCCTTCGGCTGGCGTCATACCCATAGATGTATCGATGCTCTTGCCGTCCTTAATAGCGGTAATAGAGGCTCCGCTACCAATATGTGCTGTGATAATCTTAGCTGATTCGTATGGAATGCCGAGCATCTCTGCAGCCTTATGACTAACGAAGTTGTGGCTTGTGCCGTGGAAGCCATAGCGACGAACACCGTGGTTTTCGTAGAGATGATAGGGGAGAGCATACATATAAGCGTGCTCAGGCATAGTTTGGTGGAATGCTGTATCAAAGACACCACAATGAGCCTTAGTAGGCATTACAGCTTGTGCAGCACGTATACCCATGATGTTAGCAGGGTTGTGTAGTGGTGCTAGTGGAATGCACTTCTCTAGCTGGGCAATAACTTCCTCTGTGATGATGACGCTATCTGAGAACATTTCACCTCCATGTACTAAGCGGTGACCTACAGCACCAATCTCATCAAGGCTCTTGATGTGTCCTACTTCGGGGTCGAGTAGTTTCTCTAGGATTACCTCTACACCACGAGTGTGATTAGGTATAGGCGTGAGCTCTTCTATCTTCTCACCATCGGGACGTTGGTACTTAATGAATGCGCCATCAGTACCTACACGCTCAGCAAGACCTGAGGTAATAACCTGATAGTTGGGTAGCTCAATGAGTGAATACTTAAGAGATGAGCTTCCGCAGTTTAGAACTAGTATTTTCATAATCGTATTTTATAGACCTTTAGCAGCAATAGCTTGATTGGCTGTAATCGCTGCCATCTTATAGATATCTTCTACTGAGCAACCTCGGCTGAGGTCATTCACAGGAGCTGCCATACCCTGCAAGATAGGACCGACAGCCTCTGCACCTGCAAGGCGTTGAACGAGCTTATAGCCGATATTACCTACTTCAAGAGAAGGGAATACAAGTACATTAGCTTGTCCTGCTACTTCGCTGCCTGGAGCCTTCAGCTTCGCTACCTTATCTACAAGGGCAGCATCTGCTTGCAATTCGCCATCAATAGCCAGGTGAGGAGCTTGTTCCTTAGCTAGTCGTGTTGCTTCTACGACCTTATCAACCATTTCGTGCTTAGCACTACCCTTAGTTGAGAAGCTGAGCATAGCGACCTTAGGCTCTACACCGCTAATAGCCTTAGCTGTGCCTGCACTAGCCACAGCTATCTGTGCGAGCTGAGTAGCGTCTGGGTTAGGCATCACGGCGCAGTCTGCGAAGAACAATAGTCCGTTGTGACCATAGTCCGAGTTAGGTAGGAACATTAAGAAAAGACCACTTACACAGCTAAAGCCGGGTGCAGTCTTGACTATTTGTAGGGCTGGGCGTAGGACGTCACCAGTAGAGTTGATAGCACCTGCTAGTTCGCCATCAGCATCACCTGCCTTAATCATAAGGCAAGCGAGGTATAGAGGGTCTTCGACGAGTAGGGCAGCCTTCTCGGGAGTTACGCCTTTGCTACCACGCAATTCGAGGAGTAAGTCTATATAGGCTTGCTTCTTTTCGTGATTCTTTGGGTCAAGGAGATTGGCATTCAGTACGTGCTTAAGACCTAGGTCGTGTGCGCGTGAACGAATAGCATAAGGGTCGCCAATAAGTGTTAGCTTAACGACACTATCACGTAGTAGGCGGTCAGCAGCTTTTAGGGTGCGTTCTTCCGTACCTTCGGGGAACACGATGTGCTGGGGCTGAGCCTTGGCACGGTCGATGATTTCTTGTATTAAATCCATTTCCTGAATAGGTGTTTTGTTTGAAAATATTGTATATACAAAGGTAGCAATTATGATGAGACTTTTGCACAATAGGCAAAGGCTGTATAAGTATATCTAATGAAGGGTAAAGAGCTCTCAATTTTAATGAGGATAATCAGCTTGGTTTGCGTAAAAGAGAAAAGGCTGTCGCAAGATAAATACTTGCGACAGCCCTTATATGTTTCTTTGTAGATGCTTATTTAGATGCGCCCTAGTCGTTCGCCTGTCTGTCTGTTGTAGCGAACGATGAAAGCATCGGGATATTTCTTTTTGAGGGTCTGAAGATAGCGTTTAGCCTCCTCTAGCTTGGAGAACTTGCCTACGAGATAGAGCCAAACCTTACCGCTTTGCTCTCGGTAGATGCTCTCGTGAAGCGAGCGGAATTGCTTGTCGCTTGTGTCTATCTTCGTGCGGTCTGTCATGAACTGTACACGGAATGTATGTCCTTCGCTCTCTTTCTTCTCAGTCTTCGTCATTGGGCTATTGCGCTGTGATGAGCGTGAACTGCTAGAGCTTACTTCTGCTGGTGCTGTTTGTTCGCTACTGTCTGCCGTTGAATGCTCACGTCCGACCTTGCTCTTGCTGTCGTAGAATTTCGTGAATGCACGGCTAATGGCTCCTGCTACCTCCTCTTGTCCGGATTCGCTACCTAGATAAGCGGCATCATTGGCATTGCTGATAAATCCTATTTCTGTAAGAATACTAGGCATAGCACTTTGGCTAAGTACCCACAGCCCTTCTTGTCTTACGCCTCGGCTAGTGCGTCCGTTGTTCTTGTACTGGCGTTCAACGAACTTGGCTATGTCAATGCTTCTGTTGATATAGGCTTCTTGCATAAGGTCGAAGATGATGTAACTCTCAGCATTCGTTGGGTCAAAACCTCTATAAGTTGTTTTGTAATCACTCTCAAGAAGCATGGCTTTGTTTTCACGCATAGCCACGTTCAGGTTATTACTCTGCTTGTTCATTCCGATGACGTAGGTCTCTGTGCCGTAGGCACTGCCACTAGTAGAACTATTGAGGTGAATGCTGATAAATAAAGATGCCTTGTGTCGGTTGGCGAAGTCGCTTCGTGCTTGTAATCCTACGAATACATCTCTGTCTCTTGTATAGAGTACGCGGATGTTTGGGTGGTTGGCTTTAATCTTGTTTCCTGTCTTGAGTGCTACGGCGAGGGCAATGTCCTTCTCTTTGTAACCGTGTGCCATTGCGCCTGGGTCTTTACCTCCATGCCCAGCATCAATGACGACTGTAAACTGTCCCCTTTGGGCCTTTAGGCTACTCACACCTAAGACGCATCCTAGGAGGAGTGTGCATAGGGTTTTATAAAAAAGACGAGATGAAATATTCATAGACTTTTTGTTGCTTTGAATTTGGTTCTGCTTTTTTATTCTTCTTCTCTGATACCTGCTCGCTTAATCTCTTCAGCGGCTATTTCTAGTTTGGCATACCACTCTTCTCCAAAGGCTCGTGTGAGCGGACCTTTAAGAAATTGATATACCCTTGTGCCTTCCTTGCGCCCTTTCTTGAGCGCGCATTTGCAGACACTCCATTTGTGATAATTGACTGCGGTGAAGTCTGTGTATTCGGTAAGCCTAATAGGGTAGAGCTGGCAACTAATAGGTTTAATCCAATCTATCTTACCCTCGTAATAGGCTTTCTCGTAAGCGCACATGCAGTTGCCTTCTTCGTCGTAGGTCGTGAAGACGCAGTCCTGCCCATTGACAATACTTGTAACCTCATCGCCATCTTCATCGAAATAACTTACGCCTTGCTCTTCGATAATTTCTAGAGCTCTTGGCGCAAGTAGATGACGGATAGCAGGGAGATGCTTCTCAAGCATTTCCCGCTCTCCTTTCGTTAGTGGTGCTCCGCTATCGCCCTCAACACAACAGATGCCTTTACATACTTTATAGTCGCAAGCAAACATAACGTCAAAGACATCCATGCTCACGATTTTGTTGTCAATCTCTATCATGCTGCGTTTGGTACGACTTTAGTGTGGAGTGATTGTTTCACGTGAAACATTTAGCTTAGACATTAAAACGGAAGTGCATGATATCACCATCTTGTACGATGTATTCCTTGCCTTCGACAGCCATCTTGCCGGCTTCCTTAACGCCCTGCTCGCCTCTGTAATGTAAGAAGTCCGCTAGCTTGATAACCTCGGCACGGATAAATCCCTTCTCAAAGTCTGTGTGGATAACACCTGCACATTGAGGAGCCTTGCTTCCACGAGGGTAAGTCCATGCACGCACCTCTTGTACGCCTGCTGTGAAGTAAGTTTCTAGTCCGAGAAGTTTGTAAGCTGCCTTAATGAGTCGGGCTACACCGCTCTCCTCAAGTCCGATTTCTCCGAGGAACATCTGACGCTCTTCGTAAGTGTCCAGCTCAGCGATTTCACTCTCAATCTTAGCCGCTACGACGAGGATATCCGCATCTTCGCCTGCGATAGCCTCACGTACACGCTCTACGTATTCGTTACCACTCACGGCACTTGCTTCGTCTACATTACATACGTAGAGAACGGGCTTAGAGGTGAGGAGGTAAAGCTCACGTGCAATCTTCTGTTCGTCCTTAGTTTCAAAACTTACAGTACGTGCGTTAAGACCTTGCTCAAGGGCTTCTTTATATTTGAGTAGAACCTCGTAAGTCTGTTTGGCTACCTTGTCGCCTCCTGTCTGTGCCTGCTTAGCTACCTTGCTAATGCGTTGCTCTACGGTCTCAAGGTCCTTAAGTTGGAGCTCGGTGTCAATAATCGCCTTATCACGTACAGGGTCTACACTACCGTCTACGTGTGTGATGTTGTCGTCATTGAAGCAACGAAGTACATGTAGGATAGCGTCTGTCTCACGAATGTTGGCAAGGAACTTATTGCCTAAGCCTTCGCCCTTACTAGCACCCTTAACGAGTCCTGCGATGTCCACAATCTCTACCGTAGTAGGTACGATGCGCTGAGGGTTAATGATTTCGGCTAACTGGTTCAAGCGTTCATCGGGAACGGTGATGACTCCTACATTAGGCTCAATCGTGCAGAATGGGAAGTTGGCTGACTGCGCCTTAGCGTTAGAGAGGCAGTTAAAAAGAGTTGATTTGCCGACATTAGGTAAGCCGACGATACCGCATTGTAATGCCATATATGAGTATTTAATTATTTATCATGTATGAGTAATAACAAAAGGGTTGCCTCTTTTGAAGGCAACCCTTTGTGGGTGGAAGACGGGATTCGAACCCGCGACACCCTGAACCACAATCAGGTGCTCTACCACTGAACTACAACCACCATGTAATGCAAGTCTAACCATCTTGCGCCTGCAAAGTTACGACAAAGTTTTATTCTGTGCAAGAGTTAAACTTGTTTTTGGCGAAAAGATTTTTACATGCTTATCTTCTGGGTTATTTAATTGCTTGTATTTTAGTTGTTTGATATGTGCTGAGTACTTGCTTTATGCGCACGCAATCAACTTTAAGCAAGGAGCTGAAATAAGTACGACGTACTCACGACAGTGAGTGCGCGTACTTACCAAAGTGTTTACGTGTACTCACGACAATGAGTACCTCGTACTTATTCTCGTGAGTACGTCGTACTCGTTTTCGTGGTGTTGCCATCGAATGGCCCAAGGGGATTTTTGGACGACAATACCAAAATCAATTGCTTGGCAATTTTAATGCGTCACTATCAGTTTTCAGTTTCTAAATTATTATGCTACATTTGTTAAGGTGTAACCAAATCAAGGAGCTCAGCTGATTTTGAGGCGGATAGTTTAGGTTTTAGGACTCCTAGTGCACCGAATGGGGGTCAGATAGATTATAGTCATGGGAATAGGAGTAATTAAGGATAAGTTAGTACTACTTTATACTTTTCCTATCGGGGCGTTGGCTCTTCAGATTGTAGCGTTCATGTTGGATTTAAACAGAGTTGCCATGTTAGCTATAGTAGCACCTCTTGTCTTTATTCCTCAAGTGGCAATATATATACGTGCCAAGTATAAATATGATATTTATAAGGTGATAACACATGCTTTGTTGTCTTATATGCTCGTTATACTATCATCATTATTGATGCTGATGTAGTGATGTCATTCCTAACTCACTCAAAAGGGAACTAACTAAAGGTTGGTTCCCTTTTTATGTAAGGTCTTTATTCTTGACCTGTACCTCGTCTTAGTTTTTGCGATGGTGTGCGTGGGGTGGGCTTTTTATGGGAAATAGAATAAAATGTATATTTGCACATATTAAAGAGAAGAAATATGGCTGTAATCATGATAAAGAATATGGTGTGTAAACGCTGTATCTTAGCCGTAGAGCATGTTTTTCGTCAGCACGCTATACCTATTCGTGATATTCGCTTAGGTGAAGTGATGATTGATAGGGAACTCGTTCATGAGGAACGTTTAGCCCTTAGCCAAAGTCTTAAGCATTTGGGCTTTGAGGTGCTGAGCGACCGTAAGAGTCTTATTGTAGAGCGTATCAAGGTACTTATTGTCGAACTGGTGCGTGAGCATGACGCTTTTCTTGAGATACCCCTCTCGGTGTATCTCAGCCGAGAGCTCAATGCCGATTATAGCGGTCTTAGTCAACTCTTCTCACATACTGAGGGTATTACAATAGAGCGCTTTTTTATATTGCAACGTATTGAGCGTGTCAAAGAGCTTGTTTCTTATGGCGAGCTGTCGCTCTCTGAAATCGCTGATAAATTGCATTTCTCTAGTGTCGCCCACATGAGTACGCAGTTTAAGCGTGCGACAGGTGTTAGCCCCTCGAGCTTCAAGGGCACATATATAAAGGAGCGTCAGCCTTTAGATGAAATCGTATAAATATAAATCTTAGATAAAATTATGGGACACGAACATACGCACGACCATGGACATTGCCATGCTCATAGCCACGGAGGCAATAAAAAAACTTTGACCATATCTCTGGCGATTATCCTCCTCTATATGCTGGTAGAGGTTGTAGGGGGCTTGCTCACGAAGAGCCTTGCCTTGCTGGCTGATGCTGGTCACATGCTGAGCGATGCCATTTCTTTGGGTGTCGCTCTGATTGCCTTTACCCTGAGTCATAGGCTCGCCAACTATGGTAAGACCTATGGTTATAAACGCTTTGAGGTGCTGGCTGCCGTGCTTAATGGTGCCACGTTGATGCTCATTGCTTGCTCTATCGTCTACGAGGCAATAGAACGCTTCACGAACCCTGCCGAGGTAGCTTCTACGGGCATGCTGATTATTTCCTTCGTTGGCTTGCTCGTCAATGTGTTGGTAGCATGGATTATGATGCGTGGGGGCGATGTGGAAGATAACTTAAATATGCGTGGTGCTTATCTGCACGTTCTGAGTGATATGCTGGGTTCGGTAGGTGCTATTGTGGCGGCTCTGTGTATCATCTTCTTTGGTTGGGAATGGGCAGACCCTTTGGCAAGTATCATTGTCGCTATTTTGGTGCTTCGTAGTGGTTATATGGTTACGAAAGCCTCTGTGCATGTGCTTATGGAGGGAACGCCTTCGGATGTAGAGATAGACCAAGTAGAAGCCTCTATACTTGCTCACCCTGAGGTCTTGGCTCTGCATGATTTGCATGTGTGGACGATAACGAGCGGACTTAATGCTCTTACTTGTCATGCTGTCGTGCGTGATAGTCTGAGTGTAGGGGAGAGCAGTTCTATTCTGAGGGACTTGGAGCATGCACTACTACATCAGGGCATTCATCATATCACGATACAGCTGGAGAGTGCCGAGCATGACCACGATGTGTCCGTTCTTTGTCGGGCAGAGGCTGTCGCTGGCTCGTCTTGTCACCACCATCATCACCACTAGGTGTAGAAGAGCCCCAACGGGGCGATACTTTTTCATAGCCCAGGGCGCAAGCCCTGGATTATTTGTTGTCGTACATTTATTGAGCCCCTTTTTAGGGGCGGCACTTCCGAGACGTAAGGCAAATGCTCGCGCTGAAAGTGCCGCTCCTGAAGGAGCTCGTATAACTTTTCGTTTTGTGTGTACCCAGGGGTTCATATTGGGCTTTGCCCTTATTCCACCCTGGGCTATGCAGGAGTGTCGCCCTAAAAGGGCTCATCTCGGCAAGTGCTAAGCGTGTGTTTTTTTCTAGGGCTCTGCTCTCGTGGCATCTAGTCAATGGTCTCCACAAGCTTAATTAGCTATAGTTACCGAAGTCTTTTGTACTTTTAAGGTTGATTTTAATGATAGCAAGTAAACTATGAGTGTACAAAAAGGAAAAAAAATAAACCAAATGCTTCAGTTGGGGCGAAAAAATGGATTATTGTTTGCGACGTGGCTTGTAGAGCATGGTTATTCTAGGCAGTTGTTGAGCAGGTATCGTTCTTCTGGTTGGCTATCCTCTTTATGCAAGGGGGTCATGTATCGTACAGGCGATACGCTGTCTGCTTTTGGAGCTTTGCAGTCCTTCAACGAACAGTTAGAAAAGAATTTTCGTGTTGCGGCGCATTCTGCTTTGGAGCTTTGGGGCTTCAACCATTATATACCTATGGGAAAACCCTTGTTAATGGTATCAACGGTAAATGATAAAATACCTCAATGGATGAAGTATGATGTTTTTGACCGTGAATTTAAGTTTTTCCAGACAGAGGTATTTATCAGTGCACAGATAACAACTTTAACATACTTAGACTGGAACTTGCTTATATCTTCCCCAGAGCAGGCTTTTATGGAATGCCTGATGCTAACGCCACGGCAATATAACTATATGGATTTATTTTATATAATGGAACAGCTAACCTCTCTGCGTCCGAATGTTGTCCAATCGTTATTGGAAACTGCAAAGCATTATAAAATGAAGAGACTGTTTCTGTATATGGCCGAGAAGGCAGGGCATTATTGGTATGAAGATTTAGATCTTACAAAAATAGATTTGGGAACACATAAACTCCAACTCGTCAAATCTGGTGTATATGTTAGTAAGTATAAGATGATTATTCCTAAAGAATTGAATGATTATGAATGACCATCAATATAAAAAACAGGTGGCATTGTTAATCCGCATTATGCCTTTGGTTTATAAACTAAAGGACTTTGCCGTCCATGGAGGCACGGCCATTAATCTATTCCACCAGAATATGCCACGTTATTCGATTGATATTGACCTCACCTATATTCCGATAGAACCACGCACGTTGAGTTTGGAAAAGATAAATCAATATCTCGGAGAGCTGAAAGCAAGTATAGTGCGTGCTATCCCCGGAATACATGTGATGCATAAGTCTGATGTATGGAAATTGCAGTGTACGTATGATGGTGCCACTGTGAAAATAGAGGTAAATGGAACAAAACGGGGCATACTTGGAGAGGTTGAAGTTATGGAACTCTGTCCGAAAGCAAAGGATGAATTTCAAGCCAGCTGTAAGGCTCGTATAGTTCCCTATTCTCAATTGTATGGAGGGAAGATTACAGCCGCCCTCAGCCGTCAGCACCCACGGGATATGTTTGATTGTAAATACATGAAAGATCAAACGCTTGAAGGAGTAAAAGACGGGTTCATCTTATGCTTATTGGGAAGCGACAAACCTATCGTAGAGTCCCTCTCTCCGAATAGTATAAACCAAGAGGAGGCTCTTGAAAACCAATTCAAGGGAATGTCAGATATTCCATTTACCTATATGGACTACGAGCAAGCTCGTGAAGATATTATTAAAAAGGTAAATGACTGCCTTACAAATACAGACAAGGAATTCCTCATTTCCTTTGAAGATGGAGCTCCACAGTGGGAGAAATGTTGCGCAGGGGATTTAAGTCAATATCCATCTGTACGATGGAAATTGCTGAATATATGCACACTCAAGAAACATGCTCCCGATAAGCATAAAGAGGGAATGGATAAGTTAAAAGCTTATTTGCAGGTACAATGATGAGAGTCTGCTCTTCAATGAGACCGCAGGGCAAGCGCATCAAATAAAACAAATGGATTGGGGTAGGGTGTAGAAGAGCCCCAACGGGGCGATACTTTTTCATAGCCCAGGGCGTAAGCCCTGGGTTATTTGTTATCGTACATTTATTGAGCCCCTTTAGGGGCGGCACTTCCGAGACGTAAGGTAAATGCTCGCGTTGTAGTGCCGCTCCTACGGAGCTCTTAATTTTTGTGTCCTCTATTTACCCAGGGTTTCATATCGGGCTTTGCCCTCATTCCACCCTGGGCTATGAAGGAGTGTCGCCCTAAAAGGGCTCATTGACGACACGTTTTTTATTCATAAAAAAAGAGCGTGTGCGCGAGCGGAAAATAAAGGGTGTGCTACCTAAAGTCAAAACCTCGGCGAAGTCTGTACAGACTACACGTGTAGTCTGCACAAACTTCAGCTGAAGTTTGCAGAAGAGTAAATGCAAATGAATTTTTCTGCTCGTGTATTCACAATTTCAGTCACTCAAAAATGTAATTATTAGAGTGCCGTGGGTGCATATCTCTAAAGGGCTTTTCTCTCGTGGCATCTAATCAATTATTTTCTATTATTGTGTGCAGTTTGTGCTTATTCCGAAAGATGTGCGTGCTTTTTATTGAATATTAGATATCTTTGTAGAAAGGACACAAACGAATTTATTATGAAACTAAAATATCTATTTGGTGCTGCGCTCATGGCAACGACCCTCTCTGTGGGGCAGGCTGAGCCGGGCAAACACCTAAGCCCTGAACTATTGCTCTCAATGGCTCGACTCGGTGATGTTGCCCTCTCGCCTAATGGTAAGACCGTAGTATATGCCCTCTCGCAGCCTAGCGTGAAGGATAATAATAGCCGTAGCGAACTGTACACCGTTAATATGGACGGTACAGCACGCACACAAATAACTGCAACCAAGAGCAACGAGTATGCGCCCCAATGGATTGAGGGCGGTGCGCGCATTGCCTTTATGAGCAACGAGACGGGAAGCATGCAACTCTTCTCTATGCGTCCCGATGGCAGTGATAAGAAGCAAATAACAGATATTGAAGGCGGTATCGAGGGCTTCCGCTTCTCGCCCGATGGCAAGCAAATAGCCTTCGTTCATCAGATTAAGTACGGCAAGACGACGAAGGATTTATATCCCGACCTCGATAAGGCTACGGGGCGTGTCATCAATCAGTTGATGTACAAGCACTGGGACGAATGGGTGGAAACTATTCCGCATATTTTTGTTGCCTCTCTAGGTAATGAGCCTATTAAGCAGGGGAAAGATATTCTTGAGGGTGAGCCTTACGAAGCTCCGATGAAGCCTCATAGCGGTATCGAAGACTTCGCTTGGAGTCCAGATAGCAAGTCAATCGCTTATGCGAGCCGTAAGAAAGAGGGCTTAGCCTATACGCTCTCAACTAATAGTGATATTTATCTCTACGATCTCGCTTCGGGCAAGACACGCAACCTTACTGAGGGTATGATGGGCTACGATACGCACCCTACATTCTCGCCTGATGGTCGCTACATCGCTTGGATAAGCATGGAGCATGATGGTTATGAGTCCGACTTAAAGCGTCTTTTCGTTCAAGAGCTTAAGACAGGTGCTAAGTCTTTTCTAACAGATGCCTTTGAGTATGATGTAGACGCCATGCAGTGGCGTGCCGATAATAAGGGTCTGTATTTCCTCTCTTGCGTTAAGGCTGAGAAGAATATCTTTGAAGTCGATGTGCGTACACATAAGGTTAGACAGATTACTTCAGGTCAGCACAACTATGTATCTCTACAAGTAGAAGCAGGGCAGATGCTTGCTGGTCGTCAGTCTATGCTCGTGCCTACTGACCTCTATCAAGTTAATATCAAGACTGGTGAGGCTAAGGCAATCACGCAGGAGAATGCAGCCTTACTCGCTAGCCTCGATGGTAGCCCTACGGTAGAGAAGCGATGGATTAAGACTACTGACGGCGGTAATATGCTGACATGGGTTGTTTATCCACCACACTTCGATAAAAGCAAGCAGTACCCTGCCTTGCTTTACTGTCAGGGTGGCCCACAGAGCACTATTAGTCAGTACTTCTCTTACCGCTGGAATGCGCGCCTTATGGCTGAGCAGGGGTATATCGTCATCATGCCTAACAGACATGGTGTGCCTAGCTTCGGTAAGAAATGGAACGAACAGATTAGTGGTGATTACTCAGGGCAGAATATACAGGACTACCTCGTAGCCGTAGATACGCTCAAGAAAGAACCTTTTATCAACCCTAAGGCTATTGGCGCAGTGGGTGCTAGTTATGGTGGTTACTCTGTGTACTATCTTGCAGGTCATCACGAAGGTCGTTTCTCAGCCTTTGTCGCTCATGCTGGTATCTTCAATCTAGAGATGCAGTACATGACAACTGAAGAGATGTGGTTTGCCAACTGGGATATGGGTGGCGCACCATGGGATAAGGATAATAAGACGGCACAGCGTACCTTTGCGAACTCGCCTCATAAGGCTGTCGGTGCATGGGATACACCTATCCTCATAACCCATGGAGAAAAGGATTTCCGCATTATGGCAGAGCAGGGACAAGCAGCCTTCAATGCCGCTCAGATGCGTGGTATTCCTAGTCAAATGTTGATTTATCCAGACGAAAATCACTGGATTTTGCGCCCCCAGAATTCGCTCCTTTGGCAGCGTACATTCTATAGCTGGTTAGATAAGTGGCTTAAGAAATAGAGCCCACCGCTTGAGAGCAAGAATATAGTTTACTTAATTTATTATAAAAGGAGATAGAAGAATGCAAACCGTTGTAAGTGGAATCCGTCCTACGGGTAACCTTCATCTAGGTAATTATTTTGGTGCCGTGCGTGCCTTCGTTGAGCTACAACATCAGTATGATTGTCGTTTTTTCATCGCTGACTGGCATTCGCTCACGACGCACCCTAAGCCCGAAGATATCGTGCGCAATGCACATACTATCCTTGCCGAATACTTGGCTTGTGGTATAGACCCCGAGCAGGCTACTATATATATACAGAGTGATGTGCCTGAGGTGCTAGAGCTGTATCTCTACCTCAATATGAACGCTTACCTTGGTGAGCTTGAGCGCACGACGAGTTTTAAGGACAAGGCACGTCAGCAACCTGAGAATGTAAATGCAGGCTTGCTTACTTATCCTACTCTTATGGCTGCCGACATCCTCATACACAAGGGGCAGAAGGTGCCTGTGGGTAAGGACCAAGAGCAGAATATGGAGATGGCACGTAAGTTCGCACGCCGCTTCAACAACATCTATGGAGTGGACTACTTCACCGAGCCTGAGAGCTTCTCTTTGGCTGGTCGTGGTCTTAAGGTGCCCGGTCTTGATGGTAGCGGTAAGATGGGTAAGAGCGAAGGTAATTGTATCTATCTGATGGACGATGAGAAGACCATCAGTAAGAAGGTGATGAAGGCGGTAACAGATAGTGGTCCTACAGTGGAGAACCAAGAGAAGCCCGAGGTTATACAGAACCTATTTACCTTCCTTGAGCTAGTGTCTACACCTGATGTTTATAAGCATTACGATGACTTATATAATAGTTGTCAGATACGTTATGGCGATCTTAAGAAGCAGCTCGCAGCCGACATTAACGCTTACTGTGCGCCTATCCGTGAGCGCATAGGTGAGTATAGTGCTAATAGCGAATTGCTTAAGCGCATCGCTAGAGAGGGTGCTGAGCGTGCTCGTGAGCATGCACAGAAGACGCTCCAAGAGGTGAGACATATTATTGGATTTAGATAAATAGATATTACTTAGAAGATATGGAAATACAAGGAAAGATTGTACAAATCCTACCATTGCAGAGCGGTGTAGGTAAGGCTAGTGGCAAGGAGTGGAAGAAGCAGGAGTTCGTGCTTGAGACTCTAGAGAGCCAGTTCCCTCGCAAGATATGCTTCAATCTATGGGGCGATTTGATTGATCGCACAGCCTTGCAGGTGGGTGAAGATGTAACGGTACAAGTAGACCTTGAGAGCCGTGAGTATAATGGTCGTTGGTACACAGATGTGAAGGGCTGGAGAGTAGACCGTGGTCTTGTAAGCATTCAGAATGTAGGTGCTGTCTCAGCTCCTGCACCTCAGACAGGATACAGCCAACCAGCGCCAGCACCTTTCGGTGGTGTAACGCCTCCTACAGTGTCAGCTGCTCCTCAGGAAGTGCCTGCTGGTGGCGATGATTTACCATTCTAAGCGAGTGCCGTACAAAATACAAGGGTCTAGTGTGACCGAATAAAAAGATTGCACCCCAAAAGTTGCGTTTAACTTTTGGGGTGTTTTTTTGATTGAAACGACTTATGAAAATTACACTTCTTGCCATAGGTAAGACCGATAATAAAGAACTGGATAAGCTCATTGGGCAGTACACAGCTCGCATTGGGCATTATCTACCTTTCGAGCTAAAGATTATCCCCGATGTGAAACGCTCGGGCAAGACGACCGAAGAGAGCCAAAAGCTCGCTGAGGGTAAAGAGATTTTGAGTGAATTAGCACCTACGGACAAATTAATCCTTCTTGATGAGCGTGGTAAGAGCTTCTCTAGCCGAGAGTTTGCTTCCTTCTTGGAGGGGAAGATGTTGCAGAGTGAGCGTCGCTTGGTCTTCGTCATTGGAGGCCCTTATGGCTTCTCGCCTGAGGTTTATGCTCGGGCAAATGAGCAACTGTCCCTTAGTAAGATGACCTTCTCGCATCAGATGGTAAGGCTCTTCATCACCGAGCAAATTTATCGGGCGATGACTATCTTGCGTGGCGAACCCTATCACCACGACTAAGCAAGGCAAGCGTATCAACAAAATTATAAAGTATATTGATTGCAAAGATGTAGATGAGCCCTGTAAGGGCGATACCTTTTCATAGCCCAGGGCGCAAGCCCTGGGTTAGGCATTGATACACATTTATTGAGCCCCGTAGGGGCGGCACAAGCCCAAAGCAAGAGCCTCAATACTCACGCTTTTAGTGCCGCTCCTACGGAGCTTATTTTACTTTTATCTGTAGATACCCAGGGTTTCATATCGGGCTTTGCCCTCATTCCACCCTGGGCTTTGAAGAAGTATCGTGCCTAAAGGCACTCGTAATTAGCCTGAATTTTGATGCGCTTGCCCTGACGACTAAGCTGTGGGTTTGGGTGTTACGAAATCTATTATTACATTTGCCCCTATATAAATATAGCGTGCTACAGTATCTTGTAGCCTAATCATAAAACTTATATGGAGTTTAGAATTGAAAAAGACACGCTGGGCGAAGTGAAAGTGCCAGCAGACAAGCTCTGGGGAGCACAGACAGAGCGTTCTCGTAATAACTTTAAGATTGGTGCACCTGCATCAATGCCTTTAGATGTTATTCGTGGTTTTGCTTACCTTAAGAAAGGTGCTGCTTATGCCAACCACGAACTAGGCGTTCTTCCAGTAGAGAAGCGCGACCTTATCGCTCGTGTATGTGACGAAATCCTAGAAGGTAAGCTCGATGACCAGTTCCCACTTGTTATTTGGCAGACTGGTTCGGGTACGCAGAGCAATATGAACGTTAATGAAGTTATTGCTAACCGTGCGCACCAGCTTGCTGGTAAGAAGATTGGCGAAGGCGAAAAGACTCTTCTTCCTAATGACGATGTAAACAAGAGCCAGTCTTCAAATGATACTTTCCCAACGGGTATGCACATTGCCTGCTACAAGAAGGTTGTAGAGGTTACGCTTCCTGGTCTTCGTCAGCTACACGCTACACTTGTGAAGAAGAGCGAAGAGATGAAGGACGTAGTGAAGATTGGTCGTACGCACCTTATGGACGCTACTCCGCTTACTCTTGGTCAGGAGTTCAGTGGCTACGCTGCTCAGCTTGAGCATGGCATTCGTGCTATTGAGCATACACTTCCTCACCTTAGCGAACTAGCTCTTGGCGGTACTGCCGTGGGTACAGGTCTTAATACGCCTAAGGGTTACGACGTCGTTGTGGCTCGTCATATCGCTGAGTTCACAGGTCTTCCATTCGTAACTGCAGAGAATAAGTTTGAAGCTCTTGCTGCTCACGATGCTATTGTAGAGAGCCATGGCGCTCTTAAGCAGGTGGCTGTTGCTCTTAATAAGATTGCTAATGATATCCGTCTGCTTGCTAGCGGTCCTCGTAGTGGTATCGGTGAAATCATTATCCCAGCTAACGAACCAGGTTCATCTATTATGCCTGGTAAGGTAAACCCAACGCAGTGCGAAGCTATGACTATGGTTGCTGCTCAGGTGGCTGGTAACGACACTACAATCTCTGTAGCAGGTATGCAGGGTCACTTCGAGCTTAATGTCTTCAAGCCAGTACTTGCAGCTAACTTCCTTCAGAGTGCTGAGCTTCTTGGTGATGCTGCTGTATCTTTCGATATTCACTGTGTATCAGGTATCGAGCCTAACCACCCACGCATTAAGGAGCTACTCAATAACTCTCTTATGCTTGTAACTGCGCTTAATACGCATATTGGTTACTACAAGGCTGCCGAAATTGCTAACGCAGCTCACCGCAATGGTACTACCCTTAAGGAAGAAGCTCTTCGCCTAGGTTATGTTACCGAAGAAGAGTTTGACAAGTGGGTACGCCCAGAGGATATGGTACACCCTCTAGACTAAAAGAATAGTTTTCCATAATCTTAAATAGATGCTTGCGCTGAAACTTCGGTTTTGGCGCAAGCTTTTTTGTTTTCAGTAAGTACGCGTACTTACTTTAGTGTTTACGTGTATTCATTTCAGTAAGTACACGTACTTACATTAGTGTTTACGCGTACTTACTTTCGTGAGTACGTTGTACTTATTTACGACACCTCCTTAATCAATTATTTCTTTGTTTTGATTGGTGGTGATAACGTAGATAAGCCCTGTAAGGGCGACACTCTTCATAGCCCAGGGCGCAAGCCCTGGGTAATAATAATCAATACATTTTTGAGCCCCGTAGGGGCGGCACTCCCGAGACGTAAGGCAAATGCTCGCGTTGTAGTGCCGCTCCTACGGAGCTCTTAATTTGTGTTCCTTGTTTACCCAGGGTTTCATATCGGGCTTTGCCCTCATTCCACCCTGGGCTTTGAAGAAGTATCGTGCCTACGGCACTCATAATACATCTAAATTTAGATGCGGTTGCTACGATACCTTATGAAGGAATGGTTTTAACTTTAGATGGCCGATATTCAAGTCGTTAATGCGTGTTGATTATAATTATTTGCTCACATAAACTCCCTCTACTTATAGCTTCTTAATTAAATTTTACATATTGGGGGGGGTAATTCTTGTTTGTTTGTAAAAATATATATACCTTTGCACAGTGTATTAACTCGGATCATATGAAAATAGAGTTTAGGAGCATCCGCAGGAATATAGTAAGGTAAATTGTTAATAATTGAAAATAGTTAATGATTAAGAGAGCGTTTATCCAATCTCAGAGGCTTCCTTATGAGTCGCCCTATGTAGAGCGTGTGTTATTGCCTGAGGGTAATAATATACTTGTGAATTTTTCCTTGGAATTAGATTTTGAGGATTTTGAAGAAGAGGATGAGTTTTAATGTAGAATTGATTTCAAAGATGAGAAACGGATTATATGTTTTAGTCGCTATGGGTTGCTTAGCCTTTAGCTCTTGTTCGAAGGACAGCTTAGGGCTAGATTCAGCGATAGAGCAGCTACAACGCAGACGGTAAAGATGTCTCTTGGATTGAATATCAATCCCAATAGAGAGAATGAGGATATTGTTGAATCTGGGGATAAATTTAAGGCCTTTGATACACAAAATTCCAAAATCAAGATAAAGGACGGTCTGAATAAGTTCATTATCGATGATACAGGGAAGAATACTAGTATGCCAAGTAAGCGTGGTCATATCGATATGGAGGACTTGCAAGCTCAGGCAGCTAATATTAAGTTCTATTTGCAAATTCGTAAGGGTAATCAAATCGTTGGTAGCGACTATGCTACATGGGAATACAATTCTAGAGGCAAGAAGGTTTGGCGTCTGAATGGCAAAAATATTAATTTGACCGGTGTTACGCCCGGGACTGATAAGCTTGAAGCTCGTGTGGTAGCTGGAGGTAACTTAAATGTTGCTGATAATAAGCTTGAAGTGCCTAGCTATATTTCTAAGGTCGTAGAGGGAGATTCGGAGGTTGAGTTCCCTATTCCTTACGCCTCTGATTGGCTAGAGTTAAGCTATGATGCCTCAAAGACTCTTTATACCATTAAGGATGATGCTCAGATTAAGCTAAAGCCTCTTGGTATCTTGGTCGTTACTACTTTCCGCCGTGAAGGTAAGGGAGAGCTTAATGGAGCTAGCCTTACTGGAGTTCGCTTTGTAACAAACTCGCTATACTTCAAGGGGCATTATACTCTTGATGCTTCAGATAAGGTTCCATTTACTTCTACAGATGAGCATGTTAAAACGCCTATTTTGGACGATGTTTACTATACTGCAACATTTGACTTTGGTAAGCGTATCACAGTTGGGACTACTCCTTCTCCAACGATGGTTATTACATGGGCTGCCTCTGCGCGCAAGTCTCGTTCAACGGGTTGGAATACAAGCATTAAAGCTACTCAAAACGAAAAGGCTCTAGATAAGATGTTCTCTGCAGCTATTACGCACGTCTATGCCGAAGGCGTTCAGAAGGATGGTGTAGCTCTGACAAAGCCTAACTACGATGTCGTACCTATTATGGGTACCAGTGTGCCTTTCCGAGATGGAACTTCTGCGACTTTCAATACAGAGCTTTCTGTTCCTGAGCCTATGTGGTTGGGTTACTTAGCTAAGTACACTGTTGCCGCTGATGGTAATAGCTTTGATACAAGTCATGACGATGATAAGGTTTCTCTAGTAAACTGGAAGGTAGCTAGAGAGTTCCTTAATGGTAAGACAATGCCTGATGGAAAAACATACTACATGGGTAATACAGGTCTTGCTTCTACCCTAGGTCACTATTTCAGTGTTTTCCGTACGGATGATAATACATCAACTTATATGACCATGATGACGGGGTCAAGTGGTCGCATCAGCTATGTCCGTGCTACAGCTTCGAATTTTACTTCTTGGCTGACCTTCGGTAATAAGAAGGTGGGTGAAACGCTCTATCGTGCGATGATGCAGGTCTATGACCCTGTGAACGCGATTTCCTATGGTCTTTTCGGACAGGATCCTAACGCTGCTACGGCAAATAGACGTAATAGAAGCCAAGCTACTTCGACCTCTATTATTCGTCGTGAATATGCTTGGCCTAATGGTAGGGATAAGTATCCTCCAGGACGCTCTACGTTGACATCTATTACCCTAGGTAAGTACTTCATCGGTAATATCTATACGCCTATTTATAAGTTGATAACGGGAGATGAACCAGCACTTTGGGCTTCTAATGAAGCTACGAAGAATAAGGTGCAACGCTATATCCCTGCTCCTGGTCGCTACGCCAATACAACTGAAGCAGAGATGGATAACCAAGTTCCTGTAAATACTCAGCGTATTGATATTCATAAGCTACCCCTATATTGGTACTACGTTTATGAAAATCCACAGGTTAATACGTTGGCAGGATGGCCACGCTTTATGCTGCGTCTGAAGACTCTCAAAACAACGGATTCTGACTGGAATAAGACTGGTCTTGAGTGGAAGCAAGATGCCACTGTCTTTGACCAAGTGCCTATCGGAAATCAAGACCCCAAGAAGCCCAATTACATCTCTGGTGGTCAAGGAGGTAATGTCTACTATTACGGAAATGAAAGTGCGACTCTACCCGCTATCGACTTCAACAACAATTTTATGTGGATGGCGCTCTTGCCTTATTCACAAACCTATGTTGGAGATAGTGCCGATTAAGCTCTAAAGACAGAGTCCTAAATAATATAAAGACAAGGGCTGTCGCAATATTTGCGACAGCCCTTGTTGCTTTTTCTAGTAAGCGCCTCAAGATTGAGAGTACCCGTAAGTAGTGCCGCCCCTTTGGGGCTCAATAGATGTGTTCCGATGCTTAACCCAGGGCTTGCGCCCTGGGCTATGAAAGTGTATCGCCCTTTCAGGGCTCATTGCAAGAATGGGTGTATCCTTAAAAATACGAATATGTGCGTCGTTGAAATTGGAATGGTGTGTGTTGTTAGATACGAATGGTGTGCGTCGTTGAAATCGGAATGGTGTGTGTTGTTAGGTACGGATGGTGTGCACCGTTGAAATTGGAATGGTGTGTGTTGTTAGATACGGATGGTGTACGTCGTTGAAATCTCAATGGTCTGGATTATTAAATTGGAATGGGTGGAATGGGTGTGATTGACTTGTGGGAGGACTGAGTGCCGTAGGCACGACACTTCTTCAAAGCCCAGGGTGAAATGATGGCAAAGCCCGAAATGGAACCCTGGGTACACAGATACAAAACAAAGAATGAGCTCCTTTAGGAGCGGCACTACAGCGCGAGTATTTATTTCTGCCGTATTATGCAATAGTCCCCTTTGGGGCTCATCTCTAGTAAGACCTTAATCAGTATCTATGTTTCGTTAGTGCGTCGTACTCGTTGTAGTTAGTGCGTCGTACTTGTTATGATTAGTACGTCGTACTCGTTGTGATTAGTACGTCGTACTCATTTTGCTCGCTTCAGTTAGAGTGTAGCAGCTTAGCGAAAGAATGAGAAATTGACTGAGCCGTACTCACGGTGGTCAATGAGTCGTGGGTGTGTGCTAAAGTCATATTGCTTCGGGTGCTCAAGCACGAGTAAGCCCTCGGGAGCAAGATGACCTGATGATAGAATAAGCTCGGGTAGGTCTGCTATTTCGCTGAGTTTATAAGGAGGGTCAGCAAAGATAAAGTCATATAGCCCTTGTCCGCCAGCCTTGAGCAAGCGGAAGACATCGCCCTGCTGAATATGCCAAGCCTCTTCTTCGTGTAGGGTCTTGACGACGCTCTGAATAAATTGGGCGTGTTCTCTTCTCTGCTCAACGCTGAGTACGCTCTGTGCTCCTCGGCTAATCATCTCTGCGGATATGCCACCCGTGCCAGCGAAGAGGTCTAGACAACGGCAGTCCTCGAAGTCAATGTACTGGACGAGCACATTAAATAGGTTTTCTTTGGCGAAGTCTGTCGTTGGGCGAGCGTTAAAGCTACTAGGCACATCGAAACGCCTTCTTTTATGTTTACCTCCGATAATTCTCATATTTCTAAGTTTATTTTTATGTTTTTTCAAAGGTAATGATAATTTTAGAAGGGGGAGTTTTGCACGCTTGCTTGTGTTATGTAAAAAAAAATAACTAACTTTGTTGCAAATTAATATGAATTGGTCTTCTTTGGCTAACTATAACTACAGGTATTTGTTTGCTGAGGGGAAGTTTTTAATCATCATAATGAAAATGAGTAAAGTAGAATGGAGCCGGTCTAAAGGACTCATATATGAGTCTCCTTTTATAGAGCGAATATTACTGCCCGAGGGTAATAATATTCTAGTTAGTTTTTCTTTGGAGTTAGAATTCGACGATTTTGAAGAAGTAGATGATCTCTAATTAGTGACTAAAGAAAAGATGAAAAAGATATATACTTTAATAGCATTAGGCTTCTTAGCCTTTAGTTCTTGTTCGAAGGATAGCCTAGGCTTAGACTCAGCGATAGAGCAGAGAGCAGCTACAACTCAAGTAGTGAAAATGTCTCTTGGCGCAGGTATCAAGCTCTTTGACCGTAAGGTAGTGAGCGAAGATGTGGCTGGAGGCTTCAGAGCCTTGGAGCGTCAGAATCTTCAGTTTGAGATTAAAGACGGTGATGGTAAATGGGTTCTTAATGAGGATGGTACCTCAACGACAACTCCTTCTAAGCGTGGACACCTCGATACGGAGGACTTGAATGCTAAGGCTGCTAACCTCAAGTTCTTCGTGCAAGTGCGTAAGGCTTCTGACAAGAGCTTGGTGGGTTCGCTCCACAAGGCTTGGGAATATAAGTCTCGCAATACGAATGACTGGCGTCTAAATGGTGATGATATTCCTCTGACGGGAGTTACTCCGGGTACGGATGACCTTCAGGTACGTATCGTTGTAGGTGGTAATCTGGACGCCGAAAATCAGAAAATCGTTATTAACCAGCCCGAGTGGCAAGAGCTTGATTTGTCTCAAACGAATAAGGTAAGCTTGCCTGTTCCCTTCGCTTCTGGTTGGATTGACCTAAGCTACGATGCAGCTAAGCAGCTGTATACGACGGTTGACGATGCTAAGATTACACTAAAACCTCTTGGTACTTTGCTTGTTACTACCGTGCGTAGCTCGATGAAGGATAAGGCTGCATCTCTTACTGGCGTTCGCTATGTGACGAATGCGCTTGCCTTCCAGGGTGAGTTCTCGCTTACCGGAGATGATAAGATACCTTTCACTGCGATTGGAGGACATCCTTATGAAACGGAGGTAACTAAGGATATGTTCTACGAGATTACTTATGGCTTCAAAGGAGGTAAGCTTACTCCCGGTGCTACTCCTAATGACAGGGTGTTCGTAAGTTGGGGGCTCCCTACGGGTAAGCCTGAGCCAGCGTCTTGGGCGACAAATGCTCGTCCAACAGGAGATATCTCGGACATGATTAAGATGCCACAGACGCACGTGTATGCTGAAGGCGTGGTTGGAACAAGTTCAACGAATTTTAAGATCGCACCTGTGATGGGGACGAACTATAACTTTGAGCATGGTACAACGGCGGCGATAAACTGTGAGCTCTATGATACGCCTAAGCAAATGCTTGGTTACTTTGCTAAGTACACCGTGAATGAGGCGGGTACAGGTTTTGATACTAGTCATGATGAAAGTCAAGTTTCGCTTGTAAACTGGAAGGTGGCTAAGGACTTCCTCAAAGGAAAGGAACTTACGGGACCTGATGGACAGAAAGCCATTTACAAGATGGGTAGTGAGGCTATGGCAGTGTATACGTCCAACTACTTCTCTGCAGTATGGTCTCAGAATAATGCAGGTTCATTCTTCCGTTTATTGGACCAAAAGGACCCTTCTAAGGGCTCACTTGTAGCCAGAAAACGACAAATGGTTTGGAATAAGGGTACTGATGACAACCCTAATATTGATGAGGCACTATTTTATATGATGCAGGTCTATATTCCGAAGAAAAATCCGAGGGCAAACTATATGATTATAGGTCGAGACTTCTCTAATAATCGTACGTATAGTAAAAACCAAGTTGTTATTCGAACAGAGGCAACCCTGCCTAACGGTCAGCAGAAGTATCCCGTAGGCTCAACGACTTATACTTCCGTGGCTCTAGGTAAGTACTTCATTGGTACCGCTTATTCTCCTGTCTATAAGAATAAGGCAGCTTATGACGAGGACCTGTGGAACGACGCCGACTTCTTGAAGGGACGTGTACAGCGTAAGATGCCTGCTGCTGGTCATTATGCTCACTCTTCTTGGGATGGTAACCCTACAAATGTAGCTGACGTAGATGATTTGCACCCTGCTAATACGACACGTGAGCAAGTAGGACAGGTACCTATTTATTGGTTCTGGACAAATTGGGTAGACTATGAAGGTACTGGTCGTATGATGAGGAGAATTAATCAGGGTATGAATCCTTCTTGGAATGGAGCACAGTGGTTGAGTGACCCAAGCGTTTTCCCTGTACTTGGAGGTAAAAATGTTCTTTACTTCCCAGATAATAAGTTTGGTACATTGCGTGCTGTGAATCGTGATGCTAAGTACATGTGGCAGGCTCTTTGGCCAATTGCCAATAAGTATCAGGGTGATGATGCCGACTAGTTAAATAGTCATTAACAAAAAATAAAGACAAGGGCTGTCGCAAACGTTGCGACAGCCCTTGTTACTTTTTCTGCTAAGCGACTCAAGATTGAGAATAGCCGTAGGTAGTGCCGCCCCTTTGGGGCTCAATAAATATGTTCCGATGCTTAACCCAGGGCTTGCGCCCTGGGCTATGAATAAGTATCGCCCTTTCAGGGCTCATTGCAAGAATGTGTGTATTGTTCGATTAGAATGTGTGTGCCGTTAAGTTTGGAATAGTGTATGTTGTTAAATTTAAATGTGTGCATTGTTAAATTTCAATAGGTATGTCGTTGGATTTTGAATGGGTGTATTATTCGATTTTTAATGTGTGTAATGGTGTGATTGACTTGTGGGAGGGGAGGATTGAGTGCCGTAGGCACGACACTTCTTCAAAGCCCAGGGTGTAATGAGGGCAAAGCCCGAAATGGAACCCTGGGTACACATATGTAAAACAAAGACTGAGCTCCGAAGGAGCGGCACTACCCACGCCCCCACGAAACGCTATACGTAAACCCATACGAACTAACGAACACAACAGAGCAATCAAAACAAGGATAAATTTTTTTTGCTGCTTGTATCTTATTCATATAAGGTTATTTAAAAACAACTCAAGGGCTCATCACTAAAAATATTTTGTGCAAATGTTTGGAGGGAAAGAAAAGTTTGTATTACCTTTGCACTCGCAAACGACAGGGAAGGCGTCGCAAGAGAGCGGGTCGGT
>QWCR01000061.1_pt1 | contig 60018 bp, 59 predicted proteins | sample 1972581 | NCBI WGS metagenome assembly QWCR01 (sample SAMN09866703, study PRJNA288562) | Human oral metagenome isolate pre4_saliva, whole genome shotgun sequencing... | isolation source: mouth | host: Homo sapiens | place: USA: California
CAGAGACACAACGGCATGTGAAACCGTTGCGAATGATAGATGAAGTGTGTTTTGAAATGGCAAACATAAAACAAACGAGGTTAAAAATGGAAGAAAAACGCTATTCAGAGGCTGGTAGTGTTACCAGCAACACCATAACTGAAATTCAAAAAGAACATATTCGCGCTTGTATTTTGAAAGCGATTGAAAACGGCGCTTATTATCCCGGTTTAGAGGAGCGAGCATGCCAAGCAATTTCTTATATCAATCGATTTAGTGACGCTCAAATCAAAGAAAATCTAATTGATAATAAAACAGGTGAAGTTTACATGTTAGTTAGACCATAGGTCACTAATTTTATTTAACGCTCTCATAGTTGCAAAGCTATTATTTGAGCAATCAAACACGCCAAGACGATCATCATTATCTATAAATTGAAGCAAATAATCCCGACATTGCTTGGCCGTATGTTTTCTTGAATGAATATACCAGACCGATTCAAATAGCTTCGTATAAGTTCCGTAGGATTTAATTGCATCAATTAATGTTTTGTAGTCGCGTTGATTTCTTAAATCATAAGTAATAATGAGGTTTGCCATAACTTAATCCTTAGTGTGTTGTGAGAGTCTAAATTATATTCCTTAGTGTTGTGAGAAACAATAAGGAGCTTGAGCCTTACAAGCATAAAGAAAGGCACTTATTCAACGGCTCTTGTGTTTGCTAATAACAAGAGCTAAGCAACCCCACAGCCGAGCATGAGGGCTTAAAACTTATGCAACCTATAAAATTGGTTCCTTAGGTTTGCCCTCCGTAAAACGAGGGCTTTTTTATCCCGAAAAATTACCTTACAATCAAGGTAATTTTTAATATATAAAGGGAATGCTATGAAAACCGTTAAAGCAAGACTGACTGAGTTAAAAAACTTAATTAATACAAAAATCAACAAAGACTATGAGTGGATGGGAGAAATAAAATCACCCGAAATTATCAAAGAAATAGAGCAACTTTCCCCCCTAATAGAGAAAATAGAAAAATCGGGAAAAACCCTTGAAATTTCCTATGCAAAATATATTTCTCTTCAATTAATTAAAAAAATAATTCGCATCCTTAATAAAAAAAGAACGAATAATAAATGGGATGAATATGATGTAAATTCATTTATTTTATCTCTAATCAAACTAAGAATGACAATCAAGGAATTATATTTAATTGAAGTTAAGGGTGAATTAAGAACAGAAGAAGAACTCAATGCTATTGCTGCTGATATATCCAAAGCAAAATTGAATTTAGAAGAGCATATCTCACTTGAAGAGCAGTTAGTAAAGAATAAAAATGAGCTCGAAAATTTAAAAAACTCGCTGATTACACTCCAAAAATCTTATAACGATGCACAAGAACAAATAACTGAAATTTCCCAGTGGCACGAACAGTCAGACACATTAAGTAACAATATTTCGACCTATGCAATCACCGCACAAAATAATCTAACTAAAATTACGACATTATCAACCACGGCGGAAACCAATAAACCCAAAATCGAAAAATATCATGAAGATATTGAAGGTATGATTAAATTATTCAATAAACAAAAAGAGGAGATTCAAATGATTATTGAAGACGCTAACCGAGCAAGCATGGCAGGTTCGTTTAAAACTCAATCTGAAAATATCGATAGTAAAATGAAAGCTGTAGATAAAATTTTGCTTGGCTCACTTGTTGCAACATCTACTATTTCATTTATCAATTATTCAACAAGCCTGAGTGCAACAGACAGTCTTAATATTTTACAATTTCTTGCTAAGTCTATTGTGACAATCCCGTTACTTGTCATCGCCTGGTTAAAAGCTAAAGAACGGGCTTATCTCTTTAGATTAAGGGAGGATTATAACTACAAATATTCCTCAGCAATGGCATTTGAAGGTTATAAGAAACAAGTACAAGAACAAGACCCTAAATTACATCAGCAACTTCTGCAAATTGCCGTGGATAATTTGGGGATAAATCCAACCAAAGTCTTTGACAAAGATTTAAAAAGCACACCACTTGAAACGATTATCGATGGCGTAGGAAAACGCCTGGATAAAGCTGTTGATGGTATTAAAGGAGAGGTGAATGACATTCCAAAGAAAACAAAAGAATTAATTGATGATGAATAACTCACTCCCTCAAATTCTCAGCGCTTTTTATTGACACCGCCCCCACATCGGATTAAGATAACCCCAATTCCAAGCTGTCTTTTGACGGCTTTTTTTGTATCTAAATCCAGGAGCGCTTATGGTAGCTGAAACACATTACACAATACTCCGCTATATTGGTCATCAACTGCTGATGCACAAAGTAAAGCACAAGATCGGGCTATTATCCCTGCAGTATCTAGCAAACCTGTAAGAGTAAAATTTGAAGATAAAACCCTCAAAGAAAAGATGATCTTAAATGAAGAATACCCTTATCATAAGATTTTCTTAGTGGATGTATTGGTTGAATACATTGATGAAGAACCGGTAATTTACAAAATCCTAAGACTAAACAGCTCAATGAATAAAATCTAATTGACAGCTGTAAAAAACTAAAATACTATTCGCCTCAAGGTGTCGAAACCTAAAACTCAAGGCGGATAGTTCACTAATCGCCACAAGGCGATTTTTTTATATCCGTAATCCTGACTATGTCGGGAGGGCGACTAATACAATACCTTCGGGAAATAAGTCCAGCCCTACCTTGAGTGGGTTTTCGAACCTCCCGACGCCACTGTCGAAAGTGGCTTGTTTTAAACAAATACTCAAGGATTACAAAATGTCAAATCTTACAATTTTCAATTTTGAAAACACTCCTGTTCAAACCATTGTAGAAAACAATGAGATCTTTTTTAGAGCAACTCAGCTTGCAGAATTGTTGCAATATAAAAATCCACATGACGCATTAAGAAAACACGTTGATTCTGACGACCTAGCAAAACGCGAGATCGTGAATACTATCAATAAACGTGCTCAAGTTCTCTTCGTGAATGAAAGCGGAATGTATTCATTAGTCTTGAGTTCAAAATTAGAGCAAGCTAAAAAAGTAAAACGCTGGGTCACTTCTGAAGTGTTACCGGCAATTAGAAAAACAGGAAAATATCAACTTCAACCGAAACAACTTGCGCTACCTGAGCCTGAAAAGAAATTCACCTTTGAATTCACTGAGTACGAACTTCAACAGCTTGCTTGGTTGTGGTTTGCTTTCAAACGTGGCGTCGGCACTTTCCAACATATTGAGAGAGCCTTTAACGTTTTAGGCTCGAATATGAGCGGACAAATCTATGGACAGGCTTACGAATATTTAAGCGTGCTACGTTCTACCAATCAAATCTTAAACCGCATCACAAGCGATTTTAACATCGACCCAATGACAAACTGGCGTGTATTAAAACACTTGCGAGGCTTTAATCCAAAAGCAGTCAAAATCGACTTCTAAAACACCACAAAATCCGACCGCACTTTTCCTCAAGAAATCCGTGCGGCGGATTGCTACACCCTAAATTCACTAAATTGACGAAAAAGGAAACAAAAATGCAAAAATTTACTGATGTATTCGCTGAAACCATCCCATTTCTTTGTAAAACAGCCATCGCCTTTGCCCTCGCTTTTTTAATTGGCGGTATTGCTTACTGTTTTGCAAATGAGCCTACCGACTGGCACAACAACACACTAAGCGAACAAATCCAACAAGAGGCACGTGCGAAAGCTAAAGAGCAATGGCGTGAAGAAAACGGCATCTATCAAGCAAATCTTACCCCACAGGTCAATGCTGATATGTATCTTTATGTCGAGCAAAAACAAGCCGAAATTAACCGCACTTGGAGTAAATAATGAGACTGACTTACAAAACCTACGCAGAATCGGCAGTAAAAGCAGAAAAGAAAGGTCATTACCTTGAGGCTGCAAAAAATTGGGCTGACGCTAAACGCCATACCACAGTACAAAAGAATATTGAGTATTGCCAACACCGTATTGATTTTTGTGAAAGACATCACTTTAGATTGAAATCAATGGGGGAAATAAATGAAAAGACACCTGCCTCCAGAAATGTGTGACAGCCCAGACGACTATTACAGTCAATTTGAGCAAAAAACCGAAGAAGATTATGAACCAAAAGAAGATTGGCGTGAACCTGAAGATGCTGATTGTGAATATTGGCAATCCAATTGTTATGGGAGAGCTTAAAAATGGAAGAAACACCGCGTGAACGCCTAGAAAGTAAGGCTGAATTGCTAAATGCTATTCGAAATTGGTTATGGCAAGAGAGAATTACGCCAGAAGAATTACAAGCTGAAATTGAATATATCCAGCACAACCCACTACCATTCTAAGGAGCCACGATGAAACTTTACGAAATCACCGAACAACTCGAAAACATCAAAGAATTGCTCGAAAATCCTGAATTTGCAGATAACGCTGACATTGCCAAAGCATTAGATGCAGTGCAGCAAGATTTTGACAAAAAAGCGGAGAATGTCGTCTATGTCATTAAAAATACAGAGGGCGACATTGAAGTGATTGACGCTGAAATTAAACGCTTGCAGGCAATGAAAAAACAACGCCAAAACGGCATTGAGCAGATTAAAAACTACCTCAAACAAAATATGGAAGCAACAGGCACAACAAAAATTAACTGTCCTTTGTTTACCATTTCTTACCGCGAAAGTAAGCAAAGTGCGGTGCAATTAGATGAAGATTTATTCCTCGCCAACAACTGCGATGAAACCCTTGTTAATGTGAAAATTACAGCAAATAAAACCGAAATTAAAGCACGATTAAAAGCAGGGGAAGAAATTCCTGGTGCGAAATTGGTTGATAGTCAAGTTCTGACAATTAGATAAGGAAAGAGAAATGGAACTGCAAAGTGCAAATTTAAGTGAGCTTATGCCTGAACTTATTCAAGCGATTAGCCAGCTTGGGAATCTAAGCAAAGATAAACAAGGTTATGGTTATAAATACGCAGAACTAAGCAAAGTGCTTGATACCTGTCGCCCAATCCTTGCGGAGCATAATTTAGTTATCACGCAACTTGTTACCGTCCTAAATGACGAGCCAACACTTGTAACGACACTCTTTCACAAAAGCGGGCAGTTTTTACGGAGCTGTTATCCATTGGTTAAGGCTGGAGTTAAGCAAGCTAACGATGCTCAACAAGTTGGTGCAGCCATTACCTATGCACGTCGTTACGCCTTAACCGCAATGTTGTTTATGGCGCAAGAAGATGATGATGCGGCAAGCGTGGGAAAGCGTGAGCAGTCATCGCCCCCAAAGTCCGAACGGTCAAACAACTCCAACAAATCGACCCAGCAGGCTATGAGCTCTACTCAAGCTAACGTAACTAGCAAATCGGTTATAGAGCAACTTAAAGATAGGCTGAAAGGAAAAACCAAAAAGGAATGCGGTGAAATTTACGATAAGTCTATCGTTTGGTTAGAGGAAAAACACCCTGATCTCGTTGATGAATACAATCTAATGTATAACGATTATTTACTTAATTTAATGTAAGGAAAAACTATGGCTCGTAACACCAACACCGTTATATTAGTCGGTCATTTAGGCAGTGACCCAGAAATCCGCCAATTCCAAAATGGCGGGCAAATTGCCACATTTAATCTTGCTATCGGCGATGATTACCGAGATAAACAAGGCAATACAGTTAAACGCACCCATTGGATACCCATTGTGGTGCACGGCAATTCTGCTGATGTAGCAAGGCAATATCTGCAAAAAGGCTCAAAAATCTGCGTAACAGGAAAACTAGTACAGGAAAGTTGGCAAGACCAAAACGGCAATAACCGCACCGCACTTAAAGTAGCTACACAATCCTTTGAAATGCTAGACAGCAAGGCAAGCAGTGAAACACAACAACCAACCAAAGACAAAGAAAAAATCGACCCATTAAGCGCAGCAGCTGAACAAGATGGGTTTGATGATATTCCGTTTTAGAGAGAAATTATGGCTAAACTAATAAAATTACATTTTGTTGGATTTGTAAATGATGCACCACGGAACGAGGAACCATATCTTGACACAGTTCTTTATGAGTCGTTGGTGGTGCCAGTAGATAAAATCCTTGGTGTTAAAAAATATAACCAAGACCTAGACATATATCTAGTTCCACAAGTTGAAGAGTGGGAACAAGAATCGGATTTAACTGAAATAGTAGTTGATAACTACATTACAGAAGATGAACTCAAGTTGAAAGATTGTAGCGTCGTGATTTTTAGCTGCGAATACTCTGAGAAGTTAATCCAAATGCTTGATTATAGTCCACATCATAAACAAGACAATCCGAATCAATTCTTGGTTTATGAAAGCCCAGATGAAATTATTAAATTATGCCAATAAGGTTAATTATGACTAAAAAACTATATAGGAAACCTATCTATGGTGGTGATGGCGAGGAAATAGGCTATTACCTTATGGATAATGATGGGTTCGTGGTTGAAGAACACTACTACGAAGATGATGCTTAAAATCCGCCGCTATTAATTAGCGGCTTTTTTGTAGGTGAAATATGGCAGGATCGAAAAAACCTCGTAAAAAATACAATGCCAACGCTGGATTAAAAAATCTAAGCGATAAGGTATGTAAAAATTCCTTTGTCTTTTCGGTTATAGGATTAGGCAAAGATGGGACAGAATGGGTAAAAAATAACGTACCACAAGATAAAAAAACAACAACGTCACAAGATTTTGATTTAATGCTTAATCGTTCTAGACCTTGGTCGTTTGTGTTTGGTGTGGCTTGTCGAGACCAGCTGGGGCAAGGCTACATTAAGTATGAATATCAAGCGCTATCTAATCAATTTGCTTTTACCGATAGTGCCATGTCTGATTATGTCAATGGCAACCTTGATGCAATGCTAAATGATGTTAATCAAGACCATGTCCTCTCCCCTTTTTTCCTAGCATCGCCAGAAAAGAAAGAATTTTCGGACGATTACATTAAGCGATTGCTGAAATGGAAACGTGTTGAGCAAACATTAAAAACACCATTTGAAATCAGAAAACTGAAAGAAAAAGGCCTTGAAGAATTGCGAAAAATTGACCCAATAAAACATTCGGACAAAGGTATCTGGACAATCCTCCGTAAACACGGAATCAATGATTTTGCTGATATTAGAGTAGCAGGGTTGACCGCAGTGCAACAAATCAAAGGCATCGGTGAAAAGCGGATTAAACAATTAGCAGACTGTTACATCAAGATAATTAATGAAGATAGTTTATCCGTGCAATTATCCGAATTAAGAGAGTTTGAAAAGCAAATCTATATGCATCAAGAATCTATGATGCGATTAGCAAGAGCTGCGACTATACAGTAAGGAAAACCATGACACAACCAAATGAAATTACCCTAAAAATCCCCTTACATAAATTCCAAACATTAATGCACCGTTATGTTAGAGATACTCTACATGACAGTGGCACACCTGTTCTAATCTGTATCCATGACGTTAAAGAGTATTGGGCGGTATTGGATAGCCACACAAGAGAAAAAATTAAGGGCGAAGTAAAATTTTTTATCAAGGAATATCACCACCTACGCAATGATGAATTCTTTAAGGCGAGCTTATCAGCTTGGAGTGAATTGGCTGACTGGATAAATGATAACCGCAGCAGCACATCAACAACAGTTACAACAGTAAAACCGCTTGTGCCTGTGTTACCTGTGGTAAATCTTGGTATTCAAAAATAGAAATTAGTATTTAACAAACCCAATAGGCGTTCCAAGTGAGCGCCTATTGTTTTAATGGAGAAAGGAAATGAAAGAATTTAACTTAGATGCAGCTTTAAATGGCGAGCCTGTAAAGCTCGCTTGTGGAAGAAAGGCATATATACTCTACGATTTAAGTAGATACCCTGAATTATTAAAACACGCAAACAGACGACCTTTAAACGGACTTGTTATGTCTGATTGTGAAGAGAATGACTGCTACCCAAATTCGTTTGATCAAGATAACGTAATCGGAATGTGGGAAGATCCAAAGATTAGTGCTAAAGATTTACCTAGACCGTTTTATCCAGAAGAATCTAGCGATTATTTTTACATCTTAGACGGCAAAGTGATTTATAACTCAAATTATTGTAATAACAACATTATTTCACGACAAAGAGCAATCAATGGGCAATGTTTTCGCACAAAAGAAGATGCTCAAAAATGGCTTGATTTTATGAAGAATATGATGGAGTGAGTATGAAAGCATTTATAGAATGGCTATTCTATCTATTGACTGGCGCTTTCATCATTGCGATGGCTGGAGCAGGAATAGGATTATTTCTTGGCGTTGCGTGGAAAATTATTCGATTGGTGGTGTGATATGAGCGAATGGATTAAATGTTCGGAGCGGTTGTCAGGGATAAGAATGAGATTGGGGAAGATATGAAAGTGCTAGATGAACATATCCTTGAGTATATTTGGGACGAAACATTAGACCGCATCTTACTAAGTAAGGATTAAAAAATGAAAAAATATTTTGCTTATGACGCGTTAGAGCGCGAATTTACAACACACGACACACTACAAGAAGCTAAATCACAAGCGCAAGACTGTGTTGATGAAATTTTTGATATTGGTGCTGATAATGGTTTCGAGGATGAAATCGAAGACGGCATAAAAGAAACGTATTTTGGGGTTGTATTAGGTGGGTTTGATTTACTGACCAGACCGCTCACCGAAGAGGAAAAAGAGCTCTATGCAGATAAGTTCACTCACATGGTTGAAAATCCAGTGCTTGTTGAGTATCCACAAAATGAGTGGATTAAGTGTTCGGAGAGATTGCCTAAACCAAATACAAGAGTATTGATTTGTAACCGAGACAAAGAAATTAGGTGCGCTTTATATCAAGAATTAATTGGGTTTGGTTACATCCCTCTTTATGGCGAAGTTACACATTGGCAACCACTTCCACGACCGCCAGAAGATTTATAATTAACGAGATTATTAAAGCATTGTGCTATCATATTCAAAAATTTTAAGGCGGTGAATATGAAAGATATAGAGATTAAAACAAATCACCCTCCATTATCTGCTTTACATGAAAGTAAATGGATTAGATGCGAGGATATGTTGCCGAGAGACAATAATGATGTATTGGTTGTAGTTATGGATAATGGCAACCAGGAAATCAGGATTGGTTTCTTAACCAATATTTGTTGGTATACATATACAGACGATGATAAGCTTGCGAAGGTAACTCATTGGATGCACTTGCCTGACTTACCAAAAGATTAAATGATAAATAACAAATAACCGCCTACGGGCGGTTTTTTATTGGAGTAAATATGGGAAGAGAATTTTTTGATGAATACTGCAGTCCAGAATTATTAGCGTTAATAACTGGATATGTTTGTCCTAAATATCAGATGAAAAGCTTAAATGAATTCGGAATTCCTTTCCTGCATCCAAAAGGAAATAGAAAATTCCCGCTTGTGTTACGATCTGATGGTGACAAAATTTTGAAAGGTGAGAAAGTGCAGCCGATTACACAAACAAAGGAAAGACGGCGGTCTGCAGTATTAAGTTAGTAAGGGGGATATTATGGCACGTCCAAGAAAACGAATTAATCAAGGATTGCCACAAGGTTTAGTGTGTCGGAATCGAAAAAGAGCGGATGGCTCAATCGTGGTTTATTATTACTACACGATGGCAGATAAAAAAGAAGTTGCTTTAGGTAAAGATAAGCACATTGCTATTCTGGAAGCAGCAAAGCTGAATATGCAGTATCTGACTAAAAAAGATAATATCCTTTTTATTGAAGTGCTTGAGCGATATGAAAAAGAAGTTGTGCCGCTTAAAAAAGCGAAGAACACTCGAAACTCAAACATTCAGGCAATAAAGAAATTACGCCAATACTTCCAAGATCCACCATTTACCCTTGATGAAATACAGCCTATACACATCCGTGAATATTTAGATTGGAGAAAAGACGTTAAACCAACCGCAAATATCGAAGTTGGGTTATTTGGCCACATTTGGAGCATGGCGAGAGAATGGGGTTACACTGAAAAGATCAGCCCATCAACAGGGGTTAAAAAATTCAAAGTGAATTACCGTGATGTGTACATTGAAGATTATATCTTGGATAAAATCTACGACTGCGCCACAGGTGATATGAAGGACATTATGGATGTGATGTATTTAACCGGACAACGCCCAATAGACGTGGTAAAAATCCATAGTTCACACATCTACAACGATTTACTGCATATTACACAGCAAAAAACAGGTAAACGTGTTTCGATTAAAGTTATAGGTAAACTAAAAGAGATTATCGATAAGCGGATCACTGAAGAAAATCAGTTCCTATTTACGAATAAATGGGGGCGAAAGCTCGAGCGTAGATCACTTACAGATTATTTCAAGGATACACGTAATGCGGCATCAAGAAAATATAAAGAGCTAGCCGAAGAGATCAACCAAGTGCAATTGAGAGATCTTCGCGCGAAAGCAGCAACAGACCTTTCATTAATGATTGATGATGAACGAGCAAGAAAACAACTTGGCCATACTTCTGCACGTACCACTCAACATTACATCAGAAAAGAAAAACCACTCAATCCAACCAAATAAAAAAGGCCCTTCATTTGAAGAGCCTTTTTTTTTGTCACAAATCACGTTCCGAAACGTTTTTAAAACCCATTGATTTTATTAAAGTTTAAAACCTAAAAATAAGAAAAGGTTTCGGAATTAAAATTGACTTTAGATAGCGTAAATACTGGATTATGCTCTTTTGAAGTCAATATGAACCAATTTTGGTTTGAATGGGTGACGTTGCATTGCTTGTACTTTAACTGCAACCTCTTTACCACCGATCACTAAAGTGATCACTTCAGAATAGAAAGATTCGTGTGCTTGCGCGTTGTTTAACTCATCATGGTTTAAGATGATTGAAACTGGCTCTTCGCTGCCACCATAAACGATTGCAGGGATTTGACCATTGTGACGCAGGCGGCGGCTCGCACCCTTACCTTGCGCTGTACGAACTTCAGCGTTAAATTTAAATGCCATTTTAATGTTCTCTTTAAATTAATGTTAAAAGAAAAAAATTGCAGGCGACCCAGCAATTTTCCAAATATTGCTCTCAAAGACAAGCATTGAGCTATGCTTTGAGACGGCGAATTATAGAATATCCCTCTTTTCAAAGCAAACTTTTTCTAGGCTTTTTACCCTGAAAAGATTAGAATGCTTAACAGTTTTTTACGATATTCATTAAAAAATAAAGTAGGAAGATTATGGAATTTCTGATTGGATTTTTTACTGAGTACGGCTATTGGGCTGTTCTTTTTGTTTTAATTATTTGTGGATTTGGTGTACCGATTCCTGAAGATATTACGTTAGTTTCTGGTGGTGTGATTGCGGGGCTTTATCCTGAAAGTGTTAATTCACATTTAATGTTGCTCGTCAGTATGATTGGTGTACTTGCGGGAGATTCGACCATGTATTGGCTTGGTCGTATTTATGGTACAAAAATTTTACGTTTCCGCCCAATGCGTAAAATCGTGACATTACAACGTTTAAGAATGGTGCGTGAAAAATTCAGCCAATATGGCAACCGTGTGTTATTTGTCGCACGTTTTTTACCCGGCTTGCGTGCTCCAATTTATATGGTCTCTGGCATTACTCGCCGTGTAAGTTACACACGTTTTGTCTTAATTGATTTCTGTGCTGCTATTATTTCTGTGCCAATTTGGGTTTATTTAGGCGAACTTGGTGCAAAAAATTTAGACTGGTTACATGCTCAAATCCAAAAAGGTCAAATGGTGATTTATATGCTCATCGCTTTACTTGCCCTATTTCTGTTCTGGAAATGGAAAAAATCGAAAAAATAAGCGAAGTCATCAAACAAAAGAGCGGTTAAAAAATTCTGTGTTTTTTAACCGCTCTTTTTATTTCAATAGACTATAAATTTCTCGCTTTTAAATAATTTTCCACGGTATCTACAATGGCCTGCGTTTGAGGATCGATTTCGATATTCACAATATCGCCCACTTTACGTTGCCCCATTAAGGTTCGTTGCAAAGTTTCGGGGATTAAATTCACACAAAATTGCGTGCCTTTTACTTCGCCAATAGTCAGGCTAATGCCATCTACCGCAACAAATCCTTTCGTTAAAATGTATTTCATTACATCTGCACTAGGCAGCTCAAACCAAATTTGTCGGTTATTTTCACTGGCGAGAATGTTTGAAATTTTTGCCGTACAATAGACATGACCAGATAATAAATGCCCGCCAATTTCTGTTCCCATTTGCATGGCTCGTTCGATATTGACATTATCGCCTACTTTCAACAAGCCAAGATTCGTAATTCTTAAAGTTTCTTGCATGAGATCAAAGCTAACGAGATCACCATTGACTTCAGTCACGGTTAAACATACACCGTTATTTGCCACCGATGCGCCAATTTCTAGGTCTTTACGCATTTCAGGTGGTAATTTTACCACTTGTGTTCTAAAATTAGCCTTTTCTGTAATTGAATGAATAAGCGCCGTGCCTTGTACAATTCCGGTAAACATATTTTCTCCTTTTCTAAAAATTTTTCTTAGTATATCAAATTTATGAATTTTCGTCTTTTGTCCCAATATCACGCTGATATTAAAAAATTAATTAAAATCTCTTTACCCATTTTATTAGCGCAAATCGCACAAAACTCAATGGGATTAGCGGATACCATTATGGCTGGTCGAGTGAGTTCCACTGATATGGCAGCGATTTCTGTTGGCGCATCGATTTGGATGCCGTTGGTGCTTTTCGGTCAAGGCTTATTATTGGCGCTACCACCGACTATTTCTTACCTAAACGGTTCAGGCCAACGCCATCGCATTGCCCATCAAGTTCGCCAAGGCATTTGGCTTGTGTTAGGCGTGAGTATTCCTTTAGGTTTGCTGATTTATTTCTGTGAAATTCCGCTGCAATATATGCAAATGGAAAGCAAAATGTCAGATTTAGCACGCGATTATTTACATGCGATGTTGTGGGGATTGCCTGCTTATTTGATCCTAATTAATTTTCGTTGTTTAAATGATGGGATTGCCAAAACTAAGCCAGCGATGGTCATTACCTTTTTAGGTTTACTGCTGAATATTCCGCTTAATTACATTTTTATTTATGGAAAATTTGGCATGCCTGCTTTTGGTGCGGTGGGCTGTGGCATTGCGACAGCTATTGTGAACTGGGCAATGTGCTTAATGATGATGTTCTATTCCTACACGAATGCTCAAGAACGCTCGCTAAAAGTATTTAGCCAATTAATTGAAATGCCGAATCCCAAAACGCTTAAAAAACTACTGCGTTTAGGCTTGCCAATTGCTATTGCACTTTGTTGTGAAGTGGCGTTATTTGCCCTCACTTCGTTAATGCTTTCTCCGCTAGGCTCAACCATTGTTGCGAGCCATCAAATTACATTGAATACCAGCTCTTTCATTTTTATGTTCCCTATGTCAATTGGTATGGCAACAACGATTTTAGTCGGACAAGCATTGGGAGCTGGCTCACCACAAAATGCGAAAAAAATGAGCTATGCCGCATTATTATTAGGGCTAACGGTGACAATCATTACCGCATTAATTACGATTTTTTTCCGTTATGAAATTGCCTCTATTTTCGTAACCGATGAAATTGTCATCGCTATGGCGGCAAATTTATTATTATTTGCCGCACTTTATCAATTTTCAGATACCATCCAAATGGTGGTTGGCGGCATTTTACGGGGCTATAAAGATACCAAAGTCATTTTATATATTACCCTTTTCTCTTATTGGGTAATTGGTGTGCCACTTGGTTATATACTGGGTCGTACAGATTGGCTTGTGCCACACATTGATGCGAAAGGTTTCTGGATTGCCTTTGTGGTCTCACTCACTTTCGCAGCGATCTTACTTTCTTTGAGAATGAAAAAAATGCAAGCTATGAGCGATAACGCCATTTTACAACGTTTAGAAAAACTCAAATAAGGAACTTTATGCAACTTCCAGCTTTACAATCAGCAAAGTTGATTCGTCGTTACAAACGCTTTCTTGCGGATATTGAACTACCCACGGGTGATATGATGACAATTCATTGCGCCAATACAGGCGCGATGACGGGGTGCGGTGAAAAAGGCGACACAATTTGGTATTCACATTCCGATAGCCAAACCCGCAAATATCCTCATACTTGGGAACTCACTCAACTTGAAAACGGGCAACTTTGCTGTATCAATACCCATCGTTCTAATCAACTTGTCTTTGAAGCACTGCAAAATAAGCAAATCAAAGAACTAGCAATGTATCACGAAATTTATCCTGAAGTGAAATACGGTGAAGAAAATAGCCGAATTGATTTCTTACTGAAAGCTGAAGGCTTACCCGATTGCTATGTGGAAGTAAAATCCATCACCTTAGTCAAAGGAAATTTAGGTATGTTTCCTGATGCGGTTACTACGCGTGGACAAAAACATGTCCGTGAATTACTCGTAATGAAAAAACAAGGTTATCGTTCAGTAGTGCTATTTGCTGGGTTACACAATGGTTTTGATCGTTTCAAGATCGCAGAATATATCGATCCCGAATATGATCGCTTATTAAAAGAAGCAATGGAACAAGGCGTTGAAGCCTATGCTTATGCGGGCAAATTTGAAATTTCTAATGGAATTCCTACCGCACTTTCCTTAACAGAATCGGTGCCTTATATAAAATAATATTTTTTGAGAATTATTTTCATTTTCTTGTTGACAAGATTATTGATAACGATTATCATCTAGTCATTCCAACAATAACAGAGCGTTTTCTTAATTTGAAGCGTTCAACAGATAATCACTCCAACATTCCCGCCTATTTCCCCACAAATAGGCGTTTTTTTTATTCACAAATCGCTAAGAATCCCTATAATAAAACCTTTCAAAAAACATAATTAGGAAATAATAATGACTGACATTAATACCGTTCTCGCGGAACTAAAGCGCGGTACTGATGAAATCCTTTCAGAAGCGGATTTAATCGAAAAACTGAAAGAAAATCGCCCATTAAAAGTAAAATTAGGCGCAGATCCAACCGCACCAGATATTCATTTAGGGCATACCGTTGTATTAAACAAACTACGTCAATTTCAACAACTCGGTCATGAAGTCTATTTCTTAATTGGTGATTTTACTGGAATGGTAGGCGATCCATCAGGTAAAAATGCCACACGTCCTCCACTCAGCCGTGAAGATGTATTGCGCAATGCTGAAACCTATAAAGAGCAAATTTATAAAATTCTCGATCCACAAAAAACCAAAATCGTCTTCAACTCTGAATGGTTAAGCAAACTTGGAACAGAAGGTATGATTCGTCTTGCAAGCAACTACACCGTTGCGCGTATGCTTGAACGCGATGACTTCAAAAAACGCTTTGGCAACAATCAACCTATTGCCATCCATGAATTTATTTATCCATTACTACAAGGCTATGATTCTGTTGCATTAGATGCTGATGTAGAACTAGGCGGTACAGACCAAAAATTCAACTTACTTGTTGGTCGTGAATTACAAAAATCAGCAGGAAAAAAACCACAGGTTGCGATTACACTTCCATTGCTCGTTGGCTTAGATGGCGAGAAAAAAATGTCCAAATCACTTGGCAACTATATCGGTGTAACAGAAGCACCAAACGATATGTTCGGTAAAGTGATGTCTATTTCAGATGAACTCATGTGGGATTGGTATAACCTTCTTTCATTCCGTCCATTAAGTGAAATTGCACAATTAAAATCGGAAGTAGAAAACGGCAAAAATCCTCGTGATGTAAAAATCTTATTAGCAAAAGAATTAATAGCCCGTTTCCACAATGAAGAGGCAGCAAACGCCGCAGAACAGGAATTCATTAATCGTTTCCAAAAAGGCGCAATGCCTGATGAAATGCCTGAATTTACGTTCTCTGGCGAAATGGGTTTAGCCACCTTATTAAAAGAAGCGGGACTTGTGCCTTCCACTTCAGAAGCGATTCGCTCTGCTCAACAAGGCGGTGTAAAAATCAATGGTGAAAAAGTCGATAACGTAAAAGACAATGCACCAAAAGGTACAAATGTTTACCAAGTGGGTAAACGAAAATTTGCTCGTATAACGGTAGAATAAAAACATAACATAACCGCGCTTTAAAGTGCGGTTATTTTTAATCAATTTTGTCGTATAAAGGAACGTAAAATGAATCAAAAAATTTGGGTAACCGGTGATGCTGTAGTCGATTTAATTCCAGACGGTGAAAATCACTATTTACGTTGTGCGGGTGGCGCACCTGCAAATGTGGCGGTGGGGGTTGCGCGTTTAGGTGGACAAAGTGCATTTATCGGAAGAGTGGGAAATGATCCTCTCGGTCAATTTATGCTAGAAACCCTTAATTCGGAAAACGTAGATACAACTCATATGATTCTCGATCCTCAACATCGTACATCAACGGTAGTAGTGGGATTAGACAATGGTGAACGTAGCTTCACTTTTATGGTTAATCCAAGTGCGGATCAGTTTTTACAAACCAATGATCTCCCTCATTTTAAATCTGGAGAATGGTTACACTGTTGTTCTATTGCTCTCATTAATAACCCATCACGTGAAGCAACTTTTGAAGCAATTCGCCGTATTAAAGTTGCAGGAGGATTTTTTTCCTTTGATCCCAATTTACGCGAATCACTATGGGCAAGCTTAGATGAAATGAAAAGCGTTGTGATGGATGCGGTAGCCCTCGCTGATGTATTGAAATTCTCCGAAGAAGAATTAACGCTTTTAACCAATACTGACAGCCTTGAAAAAGCATTTGAAAAAATCACCGCACTTTATCCTGAGAAATTGATTATTGTCACCTTAGGTAAAGATGGGGCATTGTATCACCTTGCAGGGGAAAAGGATGTCGTTGCAGGTAAGGCATTAAAACCAATTGATACTACCGGTGCAGGTGATGCTTTCGTGGGTGGTTTATTAGCAGGACTTTCTCAACATGAAAATTGGCGTGACAGTGATGTGCTAGTTCGTATTATTCGTCAGGCAAATGCTTGTGGCGCACTGGCAACCACAGCCAAAGGAGCGATGTCTGCCCTACCAAATAAAAATCAATTAACTGAATTTTTAGAAAATTAGTTGCTGAGTGTGTGAATAAAAGGTTCACACACTTTTTTTCACTGAATTCGCACATTTCAATTTAGGCACAACACCATAATGATCATTTTTAACAACGGTAAATACAAAAGTATTCTTGCAGCAGAACCAGATGAGCTCAACGCTATACGTCAAACGGTGGAAAGCGATAAAGATTTCTATCCGACCTATCACATTGCCCCACCAACAGGATTATTAAATGATCCGAATGGTTTAGTGTTTGATGGTGAAAAATATCATCTTTTTTATCAATGGTTTCCCTTTGATGCATTACATGGGATGAAGCACTGGAAACATTTTATTACAAATGACTTTCAAGTCTTCCAACATGCAGATGATTTAATCCCATGTGAGCCATTTGAATCTCATGGTTGTTATTCTGGAGGGGCATTAAAAGTCGATAATAAATTAGCAATATTCTATACGGGAAATACTCGCCGTTTGACTGATAATCAACGAATCCCCTACCAAAACCTTGCTATTTTTGATTGTAACGGCATGCTTATCAGTAAACGTCCGCTGATTGAAAAAGCGCCTAATGGTTATACAGAACATGTACGGGATCCTAAACCTTACTTGACTCCTGAAGGTAAAATTCGTTTTATCTGTGGTGCGCAACGGCAAAATCTCACAGGCACCGCTCTCCTGTTTGAAATGGATAATTTAGATGATACGCCTCGTTTACTGGGTGAACTTGACGTCCCTAAATTTAATAACCATCAGGTTTTTATGTGGGAATGCCCTGATTTGATGAAATTAGGCAATAAAGATATTTTTATTTGGTCACCACAAGGAAAAGCGCGTGAAACTCATCAGTTCCAAAATAACTATCATGCTACTTATGCTATCGGTCAATTAAATCAGCATACTTTTGATGCAGAATATATTGCAGAACTTGATCAAGGCTTTGATTTCTATGCACCGCAAACCTTTTCAGGTTTAGAAAATAAAGAGAATACTATTCTACTAGGCTGGATAGGCTTACCTGATTTAACTTATCCAACAAATCAATTCAAATGGCATTCAGCCCTTACCATGCCACGCGAAATTCAGTTAAAAAACAATCAGCTATTCCAGCGTCCGATTAAAAAAATCTATGAAAATATGACCGCACTTTCATCCCTCACATTAAAAGGAAAAATGGAAGTTGAACATTTAGATCGGGCTTATTTGAAATTTGATGCGCAAAATCGCTCCTTTACATTAGATTTCTTTTTCAATAAAGCTAAGGAAAAGCTAAGCTTATCTTATGAAAATGGCCTAATTTGCTTAGATCGTCATCAATCCACACAAACTGAGTTAATGATAAAATTTGGATCGCAACGTTACTGCAAAGTACACGAACTTCATACTATCGAAATTTTCTTTGATCGTTCTATTGTAGAAATTTTCTTAAATAATGGTGAAAAAACCATGACATCAAGATTTTTTATCGCAGATAGGGAAAACGTTATTGTGACAAACCGATCTTTAAATATTGAGATTGGTTTTCCGAAACATATTCAATATAGCTGAAATGAAGTGTTACTTGGAGGAAATCTACGTTCTTTTACATTATTAAAGAGAACGTAGGTAAGTTATCGCTGAGTGATATTGGTTTCTTCTTTGAATATTTACCTTATTTTTCATTCAACGGATGATCCAGATGTAAGGCGTTAGAAAATGCATGTAATCCTTCGGCATTACTACTTTTCATCATTGCTTGCATTGTCTGTGTTGGTACGTGAATCAATTTATTCATAAGTTTATAACTCAGCTCTTGCAAAATATCTTCGGCGAGCTCGCCATTTTGTAAACTTAATTGCGCTTTTTCAAGTAGCTCTTGGCGAATTCGCTCCGCATCTTGGCGATAATATTTAATTAAATTAGAGAATTGATGAACCTTTAACCACTCAAAGAAATCATGACATTCTTGCGAAATAATTTCTTGTGCTTGTTCAGAAGCTAGCTCTCGCTGATTCAAATTACGTTGAATGATATCTTGCAAATCATCTACGGTATAATGATATACACTATCAAGTTCTGCCACCGTTTCATCAATATCTCGAGGAACCGCAATATCTACCAATAACATTGGCGCATAATGACGCACTTTTTGAGATTGTTTCACCATGTCTTGAGTGATCAACACATTTGGACTACCTGTAGAGCTAATCACAATATCAGCCTGATGCAATGCATATTGCAATTCATCTAAACCAAATACATCTATCTGCGTCTCAGTTGCTAATTTCTCAACTAATTGCACGGCTCTTTCTCGAGTACGATTTGCAATCATTAATTTTTTCACACCATGACGCAATAAATGACGGCTGACGAGTTCAATCGTCTCCCCTGCACCAACCAGTAAAATATTTAGGTTTCGGAGTGATTCAAAAATCTGACGAGCAAGACTACAAGCAGCATAAGCCACTGATACCGCACTTTCGCCAATATTGGTTTCAGTTCGGACCCGTTTTGCCGTAGAAAATGTTTTTTGAAATAAACGAGAAAGCTCTGTTGATAGAGGTAAATTAGCAGCTTGATAATAATCTTCTGTAATTTGAAATGCTTGTTTTACCTGTCCTAAAATTTGTGGCTCACCTAAAATGAGTGAATCTAATCCACAAGCCACACGCATTAAGTGATTTGCCGCTTGCTGATTTTGATAGGTATAAATACTCGGATTCAGCTCTGCTAAAGAAAGTTGATGGATATCAGCAAACCATTGCGCTGCATTATGCAACCATTTTTCACATTCTTGTGGCGAAATTTGTCGATGATGAAAATACACTTCCGTGCGATTACACGTAGAAAGAATCACAGCACCTTCAGCAAGGTTTTGACGATAAATTTGTTGCAAGGCAAGCTCGCGTTTCTCATTTGAAAACGCGACTTTTTCACGCACTGAAACAGATGCGGTTTTGTGATTAATGCCGAGAACAAGAAGTGTCATAAAATAATTAAAAAATAATCTGTAGAAAGCAAAATTTCAAAAACATAGATATGATACTTTAAGCACCACACCTTATTTCCATCCAGCCTACATATTAATGATAAAAATACGGTGTATTATTCTAATGAATTGTGACGCATTGAGCAAATTCACACATCATAAATTTATTAGAATCATGCCAAATGATTAAAAAATATCTTTTGCTTTGCGAAGTGCGGTAAATTCTTCAAGTGTTTTTGCTTGTAAAAACGGATTAATTTCTCGCTCTAGTTTTAAGGTTGTTGGCAAGCTTGGTTTATTTTCAGCCCGTTGTGTTTCAACAAAAATACGTTGTTTTTCTACCGCACTTTTTTCTACCGCACTTTTCTCCACCAGCACAGTTTCCGCAAATGCTAAATTTCCCAAGGTATATTCATGAGCAGGGCAAACAATCGTCTCGTCAGGCAATGTATTCAAACGCTGTAGACCTTCAAACATCTGTGCGTAATTACCCGTGAAAACACGTCCGCAACCTGCAGAAAATAACGCATCACCACAAAATAAATGATTATCCACTAAAAAACTAACGTGCTGTTTAGTGTGTCCCCCCGTCGGAATGACATCAATTTGATAATGTTCGGTAAGGATCTTCCCTTCGTTCACAATTTGAGTCGCACCTTTGTTCTCACATTCTTTCGGCCCATAAATCGGCACCGTTGGATAACGTTTTTTAAATGCCGACACACCTTGTGTATGATCCTCATGTTCGTGAGTAAGCAACACCGCTTCAACCGTTGCGTTTTGCTTATCTAGCCATGCAAACAGCTTGTCCGTTTCAGGCAAATCGACAATAATAAGAGGCTGATTTTCTCGTTGATAAAGCCAAATGTAGTTATCATTCAGCGCAGGCAAAGCAAATAACATAATCGTCCTTTTCATTTGTGATGGAGGAATAAAATGATTGTAAACTGGAATGCCAAAGCGACCAAGCCTTTCATTCAGCCTGAAAGTTGGCAAAATTTGCCAAAGGGGGATAATTATTGCCAAGCCTTACGCCAAACGTTAATGCCTTGGATGCCCAAAATTTTAGGTCATCAGGTTTTGAAAATTGGTGGGTTAAGCGGTGAAGTTACGACAAATTTGCCTATGCACCACCAGATTATTTTGAGCGAAAAAATCACGCAAAATCTCACCGCACTTTGCAATGCTAAAGTTAGCTTAGTTCAAGCAAGCCTCACCGAATTGCCATGCCTTCAAAAAGAAATTAATGCCGTGTTTTTAATGAATACGCTTAATTTTGCACAAGATCCGCATCAAATTCTGCGTGAATCTCATCGCATACTGACAGACGATGGCTGGATTTTTATTGCTTTATTTAATCCATTAAGTCCGCTGATTTTCAAAAGAAAAATGGGGGATTATCCATTGCGTCACTACCCAGCTTGGCGAGTCATTGATTGGCTTTCATTGCTCAATTTTGAAGTGATTGAAAAATGCCCTATTGCAACCAAGAATAAACGCGCAACAATCTTTTCGCCGCTCACGTTAATCATTGCGCAAAAACGAACCTATCCACTGACGCTTAACCCAGAAAAAGTGCGGTCAAAAATACCGGTATTTTTAGAGCCAGTAAATGCATTCAAGCTTAAAAGCTAGGCGCGTTCCACATTCCACCAAATCAACGCCCATTTTTTCTGTCCGTGATAAATGGGTTCGTTGTTAGCTTGTTTACAATCGTAAAAGGCTTTTAAACCTTGTTTTTCTTTTTCAGAAAGTTCGCCTAAAGAAAATTCCACCGAAGCTAATAAATCCTCGTAGCTTTCACCTTGAAAACAACCCGATTCGGTTCCAATAAAATTCAAATTTGCCTGAATGCCTTTTTGATACAACCGATTGAGTAAATAAATATAAGTGGGGAAACCAATATCTTCACGGCCAATCGCCTCAAATACGCCCTCATCTAAAAAATGACGTTGTGTGACAGAAGTCAAAAACACACGTTTTTTCGCTTTCGCACAGAGTTTTTCGATCATATCGTCCAAATCGTCTACCAATGTGGAACGAGATGCCAACACCACATCAGCTTGCGGCACATCATCCCAATTATCCGCCCAAGATTTATGAAATGTCGTGAGATGATGCAAACCAAACTTCTGCTTGAATTGCGCCAAGCAATCTAACATTCCATTGCTATAATCTAAGGCATATACCGTTGAGCCTTGTTGTGCGAGAGGCACAGCCAAGGTACCGGGACCACAGCCAACATCCAATACTGTTTCATCGGCTTGCACATTCATAGCTTGCAATAATTGCTGATTATATGCAGAAGGCTTGCCGACTAAGTTCTCTGCCATTTTCACGGCTTTTTTATCCCATTTTGTTGGCGGCAAGTTGTAATGATTACAAGCGATTAAGTGTTGTTGATACAGTTCAGCAAAATTGATGTCGTAAATAGTCATAGTGATTTTTCAATGTAGTTATTCAAATGTTGATGTAAAAGTTCGGGCGAAGTGCGGTTAAAATAGTAAGAATTTTTTCATTTTAAAAATGAGACATTACAACGAATTCTACAGCATCGATATATTAATTCAAATATAGCGTAGTAAAATGAGATAAAAGGATTCTATAATATTAGGTGTTCTATATTTTCCTATGGTTATTTTGTAGAAAAGGACAATTCAATGAAATTTGAAGTGATTTATAAATTTTTCTTAGTGTGGGGATTAGCCTTAAGTTTGCTTTTCGTTGTTGTAAGTGGCATTTCAATGTGGCTAGGATTTCCTTTTACTCAAGCCTTAGACATTCATCTTTTCTTTGCTGGATTTACCGTATTTGGTTTGTTACTACATTTTTATAACCGCAAGAAGAAATGGGTAAAAATCAACACTCAATTTACCGATCTCATCACCCATAATCGCATGCCCTCTTATTGCAATTTGGATCGCTTGATGATGACTTTCGAACATTTTTCTATTCAACAAATCGCTGAGCAACTCAATCTTTCTCTCCCAATTTTATTAAATGAATTATCACAAGCTCAAATAAACATAACTGATTCCCACCGCACTTTACGTGAAAACTTTCCTCTCAACGATGAAAAAATTTTCGCTACCATTACGATTGCGTTGAAAGTGCGGTTCAATCCAACGTTACTTTAACGCCAATCAAATATACGTTAAAAGTGCGGTAAAAAACCCCGAAGTGTTTCGGGGTTTATTTTTGCCGAAAAAATCTTGCCCCGCTATTAAAACTCCCCTATTATTCACCGCACTTTTTTCTTATTTAGGAACAAAAATGACAGAACAAACGTTTATCCCTGGCAAAGATGCCGCATTAGAAGATAGCATTGCAAAATTTCAACAAAAATTGACCGCCCTTGGTTTTAATATTGAAGAGGCATCTTGGCTGAATCCCGTGCCAAATGTGTGGTCTGTGCATATTCGCGATAAAGACTGCCCGCAGTGTTTTTCTAATGGTAAAGGGGCAAGCAAAAAAGCGGCGTTAGCTTCTGCCCTTGGCGAATATTTTGAGCGTCTTTCCACTAATTATTTCTTTGCTGATTTCTATTTAGGACAAGAAATTGCAAACGGTAATTTTGTGCATTATCCCAATGAAAAATGGTTCCCGATTGAAGATGATGCCTTACTGCCTAATGGCATTTTAGATGATTATTTATTGGATTATTTTGATCCTAATGCTGAGCTGACGCCTGAATTATTGGTAGATTTACAATCTGGCAATTATGATCGCGGGATCGTAGCGATGCCTTATGTTCGTCAATCAGACGAACAAATCGTTTACATTCCACAAAGTATTATTGCCAACCTTTATGTCTCAAATGGCATGTCTGCAGGCAATACGAAATTTGAAGCACGTGTGCAAGGCTTGTCAGAAGTATTTGAGCGTTATGTGAAAAACAAAATTATCGCCGAAGCGATCAGTCTGCCAGAAATTCCAAAATCGGTGATGGATCGCTATCCATCTATTCAGGCTTCCATTGCAAAATTAGAGGAAGAAGGCTTCCCAATTTATGCTTTTGATGCTTCACTTGGCGGAAAATACCCTGTTATTTGCGTCGTATTATTAAATCCAAATAACGGCACGTGCTTTGCCTCTTTCGGCGCACATCCAAATTTCCAAGTAGCGTTAGAACGTACGGTGACTGAACTCTTACAAGGTCGTAGCTTGAAAGATTTAGATGTTTTCTCACCGCCATCTTTCAATAACGATGATGTGGCTGAACACGCTAATTTAGAAACCCACTTTATTGATTCGAGCGGTTTAATTTCTTGGGATTTATTCAAAGAAACGCCTGATTATGAATTTGCTGATTGGGATTTCAGTGGTACAACGCAAGAAGAATACAATAATTTAATGGCAATTTTCCGTGCGGATGAAAAAGAAGTTTACGTGATGGATTACAACCATTTGGATGTCTATGCGTGCCGTATTATTGTGCCAGGCATGTCTGATATTTATCCTGCAGACGATTTAATTTACGCTAACAACAATATGGGAATGGATTGGCGCGAAATTTTACTGGATTTACCAAATTGGCATCACGATGCAGAAACCTATCAAGAGTTATTAGAAGAATTAGATGGCCAAGATATTGACGATGCAACTCGCGTGCGTGAATTTATCGGTATCGTTGCACCTAAAAATAGCGGCTGGACAACCTTACGCATAGGTGAACTAAAATCAATGCTTCACCTTGCATTAGGCGAATTAGAACAAGCATTAGATTGGGCAAATTGGACGCTGAATATGAACAGCTCTGTATTCACCACAGAACGTGTGAATTATTACCGCGCATTAATTTCCATCATTGAATTACATTTAGATGAAAATCGCGAACCAGAGCAATATCGTTCAGTGTTTGAGAAAATGTATGGTAAAGATGCAGTTAAACAAGCTTGGGCAGCTGTATCTGAAGGTGGCAATCCGTTCTACAATCTTCCAGCAAGTGATGAGAATTTGGAAAACTTTAAGGAACATCAGGCGTTGCTGGGAGCGTATGGGAAGTTGCAGAAAGCAAAGCAAGTACATCAAAAATAAATTAGGCTTATTTCGTACTTTCAATTCTTGAAAGTACGACCTACTTTTCTTTGCTTCGCCAAAGAAAAGTAGGCAAAAGAAAAGCGCTCCTGCTTTTCCTTATTTCCTTTGTTCCATACAATTTGCTTAACGGAAATTTTCTGAACTCGCCGCAAACGGCTCAAACAGACGAAAATTTCCTACAAATTCTATGAAACAAAGGCGGAAAAGAAGGGGACCCATTTAATTCTACCAACAAATAAAACAACCTATAAAAACCTCTCTAAAACCAACCGCACTTTTTAAATGATCCTCCGATAAACTCGGGCCCCATATAAATCGCCTTTGCGACTTTCAATTTTTAGGCAATTTTCGTCTGTTTGAGCAACGTAGTTGCGAGTTTAGAAAATTGCCGTAAAGAAAATTGAAACAAAGCAAAGATCAGCGATTTAACTGGGGGTACTTTTCTTTGCTTACTTTCTTTTGTACAAGCAAAAGAAAGTAAGTCGCCATTAGGCGAAATCCTAATGTAAAAAACATACCTTTATGCTATAATCTGCCACAATTTTTGATCAAAAAAGGAATACCAATGACGGATTCAATCCAATCATCTATCACCCCTGTCAATATCGAAGAAGAACTCAAATCTTCCTACCTTGACTACGCGATGTCGGTTATCGTTGGGCGTGCATTACCTGACGTTCGAGATGGTTTAAAACCTGTTCACCGCCGCGTATTGTTCTCAATGGATCGCGAAGGTAATACCGCCAATAAAAAATACGTAAAATCAGCGCGTGTTGTAGGTGATGTAATCGGTAAATATCACCCGCATGGTGACTCAGCCGTGTACGATACTATCGTTCGTATGGCTCAACCATTCTCACTTCGTTATATGTTGGTTGATGGGCAAGGTAACTTCGGTTCAATTGATGGTGATGCGCCAGCTGCAATGCGTTATACCGAAGTTCGTATGCAAAAAATCACGCAAGCATTGCTCACAGATTTGGATAAAGAAACCGTCAATTTCTCGCCAAACTATGACGGCGAATTAATGATTCCAGATGTATTGCCGACTCGTATTCCAGCACTTTTAGCAAATGGTTCTTCTGGTATTGCAGTAGGGATGGCAACTAACATTCCTCCACACAACTTAAATGAAGTATTGAATGGTTGTTTGGCTTATATCGACAACAATGAAATTACCATTGATGAATTAATGCAACATATTCCGGGACCAGACTTCCCAACTGCGGCATTAATTAATGGTCGTAAAGGGATTGAAGAAGCCTATCGCACTGGTCGTGGTAAAGTTTATGTTCGTGCTCGTGCAACAGTAGAAACCAACGAAAAAGGACGCGAGCAAATTATCGTGTCTGAATTGCCATACCAAGTAAATAAAGCAAAATTAGTCGAGAAAATCGCCGAATTAATTCGCGAGAAAAAAATCGAAGGCATCAGCAATATTACTGACCTTTCAAACAAAGAAGGGATTCGTATTGAAATTGATATTAAACGTGATGCAGTAGGTGAAGTAGTATTAAACCATCTTTACTCGCTTACTCAAATGCAAGTGACCTTTGGTATCAATATGGTGGCATTGGATCACGGTCAGCCACGTTTATTTAATCTTAAAGAAATCATTGAATCCTTCGTTTTACACCGCCGTGAAGTGGTTACACGTCGTTCTATCTTTGAGCTTCGCAAAGCGCGTGAACGTACGCACATTTTGGAAGGTTTAGCGGTTGCTCGTTCTAATATCGATGAAATGATTGCGATCATTCGTAACTCTAAAAACCGTGAAGAGGCTGCAACAGCAATCAGCTCACGCTCTTGGACGTTACATAGCGATATTATTAATCTTCTTGATGTTTCTGCTCGTCCTGATGATTTAGAAGAAAATCTTGGTATTCAAGGTGAACAATATTACTTATCGCCAGCACAAGTAAACGCAATTCTAGAACTTCGCTTACATCGTTTAACAGGCATTGCCTTTGAAGAAGTTGTAAAAGAATATGAAGAATTATTAGTTAAAATTGCGGATCTTCTTCATATTTTAAGTAGCGCAGAACGCTTAATAGAAGTGATTCGTGAAGAATTAGAAGAAGTAAAAGCACAATTTGGTGATGATCGTTTAACTGAAATTACCGCAGCTTCTGGTGATATTGATTTAGAAGATTTAATCGCACAAGAAGATGTAGTTGTGACGCTTTCTCACGAAGGTTATGTGAAATACCAACCATTAACTGACTATGAGGCTCAACGCCGTGGCGGTAAAGGTAAATCTGCAACGAAGATGAAAGAAGAAGATTTCATCGAAAAATTACTGGTGGCAAATACTCACGATACGATCCTCTGTTTCTCTAGCCGTGGTCGTTTATATTGGTTGAAAGTATATCAACTTCCACAAGCAAGCCGTGGTGCACGCGGTCGTCCAATTGTGAATATTCTTCCGTTACAAGAAAACGAACGTATTACTGCAATCTTGCCAGTTTCTGCTTACGAAGAAGATAAATTCGTAGTTATGGCAACTGCTGGCGGTATTGTGAAGAAAATCGCCTTAACCGAATTTAGTCGTCCACGTTCAAACGGTATCATCGCATTGAATTTACGTGATGAAGATGAATTAATCGGTGTGGATATTACCGATGGTAGCAACGAAATTATGTTGTTCTCATCACAAGGTCGCGTGGTACGTTTTGCTGAAAATGCTGTGCGTGCAATGGGGCGTTTAGCAACTGGGGTTCGCGGTATCAAACTCGCTTTAACAAACGATATTTCTGACGATGAAAGTGCGGTAGAAATTGAAGAAATTTCTGATGACAACGCCGAAGCATCATTAGATTTAAATATCGATAAAGTGGTTTCTCTCGTTGTGCCAAAAGGTGAAGGTGCAATTTTAACTGCAACGCAAAACGGCTACGGAAAACGCACACAATTAAGTGAATACCCAACTAAATCACGTAATACAAAAGGTGTGATTTCGATTAAAGTGAGCGAACGCAATGGTAAAGTAGTTGCTGCAACTCAAGTAGAAGAAACAGACCAAATTATGTTGATTACCGATGCTGGAACCCTTGTTCGCACACGCGTAAGCGAAGTGAGCATCGTAGGTCGTAACACGCAAGGTGTTCGTTTAATTCGTACTGCCGATGATGAACACGTAGTAAGTTTAGAACGTGTTTGTGATGCAGATGAAGAAGATTCTTTGGAAGAAAGCGGTTCTGAAGAATAACCTATTATAAAAAAGAAGTGCGGTGAAATTTCACCGCACTTTTTTTATGACTCATTAATTACCCGCCAAACCATCTCTGATTCGTTTTTCAAACTGATCATAATCCACTAAAAACGCATCGTGTCCGTAATCTGATGGGAATTCGTAAAAATGTAGATCGACTCCACTTTGTTCTAAAAGTTGTTTACTTTTATAAAGGTCAACTGGCTTAAAGAGCTGGTCCGTTGTCACAGAAACCAATGTATAGCGTGCTTTAATGCGTGACAATGCCTCTTTGACATTTTCATACCCAATGCTTGGATCATACATATCCAACGCACGTAACAAATGCAAATAACTATTGGCATCAAAACGTTCTAAAAATTTTTTACCTTGGTAAGAAAGGTAGGATTCAACTTGAAAGTAGTCTCCCCAAAAGCTGCCATCTGATTTTGTAGCCCGTCCAAAGGCTTTTGCAAGCTGTAAATCAGTACGGTAAGTCAACATACCTAGCATACGAGCAATAGATAGCCCTTGATCTGGCGGTGTACCATCATAGTAATCGCCACCATTAAAATTAGGGTCATTAATTACCGCTTGACGCATAACATGGTTAAAGCCTATGGCTTCCGCACTAAAATAAATGGATGAGCAAAGATTCACGATATTATCCATAAAATCAGGATAATCAATCGCCCATTGATTCGCTTGCATACCGCCAAAAGATCCACCAATAATGGCTTTTAAATGGCTAATGCCAAGATGATCAAGCAAGGCTTTTTGTACTTTGACAATATCTTGCACGACAATATTAGGAAATTGGCTACCATAAGGTTTACCCGTTTGCGGATTAATTGATGAAGGCCCTGTTGTTCCCTTACAACCACCTAATACGTTCGAGCTAATAAAAAAATAACGATCCGTATCCAATACTAAACCTTTGCCCATAAAATTCTGCCACCAGCCATCGCGACCATCATCGAAATAAGGCTCAGCATCGCCAGTTAAAGCATGGCAAATTAATACCGCATTATTTTTTTCGGCATTAAGCGTACCATAAGTTTGATACGCGACATTGATATGGGAAAGCTTGCCACCAAGCGTCATGGTTAAAGGCTGTGTGTCAAAAAGCACTACATTTTGCACAGACATTGGAAACCTATTGTAATAATGAGAATGGCACTTAAACTATCAGTAAGTCGATTAGGTTGTCAAGAAATTTTAGCCGTCTAAACGGCTAAATTATCACACATCAATACAATTCATAAAATCCATCAAATTCTCCTTGAAGTGCGGGGAATTTTTCATTATGTTTACAGGCATGATAATAAAAAAATTACCATCAAAATTAACCGCACTTTTTCGTATATCGCTCTATACAATCTTTGCACTGATTATGCTTTGCTTGCTTGTCGATAAAGGCGTAAGTTTTTATGTGCATGATAAGGTATTCACGAATATTGATGAACTCCCCCCTCGTGCATATGCTCTTGTGCTGGGCACATCGAAATATATTATTGGTGGAAAACCTAATGCTTATTACGAGTATCGTTTAGCCGCCGCAAAAGAGTTGATCGATCATCAAAAAGTCAATTACCTTTTATTAAGTGGCGATAATCGCACTGTCCAATATAACGAACCAAGAGCAATGTTTCGTGATTTACGAAAAATGGGCGTATCTGAAGCCTCTATGTTCCGTGATTTTGCTGGTTTCCGTACGCTAGATTCCGTTATCCGCGCAGATAAAATTTTCCAAGTACAAGCATTTACGATTGTCAGCCAAAAATTTCATTGCGAACGTGCACTTTTAATTGCCAAAGCACATGATATTGATGCGATTTGTTTTGTAGCCAAACAACCTGAATTACATCTATCGACCCGAATAAGAGAAGTTTTTGCGCGTATAAAAGCGGTTTTGGATTTGATATTAGGCGTTGAGCCTTATTTTTTGGGAGAGCCAGAACCACTCCCCTCCCCAATAAATAAGGTCAATTGATGTTTACTCTACAACCGACCAAAATTCGGCTACGGTGTGGAAAGATCCAAAGACTAAAACAACATCATTTTTTACCGCACTTTTGAGCGCTGTGCGCACACCATCCATAACAGAATTATCAGATGTAGCCTGAACATGTGAGAAATGACTTTTCAATTTCTCTGCTAATTCATCACCTGACTGCCCGCGGTAGCCGCCTAAGGTGACACAATGCCATTCATCAATAATAGGCGTTAAATGCGCAAATACCCCATTTGCATCTTTGTCTTTGAGCATCCCACATACGGCAATAATTTTGCCCTCAATGTTGCATTTAAGTGCGGTTAATTTTTCAGATAAATATTTTGCAGCGTGAGGATTATGCCCCACGTCAACGATGATTGTTGGCAAGGTTTCAACTGATACGCCAAGATAATCTGCTAATTTTTCACGTTTATCTACTTTTATTGCTTGAAAACGACCAACCAGTTCTACCTCTTGCAAAGATTTTCGTAAAATCTGTTCTGAAATATCAAACGGCAAGTATTGAACGGCTGCAAGGGCTGTTGCCGCATTCGCCAATGGAATCTGACAAAACGGCAAATTTTTTAACCGCACTTTTTTATTTTGCCATTGCCAATTTTCAGCATTTTGCTCAAATGACCAATCCACATCACGTCGGGAAACTTGGCAATGTAATTTTCCAGCCTGATCTAACATTGTTTGTGGCACATTAGGTTCGCCAATCACGACAGGGCAATTTTTGCGGAAAATTCCTGCTTTTTCAAAAGCAATAGCCTCTCTGGTATCCCCAAGAAAATCGGTGTGATCAATATCGATGCTAGTAATCACAGCAAGATGGCTATCCACAATATTGGTCGCATCTAAACGACCACCCAACCCCACTTCTAAAATCACCACATCTAATTTCGCTTGCTTAAATAAATGCAAGGCAGAAAGGGTGCTAAATTCAAAATAAGTCAGCGATTCTGTTTTATTTTCATCAATAAAAGCAAAAGAGGCAGTATGTGCTTCATCGGGTAAATCTTGATTTTGAATGCGTACTCGCTCGTTATAACGTAGTAAATGAGGCGAAGAATACACGCCCACACGTAATCCGTGATTAAGCAGAATCGTTTCTAACAAACGGCAAGTCGTGCCTTTACCATTCGTCCCCCCCACCGTTATCACATAAGGGGCAGGATGAAGTAAATCCAATTTTTCTGCCACGGATTTAATACGATCTAAACCGAGATCGATGGGTTTAAAATGGCTTTTTTCTAAATAAGAAAGCCACTCAGCGAGTGGCGAAGTGGCTTTAAGTTGCATATTATTCATCTTCTGAAATGAGTTCAGGTTCTACAAAAGGAGAAGGTTGATTCGTTAATTTACTCAGTACACTTGCCAAAGTTTTACGCATTTCTGAACGTTTTACGATCATATCAATTGCCCCTTTCTCAAGTAGAAACTCACTACGTTGGAAACCTTCTGGGAGTTTTTCACGCACAGTTTGTTCAATAACACGTGGACCTGCAAAACCAATTAAAGCTTTTGGTTCAGCAATATTTAAATCCCCTAACATCGCAAAACTGGCTGATACGCCGCCTAAAGTCGGATCCGTTAATACCGAAATAAACGGCACACCTTTTTCACGCATTTGGGCAAGCACTGCACTAGTTTTTGCCATTTGCATTAAAGAGAACAATGCTTCTTGCATACGTGCACCACCACTCGCAGAGAAACACACAAATGGACAATTCATTTCCATAGCTTTTTCAGCCGCTTTAACAAATTTTGCACCAACTACAGAACCCATTGAACCGCCCATAAAAGCAAAGTTCGATGCAGCCACAACAATTGGCATATTATAAAGTGTACCAGTCATGGTAATTAACGCATCTTTTTCACCCGTTTCTTTTTGCGCCGCACTGATACGATCTTTATATTTCTTTAAATCTTTAAATTTTAAAATATCTTTTGGTTCTAAATCTGCCGAAATTTCTTGGCTTGAACCTTCGTCCAATAATTTTAATAAACGCTCACGTGCGTCAATACGCATATGATGACCGCATTTTGGGCAAACATAAAGATTACGTTTGAGTTCTTCACTATAAAGTACTTGTTCACAAGAAGTACATTTTGTCCACACGCCTTCCGGCACATTTGCTTTTCGAGTAGAAGAAGACGGACTTTTACTAAAAATTCGGTTAATCCAGCTCATTTTTTGACCTTTTTATTGACTAGAAAATTCTGCGTATTAGACCATAAATTTGCAGAATTTGCTACTTGTAAGGCGTTTTTGTACTGCTCCGATTTCCTTTAGAAACGTTCAATAAATACGAGAAATAAATCCATGATTGAACATTTTTTTTATTTCTTTGTCTCATAGACTACGTTATCTGAAATCTATTTTGGAGTATTTTATGAAAAAAACACGTTTTGTATTAAGCAGTATTGCGCTCGGATTAAGTGTCTTGAGTACACCATTTGTGGCTCAAGCCGATTTACCAAGCTTCATTTCAGAGCAAAATAGTTTGGCACCGATGTTAGAAAAAGTTCAACCTGCGGTGGTGACGCTTTCTGTTGAAGGAAAAGCAAAAGTTGATTCACGTTCTCCTTTTCAAGACGATATTCCTGAGGAATTTAAATTCTTCTTCGGCGATCGTTTTGCTGAACAATTTGGCGGACGGGGTGAATCAAAACGTAACTTCCGTGGTTTAGGTTCTGGCGTCATTATTAATGCAAATAAAGGCTATGTTTTAACAAATAACCATGTTATTGACGGGGCTGATAAAATTACCGTGCAATTACAAGATGGCCGAGAGTTTAAAGCCAAATTAGTGGGTAAAGATGAGCAATCAGATATTGCATTAGTTCAACTTGAAAAACCAAGTAATTTAACAGAAATCAAATTTGCTGATTCCGATAAATTACGCGTAGGCGATTTTACTGTTGCAATTGGTAATCCATTTGGTTTAGGTCAAACTGTTACATCAGGCATTGTTTCTGCATTAGGTCGCTCAACTGGCTCTGATAGCGGTGCTTATGAAAACTATATTCAAACTGATGCTGCTGTAAACCGCGGTAATTCAGGTGGTGCATTAGTCAACCTAAATGGTGAACTTATTGGTATCAACACCGCGATTATTTCTCCAAGCGGTGGCAATGCAGGAATTGCCTTTGCGATTCCAAGTAATCAAGCAAATAATTTAGTGCAACAAATTTTAGAATTTGGTGAAGTACGCCGAGGATTGCTTGGTATTAAAGGTGGAGAACTCAATGCTGATTTAGCCAAAGCCTTTAACGTGAGCGCACAACAAGGCGCATTTGTAAGTGAAGTATTACCTAAATCAGCCGCTGAAAAAGCTGGCATTAAAGCAGGGGATATTATCACGGCGATGAACGGTCAAAAAATCTCAAGCTTCGCAGAAATGCGTGCAAAAATTGCCACCTCTGGTGCAGGAAAAGAGATTAGTTTAACTTACTTACGCGATGGTAAATCTCACGATGTTAAAGTGAAATTACAGGCGGATGATGGAAACCAACTTTCCTCTAAAACGGAATTACCTGCGTTAGATGGCGCGACATTGAAAAACTATGATACAAAAGGCATCAAAGGGATTGAAATCACCAAGGTTCAACCGAACTCGCTTGCTGCACAACGTGGTTTAAAAGCTGGCGACATTATTATTGGTATAAACCGTCAACTGGTTGAAAACACATCTGAATTAAGTAAAGCGCTTGATGATGAACCATCGGCTGTAGCCTTAAATATTTTACGTGGAGACAACAATTTTTACTTATTAGTACAATAATTCTTCCACCAAAGATATAAACAAAAAGTCCGATCATGATGATCGGACTTCTTTTTATGAAGCAATTGCTTTCAACAAATCTACCACAAATTCTAAGCGCACTTTGTTATCAGATAAATCTTTCATGAACTTAAATTTCAATGGACCATCAAATCGATACACAATAGGTTCTTTTTGAATTAATTGAATAAATTTATCTGGATTCACTTGTGCTTTTGGTGAAAACTCAATAAAACCGCCTTGCATTCCTGCATCAATTCGCACAACTTTCAACGGCTCAACCAACAAACGCAATTCTGCAATTTGCAGTAGATTTTTTGTCGCATCAGGCAATAATCCGAATCGATCTATCAACTCAACTTTTAACTCATCCAATTCTGATTTACTCTCTGCTGCGGCAATTCGTTTATAAAAGGATAAACGCATATTCACATCACCTAGATAATCATCTGGCAATAAAGCAGGCACGCGCAATTCAATATCTGCTTGTTGTTGAGTCAATTCTTCTAATGATGGTTCACGCCCTTCTTTTAATGCTTTAACCGCCGCATCCAATAATTCCATATAAAGCGAAAAACCGATGCTTTCAATTTGTCCGCTTTGTTCATTTCCAAGTAATTCGCCTGCGCCACGAATCTCTAAATCATGAGTAGCCAAGATAAAACCAGCCCCAAGGTTATCAAGATTTTCTAACGCATCTAGGCGGCGTTCAGCATCTTTTGTCATCATTTTTGGCGGTGGCGTAAGCAAATAAGCATAAGCCTGATGATGTGAACGCCCGACTCGTCCACGTAATTGATGCAACTGAGCCAAACCAAAATGATCTGCTCGTTCAATAATAATGGTATTTGCCGTTGGCACATCAATACCCGTTTCGATAATGGTTGAACAAACTAAGACGTTATAACGCTGATGATAAAAATCACTCATCACACGTTCTAACTCACGTTCTCGCATTTGTCCGTGCCCCACAATCACTCGTGCTTCAGGTACAAGTGCGGTGAGTTTTTCTGCTGTATTTTCAATACTTGCGACATCATTATGGAGATAATAAACCTGCCCGCCACGTAAGATTTCACGCAAAATTGCTTCTCGTACAACAAGATCGTCATTCTGGCGGACAAAGGTTTTAATACTTAATCGGCGAGCAGGTGGCGTAGAAATAATGGAAAGATCACGAATACCATTCATCGCCATATTGAGCGTACGCGGAATTGGCGTTGCCGTTAGCGTAAGAATATCGATATTCGCACGGAGCTGTTTAATTTTCTCTTTTTGGCCCACACCGAAACGATGTTCTTCATCAATAATCAACAAACCAAGATCATTAAATTTTACATCTGATTGAATTAATTTATGGGTACCAATCAATATATCGACTTTGCCTTCTGCAAGATTTTCCAGAATTTGTTTTTGTTCTTTTGCAGTTTTAAAACGGGATAACACTTCTACGTTCACCGGCAAATTTGCAAAACGATCCTTAAAATTCTCATAATGCTGTTGGGCTAACAGTGTAGTTGGCACTAGCACTGTAACTTGCTTATGATTCATCACAGCCAAAAATGCGGCACGCATTGCCACTTCAGTTTTACCAAAACCTACATCACCGCAAACAAGGCGATCCATTGCTTTTGGCTGACACATATCAGAAATTACCGCATTAATTGCCATTTCCTGATCGTAGGTTTCTTCAAAAGGAAAAGTTGCGGCAAACTGTTGAAATTCTTCACGATCATATTTAAAGGCAAAGCCTTTCTTCGCTTCACGTTGTGCGTAAACATCTAGTAACTCGGCCGCAACATCACGAATTTTCTCCGCTGCTTTTTGGCGTGATTTCGCCCAAGCCTCGTTACCCAATTTATGTAATGGCGCACTTTCATCAGAACCACCGACATAACGGCTAATCAAATGTAATGAAGTGACTGGCACATAAAGTTTTGATTCATTTGCATAATTTAGCAGCAAATATTCTGCTTTAATGCCACCTGTATCTAAGGTGACCAAACCGCCATAACGCCCCACACCATGATCAAGATGCACAACGGGTTGCCCTATTTTCAGCTCGGCAAGATTGCGCACAAGCGTGTCAGGATTAATCGTTTTACGTTTATCTCTAGAACGTTGTTGAACACGTTCGCCAAGTAAATTAGCTTCGCCAAGAATCGCGACAGGAAGCGATTGTTCAATAATAAAACCTTGTTCAAGAGAGCTGACTAACAAGCTAAATTTTTCATTTTCAGCCTGTTCCAAGAATTGAATTTGTTTTGGCTTGAGTTTTAATGGTGAAAGCAAATCAAGCAAAGTCTCTCGGCGACCTTCCGTCTCCACAGAAAACAGTATATTTCCTTTAAAATGCTCAATAAATTGGCGTAATTGCCCCAATGGTTCTTTTTGCTGGGATTGAACGGTCACTTCTGGTAAAGCAGCAACAGGTAAATTTTTCTGGCGTACCGATGACCGCACTTTTTCCGCTTTAAATGTAATGCGTGGATAAGATTTCAATCGGCGATTGACTTCATCAACATTAAGCCATAATTTTTCAGGCGATAAAAGGGGACGCATCGGATCCACTTTACGTTGTTCATAACGCTGTTTTACATCTTGATAAAAACGTTCTCCTTGCGTTTGATTGTTTTCCATATCCACAAACAGCGTTTGTTCTGGCAAATAATCAAACAAAGTCGCCATTTCAGAAAAGAAAAGTGGTTGCCAATATTCAATGCCAGAAATCAAGGTACCTTTACTGATTTGCTGATAAATATGTTCGGGATCTCGGCGAATTTCACCAAAAGTTTCACGAAATTGCGCACGGAAAAATTCAATCCCTTTGTCATCCGTTGGAAATTCGTGAGCAGGCAAAAGATTAATTGAGTTAATTTCATCAAGAGTACGTTGCGTATCCACGTCAAAAGTGCGAATGGAATCAATTTCATCATCAAAAAAATCAAGACGAAAAGGCACCGCACTTCCCATTGGAAAAAGATCCAACAAGGCTCCACGAACCGCATATTCACCATGTTCCAATACTTGCTCCACAGCACGATAGCCCGCGGCTTCCAATTGTAAGCGCATTTTATCGATGACCAAACGATCGCCTTTTTTAATCAGAAGCACATTGTGTTGTAAATATTGTGGCGGGCAAAGGCGTTGCATTAATGTCGAAATCGGCAATAAGAAAATGCCTTTTTTCGCATTTTGTAAATGGAAAAGCGCACTTAAACGAGAGGAAATGATTTCTTGATGGGGAGAAAAGGTATCGTAAGGTAAGGTTTCCCAATCAGGAAAAAGGCATACATTTTGGCTGATTAATTCCGATAAAACACGTGATAAACGCACCGCACTTCGCGTATCTGGTGTCACCACTACTGTTAAATTTTGATTTTGCTCTGCAATTTCACTAATCGCCAATGCATCAGCGCCGGGTAATACATTGCCTAAAATTTTGTGATCATTGGGTTGGGTAGGAATATCAGGTTGGAAAAAAGCCGTTTTCATAAATATCAATAACGCATTAATGCTTGTTTAAAAACTGACGAACAGTTTACTGAAGTTCATAATATATTTCAACAATCAACTGTTTAAAAAAACAGTTAATTAATATTATTCAAAGATAGTTTATCCGCCAGAGCGTTTTATCTCATCTATTTTCATAGTAAAATGTCCGTATTGTGATAAGGAACAGAAAAATGAAAAATACCGAGATCTTACTCACCATTAAACTTCAACAAGAACTTTTTATCGATCCAAAACGAGTGCGTTTACTCAAAGAAATTCAACAATGCGGTTCGATTAATCAAGCAGCGAAAAATGCAAAAGTGAGCTATAAAAGTGCGTGGGATCATTTAGAAGCGATGAATAAAATCAGCCCTCGCCCATTGCTTGAACGAAATACAGGTGGAAAAAATGGCGGAGGTACGGCACTTACCTCTTATGCCGAGCGTTTGCTGCAGCTTTATGATTTATTAGAACGTACGCAAGAACACGCTTTTCATATTTTACAAGATGAATCTGTTCCGTTAGATAGTTTACTCACGGCAACTGCACGTTTTTCTTTACAAAGTAGCGCACGCAATCAATTTTTTGGACGAGTGGCACAACAACGAATCATTGACTCTCGTTGTGTTGTGGATGTGAATGTGCAAGGATTACCAACCCCATTGCAAGTTTCTATTACCACTAAAAGCTCGGCTCGTTTGAAACTCATTACGGAAAAAGAAGTGATGTTGATGTTCAAAGCACCTTGGGTGAAAATTAGTGAAAAACCACTAGAAAATCAGGCTAATCAGTTCCCTGTAAATATCAAATCACTAAATGAAGAAGAAGCCATCCTTCAATTTGCTGACAGCGACATTGAATTTTGTGCCACGCTCCACCAACCAAATCAATGGCAAATCGGGCAACAGGTTTGGATTCACATTGATCAAGAGCAAATTATTTTAGCTACGCTAGGTTAATCTCAAAGTGCGGTAAATTTTAGAAGAACATTTTAATCATACAAAAAAAGACAGGCCTAGCGCCTGTCTTGTTTATTATTAATTAAAATCCTAAACTAATTAGAAATATTTTTTACAATCAGCGTAATACCATCCACACGTTCAACTTCAATCAATGCTCCAACCGTGAGATTATCACCTTGAATGCGCCAAGTTGTGTCGCCAAACGCGCCTCGACCAATTCCATTCACGCCAAGTTCTTGAACAACACCTTGTTTACCAAGTAACGCATGATCTCGCTGATTTAATGTTGAATGATATTGATCATGGCGATCTTTACCATGTTGATATTTCCACCAAATCACTGAAAGTATGCAAGCTAATAGCGCGTAAAAAATAGCAAGTGAGGCAAGAGAAAGGCTGGGAAAAAGAAATTGTACAAATGCCGTCACTAAAGCTGCTAATCCCCACCATAGCAAAAATATCCCAGGTGTAAGCACTTCACCAATAAGCAAAATAAAACCTAAAATCAGCCAGTGCCAAAGCGTCCAATTTATTAACCAATCCGCCATAGATTCTCCTATTTGTTGTAAAGGCTTTTTATTACAAAAGTGCGGTGATAAACGATTAAAAAAATCACCGCACTTTATCTAAATTAAGATTTCTTATCGCCCTTTAATAACTCCGCAATACCAGCAACAGAACCAATTAAATTGCCAGCTTCTAATGGCATAAGCACGACTTTACTGTTTCCTGAACTTCCGATTTCTTTCAATGCTTCCGTATATTTTTGTGCAATAAAGTAGTTAATCGCTTTGGTGTCACCGCTGGTAATTGCTTCTGATACCATTTGCGTTGCTTTTGCTTCAGCTTCTGCTGCTCGTTCTCGAGCTTCAGCTTGTAAAAAGGCTTCTTGTCGCTCCCCTTCCGCTTTTAAAATTCTAGCTTGTTTTTCACCTTCAGCACGAAGAATCTGAGCCTGACGAATCCCCTCAGCCTCTAATACTTCAGCACGTTTATTTCGTTCCGCTTTCATTTGAGCATTCATAGAATCAATCAATTCACGAGGCGGACGAACATCACGAATTTCAATACGGGTTACTTTAATCCCCCATGGATTTGTCGCTTCATCCACAATAGCCAATAATCGACTATTAATAGAATCACGTTGGGAAAGCATTTCATCAAGCTCCATCGAGCCAAGCACGGTTCGAATATTTGTCATGGTTAAATTGATGATAGCTTGTTCCAAATGGTTTACTTCATAAGCCGCACTTCGGGCATCAATCACTTGGACAAAACAAACCGCGTCAATAGAAACATTGGCGTTATCTTTAGAAATCACTTCTTGGGAAGGAATGTCTAAAACTTGTTCCATCATATTAATTTTACGACCAATACGATCAACAAAAGGCACCACTAAATTTAGCCCTGGCATTAACGTTCTTGTGTAACGACCGAAACGTTCGATTGTCCAGTTATAGCCTTGTGGTACGGTTTTCACTGTAGAAAACAAAATTAATGCGACTAATATCACAAAAATTAATGTGGAAATAGCGAATCCATCAAGCATATTTTTCTCCTTTAGTGGATAGATTGTATAAAAAGTCTATCAAATCCACCCGCACTTTTATAGCCTATTTTGTATAAAATTAAGGCAATTTTGCTATCACTGCATAGCCTTCAATTAAACCTTCCACCTCATAAGAAGCATTCTCGGTAATGAAAGCTGCCTCGCCTTGTTTAAAAGAAAGTGCGGTCGTTTCTGAGCATAAATTTAATTGGCCATTCATCACCAATAAAATACTCGCACTTTGTGCTTTTAAATGATGAGTTTCACCACATTCATATTGAATATTTTGCAAAGCGAAATCTTGCGCAGGCGTAGCATAAGTAAATATACGCGCGTCCTGAGGTGCCGACGGGATAATTTTAGGCTCCACTTCACGACAATCTACAATTTTAAGCAATTCTGGAATATCCACATATTTAGGCGTTAAACCACCTCGAATCACATTATCTGAACAAGCCATCAGTTCAATATTTTGCCCACGCAAATAAGCGTGCGGAATGCCAGCATCTTGGTAAATTCCCTCACCTTTTTTGAGGTGCACAATATTAAACAAATAGAAGCAGATTAAACCTGCATCTAATTTATCTAAAGAAATATTCATCGCATCAATGGTGTAAAGCACCCAATAATCTGGATTAGTTAAATCCAGATTATTAGCCTCATAAGCAGTTTGATTTTCCAACAGAATTGGAGAAAGCCATTGGTGTAGCTGAGCTTGTTCTACTTGCATAATATCGGCATAGAAAGCATGTAAATCTTGTTTATGTAATTTTTTTGCAAGCGGGGCTAAAGATGATCGCGATGCTAAAGTTTCGATAATATCCGATTTATTTTTAAAACCATGCAACAACCAGAAATCAGATAAAGCAATCATCATTTCAGGTTTATGATTGTTATCTTTATAAGTTCGTGTTGATGCTTTTAAATCAATGCCTTTCTCATTTTCTTCCGCAAAACCTATCTCAGCTTGCGTTTTTGTTGGATGAAGTTGAATGGAAAGAGGTTGGGCGACATCAAGAATTTTTAATAAATACGGTAATTCATCACCAAAACTTGCTCGGCTTTGTGCGCCAAGTGCGGTAGGATTTTTCTGTAAAAATTCAGTAAGTAATACATTTTTACCATCGACTTCAATAGTTGAAGGCGCAGAATGATGTGCGCCTAACCACCATTCAGCATAATATTGATTTTCTTCTGTAGGAATATTCAGTAATTGAGGAATATATTGATGCCCTCCCCATACGTAGTGTTGGAGTGAGCCAGTAAGTTTATAGATCATTTTTAATTTTTCCGGTTGAATCCTATCTACACCACAGTTTTATTTGCATAAATAAAAAATCCGCACAAAGGCGGACTTTTTTATCGTAAAGAAATTATTTAGTTAAGCTTAATACCACTGACTCTCCAGCGACCACTTCACCTGATTTTTTCACGATGCAAGAAATTTCATCCATATTGGAAATAACAACGGGTGTTAATACAGATTTTGCTTTTGATTCTAATAAAGGAAGATCAAATTCAATCACAGTATCACCGCGCTTAACAGATTGACCTTCTTGCGCAATACGAGCAAAGCCTTCGCCTTTCAACTCAACGGTATCAATACCAAAGTGTACAAATAATTCTACACCTTCTTTTGATTCCATTGAGAAAGCATGATTGGTTTCAAAAATTTTACCAATCACACCATCCACTGGCGCAACGATTTTGTTACCGGTAGGACGAATAGCAACACCATCACCCACGATTTTTTCAGAGAAAACTACATCGGGAACATCTTCAATATTTACAATCTCACCAGAGATAGGTGCATAAATTTCAACTTCCACAGATTTGTTTTCTTTTGAACCGAATAATTTGTCAAATAAGCCCATTTTAATCTCCTATCAATTCATAGATTGGCTGTTATTTTAACGTAAAATCAAACAATTTTGTTTAATTTAATGCATTTTCCGCCAAAAATTCTTCGATTAACTGCTCAATTTCCGAAGCGGTCGGTTTTTGTAATGCGGCATTAGCAAGGGCTTTTGCATCTTGAAAATTCACATTACGGATTAATTTTTTAATTCGAGGTACGGAAATAGCACTCATACTAAATTCATCTAATCCCATACCAAGTAACAATAAGGTTGCACGTTCATCACCGGCTAATTCACCGCACATTCCCGTCCATTTGCCCTCTGCGTGAGAAGCATCAATTACTTGTTTTATTAAACCAAGTACAGATGGCTGCATCGGATTGTAAAGATGAGAAATTAACTCATTGCCTCGATCCACCGCCAAAGTATATTGGGTTAAATCGTTAGTACCGATACTGAAGAAATCTACTTCTTTTGCTAAGAATTTTGCATTTACAGCAGCAGATGGTGTTTCAACCATGACACCCACTTGGATATGCTCATCGAAAGCTTTTCCTTCTGCACGTAATTCCGCTTTTAATGTTTCAATAACCGCTTTTAATTCTCGAATTTCTTCTACAGAAATAATCATCGGGAACATCACGGCCAATTTACCAAACGCTGAAGCACGTAACACCGCGCGTAATTGTGCATTTAAAATTTCACGGCGATCTAACGCAATACGAATCGCACGCCATCCCAAGAATGGATTCATTTCTTTTGGTAAATCTAAATATGGAAGCTCTTTATCGCCACCAATATCCATGGTACGAAGCACGGTTAAACGCCCGTTCATTGCCTCTACGACTTCTTTATAGGCGATGAATTGTTCTTCTTCCGTCGGAAGCTGTTCACGATCCATAAATAAGAATTCAGTTCGGTATAAACCAATACCTTCCGCGCCATTGCGATCTGCTCCTTCACAATCACGGATTGTCCCAATATTCGCGACAACATCAACCTTGTGTCCATCCAATGTGATTGCAGGAAGATCTTTTAATTTAGCTAACTCGGCTTTTTCCTCAGAAATTTTAGCTTCAAGTGTTTTTAATTCATCAATCTGAGATTGCATTGGATTAATATAAACTTGATTATTTATGGCATCTAAGATTAAATAATCACCTGTATTGACTAATTCGGTCACATTATTTGTGCCCACAATCGCTGGTAATTCTAAAGAACGCGCCATAATAGAAGTATGAGACGTTCTACCACCAATATCAGTGACAACCCCTAATACTTTTTCAAGATTAAGTTGAGCAGTTTCTGAAGGAGTCAGATCATAAGCAACAAGAATTGATTCTTCTTGAATATCGCCAAGATCTACTATGTACATGCCCAAAATATTTTTAATTAAACGGTTACCAATATCACGAATATCTCCAGCACGCTCTTTCAAATATTCATCATCGATCTCCGACAACATTGTGACTTGTTGATCAATAATTTTGCTCGCTGCAACTGCGGCATTGACTTTATTTGAACGAAGATAATCAAGAATTTCTTCTTCTAATTCTTCATCCTCAAGAATCATCAAGTGACCTTCAAAGATCGCGGCTTTTTCTTCGCCTAAAGAAATTAATGCGCGCTCTCTGATTGAATTAAGTTGTTCCACCGCCAATGCCCGACCTTCATAAAATCGAGCAATTTCTGCGTCAATTTGATCATCAGTAATTTTTTGCGTATCAAGAACAATCTTTTCTTCTTTGAGAACAAGTGCCTTACCAAAGGCAATACCTGGGGATGCGAGAATGCCAGAAATCATAGATACCTTCCGAAATAATTAAAAAAGGGATAGATAAACAATAGCCATAAAATTTCTCAATTTTATGGCTAAGTCAGTATTATTCTAAGGTTGGAATTAAAGCAACTAAATGGTCTACAGCCTGTTGCTCATCTTCACCTTCTGCAGAAATGGTAATCACTGTTCCCTGTGTTAACCCTAATGTTTGTAGCTTAAACAAACTTTTTGCACTTGCGCTCTTACCAGCAGACGTTACTGTGATATCAGAAGAAAAGGCTTTAGCTTCTTTCACAAATTGCGCAGCTGGGCGAGTATGTAAGCCATTTGGCGCAGTGATTTCGACATCTTTTGAGTACATAATGCTACCTCTACTAAATAATAGTTAAAAAATAAAAACTAAGAAATCGCCTTAGTATCCTTGTTCAAAGCAAAATAATCAACAATAAACACAAAAAACTTAAACTAAATTGTGAAAAAGCAACAAATATGCCTATTTTTTAGCCACCTTACGCAATCGTTAAACTACTGAAAAATGACGTTGTGATTTTGTTTCACTTAAACTTTCAATTAATCGATGGTAATTATCATAACGCACTGGCGAAATTTTCCCTTGCTCGACCGCTTCACGTAATGCACATCCTGGATCGCTCAAATGTTTACAATCACGGAATTTACAAGTTCCCAAAACATATTGAAATTCTCGATACCCTTTTGTGATTTGCTCCGCATCTAAATGCCAAAGCCCAAATTCTCTAATTCCTGGCGAATCAATTAAATTACCACCTTGTGGCAAATGATAAAGACGCGATGATGTCGTCGTATGTTGCCCTAAGCCTGATGTTTCACTCACATCACCTACTTGAGCGTTTACGCTAGGCAAAATATGATTAATTAGACTCGATTTACCAACACCAGATTGCCCAACAAAAATCGCCGTGCCTTGTGCCAAAAGTGCGGTCAATTTTTCCATATTTTCACCACTCTTTGCTGAAATCATTAAAATTTCATAGCCAATATCTTGGTAAATTTTGAGTTGATCTTCAATTTCTTGACGCTGTTCTTGTGCCAATAAATCCACTTTATTCAAAACAATGAGAGGCGTGATTCCTGCAATTTCACACACAACAAGATAACGATCGATAATATTTAAGGAAAGCGTTGGCAATACTGCTGATACAATAATAATACGATCAATATTCGCCGCAATGGGTTTCAAACCATCATAATAGTCCGGACGGGAAATTTCATTTTCTCGAGGGTGAATTGCCTCAATCACGCCACTCACACCTTGTAATTGTTCATTGCCTTTACGCCAAACGACTTTATCTCCCACCACCAAACTCGACAAGGTACGGCGCAAATTACAACGATAAATTTCACCTTGTTCATTTTCTACATCAGCATGAATCGAATAACGCGTTACCACAACACCTTCTTGTGATTCGCCAAGCATTTCATCTGACCATTCAATCTCTTTTTTCTTATGGCGATGTAATGCTTTCGCATTATTCGATTGAATTCTTCTAGTTTGGTTTTGAGTTAATTTACGTTTAGCCATAAAAGTGCGGTCGTTTTTTCCCTTGTTTTTGGTAAAATGAAAAAAATTTTTGCATAGGATACCTGATATTATGCCATTCGATAAACAAAATCTTATTTGGATTGATTTAGAAATGACCGGTTTAGATCCGGAAAAAGAACGTATTATTGAAATTGCGACTATTGTGACAGATAAAAATTTGAATATTTTGGCAGAGGGCCCGGTATTAGCTGTTCATCAATCTGATGAATTACTCAATAAAATGAATGATTGGTGCCAAAAAACACATAGTGAAAACGGCTTAATTGAACGCGTAAAAGCCAGCAAACTCACCGAACGTGCAGCAGAATTACAAACCTTAGACTTTTTAAAAAAATGGGTTCCCAAAGGTGCGTCGCCAATTTGCGGTAACAGTATTGCGCAAGATAAACGCTTCTTAGTGAAATATATGCCTGATTTAGCTGATTATTTTCATTATCGTCATTTAGACGTTAGCACATTAAAAGAACTTGCAGCACGTTGGAAACCTGAAATTTTAGAAGGCTTTAAAAAAGAGAATACGCATTTGGCGCTAGATGACATTCGAGAATCGATTAAAGAGCTAGCTTATTATCGCGAACATTTCATGAAATTAGATTGACGAAAACTTCAACAAAAAATTTCTTTTTATGAAATTGCCCTTGCAAGCCCTAAAAATATTTGTATAATGCGGGCTCATTCACTGATGTGAACTGCGGGAATAGCTCAGTTGGTAGAGCACAACCTTGCCAAGGTTGGGGTCGCGAGTTCGAGCCTCGTTTCCCGCTCCAAATTTCACATTATAAAAGCATTATTGCGGGAATAGCTCAGTTGGTAGAGCACGACCTTGCCAAGGTCGGGGTCGCGAGTTCGAGCCTCGTTTCCCGCTCCAAATTTCAATCCCTAGCCAAAAGGCTAGGGATTTTTTCTATCTATAAAAATAGATCACCAAAATGTTAAAAGTGCGGTGAATTTTCTCAAAAAATAAAGGCTTGTGATTTAATAACACAAGCCTTTATTTTTATGCTTTCTTCAACCGTTTGGCTCGACGTTTCATTCTTCTTACCCAACGAGTAATTCGCCATGCACGCGTAATTGAATATACATAAAGGAAAAATAAAATGAAAAAGCCAATAAACATCGCCCACTCATTCACATAATAAATTTCCCCTAAAATACCAATCGTTGCACAAATTGCAGAAACAAATGTAATCAATAAAAAGGCTTGTCTTGATGTCAACCCAGCTCTCACCATTAAATGATGGACATGTAAACGATCTGGGCGGAATGGGCTCTTACCTTTACGAACTCGGCGATAAATAATCGCAACCATATCAATCAAAGGAATCGCAATAATCCAAAGTGCGGTGACTGGATTCATAGGATGCCCTTTTCCTTGTGTACTCAATAACAAAATCCAAATAATGGTAAAGCCAATTAATGTACTTCCCGCATCCCCCATAAACACCTTATATTTCGGGCCAAATGGAATCCCTAGATTTAGCATCAAATAAGGCAAAATCGACGCAATTAAAGCAAAACTCCAATGCGCCATATCCATTTGCCCATCTCGATACATCAAGAAACCAATCGCGGCAAAAGAAACGCAAGAAAGCCCACCGAGCAATCCATCAATACCATCAATCATATTAAAGGCATTAATAATCGCAATAGTGGCAAAGACGGTAATAATCAAACCAATTGAACCAAGCGTTAACTGGAAGGGCCCTAAAATCTGACCTAGATGATCCAGATAAACATTCCCAAGATCGATCATTAAAATCGCCAGAATTGCTTGAATTCCCGCTCTTAAGAAAGGACTGATATCAAAGCGATCATCTAAAATCCCAATCGCCAATAAAACAAAAATACTGAACAAATAGAGATACGGTAATCGAAGCTGATCCCATTCCATCAGGTAATAGCAAAGATTACCAACAAAAAGTGATACGCCACCAATTAGCGGAATTGCACCCTGGTGGCGTTTGCGATAATTTGGTTTATCAACTAATCCAATTTTATTTGCAATTGGACGCATTACGATAAGCGTAATAAATGCGCCTAAAAACGCAACTAAAAGACTCAACATAATTTGATCCTAAAAATTTTTTGTAAAGGATAACATAAGGGAAATTTACCAATAAAGATATTTTTAACAAAGAGTCTATTTTTCAGTACAATACCGTCATTTTTATAAGAAAGGAAAAAACAATGACAGATTCAACCGCACTTTTTTCTCGTGCTCAGTCCTTTATTCCAGGTGGAGTAAATTCCCCTGTACGCGCCTTTAAAGGCGTTGGTGGTACCCCCGTATTCATTCAAAAAGCGCAAGGTGCCTATATTTATGATACTAATGGAAAACAATATGTTGACTATGTTGGTTCTTGGGGGCCAATGATTTTAGGCCATAATCATCCATCGATCTTAAATGCTGTACTTAAAGCGGCTGAAAATGGTTTAAGTTTTGGTGCTCCCACCCCTTCTGAAATTGATTTAGCAGAACTGGTCTGTAATATTGTCCCTTCTATTGAAATGGTGCGTATGGTGAGTTCAGGCACCGAAGCAACGATGACGGCAATTCGCCTTGCTCGTGGTTATACTGGTCGTGATAAAATCTTAAAATTTGAAGGTTGTTACCATGGTCATTCAGACTCATTGCTTGTAAAAGCAGGCTCGGGGGCATTAACACTTGGTCAACCAAGCTCTCCAGGCGTACCTGAAGATTTTGCGAAATATACATTAACGGCAGAATACAATAATCTTGACTCAGTAAAAGCGCTATTTGAACAATATCCTGATAGTATTTCTTGTGTCATCATCGAGCCTGTAGCTGGCAATATGAATTGTGTTCCACCGAAATCGGGATTTTTACAAGGAATACGAGAACTTTGCGACAAATATGGCGCACTTTTCATCATTGATGAGGTTATGACAGGTTTTCGTGTGGCACTTGCTGGAGCACAATCTTATTATGGTGTAACACCTGATCTTACAACTCTAGGTAAAGTTATCGGTGGTGGAATGCCTGTCGGTGCGGTAGGGGGTAAAAAAGCTATCATGGAATATCTTGCTCCAACTGGTCCGGTATATCAAGCGGGTACACTTTCTGGTAATCCTATTGCAATGGCGGCGGGTTTAGCTTGCTTAAACGAATTGAAAAAACCAGGCAATGAACAACAACTTGCAATAAAAACAGAGAAACTTTGTCTAAGATTAAAATCTCTTGCCGAAAAACATCATGTACCTTTTGTCGTAAACTATGTAGGCGGTATGTTTGGTATTTTCTTCACTGAACAACAGGAAATAACATCCTATGCTGAAGTCATGAAATGCGACACCGAGAAATTTAAAATTTTCTTCCATAAAATGTTAGAACAGGGGATATACCTTGCGCCATCTGCTTTTGAGGCAGGATTTATGTCGCTCGCCCACACCGATGAAGATATAGAGAGAACGCTTTCGGCTGCAGATATTGCTTTTTCAGCGATTGCTTAGCGTTAAAAAATGCGGTGTGTTCCACCGCATTTTGGCTTATGATGTAACATCTTGGATAATCACATGGCGCAAGTTTTCTCGCTCCTCTCTTGCAAGAGCTTTCCCTAATTTATTCGTCAAAATAAAAAAGTCCTCGGCTTTCTCGCCCACAGTGGTAATTTTCGCATTCAATAAATTGAGATTTAACTCACTAAAAATCTGGCTCACTTGCGCTAATAACCCCGGTTTATCCAACGCAACCAGTTCCATTTCAGTATGCTCTTTTTTGTTTTCATGTAAAAAACGCACGTCTGTTTGCACAGTAAAATGTTGAAGCTGACGATTCGGTGTAATAGAAAGTGTGGGCAATTTTTCACTTTGAAGGGCTACTGTTAGGGCTTGCTCTAGTTCTCGGCGACGATCAAATTCCACTAATTCACCGTTAAGTTCCGTGATGATAAAGCTATCAAAAACATAACCATCTTGTGTCGTAATAATCTGTGCATCATGGATACTGAATTTTTTTGCTCCAATGGTAGTCACCACTTTATTAAATAAGTGCGGTTGATCTTGGCAATAAATAAATACTTCCGTGCCACCAAGTGAAAAGCGATTACTAATTTTCACTAATAATGCCTCAGCGAAATCCACCAGCAAACTTGTATGCCACGCAATTTGTTTTGGCGTATTACGCACAAAATAATCTTCAGGGCAACGATCCCATAATTGCTCAATCGAAATTGGCGTAATATCGGAATAATCCTGCGTTAAAATTTGTTGTGCAAGTTTTCGGTTTTCTGCTGATTTTTCTGAGTAATCAAGCAATTCTTTCATGCCTTGTGCAAATTGCTGTTCGGTAAATTCATATAAAGAGGCAAAAAGCGAACGTTTCCAGCTATTCCATAAATTACAATTGGTTGCACAAATATCCGCCACCGTTAAACAGGTGAGATAATCTAATCGAACTTGATTTTGCACGGCTTCCGCAAAATTCATGACGACTTCTGGATCATGAATATCACGGCGTTGCGCAGTAATTGACATCAGCAAATGGGATTTTACGAGCCAAGCAAGGGTATCAATTTCTCGACGATCTAAACCATGTAATTGCGCAAAGTCTGCTACGTCTTCTGCGCCAAGTTCTGCATGATCACCACCCCGCCCTTTTGCAATATCGTGGAATAACGCTGCAATATAAAGCAAAGTGCGGTCAGAAAGTTGACTAAAAATTCGATGAGCAATGGGATGTTCTTGCACACTTTCCTGTGACAGAAAACTTTCCAATTTCAACATCACGCGCAATGTATGCTCATCCACCGTATAAATATGGAACAAATCAAATTGCATTAAGCCCTCAATGGCTTGCCATTGCGGAAGATACGCAGTTAATACGCCATATTGGTGCATCAGCATAAACGCACGCTTAATCGCATTAGGTTGATTAAACAAACGCAGAAATTTTTCTCGAGCCTCAGGAATTTCGCATAATTTTTGTGGCAATTGATCTAAGGAAATTTGTAATTGACGTAAGGTATCAGAATGAATATTGACCTGTTCGTACTGAGTTAAATAAAAGAATAGATCTAAAATTCGCTCTGGTTTTTCTTGAAAAACAAGGCTATTGCGCAAACATAAGCATTGGTTAATCAGTTGGAAATCATCATCTAACTGATGAATCACACTGTCCTGATTTGATGAAAGCACATTTTCTCGATAATACTGAATCAGCAAATTACTAATCAGCGAAATTCGGTGCAAAGCTTGAAAAAAAGATTTCATCATTTTTTCCACAGCTTGATTGCCTTCCCCTCGGAAACCCAATAATTCACTGACTTTAATTTGGCGATCAAACAACAGACGATTATCGTAACGTTTCAAAATCAAATGCAAAGCGAACCGCACTTTAAATAAAAATGCACGACTTTCTTGTAGTTGCTGATATTCTTGAGGATAAATAAAACCACTTTGTAAAATGGCCTCAAGAGTCAGCGCCCCCGAATGGCGCAACGCCACCCAATACAACAAATGCAAATCACGCAAACCACCCGGGCTGTACTTAATATCTGGCTCAAGGTTATAAGCCGTATTGTGATAACGCTGATAACGTTCTATTTGCTCTTGCACTTTGGCATTAAAAAAATCTTCTTTCGACCAAAAATCAGCACGTTTTACCAATTCATTTAGCGCATCAAAGTGCGGTCGATTTCCAGTGAGAAATCTGGCTTCTAATAAATTGGTGGCAATCGTAATATCTTGTTTTCCTTCCGATTCGCATTGTTCTAAGGTTCGAACACTATTTCCCACCTCAAAGCCACAATCCCATAAAAATTGGATAAATTGGGTAATCTTTTCTTCAATCTTTGGGCTTGGGGTTTGCTCGACTAAAATCAAAAAATCTAAATCTGACAAAGGAAACATCTCACGCCGTCCATAACCGCCCACCGCAATTAAAGCAATCCCCTGTTGTTCACTTAATCCCATTTCCTGCCAAAATTGAATCAATAAGGCATCATAAAAATCACTGCGATTTTCAATAAGCTCAAAAATGGAATAACGAGAAAAATTCTCTAGCTCAAATTGCTTAAGATTTTCTCGCTCAATTTTGACCGCACTTGGTGTTAAGGGAGAAGATAGTGTCGGAGAAAACAGCATATTAATTGCCTTTTGTTAAATCAAAGTTGCTTTATTATAAAGAAAAACAAAAAGGGCGTATATCTACGCCCTTATCTTATAATTTTATGTCAATTACACATTCACCATAATCCGTGAAATTCGACCTTCTGCAATTTCTTCATCACGAATAGTCATTACTTCACAACCAGTTTCGGTGACAACAAGTTGATGCTCGTATTGTGCAGAATGACTACGATCCTTGGTTTTTACTGTCCAACCATCTCCCATCACGCGCACTTCTTTTTTGCCTGCATTAATCATTGGTTCAATGGTAAACACCATTCCGGGTTTTAAAATCACACCACCATCATCTGCGTAATAATGCAATACTTGAGGTTCGCAGTGAAATTCTGTACCGACGCCATGTCCACAATATTCACGCACAACACTGAAAGTTTGGCTTTCTGTATATTTTTGCACAGCTTTACCTACTTCATTTAAACGAATACCTGGTTTTACTGTGCGCAATCCCACGTATAGGGCTTCTTGTGCCGCTTCCACTAACTTTTTACTACGAATATTCGTTTCGCCACCCACGATATACATTTTTGAGTTATCGCCAAAATAACCGTCTTTAATCACGGTGACATCAATATTCACAATATCGCCATTTTTAAGCACTTTATCGTCACTTGGAATGCCGTGACATACAACTTCGTTAATGGAAATACAGGTAGCCTTTGGGAAACCGTGATAATTCAAACACGCAGGGATAACCTTTTGTTCATTCACCATATATTCATGGCAAATTCGATCAAGTTCACCAGTAGTTACACCTGCTTTTACGTAAGGCTCAATCATCACCAGCACATCCGAAGCCAATTTGCAGGCCTCACGTAGTTTTACAATTTCTTTTTCTGTTCTAATTGGAATAGCCATTTTATTTCACCTTTTTTGAAAAAAATTTTGCCAGATTATAGCACGATTTCTAGGAAAAAACTGGATTACACTTGAATGGAGTAAATGGTTATTAGATAATAACAGAATTCAAATTTTCGGGAAGCGGGAAATAATTATGACAGATAACATTGCAGTACCATTGACATTTACTGATGCGGCAGCGAATAAAGTAAAAAGCTTAATCAGCGAAGAAGAAAATACTAATTTGAAATTACGCGTATATATCACGGGTGGTGGCTGTAGCGGTTTCCAATATGGTTTTACTTTTGATGAAAAAGTGAATGAAGGCGATTTAACGATTGAAAAATCAGGGGTTCAACTTGTGATTGACCCAATGAGTTTACAGTATTTAATTGGTGGTACCGTCGATTACACCGAAGGTTTAGAAGGTTCACGATTTACTGTAAATAATCCAAATGCTACCAGCACTTGTGGCTGTGGTTCATCCTTTAGTATCTAAAATGGATTTTCAATTTACACATTATCAAGGCTATGTATCCGTAAAATGTTCGATGGAACACATTGCCCTTGCTAACTGGTTCAATACTGAAGTGCGGTCAAATCCAAAGGCGATTTTGACCGCACTTTCTACTGCGCAATCACTCTCTGAAAATCAAGAAGAGATCTTAATCAGCGCAGAATATACATTGTTTTTAGATGCTGATGAAGTAATGATACGAGCGAATAATCTCGCCATTGAAACAGATGAAATTTTGGAAGACGATTTTCATTATTATGATGAAGAAAGCATTGCTTTTTGTGGCACACAAGATTTTATCCATTTCCTCGAAGCTTATGTTGATTTTATCTCTTAACCGACTATGACCACCGAAAACGTTCAAAAAAATCCCGAAGAAAAAACACCTAAAAAACGCAGTTCTTTCAAAAGCTTTCTATTAAAAGTAGCGTTTACTAGTGCGGTATTAACTGTATTTTATGGCGGATATTTAGATTGGCAAATCCGTTCAAAAATGGACGGGCAAATTTGGCGTTTGCCCGCTGAAGTGTATAGCCGCATTGAAAGTGTGAAAATTTCAGATAATCTCGCTTTCGATGAAGTAATTCAAATTTTATTAGATAACGAATATCGCCAAACGACCATGGTAGCCGCACCTGGCGATTTTAAATTAGAAGATGATACCATTGTAGTTCTTCGTCGAGCTTTTCCTTTCCCTGATAAGCCGGAACCACAACGAGTTTTACGTTTACGTTTTGTCGATAACAAACTTAACCGAATTGAAGATCTCGTTGCACTAAAAGCAATCGATGAGTTTCGCCTTGCACCAAAATTGATTGCAATGTTGGAATCCGATAATGAAGATCGCCTTGCAATTCCTTTACAAAATTACCCGCGCTTATTGATTGATGCCCTAATTTTAACAGAAGATCGCCGTTTTTATGATCATCACGGTATAAACCCAGTGGGGATTATACGAGCATTAATTACTAATATCCGTGCAGGACAAACTGTACAAGGTGGTAGTACACTCACTCAGCAACTTGTGAAAAATTTATTTTTATCAAGCGAACGTACGATTACCCGTAAAGCGAACGAAGCCTTGATGTCATTGGTATTAGATTGGCGTTATGATAAAAACCGTATTCTCGAAACCTATCTCAATGAAATTTATCTCGGACAAAATGGCGATACGCAAATTCACGGTTTTGAATTAGCCAGCCAATTCTATTTTGGTCGTTCGATTCGTGAAATTAGCTTAGATCAAATTGCACTTTTAGTCGGAATGGTCAAAGGTCCTTCACTTTATAATCCTTGGCGTAATCCTCAGAATGCCTTAGAGCGTCGTAATGTTGTTTTAAAGCTCATGCTTGAACATAAAATGATCGGTGATGAACTTTACCAATTATTAAGCCAACGACCTTTAGGTGTTCAACAAAAAGGACAAATCTCCCGTAAATATCCGTCATTTATTCAAACTTTACAGGCGGATTTACGTCGTGAATTAGGCGAACATAAAATGTCCAGTTTACTTGGCGCGCGTATTTTCACCACTATGGATTTAAAACAGCAAGCCCAAGCAGAAAATGCAGTGGTGAATACAGTTTCACAACTACAACTGAAAACGAAAAATCCATATTTAGAAGGCGCCATGATTGTTGCGGATTACCGAGTGGGTGAAATTCGTGCGGTAGTGGGTGGTTTGCAAACGCAATATGCAGGCTTTAATCGTGCATTAATGGCAAAACGTCAGATTGGTTCTTTAGTCAAACCATCAATTTATTTGACCGCACTTTCGAATCCAGAACAGTTCCGTTTAAATACCCCAATTAATAACCAGCCAATTACGATTAATGTCAAAGGTAGCCCGCCGTGGCAGCCGCGCAACTATGACAAAAAATATAGTGGTTCAGTGATGTTAATGGATGCCTTAGCGCGTTCTTTAAATATTCCGACCGTGAATATTGGGATGAAAGTCGGCTTGAGCAAAGTCATTGATACACAAAAAGCGATGGGATGGGATAATGTAGAAATTCCAAAAGTGCCCGCCATGTTACTCGGAGCTTATACCATCTCACCTTATGATGTAACTAAACTTTATCAAACTATTGCGAATCAGGGAGGGCGAATCGAACTCACAACCGTCGATACCATTGCAGATCGTCAAGGAAATATCATTTATCAACATGATAAAACCGCAAAACAAGTGGTCCCACAAGAAGCAGCATTCCAAACGTTATTTGCGATGCAACAAACTGTTGAACGTGGTACAGCTCGTAGCTTGCAAAATGATTATGCGGATTTACGTTTAGCCGGTAAAACAGGGACAACAAATGATGCGCGTGATACTTGGTTTGTAGGTATCGATGGAAAAAATATCAGCACGGTTTGGCTTGGTCGCGATGATAATGGCGAAACCAAACTTACTGGCGCATCAGGTGCATTACAGATTTATAAAGATTATTTAAGCCATACTTATATTGAAAAATTGAAGCTAAATAAACCAGCGAATATGAAATGGGTTGGTATTACCCAACATGGCAGCTGGGATTGTGATAGTAATCGAGTAATCCCAGTTTGGGTGAATAATGGGCAGAATTTCTGCGGAGGAACATCAAATGCTTCTCCATCGCCAGCTACTCCACCAGCTGAAACAGAAATCTCCCCTCGACAAGAAAGTATCTGGGATGTATTGGATAACCCAAATCCACCCGCACAATAATTAATCGCGGTATATTTCTAATAGTAAGCAAATATTTTGAAGCGAAAAAACTACACATCCCCTGAATTTTCAGGGGATTTTTTATTTCTTTTAAAAAATAGCAAACGTTTGCTTTAAAAGTGCGGTACAATACGCGCCAGTTTTTACTTTCATACAGGTGCAAAACGATGACACAACAACTCCCCACTCTAAGTCTAAAAAAAATCTATTCTGGTAAAGTACGTGATCTCTATAAAATCGATGATAAACGCATGCTAATGGTTGCTTCTGACCGCTTATCCGCGTTTGATGTTATTTTAGATGATCCTATTCCACGAAAAGGCGAAATCCTAACCCAAATTTCCAATTTTTGGTTTAACAAACTTGCCCACATTATGCCGAATCATTTCACTGGCGAGAGTGTTTATGATGTGTTGCCAAAAGAAGAAGCTAATTTAATCAAAGAGCGCGCTGTAGTGTGTAAACGTTTGAATCCCATTAAAATTGAATCTATCGTGCGTGGCTATTTAACTGGTAGTGGTTTAAAAGATTACAAACAAACTGGTACCATCTGCGGATTAAAATTACCTGAAGGCTTAGTTGAAGCCAGTAAATTACCAGAACCTATTTTCACCCCATCAAGTAAAGAAGCTGTTGGCAATCACGATATAAATATCAGCTATGCAGAATGTGAAAAACTCATCGGGGCTGATTTAGCTGCTCAAGTAAAAGAAAAAGCTATCGCACTTTATACTGCAGCTGCAGAATATGCACTGACTAAAGGCATTATTATTTGCGACACAAAATTTGAATTTGGTTTAGATGAAAATGGCACGCTCACCTTAATGGATGAAGTATTAACCCCAGACTCTAGTCGTTTTTGGTCTATCAATACTTATCAAGAAGGGATTAATCCTCCATCATTCGATAAACAATTTGTACGCGATTGGTTAGAAAATAGCGGCTGGAATAAACAAGCGCCCGCCCCGAAAGTGCCCGCAAATATTATTCAGAAAACAGTTGATAAATATCAGGAAGCGCTGGATTTATTAACAAAATAGAGATCAAAATCCCTGCTATTTACAGCAGGGATTTTTATGCATGATGACAACTAAAGATTTTTAGTCTTAATACATAAAAGGCTAGACAAACATAAAAAGTGCGGTTATATTTAAATGACTTTTTATTCAAATAAAATGATTAATTATTCAATCTAAATTATAGACAAGGAAAAGATATGTCAAATACAATTCTACAACATTTACCTGAAGGGAAAAAAGTCGGTATCGCTTTCTCTGGAGGCTTAGACACCAGCGCGGCATTACTTTGGATGCGTCAAAAAGGTGCAGTGCCTTATGCCTACACCGCCAATTTAGGTCAACCTGATGAAGATGATTACAGCGCAATCCCTAAAAAAGCGATGGCGTATGGTGCAGAAAATGCTCGCTTAATTGATTGTCGTGCTCAGCTTGCTCATGAAGGAATTGCTGCAATTCAATGCGGTGCATTCCATATTTCTACAGGCGGAATTCCTTACTTCAATACGACTCCACTAGGTCGCGCAGTAACTGGCACAATGCTTGTTGCAGCAATGAAAGAAGACGATGTGAATATTTGGGGGGATGGCTCTACATTCAAAGGGAATGACATCGAACGTTTCTATCGTTATGGTTTATTAACAAACCCGAATTTAAAAATCTATAAACCTTGGTTAGATGCGCAATTTATTGAAGAACTTGGTGGCCGCTTTGAAATGTCTCAATTTCTTATCGAAAATGGTTTTGACTACAAAATGTCCGTTGAAAAAGCCTACTCGACCGATTCCAATATGCTGGGTGCAACCCATGAAGCAAAAGACTTGGAGCAATTAAGCACAGGCATGAAAATTGTTAAACCAATTATGGGTGTCGCATTTTGGGACGAGAATGTAGAAATTAAACCAGAAACAGTAACCGTCACTTTTGAAGAAGGCGTCCCTGTCGCATTAAATGGTAAACGTTTTGATAATGCAGTTGATATTATTCTAGAAGCCAATCGTATCGGTGGCCGTCATGGTTTAGGGATGTCTGACCAAATCGAAAATCGTATTATTGAAGCAAAATCTCGTGGTATTTATGAAGCGCCAGGGATGGCATTATTGCATATCGCTTACGAACGTTTAGTCACAGGTATTCACAATGAAGATACCATCGAACAATATCGTATTAATGGCATCCGTTTAGGCCGTTTGTTATATCAAGGTCGTTGGTTTGATCCGCAAGCATTAATGCTGCGTGAAACAGCACAACGTTGGGTGGCAAAAGCAATTACGGGCACAGTAACACTTGAACTTCGTCGTGGTAACGACTTCACTATCTTAAATACCGAATCACCAAACTTAACCTACGAAGCAGAGCGTTTAAGTATGGAAAAAGTGGAAGATGCGCCATTTGATCCAATTGATCGTATCGGTCAATTAACAATGCGCAATTTAGATGTATCTGACACCCGAGGCAAACTTGGCATCTATGCACAAACAGGCTTATTAAGCGCAATTAAAGATTCAGTATTGCCACAATTAGGTAAGAAATAAGAAGTTTTTAAAAAAGAAAAAACCGATTTTCAATCACTGAAAATCGGTTTAAAGAAGAACAATTTTATTGAACGATTTCGCCGACAATACTGCGAGTTACCTCTTTAACTTCCGTAAGTTTCACTTTCACAATATCACCTATTTTGTAAATACGCTCACCTTTAATATAAAGGGCAATCTCATCAGAATTCACCTGCATTTCTTCTTTATTATTATGTAAAGTTGAAGCAGGTATAAACATTGAGGCGCCATTTTCTAATAATTGCACACGTAATCCACCACGCATCACATCTTGCACTTCTGCCTCAAATTCGGCATTTGATGCAACTTTATCAGCAAGATAACGGCAATATAACCAATCTGCAATATCACGTTCTACTAGGCGATTTTGGCGACGAGCCTCTTGTAAACGGACCAGCACCTCATCCTGTGGCTTATTACAAGCTTGTTGTGTCAATACTGCTTTAATTAAACGATGGTTCACCATATCAGAATATTTACGAATTGGTGATGTCCATGTCGCGTACCCTTCTAAACCAAGACCAAAGTGCGGTGCTAATTCCGATTTAAATTCGGCAAAAGTTAAATAACGACGTAAACGGAATTCTAAATAGTCGCCTTCAATCGGTTCAATATCATGGCGCATTTGGCAATAACCTTTTAATGTCGCCAAATTTTCTACCGAATAACGCTGAGCAAGTTCAGCTTGGTTTTGTTCATTAGCTAAATTTGCCATTAAGAAATTGTGCGCATTCTCTAAGAATTTTTTATCAAAACCGCTATGCGTATTGAAAATACCAGTTTGAGCCTGCTCTGCTAAGAATTGTGCGGCACAAATGTTAGCAATAATCATCGATTCTTCGACAATTTGATTGGCTATACGACGATATTCAGCTTTTATTTCTGCCACTTTGCCATTTTCAGCGAGCACAAAAGAATAATCCGGTTTTTCTTTAAATAACAAAGAATGAGTCTTACGCCATTGAATACGAGCTTTAGTAAATTGATGTAACCAATCAATTTGCTGTGCAATTTCTGATGTTTCGGGTTGCCATGCATTGTCTGTCTGTTCTAAATAATCCGACACTTTGTTATAAGCCAATTTCGCTTTAGATTGAACATAAGCCGAAACAAAATGCGGTTTAGCCGTGATATTGCCTTCAAGATCCGTTTCGATATAACAAACAAGCGCTGGACGCGTTTCATTTGCGATTAACGAACATAATTCATCAGATAATTCACGTGGCAACATAGGAATGTTAAAGCCTGGCAAATAATTAGTGAAACAACGCTGTTTGGCATCTTTTTCAATTTGAGAATCTAATGCAATATAAGCAGTTGGATCCGCAATCGCTACAACTAATTTCCAACCTGTTTGTACACCATTTTGTTCAATAGGCTCAATATATAAGGCATCGTCCATATCCATTGTGCTTTCAGAGTCAATCGTCACAAAATGAAGTGCGGTCAAATCTTCACGAGTTTGTTGATCTAACATTTCATAACTTTCAGCGCCTTGTACAGGATAACGAGATTGTTCATGACGTGCCAATGTAACCCACCAAGGGGCTAATTCATCATCAGCACGGCAAATAAACTGATTAATAGTGGCATAGAAAAAGCGATCATCACGCAATGGGTGAGTTTTTAAATTAGCAACCACCCAATCTCCTTCTTGTAATTCTTCTTTGACGGATTTAGCTTGTTGTGCGCCGATTGGTTGATTGATACTTGGATGATCCACCAAAACTTGCAATTTCTTATCTTTATTGAACCGCACTTTTGCAATGAAACGTGTCAACATTGGCTCAATTAAGGATTCCGGCTCAGCTTGCTCTTTATCGCCTTGCTTTTCAATGGTGGCTTTGATTTTGTCACCGTGCATGACTTTTTTCATTGCAGGTGGGGCAATAAAGTAGCTTTTTTTATCGCACTCTAAAAAACCATAAGCTTTATCAGTACTTTTTACCACGCCTTCAACGTGT
>QWCR01000048.1_pt1 | contig 59553 bp, 73 predicted proteins | sample 1972581 | NCBI WGS metagenome assembly QWCR01 (sample SAMN09866703, study PRJNA288562) | Human oral metagenome isolate pre4_saliva, whole genome shotgun sequencing... | isolation source: mouth | host: Homo sapiens | place: USA: California
TTTAGAAATTATCTAATGAAACCCAGCGATTTTAGAAATTATCTAATGAAACCCAGCGATTTTAGAAATTATCTAATGAAACCCAGCGATTTTAGAAATCGTTCAGTTTTTCACACCAGAATTAGAAATTATCTAATCAACCTAGTCACCGCATTAGATATTATTCAATTTACATGGTCACCTCGTTAGAAATTATCTAATCAACATGGTCACCTCGTTAGATAATATTCAATTCAGGTATCATAAAAATACAGTGATTGCATAATTATTCACTTGGACACCCTACGAATGCATAAATATGCACGCCTATTCATTAGATAAAATCTAACAAAACACCGGAATTTTTAGCGTTTTTTCAGGTTAACCCAAAAAAACCCAGCAAAATCAAGCACTTACAGTGATAGATTTTGTCAATCGACGGTGTGCAGGATTGATAGGGAAAACCTTAAATGAATAATTATGCAGTTTTCAGCACACCTCGTTGCATAATTATGCAGTTTTCAGCACACCTCGTTGCATAATTATGCAATCGTACAAAAAGTAACCAAATCACCAGTGAAAAACACTGTATATCCATATAGCACTAGTCTCCGTTGTACAAGTTTACTCTACTGTGATTCACTGCGACAGGAAATTTCGCAAAAAACACCGAATCTCGTCACTTTTAACGTTTTTAATTTATCGAGATCCTGTAAAATTTGTACATTTTTTATACAGTTTGGGAAGCTAAATGGGAAGCTAAACGGGATCTCAATAAATTAAAAAAGTTAAAATGCGATCTAAAAAAATAAAAGGCGAAAAGACTAAAAAACCTATATATATTAATAATTTATAATAATTATATATATATGGTCGCATCGGGTCAAAAGTCGCCATAACTTTCAAATTTTATCGAGATCCCAAAATTCCCGCAGTTTTTCAGAAGGGACCTTCTGGCCGACTTTTTGTGTTTTTCGCCGTGAGTGACAGCGAAATTTTTTATGTCACATTTTTGAATCTTTTTTAATTTATCATGTCATCGACTCTTTCTAGGCCCCCTCTCCTCTAAAATTGCAGGCATTACAGGATCTCGATAAATCAAAAAAATTTCAAGCTTTTGATTTCATTGAGTTTTCTCTGAAAAAGCGACGATTTTTTTTGAAATTTTTGCGCCTTTTTTGGTGCCTATTTAGCTTCCCATTCGCAAAATCGCATCAGTCACGGTGTTTTTGGTATGTTCTGCGCAAGTACTGTATATTCATATAGCACTAGTCTCCGTGTGAACGTTCGTTCATTTTTATAAAATTCGCGAAATGCGGTAACTTTTTTCGCTGTGTTAATTCTGGCCTAAAAATAGCTGAGGGGGTACACCCTAAAACTTACTTTTTACGTAGCGAACAGGAAAACGAATTGGTTTTAAATTTTGTTCATATTTTTCGATTTATATGAAACTGATGAATAACTAATTACAGTGCTTTCGCCACAGCTGGTATTTGTTCAAAAATTAGCCAAACGAACAAGATATATAAACTTTTTTAAAATATCGTTTGACAGTAGATAAAAAAGTAGTATAATGACCACATCAAGACGGGGGAAGCCCTGAAATGAAATAGCTCTTTAACAATTTGGAATAAAAAGCGTGAATGAAAAAGAAACTAAAGTTAAATTTTCAAAAATCGCTAGCGCTGTACATTGCTTGGTTTAGTTATGAGATAGATTAAGCATATACAGGCGCAGGCGGTTTTTTATAAATTTAATTTAAACTTAAACAAAAAGAGGACTTAAAAAATGGCAAATAAAAGCTTTAAATCATACTTAAACGAAAAATCATACGAAGATTTAAAACAACTTTGGAACGAATACGCAAGCGATAAAGACGGTGATTCATATATCTATGACAGCGTAGAAGAGTTCGCAGAACTAAAAAGACAATTACAGGATACCGTATTATGATTAAATATTTATCCCCGTTTTTAGTCATCGCAGGGCTAGCATTCCTAGGTGTGCAAGCGATGGATAAGGAGTGGTTAGCGGGCTATGAGAAAAACACAGGGAAGCAGGCTAGATTCGCAAATAGCGATGATGAGTGTCGCAGTAACGAGCACTTTGATAATCGGTATGGGTTATGCGTGAAAATGCGTGAGTTTACGACAGACGACAACTTATAAATAGAACATAAAATAGTAGGAGAATTTTATAAAATGGGTGCGTGCAACTTTTCAACACAAGAAAACAGTTTAACCGTTGGTATTGTTCCAGCTGGATATGATGAAGAACAGATCGAAGAAGCTCAATTTCTAGAAGATTTTGCGGATCAATTTGTAGAAGCGCTTAATAACTTTATTGATCGGGCTAATCCGATTTCATACCTAACCGATGATATTTTCGAAGTAAAAATGGAGTATGGTTACTATAGCGGATTTCAATTATACGCTGAAGATTTAGACGGGGATATGGGCGAAAATGCGCTTGATTATTACCGCGAAGAACTAGAGCAAGAAGGCGTAGACGTTGCGCAGATTAAAACACAATTTAGCAAGCTGTGGGCTACGGTACAATTCCTTTTAATAGACTTTGCTGAACGTGCGGGGTTAGGCATAACCACAGGCGGATACCGTGGTGGCGTGCAGTTTGATAAGGTGGATCAAGTGTGGAACGAATACAAGTTGGATGCCGATCCTGAAATGTTGAAGGATTGGGAAGAATAAAGCGGGGGATTTTAAAAATGAAACTAAAATATATTGTAGCAGTAGAAAGCAAGAACTTGACAGAAAAAGACGTATTTAGACTGCTTGAAATGGACGGCACGGAGTATACCAATGAGCAACTATTTTATGGGCACTTACAGGACTAAATCGCAGACAGGGAAGGCAAAGTGAACGTGTATTTTAAACCTGAAGACTACACAATTATAAATGTAGAAATAGATTATTAAACAAATTCAATCAAGGACAAAGTATTATGAAAACAATTAACTTTGAAAAATATAACCTAAACAATGACAAGATTTTTTCTGCGATGGGCGAGATGTTTAACGTCAGCATTGAGTTAGCAGAAGGGGTGTACGGGTGCGACCTACATAACCATATGTTTAATAGTGAAGAAATCTTTATCTATGACAGCGATAGGCTGCACCGACAGCTTTCGCCAGATGATCGTGTAGAAGTATTTGCGGAGATCTTACCGGGGAAAGGTGATATTGACAAAGAGTTGTTACGTGGTCTAGAAAATGACTACGACGTAGATTTAGTGAAGATTTTGACTGAAGAAGAAAATAATAGGGGTAACAAATGAGCCACACCGATGATAGATTCACGGAGTTTTTAATAAAAGACGACGGTAACGAAGTAATTACGAGTTTCTACGCTGGCACAGACGAAGAAGGTAGGTTTGTACTAGAAGGTGACAGATTTAGCTTAGACCGAGAAGATACGTTGAAGTTGATACAGTGGTTGGAAGAATGGAATAACGCAAGCAAAGAGGAGAATTAATTATGAAACCATTTAATTTAGAAAAAGCCTTGGCAGGTGCGCCAGTACAATTAAGAGACGGAAGAAAAGCGAAGTTGATTTTTAAAGTACCCGATGAATTGGTTTTTAGTGGTGGGTTGAGACCAGAGTATCCATTATTAGGCTTCATTTATAAGCGCAACGGTGAACTTCACCACATTAAGGAGTACTGGTCGCTAGATGGTGGATATATGTTAGGTAGTGACGAGGACGAACTTGATATTGTTGGACTATGGGAAGAATCACTTGAGGATACAATTAGAAAGGCTTATAGCGATGGGCTACCACTAAGAACACGTGGCGGAGATAAGGTCTATATTGTACACATTGCGGAAAGTGACAATCCGCTTGCTAAAGAGCAACCTGTATTTGGTGCGATTACCGAGGTGTCTTCACTTCGCTGGAAGTTAGACGGTAGTTACTTATTAAACGGTGAAGAAACACCATACGATATTGTTGGGTTGTGGAAAGAAGAGGAGAATTAATTATGAACGGAATTGAACTATTACAAGTATTGATGGATATTTTTGGTGATGCGGTATTAAACGGTGTAAGAAGTGATGCATGGAGTACCAAACTAGATAATCTACACTTAACTGACCAAGAGTTTGTAATTAATGAAAGCGAAGTTATTAATCAGGAATTTCTTGAATGGGTTGCGATGAAAAAACAAGACATGGTAAACGTCCCAAGCGTTGGGTATATCATGGAAAGTGCGTTATTAATGGCGATGCATAATGACGCTAAACACCATGGCAAAAACGAAGAAACAGCGCTAGAAGAACTTGCCAAGAAAGAATTAACCATGATGCTTGAATCAGACAAATTCGCAAGATTAGACAAGGCGTACAAAGCTTTGTGTGATGTGTGTTTCGAGACAACTATAAAACTTGCGCGATTTAGCGCCCTGTCCGAACTACGCGATGCGGTGAAAGACTGGTCACAAGATACTGGACTGATTGATACTGATATACGGTAGAGGTGGGAAGGTGATCTATATACATAGCTATGTGCCTTTTACACACGGGGAGAAAAATGGGTGCGCGATGATTTTGTATAACACCTATTCTCGTAGTTTTGTAGCTACAATAAGTGAACCCGAGGGTGATATAATAACCAAAGGCGAATTCTTCGATGTTACGTCCGCAGAACTTTGGTTAAACAAATATTTGAAAGAACATAAGATAGAGGTAAAAGAATGAAAGAGATTAAATTATTAAAAAACCGTAAAGGTTTGATGGAAGATGACGATTTCGCAAAGGCTGTGATTGAGCAGGTGCGACTTGAACTAGCAGACGATCCAGACCAAGCGGAAGAATTTTCAGATTGGTGGTCATTATCAGTAGAAATCCAAGGGAGAGTTGTAGATATAAATGCTTACAGTGGAATCTACGCAACTGAGGAAGGACTTCATTTCACAATTTACGCGACTGTTGAAAATTGGGACGGCACAGTTAGTACCGACGTAGGAAACGTATTAGGTAGTGCAGACGTGACAAGTGAAGAAGACACAACAACATTATTTGGTGAAGGAGTAGCAGAATGCGTGTGGAACTAAACGAAAAATTACAAGAGAAATTACAAGCAATCGCCCAGCTTATGAAAACCGAGAAGCGTGTACCACAGACGGCATATTTCCCTTTTATTGCGTGTTTTGAGTGGGTGAATCCGTTTGGAATGCTGGTCAAAAGCGAAGTGCAGAAAAAGCGTGTCGAATTATGCGAAGCTTATAATTGTTACTTACAAGAAGACGGTAGTGGTAGCTTTGAAGAAGTGCAGAAACGTTTAGATGAACTGTTAATTGAGCTTGATAACTACGCCTTCATTGATATTACAGAGGAAGCAAAGTCGAAGCTTAATAAAAACAAAGTGCGATTATCGGCATTTATGAACGTAACATACAAGAAAAAAAGTAGAGGTGATCTAGTATGAAAAAATTTAATGCAGAAGAAGCACTAAAAGGTGCACCAGTAAAATTAAGAAACGGACAAAAGGCTTACGTTGAAAAGTACAACGAAGGTGCGGTGTTCGTCTACTCTGGGTACGTAGAAGATGAAAAAGAGATAATTACTTCTTGGACGAATGGAGGCACGGAGTATTGTTTTGTCGAATCGCAACGCGACATAATTAGTATGTGGCAGGAAGAAGATGAAGATTCGGTTATAGAAGATGACACAAAAGATAACTTGGAAGCTGGTCAAGTCACGGAAGAAAATATTTTTGAAAAAGCGTTAGATAAAAACTTACCTTTACGACATACAACGCAAAGAGCTGACGTACCTAATTTTTATTGTATTGCAAAAACACGTGATGGAGATTATATATTAGAACGTGAAAGCAGAGGGACTAAGCTTATCGCTAGATTGTCTAGTTTAACGGAAGATCTTGATTGGTACATTGTTGAACCAGCAAGACCAGTAGGATCTATTCCGAAAGCATTTATTCCTAAAGTTGGCGAAGCGTTTTGGTATGTTAGCCCCACTTATCACCCGTTCGTAAGACATAAGGTATGCAAGGAAGACGAGCAAAATATTATTGACACGGCAGCAAATGGCGTTGCATTCCGAACAAAAGAAGACGCTATACAAATGTTGTTGTTCCTTAAACAAAATATCGAGCACAATAGCGAAGACAAGTAGAGGTGATTTAAGATGGAAAAAATTTACTTTGGATTAGCACTAAGAGGCGCACCTGTAAAATTAAGAAACGGACTTAAGGCATACGTAGACAGTTGCGATCTTGAAAGTGTGTTTGCCTACGGTGGGTACGTAGAAGGGGAAGATGGTCGTAGAACTTGGACTAAACAAGGAACTGAATATTGTAACTTAACATCTTCGCACGACATAGTATCAATGTGGGAAGATAAGGAACCGGAAACTAGCCCAGAAGTGGGGGAAAATATTTTCGAAAAGGCGTTAAAAGAAAAATTACCGTTGCGATATACGATTTTAGCTGCTGACATAAGTAGCTTTTATTGTACCGCCAAGACTCAAGACGGAGATTATATCCTTGAACGAGAAGATAACGGCGCAACCTACATGTCGAAGCTGTCAGACTTCGAGAATGACCTTAACTGGTACATTGCTGAACTTAAATTACCTAAAGCGTTTATCCCAGAAGAAAACGAAGAGTTCTGGTTTATTCATGCAATGAAAAACAAAACGGTTGCCTATGCAAGCTATCGTGGCAACGATGTTTACTACAATGGGCTGGCGAGTGCTGGTTTGGCTTTCCGCACAAAAGAAGAAGCAACACAAGCATTGCGTTTCTTGAGAAATAACATCGAGGTCAACAATGGCAAAGAGCAAAAATAGACGTAAGAACGGGAAAAGCGTGGCGAATAACCACGCTGAACGAATAAAGCGCTATCTTGCAAGTGAAATCAAAGACTTCATGGTGTGTAATGTAGTAGGTACAAGCGAGGTAAAAGGTGGCCGTAACGAGATGATACCACGCACCTGTGTTTATAGTCTGTCCAGACGCAATGTAACGTCGATCACCAAGCAACAGGCAACAGCTCTCAAAGAACATCGCTGGGCGTGGAATATCCAGTTCGGTATTGTGTGTCGCAAGCCAGACGGTGAAGTGTATCTCGACAAAGAAGAGAATGCACAGATATTTACCGAGGTTAAGCTACAGGAAATGAACGACTTCGTTACAGAAAAGCTTATGGAATTGTGGAAGTTATGCAATCCATTAAACGCGCTCACCATGTACTGGGTAGCAACGCCTTACGTCATAGAAAACCGAGGAGTAGACGTACCACTAGAAGCTGTCCTTTCTCCTCTCTGGGCGTTCAATGTGTTAGGCGGTGTGTTGACACAATATGAGCAAGATAACAAAGACTGTAAGGTGCTACATTACCGGACAGACAGTTTAGATGAGTTCGTGAAATGGTATCTATCGCAGAACAAATATCTAGAAGGTCTAAAACAAGAAAGAACTTTGACGTATTGGTTTAATCCTAGCGATGAGAAGATGCAGAAAGGTGAGCTTGTAGCATGGCGAAATAAGCTAGTAGAGGTTGGTAAAATTGAACAGCTTGGTTTTGATCATGAAAAGTTCAACCCCCGTGCAACAGTGGAAGGGTTTGTATCATGGGGTAAACACTCTGCTACTATGAACGGCTTTGATGCAAGTATATTAATGGGTGTATTCGATGATGTACCGAAGTGTTTAAAGGTGCGAGTAGACGTCTTATTTAAAGATGGAACAATGTCACAGGTGAAATTCTTTAATGTGTAAAAATGAAGGAAATAGCAGAAGCAATAGTTGGCATCATTCAATTAGTGGTGTTAGCAATAGGAGTAGGGGCGGTGTTAGGCTTAACACTTGCAGTATCGTATAGTGTATTTATATGGTGGATTAAATAATGGAATGGATCAAATGTACAGACCGTCTACCCGAGATAGACGCTAAAGGTAGAAGTGAAGTAGTACTAGTAGTAGGACAGCAAAAACTTATCTTACAAAACTTTATAGAAGATGGTAAATGGGCGTTAAACATGAAAGTTACGCATTGGCAACCATTACCTGAACTACCAGAGGAGTACTTATGAACATGGACTATATGTTAGAACCACCTGAACCTTCCAGAAAGGAGCGTTGCATAGAAGCGCAAGTAGAAGACTGGCTAGATAACCCAATTAAAGGTATAGAAGAAGCTAACTTAGACCTAGCAGACTATATTGACTGGGCGAAACTAGAATCTGACTTCTACGCTGTAGCAGAAGATTATTACGACAGCTGTAATTAATTGAAAAAGTTGTTGACACAGTAAAACTACATGATATACTTGCACCGTAAATTAATGATGTGGTGCAAGTATTATGGACGTGAAATTCTTATTAACAATCGACAGCAACTTAAGAGCTAGAATTAAACGAGAAGCACGTAAGCATAATATCTCTATGAACGAGTATATTGCAGTCGTGCTTGAACAATTCGTAAACATAGAGAGAGGACGTAATGGCTCGAGCGCAACAAAGTCTAGCGGAGCGAGTGAAGGCTAAAGTAGTACGCGAAGGTGAATGTTTAATCTGGAAAGGTGCAATGTCTGGTAACTCACCAATAATAGGTAAACGCTTATCGAGCGGCAATTACACCAACCTAAACATTCGCACAGCGAGAGGGATGAAACTTTTCCCCGATACGACAGCAAACACAAGATTTACAACAACATGTGGTAACCCACGTTGTATAGCAAAAGAACATATTATCTTGGGAACTGCTAAGAAACAAGGTGAGCGACGTGTAAGACGCGGTGACACCAAATCTAACATGGAAGCGAATAAAAAATTATTTAGCTTAATAGTACACACAGAAGCAACCTACTTAGATGTAGCGCTTAACGTGTCATATTCAACAATATTGAAGATGTTGAATATGAACACCAGTATGTACCCATACTTTTTAATGAAGTTAGAAGAACATTGCGACTTAGACGAAGTAAGAGACAGCGACCAAAGCGATAGCTGGATCAAGCAAAAATTTAAGCTGTCGACGTTCGCACTTAACTTTATTAGAACGTGTAAAGACAAAGGTTACGAAAAAGCGTACAAGCGTGGCGATACGCACGATGCAGACATGGAATATATTGATTTCCTAGATAACTGCGAAGTGCATAACGACCACCTGGTATTAAAAGACGGTGTAGATATTACACCACCATACAAATGTAGCTGTGGATACGAAGGGTGCGTTAATCCATTACATAGAGGTGACGAATGAAAGACTTAGTAGAAATTACACTTGACTTTGAAACCTACTATAGTAAGAAAGATAAGTACTCTTTAGCGGCTAAGGGTATGACCTATGAGAAGTACATTCGTGACCCTAAATTTGAGATTATCGGTATATCAGCAAAAGTAGGCAGTCGTAATACAGAGTGGTTTTGTACACATGAGATACAAGATTTTGTTGATCACGTTGAAGTAGCCTATGGCTGGGATAACGTAAGAATGATAGCACAAAACGCTGTTTTCGACGCATCAATCTTAGGACTAAAATATAATGTCTATCCTGGCCAAATTGCCGACACGATGTTGATGAGCAAAGCAGTTCAACAGTGGGACGGTAATTCACTTGATGTAATCACTCGCAAATTACATGAGAAATACGGGTGGATCTGCGTTCAGAATGACGACGGTAGCGCATGGGTAGGACAAGCCGTAGGCGAAAATGAACAGCTAAAACCTTTCGCAGTTGACAAAGGGACGGAAGTTCACGACGCAGACGGCAAAAGACTACAAGACTTCACTGAAGAAGAGTATTGTGCGTACGCACAATACTGTATTACCGACGTAGACTTAACTTGGTCAGCCTATAGATTCTTTATGGATCACTATGGTTTCCCAGAACAGGAAATTGACGTAATGACTACGTCGATTGAAATGTATACCTACCCTGTAATGGAACTAGACAAAAAGGTCTTAGAAGAAGTTAAAGCCAACGTAAACCAATTACGAGAAGAAAGCTTAGCGAGAGCAGGTGTAACACTAGAGGAAGTAAGATCAGACGCGATGTTCGCTGAAGCATTGATGAAATTAGGTGTAGAACCACCGACAAAGATCAACACAAAAGGCGAAACAAAATATGCGTTTGCAAAAAAAGACCTTGAATTCTTAAAATTACTTGAGCACGAAGATGAAGGAGTACGTGAATTAGCGCAAGCCAGATTTGATAACAAATCATCGCAAGCCGTAACACGTGTAGAAGATTTTCTAAGTAAAGCAGAACGAGGTAAGCTCTGTGTAGGCATCGAATACTATGGCGCACGAACCGGTCGCTTCGGCGGCTTCGAAGGCAACCTTCAGAACCTAAATAGAAATAAAGTAGTAGGTAAAGACACTCCTTATGGAAGACTTGTTTTCTACAAAGGGAAAGCAGACCGCTTTATGAAGCTAGGTGAAGGCGGAAAAGTTTTACTCGCAAGAGCAGGTTGGGTTGAGAATGACGAAGACGAACTTCACGAAGTAGGGCTGCGCGATAGCGTGAAAGCACCAAAAGGTAAAACGTTGGTTGTGAACGACCTAAGCCAGATCGAATGTAGAATTTTAGCGTATACTGCACACGAACAATGGGTGTTAGACGCCTTCGTATCAAAGAAAGATATTTACAAAGCACAGGCGAGTAAATCTTTTGGCGTACCATACGAAGAAATTACTAAGTCGATGCGCTTTATCGGCAAATCGCAAATCTTGGGGTTAGGATTCCAAGCAGGCGAGAATGGGCTTAGAGTTGTATTAGGCAAACGTAGCGAAGACTTTTCTTCCGAGGAACTACAAAGCTGGGTTAAAAGCTATCGAGCAAGTGTGCCTAACATCGTTGCATTCTGGAAGAAGTACAAAGCTGTGCTTAAAGCAATGGTACAAGGAGTTAGCGTTGACGTAGACGACAAAGGCATACTCCAGCTAGACGGTAACTGTGTTGTCCTTCCTAATGGAATGAGGTTGGTGTACCGCAAAATGCGAGTAGAGAAGAACGAAAGAGGGTTTGACCAGTATGCATATTGGGGGAAAAATATTCGAACAAAAAAGCCAGACTGGGAAGATACGTTCGAAGGCCGCATGGTGGAAAACGCGATTCAGGCGTTAGCACGGATCGTTCTGACCACACAGATGGGTTGGATAAAATCAGAATTTCGTAAGCGTGGTTGGTCTAGAGACGACGCTCACCTCGCAATGCAAGTACACGATGAATTAATCGTTTGTTGCAGAGAAGATATTGCGGAAGAAGTGCTGGAGATTATGCAGTACTACATGGCTAAACCGCCACACTGGGCGTCTGACTTACCACTAGGGTCAGATGGAGATATAGCGAAACGATATGGGTGTGCGAAATGATTATTTTCAACCTAACAATCGATCTCGCACGGTTAGACGCGCATAAAAGTGCGGACAATCTGTTAAGCGGTATAGCGAATATACTTCACGTAGGCAAATCTGACTTAGTACTAAGTTCTATTCCATGGAGTATCAGCGAGTACCGTTTAGGTATAAAAATAGAAGGCGGCATTAAGAAGGCACGTTTCTTAATGTCAAAATTAACTAACGCAAAGTTAGCACCGATTAAGAAGGTGCAACTGCAAGAGGTGAATAAATGACAGAAACTAAAGGTGTACATCAGTCTAGCAAGACGGAAGCGGAGCATAAAGATCTATGGACCACGCCACAAGAAATTGTGGACGGGCTTCTTTCTTACGTAGAAAACAAAGGGCTAGTTCCAAGTGGCTTATCTAGATTAGATGTATGTGCCAATAAACATAACAAGAAGTGTGAACGTTTTATCACGGAGCAACAGGACACGTTAGTTACTCCATGGGGTGAGGGTAATCTGTGTTGGTTAAACCCACCTTACTCAAATGTTCAGCCTTTCTTAAATAAAGCAGTCGCAGAAGCAGCGAACGGTAACTACACCGTAGCACTTTTAAAGAATGATTGTTCCACCAAGTGGTTTCACTACGCAGTGAAGAACGCCATCGCAGTGGTCTATATCATGATGGGTAGAATTTCATTTATACATGCGGTGACAGGCGAAACAATCAAGGGTAATAACTTCAGTTCTGTAGCGTTTATCTTTGGTCCAGAGCGAAAAGGACTACGTAACCTATATGTAACAAAACAAAAACTAGGGGAGCTATCACGTGGGTAAATTAAGACACTCGTTCTTTCGATCAGAATTAGACGTATGTGAATTCGCGAATAGTAATAAGGTAGAAATTAAACACATCGTGGTAAAAGTGATGCCAGCTATTTACGATGGAGACAAAACAGAAGTTACTTATGTAGCGTTTTATGAGGATAAAGAAGATGGCAAAATTAGTTAAATTAACCAGTGTATATTCCGGTAAACCTTACGTGGTTAATCCGATCTATATTGTTGACATGACAGAAGGCGACCAACCAAATACGACTAAACTGTTTTTGTTCACCGATGCAGAAAACGCTATCGCAGTAGAAGGTGACTTAGACACCGTGCTGCATAAACTAAATTTTGGTCAATAAATAGGAGAAAACAGAATGGCAAGACTAATTACACTAACAGACGCTGCAGGCAACGAAAGATTATTTAACCCTGATCACATTGTTAATGCGGTTTATGTCGAAGGCTTAGGGCGTACTCGGGTATACATTGATGTCAAAATTGATGGCACAAATTACGTACCAGTAAAAGAAACACTTGAACAAATTAGAATTTTAGTAAATGGGAATTAATATGAAACCGTTTGAATTAGAAAAAGCGTTGGCAGGAGAAGCAGTTGAATTACGTAATGGTAGTAAAGCGATACTTTATTATAGAGTACCAGACCACTACACACACGGTGACGGAGTAAAAATAACGTTCCCATTGGTCGGAATTATATTTTACGAAGATGGTACAGTTGAATGTCCTAATGCTTGTTGGAAGGACAACGGTAGATTTACGTCTACAATAAGTGGGAAAGACATCGTTAGTATGTGGGAAGAACCAAAGCTGACCACAGAAGAAATTATGGAAAAAGCTTTCAAAGAAAGTTTAGTACTAAGATACTCTAAGTTACTTCCGGGGCATAGAGGTTTTAGAGCGGTAGGAAAAACTATAGACAACGATTATATACTACAAGATTGCGACAATGGTAATTTGTTTTTCGCGTCAGTATTTGATGAAAATATTGAATGGTCAACAACGAATTAAACACAAAATGGAAAACGGAGAAATATGTGACTAAATATCGTAAAAAACCAGTTGTAATTGACGCGTGGCAATTAACCAAAGAAAACATAGAAGCAGGTATTCCGGATTGGATTGATACTGATCAAGTAAGTATCTTTGGTGAAGCAAACGCCTTCGCAGAAATTCCTTTGTTCGAGCTTACAATGCGTGTTAATTATGGCGACTACATCATAAAAGGTGTGCAAGGTGAGTTTTATCCGTGCAAGCCAGACATTTTTGAAGCAACTTACGAGGTAGCAGAATCAACTGGTGGTAGTGAAGAAGACCTAACACAGCTATCTGACTTCAACCTTGCAGCAAAATGCCTTGTTGCCGATTCGCGCTCTTATAAGCTAGCTCTGGAAAATTACAGACGAGCTATCCTTCGACAAGTAGAAGGTAAAGGTGTAGAGTTCGGAAAAAGTGTGGTCACAGTGGAAGGTATGCGGGGAGAATATTTTGTTCCTAGTATGAAAGCGCAACTGTCTCGTTATGGTTATGTAAAGTCTCCAATGCTAGCATTACAAAAAATAACAGCGAAAGGAGAAGTAAGTAACAAACTGCAATACGTACATCAAGTTAGACCTTCGCCAGATGTTACAGTTATAGGAGAATATGATTTTGGCAAAAAAGCAGGAGTAAAATACAATGAATAAACACTTTAGTGTCGACATTGAGACTTTATCTACCGCTGTTAACGCAGCGGTTTTAAGCATAGGTGCGGTAGAGTTTGACCCATTGTCTGGCAAAATACTTCGCGAGTTTTACCATGAACTTGACTTGTCTGAGCAACCAAGTAGACATATCGACATTAACACGGTGCAATGGTGGATTAAGCAGTGTCTGGTTAATACTGATAATATTGAGTTCCTAACCAAACCTAATTCGCATAAGGACAACATTGAATTTGTGTTAGTTAGACTGGGAGCTTTTCTTGCAGGTAATGACACTCACTACGTAAAACGTGCAGAAGGCTACGAGAAAATTGCCTTATGGTCGTGCGATCCAGACTTTGACGTGGCTATCTTGGCTGACCTATATAAAGAACATAACCTAGTTATACCGTGGAAGTATAGCGAGCCTAAGTCAGTTCGTACAGTGCGAATGCTAACACAACTCGCAGGAATGGAAATCCCAGCGCAAGAAGCAGATCACAACGCGTTAAACGACTGTATTAGACAAGCAAAAGAAGTGTCGTATTTTATCGCTAACCTCCAACACGACGGAGCATAAGATGAAGTTAATGCCGCAGTCACCTACTTCTGTGAGTACATTCAACACTTGCCCTAAGCAGTATCAAGCGAAGTACATTACGAAGGAAGTGGTGTTCCAGTCAACGGAAGCAACCGAGCGAGGTACACGTTGGCATAAGCAGTTGGAAGACAGGCTTAGAGACAAGCTGGCTCTTCCGGAAGAAACAAAACAATTCGAGCCACTCATTCGCAGACTTGAAGCAATGAAAGGTGAGAAGCTACCAGAAACTAAACTGGCGATTACAAAAGACTTTAAACCTTGTGATTATAGAAGTCGATGGTATGGTGGTACGGCCGATGTTATCGTGCTTAACCATGAAGAACGCAAAGCGGTGATCTTCGACTACAAGACCGGTAAGGTTAAGGACAACGAGGATTTCCGCAAGCAGTTAACAACGTACGCACTTATGGCATTTATGGCTTATCCGCATATAAACCAGATTAAGGTAGCGTATATTTTCCTAGATGCGATGGAATATAGTCCTGTCGTAAATGGGAAAAAAGGGTTGACGTTCACTCGCAAAGACATTGAAGGGATGAAAGGCGACTTGGCGTTTAATATAGAAAAGATTGCACGGGCAACCGAGCGAAATGAATGGTTACCTAATCCTGGTGGATTATGTCGCCCAAATAAACCGACAGTCAACGGTGGACTACCGTGGTGTCAAGTAAAATCGTGTCCGTTCTGGAACAAACGATAAGGAAAACTTATGACAAAACAAACAGCAGAAGAATTTGTAGTAGAGCTACGCGACAAGTTCAACAAACACGTAGATCAATTTATTAAGGCTGACAATGCACTCGCGAAAAGCGATTGGGACGAGTTCCGTAAAATTTATACCTCACTGACCAAAGAGCAGTTAGAAGAAATCGCAATGGCACAGCACCTTAAAACTAACGAGATCTATCAAAATCAGAAGTTCATTGGTGACGCTTACGAAGCAATCCTTCGTGATATTACTTATTGCAAAGACTTCGTTGCATTTGGAGATTTAAAAACTAAAGCAGAAGCAGTACTTCTCGCTCGCAGTATGATGGCGAAAGGTAAATCACCAGACGAAATCCGCGATGCAGTAAGTAAAGCAACCGAAGGGTTAAGTACTTCAAACATCATTGTTCAGTAGGGGGTAAGGTATGGCTAAAGCAACACCGGAAGGTAAAGTCAAAAAGAAATTACTTGATTTCTTAAAGTCGCTGGGTGGCGATTGTTTCTATTATATGCCAGTTCAAAACGGAATGGGCCAGTCTGGCATCCCAGACATAATGGCGATTATCAAAGGTGTACCGTTCGCATTTGAGTGTAAGGCGACACCTAAACAGCACCCGACGGTGTTGCAAGCCTATGCACTTGATCGTATTCATAAAGCACTTGGATTTGCTTGGGTGGTAGACGACCACACCGTAGAGTTAGCGGAAAAAATGGTGCGTACGATAATGGAATCAGTGGACAATTCTGGTGAATACTCCACAGCTACCGAGTTAGAAGATTTTTCCAACGATGATACTGTACGCCCGTTGTATCGCTGGAAAGACAAACTTGAAGTAATGGAGTTTGAAGATGGCGCTTGTAGTTAAGGATAAAAAAGCAATCTTTCTGAAAGTGCGAGATCCTAAGAAATATACTGACGTTTTAGATCGAGCAGGGATTAAGTATAAACAGGACGGTCACAAGTTGGCTGTCCGCCACAACGTAGATACATTTAAAATTCTTTCTAACTTAGGTGCAAGATTAGAAAACTTCGAGCCGATGCGAAGTTATTACGAATACCCTAAACTTCATGGTGTCTACGATCCAATGAAGCACCAAGAAGAAACAGCGGTATTTGTTTCACAGAATCCGAAAGCGTTTGTGTTAAACACACAGCGAACAGGTAAAACGGCAAGCTGTCTATGGGCGGCAGACTATCTTCTTAAAGAAGGTATAATTGACAAGGTACTTATTTGTTGTACGGTGTCTAACTGTGCGACGTGGCACGATGAAGTGCAAGGTATTTTCGCAAGCCGATATTCTTTAGTAGCACGTGGCTCACGTCAGGTGCGTAAGTCAATTCTTAGACAAAAAGCAGACTTCCACATTATCAATCACGACGGTATCAAAGTTGTTGCAGATATTTGGGAGAACTACATCACAGATAAAACATTATTAATCATCGACGAAGCCCGCTTATTCAGCGACCCTAACTCGGATCGTTGGAAAGTGATGGACGAAATGGCGATGCGTTGTAAGTATGTTTGGGCTTTAACCGGCACTCCACTTTCCGGTGGTCCAGTTGCAGCGTATGGGTTCATTAAATTAGTCGCACCTCACCGCGTACCTAAGACAGTAGGGGCGTGGCAAGCGATGACCATGTTCAAACTTGGAGAGCGTAAATGGATTCCTAAACGTGGCTGGGAAGACACAGTGTTTAATGCACTCCAGCCAGCTATTCGGTTTAATGCAGACGACGTGTTAGACTTACCACCCCTACAGATGATGTATAACGAAGCAGAACTTACAGCAGACCAACAGAAGGCTTACACCAAGCTCAAGAATGAAGGCGCAATACCACTTCGCGAAGGTAAAATTACTGCAGCAAACGCAGGCGTTTTAGTGTTTAAACTTCTCCAAACCGCAGCAGGTGTGGTTAAACTAGACCAGAGTGGCGATGATGACAGTGCAGTACTCAAGCTACCACCAAAAGGTAGGCTTAAAGTATTAGACGAAATTATCCAAGGCACGGATAACAAAGTTATTGTGTTCGCAAGTTACAAGGCGGTCGTTGATTTACTACAAGAACATTGTAGCAAGAAGTATGGTTCAGTGTGGATCGACGGGCGAGTAACTGGTAAGAGACGCGATGAAGCCGTTAAGAAATTCCAAACCGACCCAAATGTCAAAGTACTAGTAGCACACCCTAAAACAACTTCGCATGGCTTAGAATTCGCAGTAGCAGATACGATCGTGTGGTTTACACCGCATCACAGCTTGGAGTTATACGACCAAGCGAATAAACGTATTCAGTCTAAACTACAGAAGAACAACATGGGTATTTATCATATCTATGCGACGCCTTTAGAGAAGGCGATTTATACAAAACTTGCCAACGGTAGCGAAGCACAACAAAGTTTCTTGGAACTTTATAAACAAGAAATACAAAATAATTAAAATTTTTTGTTGACAGTAGATCTAAAACAGTATAAACTTCGTATCAACTTAAACAACAAGAGAGGTGAATATGTCTGGTAAAGGTAAATTTATCTACATTTACGAAGAAGACGGTGACAAACGTATTGTTGTTAAAGACAGTGCGTTTAAGACACCAGAAGACGCTAAGTATTTTCCACTAAGTCAGTTCAGTACTGACGACTTACTTAAGTTAAAAGCACAAATTGCGACAGATTTAGAAAATCGCATGGACTTAGACGAAGTAACGGAAAGTAACTTAGAAAAACTACGAGCGCAGATTCGTGGAGCGAAAGCAGAATCAATCGCGCAGTTATATAGACAAACGCTAGACCGATTAGAAGTCGTAGCGTCAGATGAAAAAAGAGCAAAAACTCGGTTATCTATTCTCGAAGACGAACTTAAGTTCAGAATGCAGGAAGATAACGTATCAGAATTAAAATTTGCTGGGTTGCTCTCTGTGGCATACAAGCCAGAGACAGTTTACTCGGTAGGCGAAGAAGGTTGGGAGCCAGTTTACAGCAATATCTTCGCAGAGACCTTAGCAGGTCAGTTAGTCGACGGTGACGTTGTTCACGAACTAGCGAAAGAAAGTAATTTATCTAACGACGAAGTACAGGCTGTACTAAAAGGGTTAGAAGCAAAAGCACGTACTGGACTACGTAACACTGAAGCGTTTGCAATTTTACAAAAACGCTTAACCAGTACAACACTAAACGATTTGTTGAAACAGGGCTTCGATTTACCAGCAGGTATTGAAACAGCGACTGTTCGCAAAGTAAAAGCAAGACGTCTTAAATAATTATGGAGTGACTTATGTCTGATTTAATGGTTTTAAATATGGGTGAATTAGCCCTTCCGTACGACCAAACAATGGCTGCGGAATTAACAAAAGATTTAACAGTTGGTTTAGGTGGTGGTTTCAAACGCGCAGCGCGCCTAACCATGGGTAACAGTGGTGATTGGGAACTGATTGATAGCGAAGGTGAAGTACACGATATGGGTCGTGAGGTAGACATCGTGATCGTAGACCAACGCAAATATAACTCTCGCATTCACTATGCACGTTCCTTCGACGAACAAAAAGAAACTGGCGAATTTGATGGTCCAGACTGTTATTCAACTGACGGCAACGCACCAGACAGTTCAGTAGAAAACCCACTTTGCGATAACTGTAAAGAATGCCCTTACAACAAAATTAGTAAAAACTGGCAAGATGGTAACCAAATGTGTGGTGTATATCGTCGCATTGCTGGTGTATTGGTCAACGAAGACGGTTCATTCTCTGATCCGTTTGTGTTAGAACCAAAATATAAATCACTTTCTGATGACACAGTGGTTAAGAATCGTTTCGGTAGTTACGGCTGGTACATGCGTGTATTAACATCACAACGTCACCCACAAACTGGTGCACCTCACCCGATTCCAACTCAAGCAGTTGTAACACGCTGTATGCCGATGCCAAAAATGGCTACAGCGACGATGAAATTCGGTATCGCACCAAACAATGCAGGTGGATATTGGGCGTTGACTAAAGCGCAATTTGAGGAAATTATTCGTCTTAAAGACAGTGATGAAGTCAAAGAAATGTTAGAGCCGTTCAATGCTGCAGTAAACAATCCGTCTTCAGCAGGTCGCATTGAAGTGAAAAACGTAGAAGTGGACGCGGAAGAACAAGCAGATGCTCCAGCGAAGAAAGCTCCACCTGCGAAGAAAGAAGTTCCAGCTAAGAAACCTGCTCCAGCACCTAAGAAGAAAGTTAAACTTGTAGTATTAGGTATGGAACACCCGGACGTAGTAAACTCTGACGAGTACGACTACGAAGAACTTAAAGCGTGGGCTGCAGAAGCAACACCAGAAGAAGTGAAAGAGTTCTTAGCTGATACATTCCCACAAGCATTAGAACCGGTTGAAGTTCCTGACGATGAACCAGTCGCAGAAGAACCGAAATCAAAACCTGCTCCGAAGCGCAAAGCTCCTGCGAAAAAAGAAGTTGAACCTAACGTGGTAGATACTTCTGGCGAAGAAGTTAGCGAAGAGTACGCAGCGGAAGCAACAAAACTAGCAGAAGGTTTAGATAACTTCGATGACTAGACAACAGTAAATTATTTGTTATACAATATCACACGGTGGTTTCAGAGCCACCGTGTTTTCAGATTAAGAGGTGAATAAAAATGACAATTCAAACTAATTCTATTTTTAGTATTCATAATGTTGCATCTACTTGCAACTGCTTGCCAGCTTTTTCATTCACCTCGAGCAGAGTAAGATCTGACATTTGTAAGTAGGTGCAACATTATGAATACTTTCGAACATCTTTCTAAAATTCTACCTTCTAACGGCTTAAAAGTAATGGCAGTAATGGTGCAACGCACCGATTCAGAAGGAAATCCAATTTTTAAATCTGACGGTAAACCGTCTATTACGACAAAACATAAAACATTTGGTTCGATTGAACAACTCGCAAAAGCAATCCAACTCAACGCGAAAAGCGGAAGACCATTATACATGGCACTCGGTGGATATGATCGTGAGCGTAGTTTCATTGATAAAGAATATGAAGGTCGCCAATACAAAGGCTTTTCTCGCAGTGCTGACTTTACTACGCACTTTAGATCGTTCTGGTTAGACTTGGACGTTGGCGAAGATAAAGCAGCAAGCAGTGAAGGCTATGCGACACAAGCAATCGCTATTGAAAAATTGTGGGAGTTTGTGAATGATTTAGGTTTGCCTGACCCAATGGTTGTAAACAGTGGGCGTGGAGTACATGCGTATTGGCCTTTAAACGCAGACTTAGATGCTGTGAGCTGGTGGAAACTAGCTAAAGTATTTGACGCTATCATTAAATACTATGGTCTCTTAGCTGACCCTGCGTGTACGGCTGACCGAGCACGTATCCTACGTCCTATCGGTACAACTAACCACAAGAACGGGAATAAGGTAGAGCTTATTAGTGATGCAGACAGTATTTCTTATCTAGACTTCGCCGACGCTTTGAAGCCTTATTATCTTGAACACAAGGCCGACATTGAAGCGATTAAGATTAAAACAGTTGAGTACGTTAAGAAAGACCGTAGCGAATTCAAAGATGACAAACCTAAACACGCCAAGTACTTCTTGAAACGTTGCCAAGTAGGTCAATATATGCTGGTAGGTAAAGAAGCTGTCGCAGAGCCTGTATGGCGTGGTGTACTTGGTGTGATGAGATACTGTGAGAATGCAGAGAAACACATCGAGACTTTGCGCAAAATAAGTAAAACACGTTTCCCTGATACTACGCGATTCGATGAAGACCGCACAACAGAGAAACTACAACGTCTAGAAAGTATGGACGTAGGCCCAACTACTTGTTCTTATTTCAACCGCGAGTGCGGTGGCTTATGTGATGGTTGTCCTTACCTTTATGACGAAACATTAAAAACCCCTTTAAAACTCGCAGAGCATTATGAAGAAATTGAAATCCCTCAATACAACTTGGAGATCGGAGCGCTGGAATACCCAGCAAGCTCAACGCCAACAGAAGAGACAAGCGAAAGCACAACTTCTGGAGCAGACACAGCCGCAGAACAAGGCGGTGACGACAGCAATAGTAGCGGAGATAATAAGTCTGGCGATGCGACAACACCACAGCCGCCGTTCCCATACAAGCGAACACACAAAGGCTTAATGGTCATAGAGAACGAAGTAGAGAAAGTTTTCTTTAATGGGGATATGTTCCCAATCATGACTAAGTTCGTTGAAGTAATAGATGGCGAGCAAAACATCATGGTTAAGTACCTACTACGTGTAGGACAAAATGGAAAGTACCAAGAAGTCTCCTTCCCAATGAAGGACTGGTACGCGCAGGATAGGTTGAAGCAAAGACTGGGTGCAGCCGGAGTTTCAATTTCTGAGAAAAACATGGGTACGCTTATTATGTATTTAAGGGCGTACCAAAACGAGGTGCAGGAATTAATGGACGAAGTAAGACAACTACAACACTTCGGCTGGGACGGCAATAAACCACAGTTCTTGTTAGGTAGCAAGCTCTATCGCCCTGACGGGGTGGTAACAGTCCAACCCCATGCGAATGTGAAAAACTACTGCGGTTACTTTGATCAAGCAGGTACGCTAGAAGGTTGGAAAGAACTCATGCGTCGCCTAGGTTCGATTAACGCAGTGGAACAACAGATCTGCTTATTGAGTAGTTTCGGTTCTACATTAATGCGGTTTACTAACTACAACGGTATATGGTTGCACTTGATGACCAAACCAGGTTACGGTAAAACAACCACGCAGGAGATGATGAACGGTGTATGGGGTAACCCTAGCGGCTTATTGCTTAACGCAAAAGATACAGTTAATGCAATAGAAGAACGTTTCGGTCGCTGGGCTAACATCGCTGTGACAATCGACGAGTTATCTAACTTAGACCCACGTGCGACATCTGACTTATTGCTAGGTGTAACACAAGGTCGTACTAAACGACGTTTAGACTCCAATATGCGTGAGCGTGTGGATAATTTGTCTTGGCAGTTGATGGTGCTCTCAAGTGGTAACTTCTCCTTAATCGACAGAATTAACACTGCGAAAGAAGACGTTGCAGCGGAAATCTCTCGTACGTTAGAGTTTAGATTGCCTAAACCGACACTGTCAGTACACGAAGGTGAGCTTTTAATTAAGAAACCTATTCGCGAGAACTACGGTGTCGCAGGCGCAGAGTGGCTACGTAACTTAGTGCGTATCCCACAAACTCAAATACAAGAAATGATTGATCGTACTACCGAGACTTTCAGTACTACGCTCGAAGCTACGTCAGAAGAACGTTTCTGGATCACAGGTTGCTCCGTGATTTATGTGGCCGGTGTATTGGCGAACAAAATGGGCTTAGTAGAGTGGGATATGCAGGCCGTCTTTGACAAGCTCTGCGAAATCGTGAAACTAAACCGTCACAACAAAGACACCTACGAGTTCAGTGCGACCGATGTGATCGCAAGCTTCTTAGCTGAGAACACACGTAACACCGTTGTAACAGACAAAGGTACAACGGAAGGCACAGTAATGGTTCGTTTGTTCCCACAAGGCGCGTTAAATGTACGCTACGAACAAGACACTGGTATAGTTTACATACGTACCACAGCCTTGAAGGAATACCTGGCCAAACGTGGCGTAGGCGTAAACGCAATCAGAGATACATTGCAGCAACGTGGGTTACTACTTGAAGCGAGTGCGAGACGAGTGATATCGCAAGGCTTACCACAAACGTCTGGTAGAGTTTACTGCTTATCAATTAAGGCTGATGACTTAGTGAAGTCCACTCTAGATCAAATAGTAGAGGACAACGATGAATAAAGATTGGTCGAAATTTAAGAAGAAAGAAGAAAGTGCAGAGGAAACCTCTGCCTTTCCTACAATGAGCCTACGTTGCGTTGTGAGTGGTAACTCACAAGTAATTGAGCAGTTGTATGAATACAGAACCGCGAAAGGTGCGGTTGTACAAACAGAGTGGGTAGCAATACCCGTAATTTATTCACAGGAGTAAGAGATGACACAAATAGTTTATAACGGACGTTACCTTCTCGCAGACCGTCGCTGTACCTACGGGTACTACACAACGATTGAAGCACCAAAAGTTTTCAAGATCCAAGTAGGTGACATCGCCAGATACTTTGCATTCAGTGGTTCGTTTAAGGAATGTGCGTTAGGCGAAGAAGTTATAAGAAGCTACTTCGACCAAGAAGTGATTAATAAAGTGCGGTCGATTTTAGGTGAAGATGCACTGGGTGTATTCTTGGGGATCGTTGTCGACGTATCACCAATTGGCAAACGGGTTTATCTTGCTAACTATGCAGGCGATTTATGTGAGATTGATCCTGATCAGTTTATCGTGATTGGTGCTATGAGCTCTGAACTATCCGCAGCGTGGCGAGTGTGGGAGTTTATGGACGAAAGCCTTGAACCAGGTAGTAGTGGAAGCTTAAACAGCCTTAAGGGCTTTGTTCGCTTTGCAACTAAAGGAACAGAGTTTGACCAAAATGACAGAAAATTAGATGTATATGATTTAGCGACGGGAGAATTACTATGTGTTTAGAACAAACTAAAAGATGCCCTATTTGCTTAGAGACGAAGCCATTCAGCGAGTTTGAGAAGCAACATGGGGGTAAGGTAGGGTACAGATGCAAAACGTGTGCTGCAGCGTATAAACGCGAAGTATATCATCAGCGCAAATTACCTATTCAATTAAACAATCGCATTGCTAAGTTGAAAAACTTCTGTGCAAGTCACGGGATCAAAATAAACATCGAGGTACTTAACGATGAATCTAAGTGGCATTAAAGCGTTGCCTACAGGCAATATAATTGATTTAAATAGTGTTAGCGATTACGAATTCACTGTAGAAGAAATCGCAGACCTACTAAGCCACGTTAAGCGATTCAATGGTTACGGCATGGACGTAGCGAGCCATAGCCTATGGGTAGCAAAAACGTTGTATTACCTAACAGGTAACCCACACATCGCATTGTTAGGTTTAATGCATGATGCACAAGAAGCTTATATTGGCGATATTGCAACACCTGTTAAGCACGTGGCAGGTAACGACTGGGACGAGTTAGAGAATAAACTACAGCGCGCAATTCAGTGGCAGTTATTTATTCAACATGAAAACAATCTAGGTGCTAAAGGGCTAGTTAAACTAATAGACTTAGTGTCGCTTAAACTAGAATACGAGCAAATGGTAGAAGCTGGTACATTCAAGCCAGATTCAAAAGGTGTATGGGAAGCAGTACTTGCGAATGTAAATACAATCGAAGGCATCGAGCTACCTAAAGAAGACCCAAGAAGTGCGGTAGATTTTGTATTCGCATACAACCATTACAAAGCGCTATGCGAAGAACAGATTAGTTACACAAAATGTAAATATCTTTTCGACGGTGAAAGCTATATCTGCTCAATCAACGACGAACATTTAACAATATTCTACACGAAATTATAGAAGAAAACCCCAGGGTATACCCTGGGGTTTTTGTTTTACTGGAATTTTTTAGAAACCCAATCCTTTACAATCTTTCGTGTGATACCTGGTAGCATCTGCATCAACACTTCTAACACCATTGCTCCACTTGCTCCACCTACTACTGCGAGCAATCCACTTAGCCATAAACTAAACGTCGCCCCGAAATGAAATGCCATGGATAGTCCAACGAAAATACCGATTGCTACGTCAATGCTGCGATTACAAAATGGCTTGTCCTTATCAAACTCCTGACTGGCTTTAAAAGAGCCTAGTGCTGCACCAATCACTACTACGAAAATATCTAGATGTTGCGCAATTTCATTCATCTATCCCCTCACACTTAAATATATAGAACACGGCCAGCAAATACCACACGCTTAGTCCGGCGCAGACCACGATCTGCATATCAAGTGGGGGGAACTCCGTCACGTAACCATTCGCCAAAATAGCTTGAGTAAGTGCACCAAGCGCCATTCCAAAAGCCTTAAATACTTGATGCGGTCTACCCGTATTAACTAACCCTAGTATGCTAAACAACGCAGCGATGCCTAACCCAATAGACAACACAAAACTGTTTAGAATAATAGGTGCAGGTAATTCAACCCCCATGATGTTGTGACTCTGCAACTGCAAAGCCAACACCCAGAATAGGCTTACCGTTAAGTTAACTACTTGCGCTGGGCGAGTGTCACGCCCGAAAAGTGCGGATAAAATTTTGCAAAACATCTTACGCTTCCTCTGTATTGTACATACGCGGTGCGTTGCGAATTGCATCTAACACAGCGTTATGTGACGGACTACCACTTAGGTCATCTACCTCAACAGGTGTCATACCTTCGCACGTAAAGCCCTCACGAATGGCGTAATAGATCACGTCGTTGTTTAACCTCGCGACAGGCTCTAGAGCTGCCTTGAGTATCTCACATGCAGACGAGTTACTCAACAAGGCCTTGTTAAGGTCGGACAAGTCAGCCTTTAACTTCTCTATTTCCTTATCACGTAGATCTAACTTCGCGCGTTCTTCTTCCAAGGTCGAATTGAGTAGCTGGTTCTGCGATATGGCGCTGTTAAGTCTGGCGATAACATCTGAACAATCTGAACTTACGCTACCGGTAGGCCTAAAGCATTTCTTCTTCCAACTAGACGTCTCAATATCGAAGTAGGTTTCTTCCCCGCTGGTGATTGGGTCAAAGCCAATATACGGGTCGTCTTTAGCGTCCATTTATCCCCCCCTATGCGAAGAACCCAGAAAGGTTCAATACAATACGTTGGTTGTTTTCAATTTGAGTGAAGATAATGTCGCGAGTACCTGCGTCCCACCAGAGAATACCGCTACCTGCGTTAGTTGTGATACTACGTGTAGGTAAAGGCGCACCTTCAGGCATTCTAAATGCTACAACACGGCCACGGTTAGAACGACAGATAAAGTCTAGCGCAACCATACCAGCACCCGCACCATTGATAGCGACAAGCTTACGGTACTTAGTTTTGGTATCTTGGACGATTTGAACTTGGCCAGGTGAAACAACCTCAAGCTCGTACTCTTTAACTTCACTTGCAACGTCTTTAACAATCTGCAAGAGTTTATCTCGCTTAATATCAACGACATTGTTTTCCAAGGTGAACAACTCCGAGAAGTCATTGCTTGTAACCAGTTTTACTGTTTTAGCCATTTCTGCTCCTCATTGTAAAAGAAGCGTCACTTCGGTGACGCATAACTATTAAAGTGCACGTTGTCCGTTAGATTCAAACGCGTAACCTAAAGTGTCGCCACCTAAAGATTGGAACGTTACATCGGCTGCGGTTTTAACTGATTGTTGTACACTTGCGGGTGACACATAGATACCACCGTTGTCAATAGACGCTAAGTTGTCTAAATTTTTAGACAACGCGATTAAGTCCGAAAGGGTAGTTTCAACAGTTTGCGCATTACCACCTTCTGCGTCAGCTACGGTGATTTTTAACTTACCAGTTTGTTGGTCAGCAGCGATTGCTGTAACACGTAAGTCTACGTTGTTTGTAGGGATTTTAGCTGCGAGTTGGTTACCCTTAAACTCAAGAGTACCTTCGTCGATCTCAACAAGTAATTTACCTGCTTCAACTTTCAGACCTTTACCAATGTCACCTTCTGTTACAACTTTAATTGTTTTAGCCATGTTATTTCTCCTATAGATATAGCTAAGTTTAGAAACAACCCACTTTCGCAGGTCATGATTACCCGCCTAATTTGGCGACTGAATATTACCCAAAGAACCCGACGAGATCAACAATATATCGCGTGTTTGCTTTAAGTCCGTTCGCTACAATGTTTCTCGTCTTCGCAGCTATCCAGATAGTACCCCCGTCTGCGAAGGCAAACTCGATAAGCTCAAGTGGAGTCAATACATTTGTAGGCAACTGAAATATCGTACGACTAGGGCCAGAATCAACTATCATCTTAAAATCTAGGTGAATCTTACCTACACCACTGCTATGCAGTGTAAGTTGTCTACGTTCTTGTCGGTCGTAGTCAACAGGGTTGTTAGTCGTTGCGATATTCTTTGCTACAGCGAAATCAACTTTATATTGTTTAATCGCAGTAGACAGGTGGACTTTGCCACCTGCTACTTTGAAGTCATCGCTTAGGTCAGATGGGGTAATTAGTTTTACCGTCTTCATAAAGCACCTATTATTGAGTTAGGGCTATATACCGCTACTACTTTGTGGGTTACCCAGTGCGTTAGGGCCTCTGTATCCAGAGATGTACGCGTTGTGTTCAGCAGAGTACGCTGTGCCGTAGCCAACGTATTTGTTTTTGCTTCTGTCGTCGTATTGAGCGTATTTCGCAGCAGGAATTTTAACAACACCACTTTCTGGGATTTCAACCTCGTCAACGACCTTACCATAGACATTTTGCGCCAAGCGGGTGAATCCGTCAGATTCATACTCGTTTGTATCAGTGCGATTCCACGCTGCAGCATAGATATAGATCTTAGTGCCAGGTGCACCGTAATATTCAGTGTCATCTAGGCCATTGTGTTCCGGTGTAGTAACAAGCTCCTGCATTGGGCGAATGCCATGACGTGCAGCATTAAATGTAATACTTGTACCTTTTAATAAGAACGGGGTTTGTTCTTGGAAACGTTCATACCCAACTGGAACTTGCGGCACAAAAGGCGCTGTACCATCGGTGATAGATTTCTGATCTACCGCTTCGAACACTTCAGTGAAAGCGCGATTACTCGCATCACCATTTAATAACGTCACTACCGCGTTCGCGAGGTCTGCCACATTTACCTCTGCGTCAACTACGTGACCGTTTAATACTAATTGAACCTGCATAGATTACTCCACGATTACTTGAATGTATTTAGTGTTCACTGAGTCAGTCGGTTTAGCATCTGCTGCGACTGAGATTTTGTTTTCAGTGATTGTTGTTTTACCAGCAGAATGTGTTACTGCATAGTTATTCGTACTGGTGTAGTTTAGCGACGCTGCAGTACCTGCACGTACACGGAATACAAGCTTTTGTACACGTGTAGCACGCTCACTTCTAGATACTGAGGCATTTATGTTTTTGCTTTTAACCACTGTGACGCTACTTGGTATAACGTTTATACGCGACACGTAGTCAGCTGAAGTAACCCTCTCATCTACGTAGGTATCTTCTGTGGATACACTTCCGCCAGTAACATTGGAAGTTGTGATCACTTTTGAAATTGGGGTTGTCGCAGTTGATAACATATAATGTTGCCATTTACAGTTGCTACCCTGAGGGCGACAACTAATTGCGAAAATCTCTACATCTGCAGTAATCGTAACCACTCCGTTTTCGAAGGTAAAACCGCCTGTACCAGATTTTATTCCGTCTGCACTCGAGTTTAAATAGTTGCCGTAGGCTAAACCATCATCACCGGTTACTGAACTACCCGATGTTACGCGAGCATTACTTATGATAAAGCTATTGTACGAACGGTAATCACGACTGTACCCTACTACCGTAGAAGCGTTTTGTAGTCTGATTTTTAGTCCTTTTAGTGTCTCGCGATTCGCGAATAAGTTACCGTAGTTATCGAGACCAGTACGGGCGAGTGCGTTGTTACCTACATTCTCCGTACGCAACTGAACTAGTTGTGTATTACTATCTAACTCCGTAGCAATAATCAACGGACAGTCTACGCTTGGCACATAGTTAGGGTCAGCCTTAGTAGCAGCAGTTAATGTAATTGTTGCTGTGTTGTTCTTAGCATCTTGGTCTAATGTGCTGTTAGGTGTAACAGTTGAGCTAAACTGGAATGTACCAATTGACTTAGGAACAACTTTAAAGTGAACAATCGCAGTACCACCGCTAGATAGACCGTGGAGTTTGTAGTTAAACTCGGATACAGTCTCTACACGATCTACACCATTTGATGTTACGCTAACATCTTTAACGTCATATACACCGCCAACTGGTTTAGTGATCACCCAGTCAGTTAAAGTGTTTTTGCCAACACCTGTGTTAGACACAGTTACAACAACTTCGAACTCTTCGTTTGTGTAAGCAGATACTTTGTTCGCTGCGATACCAACACCAATTTCTTGGAAGAAGTTTTCGCTAGGAACTAAGCGTACGCACTTACCGTTTTTGTTTGCGAGAATAGAAGTGCCTTTCTCCCATTGTTCTTGTGGAAGTTGAGCAATCGCTTCGCAGTCTAATCCGGCTTTTTGTGCTGGTTGTGCAGGAAGGTTAAGTTCGAAGATCCAATCACCCCAGTCTGCTGGGTTACGCAATGAACCGTCAGCGTTCATACCAGAATCATTTGAACGTACCCAACCAGATTGTTTACCTTCTGCTCCTGCGCGGGAGTAGATATACTGGTGGACTTCACGATCTGTTGCGACTTGCCAACCATTAAAGTCTAGTTGTTGGCCGGAAGTAATGTCTTCTTTCGCGGTGATTGCACGTGATTTCTCTACGTCAAGTTTACCGAAATCAACTGGCGCACCAATCGCAGTGCGTGCATCAGCAGCGTTGAAGTCACCATAGAAACAAGTACTACCTAAGCGTTTAAGTGCACCTGTGTTTTCTGCATCTACAAGGTTATTTAAGTCTAACACCTGTACGCACTTCTCTTTGATAACTTCAAGATTACCCTGTTCGTTCACACGAACAGTCTTGTTGTCGACCATTTGTGTTAGATCAACTTCGTATTTTTTCTTAGCACCATTCGCCTTGATCCCACGACCAAGATCTTTAGGTGTAACTACACGGATTTGTTTCATTCGTTACCTCTATTATTGTGGGGCATTACCAACTGGGGTTGGAGTAGCAACAGGCGCAGCGGCAGGTGCTTCAGTTACAGCAGGAACTAAGTCAGCTACGTCTTCGTACGCACCACTTGCATTTTCGCAACCATGTGAGTGGATGAAGCCTAATTCTAAATCACCAAAGGCATTAACAACGCGAATGTCTGCACATTCACCTTTTTTGAAAGTTACGGTTGAGTTATCGCTGTTAGTTACAGTGATAGTACCGTCGTTGTTGTCTTTAGCAACTGTTGGTTTGGTTACTACATTGATTGTAGAGTCGCCATAGGCGATGGAGCCTGTGCCGTTATTGTTGTCGGTAATTGTCGTAGCGACTGGTTTAGGTAAGTCAAACTCTGCTGATTTACCGCCAGACTTAGCGACTTTTAATTTACCGTCTTCGATTTTAACGTCTTGAACACCGGTGTCGATTGTAACGACTTCTTTACCATCTTGGGAGATAGTATACATACCTTGGTTACCAGACCCAGTAATTGTTGAGCCTTGTACACGAATGTGTGTAGTGTAGCCTTTACCGCCGAAGGTAAGCGTTAATGTTTCGGTGTCTGCGTCGTATACGAATTCGTCAATGGTAGGGAAACAAACTTTCTCTTTAGCGATCAAGTCGCAGATAATATCGGCTAACTTATCGCATAAAACGACTTCCGCACCTTTAGGTAGTGCCTTACCGTCGCAGTCATTTAGACCACCTTGGAGCTTATGCTTGTCGATCAGCTCTTGGATATAGTTGGCAACTTCGGGTTTAGTCATACCACGAACGCTGCCGCAACCGCCACACGCCATAGATTACCCCTTTTGTTTGATTGCACGAACGATTAAACCTACCACGCCCAACGCTGTAACAAAGTAAGGTTTCCAGCTAGCAGGTAAGAAGTCTGCGATTGCTTGTACGTTAGCATCTAGGATTGGGGTCACAGTTACACCAGCTAACACCCAAGTAGACCAAGATTTCGCATAATCTTTGAAATTAAAAAATTGCATACACAACTCCTATTCATAGTACGGCACTTTCTTGCCGTTCACTTTCATAAAGCCAGCAGGTTCACCTAACAACGCGTTAAGCCCACCGACCACGTGCGTAGGTAGCGTCTCTAGCTCGAAGTTACTCGGAGCATCAGCGGCAGTACCGTACGATTTATCCACCCCAGTCCCACAACAATCTGTCTCGCAGATCATCGCTTTAATTAGCTCGTCACTAGGGACGAAAGATACACACGCACCTACTGGGAAGCGTCTAGCAGGCGTACCACTTAGACCACGTTCCACTGCGATAGTACCTTGGTGGTTAATTACTTTTACTACCTCGAAACCTACGGTGTCTTGTACCAGCACCGTAGTCCATTCGCCAACGTTAAGACGAGAGAGTAGTACATGAATTTCTTTAAGTGGGATAGACGTGTCGTCTGATTCCCACACAGCCGTTAGGCTTGAAAAATAACCTGGTAGCAACTTAGCAGCCATATTTACCCTCACAGCAACTGTTTCGATTGTCCGCTACAATGCCGGAGACTTTGATACTTTCGCGTTTATCGATCTGGAACTCATACACTTCACAGCCACAGGCGATAACTTTCGCGACGTAACGACCGCAGTCTAATTTGGCGAACTCTCCATCGAGTAAGAAGCAGAGTTTACCCTCGTCATCATAGTTGAACATATCATACACTAAAATTAGTGGTTGTTCACGTTTTATTTCAATAGTTTCTAGCCCACCGCAAGGGGTGTAACAATACACCCGTTTAGGCGGTTCTTCACAGAGGAGTGGCAGGATATGCAACTCCACTTCTTTACAACAATCCGCGAACTCATTTCGTCTAATTCGCAAGCAGATCTGTTTAGTAAAATTATTCGCTTTTAGAATCATTATTTATCCTCTAGTGCGTGCATCTCTTCGAGATAGCGTCGGTTACTTTGGTAGTATTTCTCGTTCTTCTTATCCGCAGATAGTTTAGAACTTGAAATCTGTTTCTGACGTTTTTGGTAGTCAAGTATTACTCTTACTTTCGCCTCGTCTTCTTTCTTGAACGTACCGTCTGCGATTTTGCGTTTTAGCCACGACTGGGTGTTCGCACTCGCACTGCCAAACTTAAGTTCTTTACGTTCAGCTGAAACGTTAATTTCATCTACAATATCTTTGTATTGCGACAAGTTATTGCTTACTTGTGCGAACGTACGTTGGCTTGGCGATTGCTGTGCTTTAATAATAGACTTGCTACCGGTAACCACACCTACAGTTTTTAACATACGCGTTACAGCTGGGCTTTCACGTTCAGCTTTGGTTTGTAATGGCTTGTCTAGTGCATCTACTAAACCAGCTAAAGGCGGAACGAAGCTAGACACAACATATCTCGCTTGCTCTGGGGTCATGTTAACACCAGCCATATCAAAGCTTTTCGCCAGTAGCGTCCAAGCATCAGCGGTAGTATTCTTACCTGCGGTCCATTTCTCTTTAAGGTTGTCAGATCCTTGGCGAGAGATTTTATTGCCGAAGTCGTCTTTATCGCGTAGCACGTTGTACATCACCTGCACCATGCGAGGTGTGATAGGTGCTGCGACCGTCTCAAAGATATTAGAATCACCTGGCGGTGTTGGTGCTACGTTCATGTTCTCCGCGGTGGCGTGCCATACGTGTTTAACTGCAGTTGGTAAGTCCCAGTTACCTGCGACTGTTTGATATACAGATGTACCCACCGCGGCTGAAATCATATCCGCACCGTAGGCGATGGGTAAGCGTAATGTACCTAGGCAACCTAGTTTAAACGGAGTAGAGCGCATCAGCTCACCGGAGTTATAGTCACGTAGTGTCTCTTTGTCTCCACCGTCCTCGCATGGGAACATCTCCATAGCCACCGCAGCTACGCCTAACCACGCTGCACGGAAGATTGCTTGGTGAGCGAAGTTCACCCAACCATTTTTAGTCTCTAAGCTACGTGCGGTAGAACGAGCACCTTGTGCTGTTGCGTTGGCGAATGGTACTACGCTACGCATGATACCAGATAAAGCAGAAGCACCTTTATCGTTGAAGTTCATAAACCATAAGTTAGCTTCGATTGCTTTCTTCTCACTTAGCCCCATTTCTTGTAGCGTGTCTACCGTCGCAAGGGTTGATACCATTTCCATTGCAGTCGTGAAGGTCAACGCTCTAGTTTGTGCTTGTGCGATATTGCGAGACACAGCGCCAATGATGCCGTCTTTCTCGTACGCACGTTGTAGTTCTTCTTGACTGAACTTAAATGCATCTGCACGCGTAGAGATACCACCGTTATTGGCGATGTTTTGTAAGCGAGCGTACGCTGTCTTAGCTCCAGGAGACTTAAGCAAGAACTCACGGAACTTGGAGTCTTTATGTGCTCTGTCGCCTTCAGCAAGTGCCATAGCAAGCGACGCTCGTAAATAACCACGATTAAACATACCACCAATCGCATTTGCATAGCTACGCTTAAATAACTCCGCAGCAAACTTAGCTCTGTACCCTTCGCTTTGGTCTTTTAGATCACCGAAGAAATACCCTACTTTATTATTCATTGCGAACGCTTTGATTTGTGAACGTTTTTCACCGAAGCCTTTCCATGCGTTATACACGGAGAACGCTGGCATCATGGTAATCATGACAGAGAACACACTGCGCACTGAACGCGCTACGTCGAGTAAGGCATTATTAGGCGTGATTACGTTATCCATAAATAAGGCGTTATTCGCACGGTCATTATCTAGCGATACTTTCAGATATTGTTTGTTGCCACCTTTGGTTGGAGTTGTGATTAAGTAACCTTTCGCTTCACCGAAGTTAGGGTCGGTAGTCGTTACTACGCGAATTTTGAAATCACCTTTCATGCCGAGTTTGTAGATCTCTTTACCAACTTCAGTTTGCCCTACACGTTTAGCAGAAAGTGCAGCTAAAGCGTTGAGGTTGTTTAACGTACCAGAACCAGTCCAAGCACGACCCATGTGTTGTCCTTGCCATTCTGCGGCCATGGCGTCATTGATACGGTCTTCAATTTGGCGATTCTCATCAATATAGAAAGTGTCGCCTACCATGTTGGACTTAGTTTTAATCTCTGATGCTTTACCCATAGTCGGGGTAAAGAATGGATTTTCATTAACCTGGCCAGTTAAATCAGAACCTAAATTATCATATTGGTACTTATAGAACTCTTTCGCAGTTTTTACGTAAGTGTCTACTAACGGAGATAAGAACCCGTCTACTTTTAGTTTGTCGTAGCTAAGTTCATAGTTCTTGTTAGTGTCTGCGAATCCTTTATCCTTAGTAAAACCAACGTCCTTAATGTAGTCCAACCACGGTTTGCCGTCGTAAGTTACGTCGATCTTACCTTGCCCAACTGCTTTTGTGATAGCATTGTAGGCATCAGCGTTAGTCATACCGTTATGTCCACGCCAGTTCTTACGCTGTTTCAACGCTTCTTCGCGAGTTAAACCTGCTTCATTCAACAGAACGTTTTTGTTCTTATCGAATGTTTCTAAGATTTCCTCGTATTCTTTTACTTTCGCGTACATTTGGTTGAGTTTCTTCAACTGGTAAGGTGTATACACAATCGCTGATTGGTTGTCAGGATCGTAACCGTACGCAGCTAATTCTTCGCGAAGGCCGTTTTTATGTTGAACATTACCTTTTGCGTCTGTGTAGTCAAAGCCGTCTAATAGACGAGTATACTTCTCGCGAATTGCTTCGTTTGAAGATAATGCACTGGTTGACTTAGTCACCGCAGAAAGTGCGGTAGTTACTACCATTACATCTGTATCAATCGCTTGACGGTTCTTGCGAGTGTATAAGTCAGGTCGGCTTTTTGCTGCTTCACGCATCATGTCACTGAACGCAAACACTTTCTTCTGGAATTGCTTTTGTTTGTGCGCCACCGCGTTTACGGTAGTTTTGATCTTGTGCGCAAGCGCAGTGCTGTAGCCACCGATGAATTTAATCGCAGAGAACTGCGAATCAGCAAACGCTTCAAATAAGCGTTCACGGGTAGTCAAGCCACCTTTGATACGTTGTTTCTGTACGCGCGTGGTATCAATGGAGTTAGGGTTGAAACCTGCTGGATCTGCAATCGAGCTTGAATGTTTCTCGCCAGTTAGTTTATCTGTTACGCTTTCTGCAAAGTTAGACACGAAGTCTTGTACGGCTTGGGCTGCTGATTTCACAGAGTAGTCTACATCTAGATTAACACCTTGCTCTACGTCGTGTGCGATTTCATTTAATCTAGCAGTGATTGCCGCAGCTTCTGGCGCAGCGTGTTTAGCAATAGATTCATCAAGCCCTGCGAATAAGTCTTTCACCTGCTGGTTAGTCATCACCGGTTTACCAAGTAACTTACGTACCACGTTACGGATACGAGTGAACAAGTTATCTGTAGCTTTCTCAGTTTGACTACGTAGACCTTCTGGTATAGTTACACCGTAACGGTCCTCTAACGCCTTCACATTGTCAGTTTTTAACGCTGCGTTAAGTTCAGCTAACGCTTCTTCTACTGCCATGTCGTCATTCACTGCTACCGCTTCGCCACGATTAATACGTTCTTGTTGGATTTTCTCCGCAAGTTTGGCGATTGTTTCATTTGACGCGGCAGACTGTAGAATAGCACGAAGGTCGTTGCCGTATTTGGTGTCTAACCCTAAGTGTGTCATTTCATGCCACGCAACAAAACCTACACGATCTTCCGCACTTAGTCCATTCTGTGCGTGAATTCCGTCAGCGACGATATACACGTGACCTGTAGCATCGTCATAGAAACCTTCGACCCCATTCTTGTTAATGTAATGCGAAGCTTGAGTTGAGTTAAAGTCTGCACGTGAGATAACTGTTACATTCTTCGCATGCTCACCAAGTACACGTTTCAAGGTTGACTGCACTTTCTCTTTGGTTAAGCTGGTATCGAGTGCTTTCAGATCTGCTGTACTAAACTTAACTTTAGATACACCGAATTTACCTTGTTCAACAGGCGTAGTTTTGGCGAATTCTGTCTTAGTTGTAGTACTAGACTTCGCTACTTTTTGCGTAGCGTTACCGGCTTTTGGTGCATCTTTGTTATCTAAGATATATACCATTGCTCCATCTAGGCTATCCACTGCAGAGTTATAGAACGCTGTAGGTACGTTAATACAGCCAGCAGACATATAGTTGTCGCTCGCAGTCGCAGAGTTAATCGCTTTGACACGTTCAGGTTTGTTCCACAAGCGGTGCATTGCGATTACACCACCGTCTGACTTAGTGACGTTGTTACCTGTCACAGTGTCAGTTAAAGTTAGAACGTCGTCACCAAACACGCGTTTATCCGCAGCCTTAGTGGTGAGTGCTTTCTGTAGCTTGAATCTACCACTTGGAGTTGAGTTCGCTACGTTGTCATTAGACTTGTTACGACCAAAGATTGCGTTTTGTGTATCGAGTACTTCACCGTTGTTATCTACGATATGGATCTTACCTTCGTTCTTGTCTGCGACCACGAAGATTTTACCGTTATTGTCATGCGATGCTTTTACCCAGTTAATAGTATTGCTTGCTTCTTGTGAGACGCCTGCAATTTGTGGGCTACTTCCATAAGTCGCAAAGCCTGCTTGTGCGTGAGCATCTTGAGGGATAGTCATCGCACCTACACCAACTACAGCTACAACCGCAGAAAGAATAGCGTTTAAACGTTTTAAGAAACGCCCAAGTAAGGACTTGAGATCAATTACTTTATGCTCTGCGTTGTCAATCGCGAGTGATACAAGGTCACTATCTGTTACTTTCGCTGTATCTGTAATTGGTTTACCTTCAACGTCGCGTAAATACGGTAACGCTTCTATTAGTACTTGTTCACGTTTACCTTCTAGGTATTTCACGTTGAACGCATCGTCCACGGCTTTCTTGTGGAACGCTTCAATATTCTCAATTAGGGCAGGGTTTGCGAGTAGCTCTGTGACTTTATCTTCAACCGCAGTTGATTTCTTAATATCTTCGTATGCGACTTCTTGGTCTTTATAGACTGGGTTATCGTTGAAGTCAAAACCAACTAGGTCTACGCGACTGCCTTTAAACGCAGCGTGTTTAGGGTTACGTGAGTTAGCACGCAAGTAGCCACGTTTCGCAGCTTCGAACGACGCAGAAGACGCGTTCACTGTATTCTCAAAGAAAGCCTTGCGAATCTCTTCTTCTGTTTTTTCGTTTGCACCTTTTAGTAGCTCATGTGCTTTGCGTTGGTTAGTACGTAGGTCATTACTCTTGAACTCTTTCGCATAAGGCGAAGATAAACGTTCTTTCTCCGATGCAACTGCTTCTTCAATCGCACGACGTTTAGCGTTTTCTTTCTCTACCTTACTATCTGAGGCTGAAGGTTTTTGTTCGGCGTTACTGGTCTTAGCAGCATCTGTTTTGCGCGAAGAATTAAGATCAGACGCGCTAACCTTTGTTGTTTTGTTAGGTACAGAAGGTTGTTCTGCGGACTGTTCAGTCGCCACAGTGTTTCGTTCACTTTCTTGTTTTGTTTCATTCTTACTTTCTTCTAAATGTAACTTATCAGATAATGTTTTTACGTCGTTACCCGTAAACACTTTAGCACCGTCAGTGTTATAACGATAGTTTTGGAACGAGCTTACCTCTTCTGGTGCCGCTTGTCGAATGTTGAACTTATCTCTGTTTAAGATCACTTCTGTATCAGCGAAAGTATTTTGTGGAGTAGTTTTTTTACCACCTTTTCTCGTACCACCTACATCGCTATAGCGACGGATAATTACATTGTCGTAACCGCCTGACGCTTTGGCTACAGCTACAATCGCATCTGATTGTTTAGTTTGGTTTAGCCCTTCTACGTTGTGTGGTAGCATTTCGGCTAACTCAGGTGCAAGTGCTCTAAAGGTGTGGAAGTTACCGTCAAACACTAATGTGTTTAACTTGGCCCCTTCTTTAGGGGTAATGTGTGCGATAGAATCCTCATTATATGCTTTCGCACGTGTTACGTCAGTTGTACCCCATAGTGGCGATGTACCTTCAGGGTTGTAACCGCCAGACAAAATAACGCGACTGCTGTCATCATAACGTTTTTCAGGTAAAGCATCGTACTTAGCTTTACCTTCTTCCAAGCTATTTTTTAGGAAGTTTTTCTCCGCAGTTTCAGCTTTCGCATATTCCGCTTGGCGACTTTTGATAACAGCCTTAGCTTGCGGTGTGCTCTTAAGCTCATCAACTTTAGTTTGTTGATCGGAAGTTAGTGTTCCTCCCACGCTATCGCTTTGCGCGCGTTCGCGTACTCCGCTGTCTGTGCTTCCAGAGACTGTCTCTTGCGAAGATTGATTACCTTGTTGGCTTCCTTCTTGCCCCAGTTCTCCTTGTTCTCGTCGTCCACCGACTGTTTCTCCGGTGCGTCCGTCAAGCCCAGTTGGATCGCTCGCTGTCTCGTTATTGTTCTGTTGTTCAACAAGATCCTCAACAGCCCCCTCGTTGGACTCGCTATGTCCTGTGGTAGTGGTTTCGGTTTCAACTGGCGAAACTGGTTCGCTAGTTTGACCACTGTGTTCCGTTGCGCTGGTGTCAGAGACAACAGTTCCTTGCTCGTTAGACTGCCCGTCAACATTTTGCGAGCCATCTCGATTATCAGTTCTACTTTCATCTATCGTGTCCTGTGGTTGCGCGAATTCGCCTTGACCAGTTTGCCAGTCACGGTATGTCTTCGCAAAGTCATTACGGGTTACAGTCTGACCTTTGTCATTTGTTTCTTGGGTAGTAAACTCACCTTCGATTTCAGCGATACGTTGTGCTTGTTCTGGGGTAGGTTCACCTTTACCAATCTCGCGAGTGATTGCATCATACTCTGTTAGTAACTGCTCACGTGTAGGATTAGCCTCAACATCTTGGTTTTCACGTGCGTCTGCGAGTTGATTGTTGATTTCTTCAACGGTATGCTCTGCTTCTGGTTGTTCAACCGGTTTTTCCTCGGTTAGCTGTGCAGATTCTGCAAGGTTTTGCTCCGTCGTTTTCTCCAGATTTTGCGTACGTGCGTCACGAATTTCTTTTAATTTACCAATACCTTTCGCCGCGTGTTGGGTTACACCTTCTAAAGAGAAAGTACCTTGTACGAATGCTTGGGTTAGACCTTCATTCCACGGTTTACCTTTACTTACATTCTCTACGATCTGTGAAGATACCTCTTGCCAACCTTCGTCGGTCGCATGGATACCTAGCGCACCTGCGGTTGATGCGATTTTACCAGCTAAAGTCTTCGCAGACATACCAGCGAGTTTAGAACCTAATTTACCAACAACACCACCTGTGGCTTGTTCAGCCAAAGTCATAGCGAAACCAGTTTTGAAACTTTCCGCCGCTTGATCAGAGACTTTACCTTCTTTGGCTAGGTCAGTTAAGAAGTTTAGATAGTCAGCAGAGGATAGGTCAGTTACGTTCGCATCTTCACCGTGGCGTTTTTTGTATTCTTTGTCAGCTAGATCTTGAATACCTTGTAGCTGTTGATCGGTGATATTACCAGTCTGCATAATTGCATAACCGACAGGTGGCGATACAAACGCTACCGCTGTACCAGCAACAAGCGTAGGGACGTTTTGCGCAGCAGACCGTGCACTTGCGTTAAGCAAGTGCTTCCAACCATTCTCTGTCGCGAGTGATTTAATTACGTCTTCGTTAAACTCTTTTGCTGCTTCGTCTTCGCCAGCAATACGAGAAGGTGCTTTGTTATAATAGTCGGACGCTTGTAGGTTAGACATTTTAACTACACGCCCATCATCCATCACTACTTCTTCGCCTTCTTTGTCAATACGGTTTAGTGCGTCTTGTGCTCTAGCATCTGCGAGTGCATTAAGTAGTTTAGTGCCTAACTCACGTTGTTCCGGTGTTGAACCATGTAACGCAGTCGTACCCATACCAGACAAGTCTTCGTCTTGAAGTTTAGTGGCCATACCAATTTGACGTAATTGATCTACACCACCTGCTTTCTTAACCTGCTCTGCCAACTCCGGATAATACTTCGCGAGTACTTCTTCATCTGATAAATCAACGTAGCTGGTTACTAAGTTCTTAACACCTTCCGCTGTAACTTCTGTTCCAACAATACCGCGACTTGCGCCTTCCGCTAGCGCGTTATACCACGTATTCTTCAGATAGGTAGAAGGACGTTCTGATAACGCTTGCAAATGTTCTTGATGTGCTTTCTTCTCATCGCCATCTTGTAGACGGTCAATATACTTCTGATAGCCTTTGAACCATTCTTGCTGTAAGTTTCTGCGAACATCTGTAGGTACGTTATCTGCTTTCAAGCGAGCGTTAAGGTCGTCGTATGAAATTTTATTCCCGTACTCCGCGGAAATACCGTAGTCACCTAAGAGCGTACTAAAGTCTTTCTTGGTTTCTTGCTGTGGTAAACCAGCTAACGGATCTTCTGAATTTTCCTGTGTTTCAGATACGACTTCGCCAGCAGGTGTTTCTGCTGGCTGTGTAGTAGTTCCGAATAAGATATTGTCGTATTTCGATTGATACTGCGGTTTCTCTGTTCCGCTCTCACCGAATAGGATCGTGTCGTATTTTCCCATGTTTATACTTCTCTAATCATTCGTCTTAATGGTTCGTCCAACTCGGTAGGGAGTTGAGCGCGTTGTTGTGCAGTGAAGTCTAGGTCGAACTTATCTGGGCCAAGAAGTGCGCCCATTTTTGCAATGTGTTCTTTTTCTTCATCTGTACGAGTAGGGTTGTTCGCCACGTGTTGAAGGAACGCACTTTCCGCTTGGTTCTCTGGAACAATTTGCGATCCGTCATTCAGCTGCGCTACTTCCGTAGGAACAAATCCAAGACTTTGCTGAACAGGTTCACGGCTAGCGACTTGACGGCTTTCTCCGCGATTGGTGTCGCTACGTTCACCGCTACTTCTTGGAGCGTCTCCGTCACTTTGTCCTGCACCGAAGGCGAAGTCGATACTGTCTTGCTCGTCGGTGCTTCCTGCTTTGGGCTAGGTCCACCTACCGGCATTTTGTATTTTGCTAAATCTACATCTTCACCTAAGTGTTTAGCAAGTGACTGTGCGACATAGTTGTTACTACGAGTGTGTTGAGCATACGGTGAACCAGGTAAACTCGCCCATGTACGATTAGCTTTCTTAACTGCTGTGTCGAAGTCACCTTTGACGATTGCGTCTAGTGCACCTGACTGTTTAAGTAGCGCAATCGCACCTAAGTCTTGCGAACGGGGAGAGAAGTCAGTCAAGCCATACTCCTTCGCTAGACCATTCCAAGTACGCTCTAAGAACTGGTATGCACCACTCGCAGACGAAGTGTTTTTCTTCCCGTCAGTTTGAGTGAAACCCCAGCGTTTAAAGTCTGGTTTAGACAAGTCTTTGATTTGGTTTTTTGCGTCACCACCATACACGCGATAAGGGTCAGCACCTTTCGCTGTACCCTCTGTGTCACGGATAAGAGCTAAGAACGCTTGGACGTTCTTGTCCTCTAAGTAATTATCTAGTTGTTTTGCCATCGGTATACCTATTTCTGTTTCGGTTTTTCAACGTTGCTAATCATATCATAGTTTGCGTATTCTTTCACCTTTTCTTCCATATTTGTACCTTCAGGGAAAGTGATCATCTGACCGTTTGCAAAATAGATTGTGTTGCCACTGCGAATCGCATTTTCAGAAACATACTCGTGCGGTGTAGTCTCTTTAAAAGACTGGAAGCTTTCTCCCATTTTATAAGCCTTTTGTTGTGGTCTGCCTGTGCTTCCGGTTGCTTCTGCACTTGCTCTACTACGTGATGCATAACGAGCATTGACTGGGTTACCGTTTTGGTCTGTGTAATACCCGTCGCTTAGGTTATGTTGGTTCTGTGCTTGCGATAACACTTTTTGGTACTCGGCGTAACCGTCACGGATAAACTGTGGATCAGACGCTAACTGCTGTTTAACCTCGTTAGGATCAAGTACCTCGCCACGTTGTTGTGCTTCTGCGACTAATTCGTTCGCACGTGAATCTACAAGACTGTCAATATATGGCTCATAACCTTTCTCGCCACCGTAAGCAGATAACCAGTTAGTAGAATCTAAACCAAGTGAACCTTTCTGTTTACTGAACTCACTCGCCACTGTACTTGCTTCTAACTTAGCCTTACGTGCGTTTGCTTCAATCGGTTGTTGCTCAACCATAGTTTGAGCAGTATTCGCTTTATACGCAGCGTTGTTTTCGTTCGCATTTTGCGTCGCACGAACTTGAGTAGCCTGTGATTCACCTAACTGGTGAACAGTTTCTGGGTTGCGTAGCTCGGCATTTTTCACGAAACTAATATCTGCTGATGTTAGTGCATCGTCAATTTTAGCACTGTCATTTACGAAATTAAGTGCTTCGTTACGAGCACCTTGTCGCATTTGGTTTTGTAGCGCGTAGTTATTTGCGACGCGCTCAACTTGCTTTTGGTTCTCCGCGTTGTTAGCCGCGTCAGCCTTTAATGCGAAGTTGAAATTGTCGATGTAATCACGGTAAGCGTCTTGGCGACCTTGACGGAAGCCACTATTTACTACGTCACCGCGATAGCCACCTTTGGTTGGAGATACAATAAACATAAATTATCCTTTCAATACTGATGAAACATATCGTGGTGTCGTCGCTGACCCACGGCTATAAGCTGGTGTTGCTTCCACAATCGGAGCAGGTCTATTATAACTCGGTGAAGGAATTATTCCACCTATTGTATACGCAGCCGTTCCTAACAAGTTGCTTAACGCTGCACCTGGGTCTGCCCCGAACCGACTGAACGCAGATAATGCACCGTCGATACCAGTAATGGCTTGACCTGAAACACCACGCCCGGTTTGAATAAATGCCAAGCGAACTTGTAGCCACTTGTCTTCCATGCGTTGTTCACGTAAGTTTTCATATTTAACCGCACTGTTCATAGCGTTACCTACAAGGTTGGCTTCACGGATTGCTAAGTCGTGTAACGCAGTCTTCGTTGCACCTGTGCAATACTGGCTGGCACACATAAGTACTTCTCGTCTCTTCCCTGTCATCTGTGCTCTCGCATTTACGACGAATCGCCCTGCAGTTGTATCATACTGCGGACGATATGGATTGGCGAAGTAGTTATTGATTTGCTTACCTAAGTTTGTTTCGTGAGACTGGTACTGCTCTTTGTAGTGGCTGTACATCTCTTCCGCTATACGTTGTTGACGGTTAGCTAGATCATAAACACGGTCAGCAATCTCTTTCTGTTGCCGGTATTGTTGGGTTAAAGCCCAAAGTTGAATGCCGTTTAGAATATAAAACGCAGTTTCTTTTAGCCACGAGTTTTCTTCCTTGTAAACCTTCGCGTAGAACTTACGCCAGTTAGTCTCTTCCTTGCGACGTTCAGATTCTGCTTGGGAAAACTTACTAGCCCACTTGGAGTGGTTCTCCTTGTTCTTGTCGAACTCTTCTTTTACCCGTGCTTTAAGTGCCTTCTCGTATTCTTGGCCTTGAGCTTGTGCGAGGGCTTGATAGTTCGTGAGTGTAAACGCTACCATGTGTTATTACCCCGTATATGTAATCTTCTGCGTTTTCGCAGGTTGTACGTCACCAGACTGCATAACGTTACCAAAGAACGGTTGATACAATAGATTACTTGATTTAAGTTGCGATAAGTCGCTCTTAGGCGCAGTAGGCGAAGAAATCATTTGCCCTACAGTATTAGATAACACACCTAGCATTTGGCTAAGTGCAGCACCTGGGTCTGCTCCAAAACTACTAAACGTATTAAATGCCTTCATGATACCGTTCTGACCGTCTTGTGATACGTTACGTCCAATCTGAATAAACTTCATACGAAGCTCAAGCCATTTGTTATCTTTGGTATCCTTACGTAGTTCTTCATAGCGGTAAGCACCGTTGCGAGCATTACCTCTAGCCTGCGTCTGCTCAATCTCCCAAGAGAGATTGTCACTGTCAGGGAACGGAGCGCAGATAGAGCTTGTGCATCTTGTCACAGATTCGCGCGCCGCACGGAAGGCTAACTTCATGTTGTTATCAAACTTGTCGCCTGTGCCGGAGTAGTTAGCGCAGTATGGGTTCTCGAAGTAACCATTGATCTGTTTACTCAACGCAATCTCATGTGGGTAGTACGTCTCTTTGTAAAAGGCGAATAGTTCTTCCGCAATCTTCTGGACACGCTCTGCGATATCATGTGTTTTATCGGCCAAGTCACGTTGTTGTTGAAACTGCTTCCACAACGCCCATAGTTGTACACCATTTAAGGCGAACATGGTTAGTTTCTTCCACCACGACATATCTTCTGAATACACCGTATTGTAGTACTCTAACCATCTTCTACTTTCTTCAATTCGCGCTGATTCTGCTTCATCAAACGCAGAACCCCACGCACTATAGTCTTTGCTGGCCCATTGATAATAATCAGTCCACCCAGCGTTCAATGCACCAGGGAACTTATCTTCCGGAATGTTACTCGTACTTGTAGGTGCTGGCGGAGTTACCGCAGCACCAGGTGTACCAGTTGGTGAGGTAGACGAACTACCACTAATCGGAACTTCTTGCCAGCCCATTTACTATAACTCCAATCTGTACGTTTTTGTGTGCTCCTTACCGAACCAGCTCGCATCTACTAGTAGTGGAACAGTTAAGTCCAAGGTAAGGATATTTCTCGCACGGTACACAACTTTGGCCAGGTTAAGCATTTGCTTAAATACACCTTGCGATCTGTAGTCTTCTTCTACATATGCAGCCATAATGTTTGCACCGCGAGTGTCGTCAACTTTAGAATAGATACTTACCATGACAAGACCAATGCGTTCGTCCTCGTCATTTAATGCTTCAATGAAGTCAATTTGTGCAGCATGCCACATAATCGCCAACATCTCTGACGGGAGCACATCAGCCGTACCGAATTGTTCCATGTGGTATTTATCTAACAATCCACGTAATGAGTGAATCTCTGCTAAAGTTGCTTCTGGGGTTTGTGGGAATTTTACTGTTTGTACTTTCATACCGTGCCTAACTCTCTATAGCTTGTGGATAACTCAACTTGATATACTTCCGCAGTACCTGTCATTTCTACTTGAAACTCTACGTCTCTACGACCGCTAGGTAGGCGAAACTTCTCTGTCTCCACGGGTTGATATTCTTTGATTAAGATGTTGTCGCCAGTCAGTTTGAACGTCACATCACCGTTATTATAACGGCTTACTTTCGCACCAGCAAAGTTTATCTGTGTTGGGGAAATCTCTTTCTTACCTACCCATTTGTATGGACGTAATTTATCCCCTCTATCCCAGCGGTACACACCGTCTTTTTCTACTAAATATAACTCGTCATTTGCGCCAAAGGCAAACTGTGGACGATCAGAAAGTGCGATAAGATGTGAGTTGTCCCAACTTGCTAAACTCACTGGGAATTGTAGACAATAGCCGGCTACGTCACTGAAGAAATAGATACTATCTCTGTTGTATGCAACACTCATACGATCAGGGTGCAAAGCCTGCCAATCATCAGGTGCAAAGTAGGGTGACGTGATGTTAGTCGCTTGAATACCGTCGGTTAGGATCAACCCCTCAATGGACGCGTAAACCACCCCTTTAGGTGTCAATGCGTATCCATGACCACCACAGCAACTCACTAACGGATAGTCTTCAATAGTCTTACGTACTCTGCGACAGCCGACTGTTTTACAATCTTCGATTGGCTCAATTAAATACACCGCACCACAGGTTAAAACAATGACGTTATGGTTAAACTCAATTAACGCTTGAGCAGTATCTGGTATTGTAAGCTCATCTGCTTCTTGCCAAGCATGAGGGAAATTAGGGGTAGAGAATCTAATCTTGTTACCACTCGTAATCCCTGCAAGCTGTGTACCGTCAACTGTGACAATGTCACGTAAATCTTTAGGTGGTTCTGCATATTCCTGCGTCTCAAGCGCATAACCAAGTTCGTAATCGTGCTTGTCATCTACGTACGCTGCGTCAGTGATGTTAATCTCGGCAACTAAGTAATACTCACTTAGAGCATTTTTCTCCTCAATCATGAAGTTTTCAATCGAGGTATTAGTTTGGTCAAAACCACTCGCAAGGCGATAAATTCGCACTTTCTCCACACCATATTCAGGTGAAGGAGTAGTAAACCCACTTAACATTACCCGACCACCGTCGTCGACATCGATAAGTTCTGTCGGTCGGCTTGGTGGGCCTTCGTCACAGCAACTATTTACGTAAGTATATACATATGAACGTGACACACGTTGGTAGTCTATTGCGTCAATTAAATTCTCTGCATAGCAGTGTTGTATGTCTTTTAACGGATCTAAACGCTCAATGGTTAATGTACCTTTCGGAGAAGGTAACCCTAGGCGAATCCATTTTGGGTTGCACTCGTCGGTACACGCAGTGGCCGGATAATCGAACAGCCCTGTCACAACCCGTCTGCTGCACGTTGTATTCATACGTGTAAATTCAACGCACTTGTCAAATTCTTTCCAGCAGCAGTTATCATAAAATACAGACTTAGTTGCTTTCTTGATTGCATGGCAAAGTTTCTTCTCACGAAACGGACGTAATGTACCGTGCCATAAATTTACATCAACCGCAGTTGTGGCAAAACCATCTCCTAAGAGATGGTCGTCATATCGTGGCATTAGTCCTTTGAAGTTCTTGTACAACAAGTTCATATTAGATTCCTAGTGCTGTTTTCAATTTCTGCAGTGCCGTAGGACTTGCGATGATTGCCTTAACTAGTTCGTCCTCATGTAGGCTTATGATTGTCGCCATGCCTGCGTTTGTAGCTGTCAAGGCTTTGGTAGAGAACTGAAGGTTTGTGATCAATTCTAAATCCGGATTTGAAGTTCTAAATAAGCCTGTTTTCGTAATGGTGAACCCGTTACCTAATACTTCAGCTTTATTTACTTCAGGTAGTGTTGCTTGCAACTTATCCACTGCGAACTTGTACGGGTCGGCAACTGTACCTGATCCAGATAGTTTCACCGTATCAGACGAGCCAAACTCTAACTCAACTTTAAGGCCGTGCTCTGTGGCAACGATTCGGTTGTGCTGGTTAGCTAGTACAACTTCAGCTTTCCATGGGTTAGCTGATGTACCTACGCCACCTACATTTACGGTGTTGGTTGTTTTCCACACTGGGTCCACGGTCAGTTTGTTACCAGAAATTACCGCTAAGTTACCTGTCCCTTCTGCGACAGTTAATGGTTCACTACGTACTTCTGTAACCGGTGCTGCACCGTCACAACAAGCTTGTGGGGTATAAATAGGCAATGGCGCTTTATCTACGCCAGTGATACAACCGTCTTTAAAAGTAATAGACGTATAAGTTCCGTCTGGGATCTTATACTTTCTGTCCGTTACAAATAAACAGTTCCCGTCATAGTGCAGTGATTTATTTCCTACACAAAGCGAGAACTGCTTACACTTGGTTTTACTTGCCGGCATTTCTTTACTGCACGGTTTGCAACCACAATTAGCCATAAATACCACCTGATCTTAATCGAATCTTCCCTCGTCTCACACCTAGCAGTCTGTCTGCACCAGCTTGGACGATAGCTTGTTTATAATCTTTTTCGTGAATTGTCGCGAGATTTAAGTCGAACCAACGTGCCTGCTTAATGCGATACAACATGGACAACGCCTTATCGATAATCGCTTCTCTGTAGTTCTGATACAACACTGCATCTAACTCACAACAATCTTGTGTTGGTGCAACGGACACCACAACCCTCAACTTGTTCCCACTTTCAACAGGCGTAGGGCTAACTTTCAAGCTATTTGGCGACACGTACCAAATGTAGTGTCCGCTGCAAACCGGCATAGCACAAGGCTCTTTGCTTAACACCTCGTACCCACAGGCTTCTTGAATACTCACCACACGGTCGCAGTCTTCAAGATCCATTAAATATTCATCAGCACACGCAATTAGCTCAATATCTAGCTTACGTCTGATAATCTGTGTCTTCGTGCAGAAGTCAATCGCAGCTTTGCGGACATAGTCTTCTGCCATTGGTTGCTCAATCCCATCGAGCAACATAATTTCGTCAATAAAATAAGACAGTGGTACGGTTTCAATTTGGTCTAACATTATTTAATCCCCAACTGGTATCGAGCCACTTCTCTAGCAACCAACTGCTTAAGTACTGCAGGTAACCCTTCAAGGTTGTAGTTACTGTCTTTGTCTGTCTCTGTCTTAACTTCAAGTAATTTAAAGAACAAGTTTAAGTGCTGACTTGCGAGTGAGTTTGACGACTGGCTTTCTTCATCTACCATCAATGCTCGGAAAAGTACCCAGTGTACGCCCATTGTCACGTCGATGCAGTTTGATTGTGCAATGTCAGCACTTAAATTGTTCATCTGAAATTCATGCGGTGGTGTTTCGCACATAAACTTGAGATGAACGTCCATACCATAAGGAACGGCTGGTTTAACCATAACCGAACCGTCCTTATCTGTTAAAATACGATAGCTTGTCAACTTAAAATCACGATTGTGTGTAAACGTCGTACAGTGACGTGGACGATAACCACCCCACTTTAACTTCTTATCGTCTGTATCTTTCTCAATTTCATACAGCACGTTTCCGTCTTTGTCGCTTACACCAATGACTGATAGTACACGCTTGCATGCATCAAACACTTGGTTAATACCAGGTTTCAATTTAGCAACTTTGGCGCACTTAAATTTACTCGGGTTGAGCGTATACATCACACAAAGCGCTTCATTCCAGTATCCTAGTAGTTGTTCTTGCGTCCAACGTTGGAACTGTTTATTCGGCACTTCGTCTGTATAGTCGTTTAAGTCACGCGCTGCGCGTACAATCAAGTCATTGATCGTTGTCATTAGTCGTCCACTTCTTCAAAGTTAATTTGTTCTTCCGCTACAGGCTCTGGTTTCTCTACCTTTTTAGCCTTCGCTTTAGGTGCTTTCGCTTCCACTGCAACTTCCGCTTGCTGTTTAGCCATTGCATCAATCTGTGCTTGAAGCTCTGCGATTTTCTTCGCATGCTCTTCTTCTTGGCGAGCAAACGCTTCTTGTGCTTGGGTTAAGTTACGTTGGTTAGCCTGTGCAATTTGCTCTGCTTCCGCACGTTTCGCTGCTTCTTCTTCCGCACGTTTTTGTGCTTCAAGGCGAGCTACTTCTTCTGCGTCAGCGCGTTCTTTCGCGATTTCTAATTCACGATTTAACGCAATTTGTGCTTGGTCGTCAGCGAATGCATCTGGTTTTTCAGGGTCATACGCTGCGACTAGGTCACCACGTGCCGCTAATTCAGGAACCCATGGGTAGATTGTACCGTCTGCGTCACGTAAAAATTGTGCTTTCTTTGCCATTGGTGGGGCAACATTCATTGTGTCTTGAGCCATTTCTTGGTCTCCATCTGATTGTTGGTTATAACGTTCTCTAGCTTGACGGGCTAGATCCGCATATTTTCGTGCCATAGTTTAAAAGCGTGGGTGTTACCCCACGCCCCCGTGATTACACGTGAATCGGACATTCGTAGTCAAACGCGTGACCAGTCACTTCAATGCGAGCAGTGATGTCTGACAATTTAACTTCTTTACCGTTCGGTAAGCTATCAACTTTTAAGCCGATAACTACGTACTTGTCGCTTTCGATCCAGTGACCTGCACTTGCAGGTTTTACCGCGCTACGTTTGAACGCTTCTGCGTTAGCTGGGATACCGCTTAAGTCATCTACTAACTCTAAGGTTGTGCCTGTAGGTTTCAATGTTTCTTTACTGTATTCGCGAGCTTCTACAGAAACTACTAAGCCGTCAGCGTTTGCTTTACCTTGGTAGCCACGTTCTGCTTGAACTGGAACTACACGTACCGCTAAGTCCACTAAGGTGTGGTTAGCCGGAACTTCGAATAAGTGAATAAAGTCATTAGCACCTACTTTAGCAGTTTCTAATGCTTCTGTTTGGCCTTCACTGAATAATGGGTTTAATGAGTTACCCACGGTGAAGAAACCATGCATATATTCACCAGCGATACGTTCAGGTACACCATTGCTTTCTGTACCATAAACAGTTTGACGCGCGGTTGAAGAACGGTTGTAGCGGTATGGGCCGCCTAATGTAAGAATTGCATCTGCCATATTTTAAACTCCTTACTCAAAAGTCCAATAGCCAACTGCGATTGCATCACCGTAAATTGCTTTACCGCCCCACAACGCTGCCATTTGGTATTGACGACCCCAGTAGTCTTTATCTTCGATAATACGACCTTCGGTGATGTCACCATAGAAAGCAAACGCTTCTTTCCAGAACGCTAAGATGTAATACGCTTGTTTGTTTACCGCTTGATCGAATGCGCTGATTGTACGCATAGATTCGATTGCACGGAAGCCTGCTAATTGTCCCGGTAATTCACCAGTTAATAATATAGAAGGATCTTTACAGCATGAAATATCCGCAGCTAAACGGTATTCAGACTGGATCACTACATTGCTGAATTCAGGTGGAACGATTAAGAACATTTCGCCATTTTTCCAACGACTGTTGTGCACTAATACGTTACGTAAATTCATTAAGTTTACGGGTAAGTTACCTGGGGTAACGCGAACTGGTGCACCTACTGTGCCTAAGTTGATAGAGCGGTCACGACCTGCGTTCGCACCTTTGTTACGACGGTCTGCTTCTAATACCATTGCTGATAATACGAAGCTGTGCCACATACCGGATAATTCGCGATAGCAAGAATCTAAGAAACCTGCTTCGAATTTTGACCAGAATTGGCAAAGGTTACGTTGTAAGTTGTTATCAATTTTGATTGCTTTGTAAGCTTGGTTACAAAGTGTCATTTGTACAGATGTGATTTGTACAGTGTCCGGTTTGATAACTTGGTTATCTTCATACTTACGCCATGGGCCTACGTCCGGTTGTAAGATGAATTCTACTACTTGGTTACAGTCGAATGCTTGCGCTACGATACGGGTATTAACAATCTCACCTAAGATGTCTTTTTCCCAACCGCGTTCAATGATACGGCTATGGTAACCTTTCGTTGCGAGAGGAGTATCGTGGATACTGCCATAACCGGACGCTGAACCTAAACCTGCTTGCGCCATTGTTAGCTCCTATTGTGTTATTTACCTAGACGATGTGCGTCCAGTTTTGATCGATATTCACTATACTCCTGTCGAGAAATATCACGCATTTGGAATGCTCTCAACATTTTTCTAGCTTCCTCATCAGTGAATGTAAAGCCACTTTCTTCCGCTTTCGCTTCATTTGCTTTACCTGCACCGTTTGACCCACTCACATCTGCGATTGCAGATAATGGGTCTTTTTTACCGCCCATGAATGATTTAATCTCACGGACAATAAAATCTGAACGACCGTTCTCTAAAGCTTCTTGTAGCGCGTGGCCATAAGTTGCTGTGGGGAATCGGTCATCACTGGCTGCCAACTTCTCTTTAAACTCTTTCGAGTTAAAGATAGTGTCGAAGTCAGGAATCTCTTTCTTAATGTCGCCATACACTTTTTGTTTAGTTTGTTCTAAACGCTCTGCCGGCGTAGGCTCACGGAATTTTTCTTCCGCTTTTGCTAAACGTTGCTCTAACGCAGATAATTTCTTCGCAGTAGGAGCGATAAGACGTTCGCGTACTTCTAACAATACGTCGTCATCTAAGTTCTCACTGTCGAAGCCTTGCGCTTCTAGCATTGCACGGAACTCATCTGCTGACTGTGCAGTCTCTTTCTCAGATAACTGTGCACGAAGTGCAGCAAGTTCATTTTCTAATTCTGTCTCACGCTCTGACTTAGCAGGTTGTGAAGTTTCTGGTGCTTGGTTAGCTTTAGCACGTAACTCTTCCAGCTCCTGGCGTTGCATCTCGATTAGTCGATCACGCTCGTCTTTCTCTGCTTGAGTTTCTTCGGCGTTTGGTTTAGCCGGTTCTTCCACCTGTGCAGGTGGTGTTTCTTGTGCAGGAGTTTCCGCTGGTTTTGCTTCGTCACCTACAACAAATTGTTCAGGCTGTTTTGCGAATCCTGTCGTACCATCGTCGTTAATCACAACTCCGTTTTCTTCCAGTGTTTTTCGCGCCTGTTCTGCGAATTGATATTTAGCCATAAATCCGTGTCCTATTTATTGACTTGTTTAACTAATTGCGCCATTTCTAACGCAAACTCTGCCTTGCCTCGGTAGGTAAGTGCCATTGCTCGATGCTCCGGTGTGTCTGTCATTAAATACATCTTAGCCGTAGTATCATGCAACTTCTCATTGCTACGCTGAACTTTATTCAAAAAAGATACGAACTGTTGAGCTGCAAGCGGGTCTGCGAACAGCTTTGTCAACAAATTCATATCTTCTTCTGTTACATCGTAACAACCAAATCTAATCTTAGCCACGTACTGGGTTCTTCACGTTAAGTTTAGTTTGGTTCATACCGCGTTGGTCTTTAAGTTTAGGCTTAGCCATAGCTAAGTCAGCACTAGTTTGCACCGAACGCATTGTACCAGTACGCATATCTTTCATCGGGATAGATGAAGGAATACCTGCTGATTTACCACATTTCATACAACTTGACATCTTATGCTCCATGGAAAAAGTTTTGTGGAATTAATTTCGCTACTTCGGCAGTAATTTCTTCTACCTCAATAGTCACTTTACCTAACGATGCTTCGCGACACAACTCGAACGCGTAGTACCCAGGTACGGAAAGAACCGTCAAGTTCTGGCCACAAAAGTGAGCCATAGTATCCTCACATAACATAACTGGCTCAGAACTGACGATCTTTAATTCTTCAGGCTCAAATATACATTGACGACATTCCCCGTCCTCACAGCCATTGCCGTGTGGCATTTCTCCGTGCTCTACTTTCAGCTTATGTAGTACAGCACAGTCTCCGTCTTCAACTACATCGCCTACATCATCGTGTTTTTCGCCTTGGAAATTAAACGACGAAATCACCATCGCATAGCCAGGGTATACTTGGAATACTCTAGATAGCGTTGAGGCTGATTTTGGCGAGATTATTTGAACTGGTTTTGACATAATTAATTACCGATAATTAATTTATTTGGTAAGCAGCAACACTCTACTTCTGTGATAGTACAGAATACCTTACCTAACATTGATTTGTTCTTCATCTCAAGAATGAATAAACCAGGGATAGTTAGGAACACTGCGCTGTTTTTTGCTGTTAACTCAACAGTTTCACCGTTAATTTTAAACGGCTCACTCATCTCGATATTAACAGAAGAACCAGGCTCTGCACTACAGATACAGCCATAGCCTTGTGGCATATTGCCTGCTTTTGGGTGAACTTTGTGTAACACAAGTGCGTCTTCTGCCCCTAAACCGAATGTACAGATTTTCACCGGTACACATGGGTCTACGTGGAAGATATGCGATACTGTGTTGCTAGATCGTGCATTGAACAACACATTCGGCTCTTGTGCTTGAACTGTATTACCAGCCTTACGGCTTGTTGTAATTTGGCAAGTCATAGCAACTCCAATACCTTTATAAACAAAATGAACAGTGCTGATGCTACGATTGAACCCACTAAGAATCCACGCCACCACCAGCAATATTCGCACTCTAGTCTAAACAAGTCAGCAACGGGAACAATTACCTTGCTCCAGATGAAGTCTTGCCACTTATTGATTACCTGCTTCACGTTCTACCAACTTATTGTAGATAGGTGTGATTAATGCGATGGCATCATCATAGGCTTTATCGTTAGGGCCACGTGGCTCTAAGATGTAAGGTGGTTTCCAATACAAGCGTTTTTCGCCTTGGAATGTACCATCTTGTGCGTATGATAACTCATCGCCTTCACGGAAACGTACTACCACGTTAAGTGTACCGCCACCGTCGCGAACTACTTGACCCATGCCTTTTAGTACGTCGTAAACTACGTCGCCAAGCTTCATTTTACGTCCATTAAGTGAACTCATAGTTCTTCCCCTATTTTGAGATTACAACATATTCTATTACAGAAGTTAGTAAGTAGCAACTAACTTCTGTAAAATTTTTTACTTAATTACTGCTGAGGTTGTTCAACCGGTGGTTGGCCAGGCTGTGGTTGGCTCTGTAACGCTGCCATTGGGTCAACTTGTACTTCGTCCTCACCACCAATCTTATCCATGATGTCGTTGAGGTCGTAGTCAACCAAGTCAAGTGCTTGTAACACTCTATCCACTGCCTTATCAATCGCTTCAGGTTTAACTCTACCAGTTTGTGCAAGGCTTGCCACCACTTGTGCTGCTTCAAGCATATCATTTTTCTTAAGCTCTTTCTCCATGAGACCGCTAGCACCGCGGGCAACAACTTTAGCGTCGCCCTTAATGTCTTCACGATCGTTAAACTTGAGATTATACATATATAGAGCAGTTGCAAATGGAGACACTACGTCATCGTCAATGTTAGTAATACCGCTTTGTACACCTTTCAGTGCGTTCCCATACAACATAGACATACCACGGAACGTACGGTTAGCACCTGTACCCACCGGTTGACCATGAATACTTGCCGGAATTTGGGTCATAATATCTGCGAGAGACATGAACCACTGACACACATTACTTAGTGATGCCGTGTTATTCGGGAAATTGTGGAACATATAAGCAGGGCGTCCACCGCCAACTGGATCAGGGTCAACTGGGTTTACTGTGAATGGCTCTACGTCACCTACTTGGTCGTCGTTGATCCATTGTTGAATACGACTAAAGTCAACCTCACCAATCGGGCCACTGGAGTACTCCATATTTTTAATCATGCCACGTAGACAGCTTTGGAACGCGCGCTCAACCTCACGCACTTTTTGTGCAATGCCGTAACCCATGATGCCGTTACCCGTCTTCTCGTAGCTTGTCACATAGATAGGGCGTTTATGGCCGTTAGGGTTAGGGTTAATCACCACTTTCAGCGTGAACCAGCCTAGCGTGTGAATGATACACTCATAGTACTCGTTATCTTCCACCTCTGTTAAGCCGTACTCTTTTAGCGTCGCACCACGTACCGACCCATAATATTTAAGTACTTCTAATGAAGTCTTACCGTCCCACGGGATAATATCGTTAGAATCTTCTGGGTTACTTCCCAACCAGTTCACCGGTGTATTACGGTCACTGAAATGCTCTAGCGCAGCTACAACGTTTTCCTTTATATAGGAATCAAGTTTAGCCATTTTCACTAACTGCTGACGTGAGTAACGCTTGCGAACGATTACATACGAACTGTCTTGTGTATCTGTGCTATCAGAAGACCAGAAAAAGTCAAATGGGCTAACATGGTTTACTGCATAGACCACCTCATCTTTAGCCTTCAGAGTATTACCACTCCACACAAAATTAGTCCGCACTTCCGGTACTGGGCCTTCTAACACCGCATACGGATAGATACAGAAGTCCTGCAAGAATTTCTTCATTGCTTTGTTGTATCCACCGTCAACGCACTGATCCCACATCACCGTTTCCATCGCTTTCGCTGCGTTGTTAGCAGCTACTAACATAGCGTCACGGACATATTTCTTCTCATCGCGAATAAGTTTCTCCATGTCGTGCTTAGTTTGTGGAATAACATTCTCCACTTTTCCAAAGATGACCTCTTTAACGCGCATAAGCACTTCGTCTTCGATCTCTTTGTTGAGCTCTGGGATTGGTGTAGGCTCAACCGTGAACGGTGCCCCGCCGCTACCAAACAACAAGTCACGTATCCACGCGTTAAGGGCGCTCACTTTTAACTGCGTAAGACTAGGCATCGGCATATTACCGAATGCTTCTTTAATATCACACGGGATTTCACCATAATATTGTGCGTAGCAATTATGTAGCACTTCTTCTGCAGTATAGTCCCCAAACTTATGCAATGCTCTGTGGCGTACCGCTGCATCAAAGTCAGACTTCACCATGCGAGCTAGACTGTCTTTGAACTCAACCGCTTTTTCCCCCTTGCTCTCGCTTATCTTTTGCGCGAGACCTAGGCGTTCTTTAATTTCCATTATCTACCCCTTAGTACACACGTTTGGACGCTGAACGTCTATAAGTGTGTTGGTTTTGTTGATTATCCGAACCGTGACGTATACCGTTACACAGGTATTGAACAGCATCAGCTAAATGGCTGAACTCATTTTTCACCGGTTCACTTGAGAAGGTTTGCCCTACTCCGCTAATCTTCAATGGTCGGTAGTGGTAGCCGCCACGGAAGCCGTCGATTATTTTCTCACATCGCTTGTCGATCAACAAGCCACCTCTACGCTGCAAGAAGCTAATCACACTATCTAGTCGTGCCTTAAATTTATTTGTCGGTGCATTCTGTGCCTGTATGCCATACTGGCGAAGCACCTGAACGGGTGTCTCACCTCGGTTACTATCCCGTGGGTTGGCAGGGTCAGTGTATGCCACCACTTGACACCCTGGATAATGCTGTGCCAAGAACGGCTTTAATACGTCACGTACAAATGGTACGAACGGCATATCGAGCGCCAACAACTCATGTTTGATTTGCAACACCCCCATCTCTAGTTGTCCAAACGCCACCGCAGGATTAAGGCCTGTGGTGTCTATGCCAAGAATAACAGGATAGCCGTACTTAGCTTCAAGTGGATACTCACACACCATCTCTTCCGCCCAATACTCCTGATACACCGGACGTCCGTCGAAGTTGCTCCCGTATTTACCCATAATCTCGGTGTCAATATAGTGTTTAGGTTTACCGTCCAACTGTCTGCGATAGTATGCATACCCGAACGCACGTCGTTGTTCACGCGTATACACCACTCCTTCCGGTGGTGGTTTCTGGTTAAGGTACTCCAGGTTCTCCGCGTCCGGGTTGTCAATATACTCTATCTCACCTTTGGCATTCACCTTCTCTATAAACGGTGCAGGTTGGTGGAAAATCTTACTGCTCTCCGTTGGGTTACGATCAAGCTTGGCTATCCAATGGTCTTCCCCCGGTGGGTTGCTATCAAATATCACACCACTAAATGTACAACCACCTGTGTTCGTGCGCTCATCATAAGGTGGGAAACGCCCCACACGCTCTTTACACGTATCAAAAACTTCAAAGGCCACTTCTCGCGCCTCGTTGATAAAAATCATCGTGAACTCCATGGATTTAAGTTTCTGTACGTCCTGCACGTTTTCCAACGCAATGAACACGAACTCCATATCGAAGCGTGTCCCATCTGGTAGCCCACCCGTAAAGCGTGAGGTCATTGGCGCAGTCTGTTTAACCGGTGCAAGCAATGGTGGTACCCACTCACTAAATGTCTTAATCGTTGTTAGACGAAGGTTAGGATATGTTGAACGAACTAACCCCATTCTAGTCCGTCGCACGCCATCTGGCCCAGGTGCTTGGTCAAACCCCCGACGGAGCAGTTCTTGTATCATCATTACTGATTTACCCGTACCAACCCCTGCGATAACACCACGCACGAACTCATCGCTTGTATGGAACTTTATCGCTGTTGGAGACGGTTTATATGTCGGCATCACTATCTGTGCCATGTACTACTCCTCTGTATACCACGTGGTAACCAACCCAAGTACTAGTCCAACCACGAACATCACCCCACTTACTAATAGAGGACTGACGTGCTCACTCCACGCGTAGGACACCAGCCCATACCAAAACACCGCGAAGCTCACCCCTACCATCACGCTGCTTTTAATGGCATCTTTGTTTTTGTCACTTAATTTAAATTTCATCTACTTTCTCCGGTTGAACATCAATAACGGTCGCACTCGACCCTTGGAAAGCCTTCGGTGGCTCAAGTCCAGGTGCAAAATTTACTACAAGTTGTACGCCACTTTGTACCACTTTGTCTTCTTTTAGTTTAGCCTGTACGGCAGGGTCAAGGTTGGCCAGGCGAGTAACTGTCTCAAAGGCTTTGATTCTGTCCTTATCATCACCGTAGGCGATAATGTTCTCCATCACCGTTAGTCCTTGCTCTGCCACACGTCGTGCCGCTAAATGAAATGCCCCATTTGCTGCCTGCGAAAGTACCACACTTTCTGTCTCTTTGTAGACCTGCTGGAACAACGGACTGGCTTTTAGGTTCTCGTATTGGTACTTAGTTAAGCCATACGTTTCTAGGATAGACTCCTCGTCCGCTGGATTGGCGATAAGCTCTAAAATTAACGCACCCCACTTACCAACATGGAAGTGACCTTGGTTTGCCGTCTTCCCATACTCCATCGGTTTAGCATTAAAGTCTATGCTTGATAAAATATCCGAAAGGTCTGGTAGCGCTTGGTTTTCTGCGGTTTGTGTACCTGCTGGTTCGTTAGGCAATGTTGTGTCTATTGTCATACCATCTGTCAAATTCGACATCGCTCGCCCCTGCTAATTTTAATGTATCTATCATATAGCGAATTGCATCTGACTTAGTCGCACCGTTTCTCATACAGAATGCGAGCAGTTTGTCATGATACTCATCTTCCAACTTTAGTTGAACTGTGTTCATTGCACCACCTTATAATAACGTAATCTTGTTAGTGGATCTTAACATAAAAGGTGTTGACATGGAATAGCGAGTGTGTATAATAGATTCTGTTTTTCAGTTTGGGATTTCCTTTTTGGTTGTCTAAGTTCTCCACCCCCGTGCAGGTTACCTTGAGCCTCACGGGGTGTTTTTTACCCAAAAATTTCTAGTGGACTGCGATATACCCCCCTGCCCTAGGGGGTGTCGTCCATTGGGGGTGTACTGTCTGCGAGTAGCGGTGGCAAGTTGAGGTGGTAAGTTGAGGTGGCAAGTTGAGGTGTGTGGGGAGCGGCCGTGGATTTACTCGGTAAAACTGTGTGCACTTTGCAGTGGAGATGAACTTGGTACAGCTAGGATTTCTTGGTTCGTTTGGTTGAGCTTTAACAGTAGAGATTAATTTGGTACAGCTAGGGTTTCTTGGTATTTGCGAAATGTCGTATGTAAAGTACTGTGTTTATGCTTACCCCTCGGGCTACCCGACGGTCCAAACCCACGGGGGTACCAAGCGTGCCATGTCGTAGCCACGCCCCGACGAGGGACGAGGAGGGGACCTACATTCGTAGCGAGCGTAGCGAGCGTAGCAACGAACAACCAAGCTACACTAAGAACAACCTAGCTTAGCCAAAAATACAACAAATTTTTGTTGGGTGGGTGGGTGGCTTCGCTCTCCGAACAATCTTAGTCACGCTAAGAAATTAAGCGTACTCTTAGTTATGCTATGTTTGCTATGTTCAACTAAGTCGCATTTAGGTCTACTTAGTGTTATAAGTGTTCCTAGCCACCCTAAGTTAGTCACGTAGTCTACATAATCGTTTAAGTGTTCTAAGTGTTCTAAGTGTTCTAAGTGTTCTAAGTGTTCTAAGTGTTCTAAGTGTTCTAAGTGTTCTAAGTGTTCTAAGTGTTCTAAGTGTTCACTTTCTATTCACTAAACTGAATAATTATGCATTTTCTATTCATATCATTGAATAACGTCTAAACTCTATTACTCCCACACCCAAAACTACCGCACTTTTATAAAATTCTTAATCTACGCCTTGCTTACGCCCCGTTAATATAATCCACACAATCACATTACCTGCCACGTAATACTTTGTCTACGCTCGATTCCCGAGGTCGAATTTTCAAAGTCGCTTAGTTTAACCTTGCTAAGCCCGTAACTAGGTATTGCCTAGATTGCGAGGGTTTAGAAATTATCTAATGAAACCCAGCGATTTTAGAAATTATCTAATGAAACCCAGCGATTTTAGAAATTATCTAATGAAACCCAGCGATTTTAGAAAT